>SAMEA104315437__coassemble_226_pt1 | contig 45097 bp, 40 predicted proteins | sample SAMEA104315437__metabat2_low_PE_023 | metagenome-assembled genome bin SAMEA104315437 (sample SAMEA104315437) | gut metagenome | biome: Monkey gut; feature: monkey-associated habitat; material: faeces | place: China | collected 2013 | reverse complement strand
AACTCCAGGCGAGATGTCCGCTTAAACTGTCCTAAAATTTGGGGTCAGTTCAATTCGATTTGCATTCCCCCCCCCTTGCGGAATTTTCATGCCGGTTACGGAAAGAGTTCCGCCGAAATGAAAATGATACAGAGCTATAGAAAAATATGAAGCATTAATATACTCTACTCTAATGAAGTATAAATTATTTTTATAAAAGGATGAAAAATGACAACAAGAGATTATATCAATACAACAGTAAGTAATATTATTAAAAATTTTATAAACAAAGACACTTTTTTACCTGCTATTCAACGAGAGTATGTTTGGGGAACTTACGAGATTTGCAAATTGTTTGATTCACTTATGTGTGGTTATCCTATTAGTTCTTTTCTTTTTTGGAGAATAAGAGAGGAAGATAAAAAGAAATGGACTGCCTATGAATTTATTCGTGACTTTGACAAAGAATCACCTCATAATAAAGAAGCAAATTTTGATGGAATAAATAAAGACCTAAATTTAGTTTTAGATGGACAGCAAAGGATGACATCTTTATATATCGGACTAAAAGGATCATATTCATATTTATATTATAGAAAAAGAAAAGAGATTTTAGCTTTAGATCTTTTAAAGAAACCATCAAATGAGATAAATCCTGATGAATTACAATATGGTTTTAAATTTATTGAAGAAAGTGAATTTGCAAATACTGAACATTGCTGGTATAAAGTTGGAGATATATTAAATTACGCAAAACCAAAAGAAGCAATAAAAGCTATTTCAGATAGAATTAAAAATTATACAGAGGAACAACAAGACATAATTGAAGATAATATTTCAGACTTGCATTATATGGTGCATACAGTTCCATGTATTAATTATTATGACGAAAAAACAGATGATTATGACAAAGTTGTCGAAATTTTTGTTAGAACAAATACTGGCGGAATAAAACTTGAGTATAGCGATATTCTTCTCTCAACTGCCACTGCAAAATGGCAGAAATTAAATGCTCGTGAAGAAATTTATAACTTTACAGACTCATTAAATAAAATTGGACTTGGATATAGGTTTGGAAAAGATTTTGTTATGAAAGGTGCAATGTATCTTACTGATGGATTACCTATTAAATACAAAGTAAGTTCATTTACGAGTGAAAATCTAGGAAAAATTGAAGACAATTGGGAAAATATAAAATTTAGTCTAAGTCAAACAATTGCTTTATTAAGTTCCTTTGGATTTAGTGACAAGAATATTGTTTCAACAAATGCAGTTCTTCCAATTTCTTATTACATAGAAAACAAGAATGTTAAAAATTTTGTAAACTCATCAAATAAAGATTTAATGAAAATTAAAAACGACATTCAAAAGTGGTTTGTATTAAATACTGTAAGAAATATTTTCGGAAGTTCTTCAGACTCAACTTTGGAAAAATGCCAGGAAATTTTAAAACAGTATAAAAATAAAGAATTTCCATATTCAAAACTAAATGAAAAACTTTCAGTTGCTTCAAGTTTTAATGAGGAAGAAATCAATAATTTTCTGTCATGCAAATACGGAACAAAGTATAGTTATCTATTGCTCACATTAATCTATCCTGACAGGGATTGGTTAGACAAAAAGTATGCAGAAGATCATATTTTCCCGCAAAGTGAATTTACATGCTCAAAACTTTCTAAAAGAGGTTATTCTGAAGAAAAGATTCAAAAATATTTGGATAATTACAATACTATTGTTAATCTTGAACTCCTTGAAGAAAATGAAAACAAAGCAAAAAATGCAGCTTCATTTGAAGAATGGATAAAATCTCGTGATGATAATTTTAAGAAACGGCATCTAATACCTGACATTCAAAATTATGATTTTGACCATTTTTTAGAGTTTATTGAGGCAAGAAAGAAACTTTTGATTCAAAAATATGTTGATTTTCGTTTTGATGAATCGACTCTAAATTCTTAAACAAAATTTATGACAGCCCTTCACCTCCCCGATTTCTCGAACATCTGCTCCAGCAGATATTTTCCGGCGGCGGTCTTGAACACGTTCTGCTTCATTGCGGGGAGCGAGACTCGCTGGCAGTAGCCTTCCATAAGATTTACGATGTAGTCCGCCTCAACTAGGATTTGGAAATCAATTCCATCGATTGCGGCGTATGTGTGGTGATGGCCGATTATGTAGCAAATCCGCTCAACGTCCTTTGGCGGAAGCGAACACGGCTCAAGCAGGAGGCGCGCGATTGCCGGGCCTTCCTCCTCCTGGTGCTTCGGCTGGCTGTTTCCGTATTTTTCCTTGCTCGCCTTAACGCCGATGTCGTGAAGATACGCCGCGGCCTCCGTTATAAAAAGCGTATGGGCGTCAACATTTTCCATCTGCGCGATAAGCCGGCTGTAGCCGTGAACCGCCATAAGATGATGAATATTCGGCCCGTCCGGGTCGTAGTCAAAAATCGATTTCAAAAGATGAGTGAATTCCATATATGACATTTTATTCCTCATATAACTTTTCTGTATTTTCCAAATATTCTGTAAATTTCTCGATTGGATAATCACGAATTTTTAAACCTTTTCGCTCTTTCACCCATTCAATTTGGTCTTTTGAATCAGCGAAAACTGTCGGAGCGGTAAAAATACATTGGGCTGAAAATTTGTTTTCTGCAATAAAGTCTGCCAAGTGTCTTTGAATTGGCCAGATTTCCATCATTGTTTGAGTTCTTCCTTCTGACATTGTAACTTCAACAAGAATTCCTTTTTCATTTTCAAAACACTCGATATCTCCTTTATTTCCGCCAGCGGTTGATGTCGGAAGTCCAGTATCATCGCTTGCATAATTTGGTTTTACAATAACTTTTTTTAATTTGCATTTTATGGCTAAAGCTGTAAGAAACTCTAACCGAACTGGGGCTGTAAGCAATTTTAAGACAGAATCTTTTGAATTTTTCCTTGTTGCAAGATTTTTTATTTCTGATTTTATTGATTCCCAGCTATATATTTTTAACCATTCAGAAAGCAAGTCATTAGCCTGTTCTTGTGTTGCAAGCTCTGTTTTTTGCGCAATAAGTTCTGTGTCAATTTTTGACATATATTTAAAATATTCATACTCATCTTCATAATGCTTATAATCAGAATAATTATTAAGAATATAATCAACTTTATTGTCTTCATTATGATTTATATCAATAAAACGTCCTGCTCCGCGGATTGAAAGCAGTCCGCTTATCCGCATTTTGCGTATAAACTCATCGGTGTAATCTTGCATTATGGATTTTTCTTCAAACTTTTTATACTTTCCTTCCATAATTTCATTTATACATATATCAATTATTACTTCGTCACTTGGCGAAAAGCCATAGTCTTTTCTGAGTTTTTTTATTCTTTCAAAAAGAGCGGCTGCATTGTTATCTTTCCAAAACAAAAGAATTGGCAGTTCTTGCCGAGAGATTCCTTTTCCACCGGAGAAATTAATTAATTTGATAATCTGCAATAATAACAGCAAAGGTATATTATCATTCAACACTTTTACAAACGGATTGCTTCTTTGTGCCCTTGCAAGAGATTGCAAAAAAACTTGCTGCTCTTTTTCTGGATTTTCTAATGAAACTGATATTTCATTATTTGCACTGATTTCAACTTTCACTATTTCAGCAAGTATATTTCCTAAATCTGAAAATTCAATTTTTTGACCGATTCTGAAATAAACAAAACCTAGTTCTTTTGCTAAATCAAAAATAGTTGCAAATCTGCTTGGATAGCCACGGGCAAATCCTGCTTCTTTATGTTCTTGCGGATTATTGATTTGAATTTCACAAACATCTTTTTTGTCTAATAACTTTACAGCAAATTCTCCCGGTGAACTTTGCTTCCAAATAGATTTAATTTCATCAGAAACTTTCATAGGTCTGTAAAGTCCATAACGGATTAATTCACCGACAATTTCTGTTGCCAGTTCATCTGTTAAAACGCTGTCTTCAAATTTTTTCAGAACATACAGACTATATTTTATTCTTTCAGGATTTCTTACTGTTGTTGTATATAATAATGGTTTATATTCAGATTTTCTTTCACTCATAATTAGTTATCAAAACCTCTCTAAAATTTTTTATAGTATTATCGTGATAGTTTATATAATTACTTTTTATTGGATGCATGTTATATTTTTTAGCCCATTTTAGAAGTTCAACATTCTCTTTTCCTTTATAATTAATGACATTCGACATAGCAAAACGAACACCTTGATTGCTGAAAATATCTAATAATCTAAAAAGTTCAAAATCATCATCTTGTTTCCAATATTTGTTATATTCGCTTGAAGTAATTAAATATGGCGGATCAAGATAGATAAAATCATCTTCTGCAAAACTAATGCCGTAAAGAAAATCTTTATAATCTTTATTCGACCAATTAGGATTTTTTATATTAGTAAGATTGACATAGTTTACAAGCGCATCATACACATTCTGATTGAAGTCCACATTTCCAACAGGAAGATTAAAATCTCCTTTTTGATTAAAGCGCAACATCCTGTTAAAACCATAAATCAGAAGCAAATACAAATCTGCAATATCTGTTCTTTCAGAGTTATTATATTTTTCCTTGAGCTGTTTATAAAAATCATTATTATATTTTGCAAAATAAGTCTTAATATATTTTTCTTTTAATTCGCGTGGAACATTTTTACCATTACAAGAGCATGAAAACTTATATTCATCGATTTTAGCAAAGAGAATATTGAGCAAATCTTCTGAATTTGAAAATGAAGAAAGATATCTGTGGATTGAAATAATATTTTTATCTATATCATTTTCATAAAATTTATTTGCTTCGACATTTAAAAAAACAGAGCCTCCTCCCACAAACGGTTCAATGAATTTATCAATATTTTTTGGAAAATAATTTTTGAGTTCTGGAATAAGCTTATATTTATCACCTGTATAAAATAATGGAGAGCGAATTACTTTTGATTTTTTCATTTTACCTTTGTTATATATAATAATTCCTGATGATTTTCCAAATCAGTTTTTCCAGCATTGAAAAATCTATAATCCTTTGCAAATTTTTTTGTTTCGCCTTTCTTATTTAAAACTTCCTCGATTTCTTCAAGGGTAATTTTATTTTTAGAGCTTCCGCTTTTTGAATTATAGGTATTGTTATAAGAAACTGCTAAATATTTTGCATCAAGATTTTCAATCAAATTCGCAAAGGCTTTAGGTGCCTGGGAAGTGCAATACTTGCTCATATTTTCTGCAGGAGGTTTCATTGCAACTCCAGACAAAGCAGGCTTGTCCCATTTTACAAGCGTTTCATAAACATGATAAAATCGGGAATATTGCCTGGAATTATAAGGAGGATCAATATAGACCAAGTCGGATTTTATATTTTTTGCAAGTTCATTTGAATCTTCTTGAAAAATCTTCAGGTTTGAAAATCTTTGCACATCAACTAATTTCAATTTCAATGGAGTCGGTTTTATTGGCTTTTTTATGTAGGCTTCAAAATGTCCTAAAGTATTTGCTGTTTTATCGATGTTGTAAATCAAAGTGGAAAGTAAAATAGCATATTCTTTTTCTGTTAATTCTAATTTTATATTTTCAATATCTTCTCTGATAAAGCCGATTAATTTCGCTTTATCCTGGTCAAAATATTTGTCGCCAAAATTTATTGAAAAATAATTATCACAAATCTTTTTCGGATTTAATGAATTGTATTCAGATAGTTTATTTGCGATTTTTTCTTTGCTCCATTCAGCATCCTCAAAAAATGCCTTATAAATAATATGATTTGAATACAATGTATCATTCATTATTACATAAGGATAAATTTGCAGCATTTTTTTAGTAATAACACCAGTTCCGGCAAAAATATCAGCAGCTGTTTCTATTCCTGTTATATTGCTCTGAATAATGTCAAAAATCCAATCCACCAACTTTTGCTTGCAACCTATGTATCTACGGCTTTCAAGAGGAATTGTCGCCCCAGGAATTGAATCAGCGGCAACTGTTAAATAATTGCCATTTGATTCTAATTTCTGTTTTGCGACATCCAAAACTTTTTCTTGATTTGGAACGTCTTTTATTATTTCTAAAATTTTATCGCTTTCACGTTGAATTTGAAGCTGACTTGAATCTATATTATAAAATTTTGCCAAAACAAAAATTTGATCATCGGTAGGGAAACGGATTCCAGATTCTATTCTGCAAAGCTGGCTTTCTTTTATACCTGTTTCTTTTTGAATTTCCAATAATGAAAAGCCTTGTTCTTCCCTTATATTTTTTAAGACTGTACCTATATACATATTAAAATTTCCAAATTATGTCAATTCTAATAGAAAATATGTCTTTTTGCTAGCAAAAAATGCTATCTTTATAAATTATTCTGCGCAATAAGCCGGCTGTAGCCGTGAACCGCCATAAGATGATGAATGTTCGGTCCGTCCGGGTCGTAGTCAAAAATCGATTTCAAAAGATGAGTGAATTCCATATCATGCGCCGCCATAAAAACTCCAGTGGAAAGATTAGTTTTATTATTATAGCATGGTTTTTGGACAGCGCAAAAGCTAGAAGAAGAACTAATGACAAATGATTTTTTCAAACTTGATGTAGCCATACAACACCTCCTTTTAAGAATGCAATTAAAATATATTCATTATTCAAATTAAAAATCGCAATAATTAATAATGGATTGAACTGAAAGATTTTTTAATTAAATTATGTATTTCTGCACACAAAGATTCTTGTACAGACTCCAAATTATTTTTCTTAATTATTTCTATTGAAAATAAATCTATAGAATCACATGATAAAGCACTAGCAAGCTGTTCAATCATCTGTACGGAAGGAAACTGCTTTTCGGCTTCAATTTTTGAAATATAATTTGGTGAAGTACCGATTTTTTCAGCCAGTGCAGCTTGAGATAGATTTAATTCTTTTCGTCTTGCTTTCATATTAACTGCAAGAACTGTCCTAATATTAGTCATAATACAATTCTAATAAGTTGGATTTTTAATTTTCCTTTATTATAACAATCGATTAAGTATTGAAAAATGAACAATTAGGGCTTATAATTTTAAATTGTTTAAAAAATAGAATTATTAAGTTGGTTATAGAAACATGAGAAAATTTGTTACATCAATGATATATAGTTTAATAATGTCATTACTTTCAGTAGCTGTTATATTCTTATTACAAGCTCCGTTACTGACATTTGTATACTATGGTTTTGTTTCTGCTTCTAATAATGCAGTATTTACTGCAAATATTATTAATAAGATTGTAGATACAGACACTACAACCGTTGTAATAATGGCCGGGCAAATTATACTAACAGTTGCTTTTATTTTTACTTTGTTTATTTTTATATCAAAAATTATTCATATTTTCTTGAAAGAAGAAAAGCTTATAAAACCTTATTACATTATTTTCTTTTTCCTTACAACGATACTCCCTGTAATACTTATCTTCTTATCAATATTCTTAAAAGTAAAATTAACTATTTTAACAATCATAATAGAAGTTGCTTTCCTTATATTGAATACAGTATTGATTATTTTATCAAAAAAAATATTCCCCGAAACAACTAGTATGGAATATAGAAAATATCTTTTTAAAAACGGAGTTAGTTATGAATAAATCAATAAAAAATTTGTTCGCTTTTTTTGCAATTGCTTTACTAACGTTTAACGTTATATTTGCACAGAATTCTAATTTAAAAGCTACAGGAAAAGGAAAAATTGTTATTGTTGTCCTTGATGTTTCAGGAAGTATAAAAAAGCAATTTCCAGATATTACTAAAATAATTGATAAAGCAATTAATAAAAACAGGCTTAACGTTGGAGATTATTTTGTATTAATTCCTTTTGGAGATTCTGCTCTTCCGATGTACTCAGGTCAATTAATGAGAGAAGAGGATAAAACATCCATTTCAAATACATTAAAGTCAATGAAAGCTGATAATGATTTTACAGACATTGGAACAGCAATAAAAACAGCTTTAAATTATATTGTTGATTTGAAAAATGCTGATTACAATCTATATGAACCATTAGTATTATTCATTACAGATGGTGATATAACTACTCCTGCTTCAAGTGAATTCCGTGCACAAAACGTTGAGCAGATTTTTAATGATTCTTTAATTGGAAATAAATATTTATATGACGGATGGTATTATGTAGGTATTGGAAAAAATCTTCATGATCTTCCTCTGATCGCAGAAAAATCTGGACGTAAGGATTATTTATTACGAATAGAAGATTTGGATCAACTAGATTTTATGCTGGATGAGTGGATTTCAAAAATTCCAGAATCACAACCACTCGAACAAGGCGAAATATTATTCACCAATTACAAATTAAAATCATACAAATTAAAACAAGAAAAAAACGTAAAAGTAGTTTCTTCTGCTGATGAAATTACTTTTGACATATTAAATACATACAAAAAAACTCCTGTAAATCTTGAATTCAAGACTGCTAAAGCAACTTTTCAAACAGCAGATAGGAGTACAACTATACCTATAAAAATTTCACATGAAACAGGAATTATCCAGATTTCCCCAATACAAAAAAAACAAACTTCTTGTGGATTTGCCCCTGCCTCTGAATTAAAAGGAAAAGGAATTCTTAAGATTCATTTCTTGGCAAATATCAATGGCTTAGATAAACAATATGATGAATCATTTGATATTAATGAAAAAACTGCTTCAGAACTTTTATTTGAAAAAATATTTTGGCCGTTAATTATCCTTTTAGTAATAATTGCACTAATAGCTGCATGGATAATTATTAAAAAATTCATGCCTGTAAAAATTGTAATGGAAGTTATAGGAAATGGAGCCAAAAAGCAACGTTCTGTTTCAATGAAAATAAATAAGCGCGTTGATTTTGGTTCAAAACCTGGCTGCTTATTCAAACTTGACCAAGAGCTATTTTCTCCAGTTGTAGGTCAAATACAAAGAGTAAATGCAAATAAATGGCAGATTATTCCACGTGATTATAATGCCTTTGAAGAAGGAAACAAAAAACTTAATTACACGCTTGGTTCAATTTTAAAATTAAAAACAAAAGATGATTCAACTGTTTCTATTAAGTTTAGAAAAGTAAAAAAATAAAGGTACAAATGATGATAGATACAACTCGATATTTTATAATTTGGGGAATTATTACACTAACTATTGCAATTATTTCTCTTATAACATATTTATGGCTTTCTAAGGCAGCTAGATTTGAAAATCGCAAGAAAGAAATATGCTGTGGAATGATTTTATGTACATTATCTGTAACTAGTTTAATGTTTCTTCCATTACTTTTTTCTAGAGTAGATTTTAATACAATAGGAAAAGAATTATTTGATTCTATTCAATTTGCTGAAATAGAAGCTGAAGATGCCGGAAGAAAACTGACTCTTGCTCCTTTTGTTCGACCCTTTGCACATTTTCTTGCAGCAACAGAATTAAAATACATAATGCCAATAATAATTGGTATCCCAGCTTTGATTTCAGTATTAATTATTATTTCTACTATTAAAATTATCTTTTTAATTAGAGAACCAAAAAAAGAACAAGAAAACAAATCAAACAGAAAACATTTATTTGAATATAATCCAGAAATTGTAACGAATCTAAATAAAACTAAGTAGGAGATAAGAAAATGACAGAAATGTATCAACCAACACTTGTAATTGGCCTTGGCGGAACAGGAAAAAATATAATACTTGCACTCAAAAAAATGATTGCGGAAAACTGTGAACACGGAATGGCAGACTTTCCATTCTTAAAAATGCTTTCAATTGATACAGACCGTGCTATGCCTCATGCACAAAGTGCAATAACAACAGTAAAAGATGAATCTTTATATTTAAATCCAAATAGAGAAGTATTTCAGTTACAGGCAAATTTTGGAATTGCTCCTGACTTAAACGATTACCCGCAGATTCATGACTGGTTTCCTGATTCATTAAAAGCAAATCTTAGACCTGCTGAACTTTCACGTGGTGCAAGCCAGAAAAAAACTATAGGACGTTTTACTTTTGCATGGAATGCTAGCGAAATATATGAAGAGATATATTCTTTTATGCGTGCACCTGTCGATGTAAAAATAGCTATTGATAAAAATATTGGCTCTAAACTTTCAAAAGAAATTAACGTATTTATCTGTGGTTCTGTTTGTGGAGGAACTGGTGCCGGAACATTCTTGGATACGGCATATTTGGTAAGATACTGTAATCATATTGTCGGAGCTGGTTATCAAGTTAAAATATTTGGCATGCTAGCCTTAGCTTCTATGTTTGACTATATACAGGGAACAGCAAATGTTCGTCAAAATTGCTATGCATCTTTAGTTGAACTTGATCATTTTATGAATAAAATTAACTGCGAAAATCCTTATCGCTCTTTTATTCCTGCCTATAAAGATTTTAAACCAAATTATACAACAAGTGGTTCGACCAAACCTTTTGACTATCCATTTTTATTTGATAATTTTGGAAAAGGAGTTGCGCTTAATTCACAAAGTGCATTTTCAGAAATGGCTGCAAGATTTATTTATCTTCTTACAGGTCATGAACTTGGTAGTCATTGGACTTCTATGTATAACAATGTAATGGCAAATCTTGAGCGTGAATATAAAAATCTGAACAATAAAGATATTCATTATAGCGGAATGGGAACATTTTCAATTCTTTATCCAAAAAGAATGATTGTTCAGCTTTGTGCATATAATCTATCTAAAGAATATCTTAATAAAATACTTGATGACTCGTACAATCCACAAGAGATTGAACAACTTGCCAAAAATTTCTTAAAAGAAATAAAAATGAATCCGCTTACAACACAATTAGAAGATTCGTTTGATAAATTTGAAGACCAGAATGGTTTTAAAGGTTCTTTTAAGGATTATATAGAAAATGCAATTTCCGATTTTGAAGAACAGTCTGAAAATACTGATAAAAAAGATTTAAAAGATGAACTATTACGATGGAAAAAAGATATTGATGAAAAAATAATAGAATTTAGAAACAAAAATTCATCAAGTGCTGAACATTTAAGAGAAAGATTCCTTGGACATTTATCAAACGAATTAGAATTATTATTAGATTTGCATGAACATAAACTTGGAATTAAAAAGAATTCAGATGGAACTGATTTAGCTGATAGAGGCTCATTAGTTCGTGCTGTCAATTTTATTGACTGTTTGATAAAAATTTTTACGGAATCAAAAGATAAATATCGAAGAATCAGGAATGATGCAGAAAGTACAATGAGAAATCTTAATGGAGATTTTGAGACTGCCCTTTCTGATTTTGATGAAGCTGCTGATAGTATTTTTGCAACTAAGAAAAAGATTGGAAATTCACTAGAAAACGTATTGAATGTTTGCAGAAATTTATTTAATGCGCAGAAACAGAATTATATTGCGGATTGGTGTTATCAACTTTTTACTGATATTTTATGGAATGATGTTCCAAAATTTGATGGACTTATAAAAGAACTTGAACAGTATAAATATAAATACAGAAAAGCGATTCTTAATTTCAAGGAGATTGATAAAAATATTACAAAATTCCTTAATGACAATAAACGCTTTGAGCCAAATCCTCTGTTTGCAGTAATTTTTGATTATGAAAAAGATGTTGAAGAAGAATATAAAAAATTGCTTGAAGACAAAACTGAGGAATTCATTTTCGGAGAATTAAGTGACTCTATCACACAAGAAAGTGCCTTTGGAAAAGAATATATTGGAGCAGCAAATAAGACAGTTTCTCTTGTTAATATAGATATTCTTAATGCAACTGAAAAATTCTTCTTTGGGCCTATAAATAAGGTTAATATCGCTGATAGAATACTTGAAACACCAGAAATTAGTGACCGGTTAGAACAAGGAACATATTTTGAGGCAACACCTATTTATCTTGGTGTTGAAGATAGTGTAATGAACAGAGAAGGTCTTACTTTTAAAGATTCAACATTCTTTGCTATTTCAATACCTGATGAATATGAAGGAAAGCCTTGTAAAGATTTAAAGGGTGTTGTTCGAGGAAACGGTGTAAATGCAATCTGTCCTATGGAACAGGATCCAGAAAAGTTTCAAAAAGAACCTTGTCCAATGTTTAATCATTGTCTTAAACAGAAACTTCTTCATAATGCTCCAAATAATGTTGCAATTACACCTACATCAGAAATTTCTGAAGTAAATATTATGCATTCAATTGCTGGCTATCCTTTATATTCACTTTCTTCAGTTATGAATAACTGTAAGAATGTTTATGTTGAAGCAAAAGCAAAGCAGCAAAAAGAAAATGAAGAAAGCGGAACTGAATATGAAGAAATAAATATGTTCGGACCATTACAGTTTGATGCATTGGATGAAAAATCTATTGATCCTAGAAAGAAACTTAATGATTTTAGAAAATTATTGATTGTTTCATATATAGCTAATCGACTTTTTGTACAACCTCTATCTGTTGATTTTGTAACCGAGCGTGATTTAGCTCAAGATAGAAATGACAAACCTGGATTACATCTTGGTAATTCATTAAATGAAGTTATGGTTCGTTTCCAAAGTTCAAGACTTAAAGATAAGAATGATATCGAGAAATTTACAAAAGAAATAAATCTTCTTATTAATGATATTAAAAATGATTCTGATACTAATGAGACTTTTGGCAAATGGGCAAAAGAAACTTATGACAAAATTAAGAATGAATTACCATCTGGATTTGTACAGGATGATTTGGACTTGATGAACGAAGTAGTTTCAGAATTATGTAATATTACTTTAATTGAAAAGAAAACAATATCTAATCGTTTGGGGAAAAGATAAAATATGTTAGGTCAGCGGGAAGTAATACTTGTAGGTTTAGGAAAATTTGGTGAAACTGTCTCAAATAATCTTGTTCATATGATAGATGAACGAAAAATCCAGCTTGGAAAAATTGCAAATTCTGTAATTCTACATACTATTAATTTTTCTGATGATGCAGTATTTCATTCAACTAATTATATGAATGAAATATCCGAAACTGTAAAAGACAGTTCTGCTTATAAAAATGGTGAAAAATTCGATTTCATTTTTACAGGTGATTTCTATGAAAACGGCACTTCAAAATATGCAATCGATTTTGCATATCTTCCCTATCTTTTACAACAGACAGGTAGTTTAAAATTAGGAGAAGTAATTGGCTTCTTTACTTTTGCAGCAGAACTTGGAATAACAGAAAAAGTTCCGGATGAAACACTTTCCTTAATATGCAAACACTTTACTCATTTGGATACAATTAATAAAAAAGATACTTATCAAGTTCCTTATAAAACAGTAATGGATAAAACATTTAAAAATGTTGATTCTTCCTCAGGACCTTATAATCGTAATTACGTTCTTGTTACTCCAGGAAAATCTAATGTTGTTGCAAGAGAAACTGGAATAGTTTTTGCGGAAAGAATCTTTTATGAACTTTACTATCTAGAAGAAAAACTGAGTGAACAAAGACATAATCATATAGCTGCAATAAACAATAGAGAAAATTCTGATAAAAATTTGTCATGTTTTTCAATGGTTCAGATACCAAGAATCAATGAAGTTCAGAAATATTATTTAAAGTATTTATTTGAAGAGAAAATTGTTTCTTCATTTCTACAAGAACCAATAAAAAGTACAGATAGTGAATATTATTTTTCCAAATTTTTTGAGATGATAGATATATCTTATAAAGATGATAATTTCCCTATAGATAGGGCTGTAAAACTTTTTATAAATCGATATATTGAAAGATTTTCACATCTTCTTAATTATTACATCAGCGATGCTAGTTCTGACTTTAAGGAATATATAAAAGATTGTAAAAAAAGACTGGAAAAGACAATTTTCGACAGTCTTCCTCTTTATGATGATTTTGCACACAAAGAAATCGATTATTTTTTCATTACATTAAAGTCCGGATTTGAAAATCTTTTTAAAGTAGATAGGCTAAATGGAAACTTTAAAACTTATATACAATTTGTCGAAACTTTGCAGAATAAATTAGAACAATGGCAAAATTCACTGAAATCAATATCAGAAGGCTCTGAACTTATTGAACTAGAACACGATTTTGAAAAAGCAAGTAAAAGAATAGAACATTTACAGAAAAAGAAAATACTTTCATTTATATTATTCAGAAATATTAGGCAAAAACTCATAGAAAATACTATTCTTTCTTTGCCAATTGAAAAATATCTTGAATCTCTTATAAAACAAAAATTAGCAAATTCTTTCTACGAATATTGGAAAACTCTCGTAGAGCTTAAAAAATCACCTATTGAGGAATGCAAGCATATTTTAGAAAACCTAAACAATCTTCACACAAGATTTGAAGAAAAAGAACAATATTTATTAAACAAAATCAAGTTCATTGAAAACATGAATGATTCTTATTATATACTTCCAATGTTTGAAGTATCTGATGATTATAAAAAACTTTTACAAAGAATTAAAAATAGAAATTTTGGTCCGCATAATTCGCAGCGTGTAAAGGATGCTGTTTCAAACGCATTAAAGCTCTATATTGCAGACAAAGATATTTATGGAATAACACAAAATCCAACAGATTTTATTAACTTTATTGAAAATTTTATTCAAAATAATAAAAAACTATTTTCTGACACCGAAGAAAAAATCGATGAGTTTTATAATTTCTCAAAACGTGCAGTTGAAGAAACTAAATATAAAACTGAAAACATAAACAGCATTTCATTTGAAACATCAGGAACAGCCCTTTGCCCAAATGAAATAATGTTAATCCCAAATAATATGGAGCCAGACTTTCTAAGTGAAGAATTTGATTCTAAATTTGAATCATCTCTTGAAAAAGTTGAAATTCCAAAAGATTTTACAATAGGTTCTGTAATGTATTTTAAGGATTATCTTTATATGAGCCAAAAAGATATGAAGAAAAAAGATTTTTTGGAAAACTATAAAGATCTCGAAACTTCAGAACCTAAGTATGACAATTCATTAAAAGAAAAGCCTGCAGCTAGTACAAACAATACAAGTGGACAAATAAATACAAATGAAAAATCATCTGATTTATGGAAATATACTCGTTCCGCGCTAATGTTTTATATGCAGTCTGAAGAATTAATAAATCTTTATAACAAAGTTTTCAAAGATAATAAAAACATATTAACGGATGAAGAAATAGATCACCTTTCAATGACAATTCAATTGCAAGAAGCCTTAAAAGAATTGTCAGAGGAAAAACTTTCAGAATTTGTAAAGGATAATGATATACGCCTTTGTGACAACCGAGAAAAACAAGAAAAAATAATTTTCAGTGAACTAAAATTAAGGTAGAGAAAAAAATGGAAACTATAGTAGGAATTGATTTAGGTACAACAAATTGTTCAATAACAGCAATAGATGAAGATGGAAAAACAAGACTCATTAAAAATAAATATGGTGAATATATTACCCCTTCTGCTATATATTTTGGGAAAGAAAAAAATGACTTGCTAATTGGAAAAGAAGCAAAACAAATGTCCAATACAGACCCAGATAATCTAGTCCTCTTTGTAAAAAGAGAAATGGGAAAAAAGAAAGAAGAAGTTCGAGGAGAAAATAAAGGATTTGCTCCATATCATCCTTATGATTTTTGGGGAAAGATTTGGGCACCAGAAGAAATTTCAGCTTTAATATTGAAACAGCTAAAAGACGATGCAGAAAAAGAATTAGGAACTAAAATTAACAAAGCTGTAATTACTTGTCCTGCATATTTTGGGGATGCTGAAAAAAATGCAACTAAACAAGCTGGAGAAATTGCAGGTTTTGAAGTACTCGAAGTAATTCCAGAACCTACAGCTGCTTCTCTTTCTTATGCTGCCCTAACAAAGAAAAATGAATCTGTTTTAGTATTTGATTTAGGTGGAGGAACATTTGATGTAACAATCCTAAAAATTTCAGAAAGTGCTAATGGAAGAACCGTAAATATGATTGCTACTGATGGCGACCATAAATTAGGCGGCAAAGATTGGGACGACTTTATAATGAGCTATATGGAAGATATGTTTGAAAAAAAATGGCACATCGAATTATTTAGCGAACCTAAAAATCTAACATCAGTAATGTATGGAAAATTAAGAATTGACGTTGAGAAAGCAAAAGTTGCTCTATTCAGAGAAAATACTAATTCAACTGCAATTACAATAGAATATGGCGGAAAGAAATTAATACAGGAAATATCTAGAGATTTATATGCTCAGAAAACATCAAAGCTAACAGAACAATGCAAAACTTATTGTAATATCGTATTAAAAGAAGCAGGAATGAATTGGAGTGATATAGATACTATCCTAATGATAGGGAGCATGAGTAACTGCACAACAATCCAAGAAGCTCTTAAAAACTGGTCTGGAAAAGATGTAAAATTTGGCCTTATAAATCCTAAAACTTGTGTAAGCGAAGGTGCTGCAATCAAGGCATATATTCTTGAAGGCGGAAACACTGTAAAAATTATAGAAAACCAAAATAGTCATGCTGATGATTTTGAACAATCTGATGAGATAAAAAAAGAAATTGATAAAGAACAAGTTTATGGAAAAAGAGTTGAACAAAAATTCAATAATGAAATCAAAAGTGTTCTTTCCTCATCTATTGGTATATTAGCGAAAAAAAAGGACGGAACTTCATTTGTCTATAAACTATTAAAAAAGAATATGTCATATCCAACTGAAAGGAAACAAGTGTTTAGAGTGCCTACTGATAAAGCTAAGGTTCAAAACATAACTGTTTATGAAGGTGAATCTGAAAAACCTGAAAATTGTAATTTATTAGGAACAGTGGAATTAGAACTTAATGGCAAACTAAGTTATGGAGAGCCTATAGAAGTTACTCTTATAAAAGATAGAAATGGCATATTACAAGTTGAAGCAATACATCAACAGTCTGGCATTTACATAAAGTCTGAAATAAAAAGAGAAAATGGTCTTTCAGAAAATGATGTAAAGAATTCCGCTGATGAAATGGAAGAATTGTGGTTGGCGTAAAAATGAATCTAGATGAAGAAATATTCCTGGCAGATAATAATGATTTCTCTGAGATTTTTTTGGCTGATAATCTACCTTCCCTCTATGAAAGTAAATCAAAAATTTCGACTGAAGAACAGAACTCGTATGAAGTTGATAAAATTTATACAATATTAAAAATCTCTGAAAAACCGGAAAAAGTTGATTTTAAGGAATATTTTAAATCCAATCCAGAAATCTTTAAAATTGCAGGAGTTGATTATTATAAAACTTTAACTTCTGAACAATACCTGCAATTTGAAAATAAATGCGAAAAACTTATTTCACAGGCAAAATCTATATGGAATTCACCAAAGCAAAACTATAAAATTGCAGAGCTTGATGATGCTCTTGGAACATTAAAATCAATTTTCAGAAATGAAAATGCGACAAAAGGATACATCTTAGAAATAAAACGTACCCTAAATAGTCAAATGAATTCCTTTTTAAATCAAAAACTTAAAGATGGAATTTTGAAACTTTCTGAAATTCAAGAATTACTAGAAATTGCATTTTCGATTCATTTGGTATCTAATTCTGAAAATGGGAAAAAAGCCATATTAAATTGGATTAAAAAAACACAAGAAAATAAAAAATTTAAAATTGAAACCTATACAGAAACCTTTATCCGTAAGGTAAAAGACAAAACAACTCCGTTTGAACGATTTGATACTGATTTCTGCAAGCAAAAACTTTTTAACGATTATAAGAAGCTTGCCCAATTAAATGAACAAATATTTAGTGAAGAATCTCGTAAGACAAATGATGAACTTTACAAAGAAATGTACAGAGTGCTAATTAATGAGCAATTATTTATTGATAATGTAAAATTTTATAAACAGAACTTTTTTGAAAAAGAAAAAGCAACTTTTAAGGGGAATTTTTCCTTACCTCATAGTGATGAGGAATATTATTATTACAAGGGAACTGCAAAAAATTTATACCAGCTAACAGAAGAACAATGGAATGAGTTTGTTCGTTTAGAGAACTTAAAAAAAGAAGATGATACTTCTGTTGCGTTTATAATGGGTACAGAAAAAGCTGTAACATTAACTTCTATAGCAAATTTATTAGAAGCAAGTCCTACTATGGCATTAAATAGAATTAGAGCTGGCGATGTAGAAACCTATCTATACCATATTGGACAGATTAAGATGTCAAAGGCACTTTCTGCAAAAAAAGAAGAATTAAAAAATGATTCTGACTTATTAGTACAAACTGCTGTAGCTTTATTACGTGGCGTAGATTTAAAAAACAAAGAAGAAGAGGAAGAAATAAACGAAACTGACAGCCTCATTCCTATGATTGAAAGAAAATCTTCTACGCATGAAATTATTTCTTATCTACTTAGGCGAAAACAATTTGAAAGATTAAATAAAAAAATACTTTCAATTGATACACAAGAACATATTGAATTAGAAAACTACCTTTCTAGTATTGGCATGGATTTCCAAAAGATATGTTTAAATTATCTAAATGAATTCCTAGAAGAAAATAACGCTACAGTTTATAAAAATATGTATGAAACTTATGCAAGATATTTAACTGAAACTTTAACAGAACAAAAAGACTCCATAACTTTTATGTTTGTTCTAAAACCTGTTATTAATAAGGGTTTTGAATTTGGACTTATTTCAGACATATTTATGAAAGATTTTTCTGAGAAAGAACAAACAATGAATGAAATATTACAAGCAGAAAAAAATACTTTCCTTGAAAGTCAAAATAAAAAACAAAAAAAATCTTTTTTTGGATTTAAGAATAAATAAGAGGATTAAATATGCTAGAGGAAGAAAATATCAAAGAAGAACCTTGTGAAAATGAAGCTAGTTATACGGAATCTACGACTGAGAATAATAACTTCGAAGAAGAAGCTGTTCAATCAGAATCATCTCAGGCGACAGTAAAGAACAAATCTTTTAACCTTTCAAAATCTTATATTAGTTTTATAATTAAACTTATAGTTGCATTTATTTTTTCTATTCTTGCTTTAAAGTTTATTTTTCCTCCTAGGGATAGTGATGTTTTTTATAAACTATACTTTGCTTTATTTATAATTTTTGAAGCTGGAGTAATTTTCTGTTATATATTAACAAACAGAAGCATTTATTTATTAAAAGAATTCTCAAAAAATGTAATTAACAATAATGGACGATATTCAAGCCTTAATTCCAATGATAATCAAGTTAACAATATTTGTGTTGCATATAAGAAATCGTTTTTAGTTAGTGATGATGAAGATTATCATAAGACAAGAGCAAATTCAGATTTATATTTTGGTTCAGAAACTTGGTTACAAGATACAAATCCATTACCAATACAGGCTTTCTTAAAAATCATTCCAGGAACATTTATTGGTTTTGGCATACTTGGAACCTTCATCGGATTTGCCGGCGGATTGAGTTCTATTAATATTGCAGATTCACAAAGCCTTTTGGATAGTGTACAGATATTGTTAAATGGTTTAAGAAATGCTTTTAATACTTCAATTGTCGGAATGCTTGCGTCAATGTTCTGTAACTTTGTGTTAATTCATCCTCTTTTTAATAAATTAGATGCTGCATCAAAAAAATTCTGTGATTATCTTGATAATCAATTCTATGTCACAGAAGTAGATGCTATGGCTATTATTGATGAAAACAATAATAAGATTCCATTCCCTGTAGTACTGACTCAGATTTTAACTAGATTGGAAGGTGTTTCATCAAATATCAATTCTATGGGTCTCACAATTGGAGACCAGGTAACTAAATCAGTTAAGGAAACCCTCGATAAAACTATTGAGAAAATTATTAAAGAAGAGATTCAGAAACTTAAGACAGATTTAACCTCCTCTATAAAATTACTCGAAGAATGTCAGACTAGTTTACAGAATGCACCACAACATTTGAAAGAGGCTGCAACTATTATAGAAAATTCTGCAAAAAATTCATCTGAAATATTTGAAAACTTCAGTGAAAGTCTAATTGATATAAAGAATGCGGTTGCTTTGTTACCAGATGATTTTAAAAATGTAAATAACTCATTTAGCAGTACAGTTAATAAACTTTCTGATAATCAATCCACATTGGCAACAGCTATTTCTGAAGCTTCAGAAGCTTTTGGAAAAACAACAGAAATCAGTCAATCTCTTTCAAATTCTTATGAAGAACAGACAAGGAAAATTGATGAATCAATTTCTAGATTCTCTGATATTCTTACAGAATACAAAGAAACAAGCAAAGAAAGTAAAGAGTTACTTGAAGGTTACAAAGGCATGGATATCAATATTGCAAAAATCTTTAATCAAATTAATGAAAATACAGAAGGATATTCAAAGATTATTGGAGATAGTCTTGAAAAATATTTTAAAGGTTTTAAAGAAGCTACAAAGGATATTTCAAAACAGTTTGCAGATGCAACTTTAGCTTTGAGTGAAGAAGTCCGACGCCTTAACGGTGCTAGAGATTCAATAAAGGCATAGTATATGAGAACCAAACGATTTAGATATTTCGAAAGCGATGGTGGATATGACTTATCAATAAATGATTTGATGTCTGCTCTCTGCTGCATATTTATTCTTGTAACAATTTCAATTGTTGCATCTTTAAAAGAAAAGAACTCTCTTGCTGATAAATATCAAGAATTACAACAAGATTTATTTTTAGATTTACAAGATGAAATGGGTGCAGATTTAGAAAAATGGGGAGCAACCATAGATCCTGATACACTCACAATTCGTTTTTCAAGTGACGATGGTTTTGATGCTAGAAGTCCAGAATTAAAATCTGGTTATAAAAAAGTACTTCAAGAATTCTTCCCAAAACTAGTTTCTATTCTTCAACAAGATAAATATAAGAATGAAATTGAAGAAATCCGTATTGAAGGTTTTACAGCACCAGACAGAACCGACCCACAAGGAGAAGGTAGTGAACACGACTATACATCTGGTATTGAATTAAGCCAAGAACGAACAATGAACGTTCTCTTATATTGTTTGGAAAATACTAAATATTCACAAGAAACAGATTCTAAAAAGAAGGAAGCTGAAAAAGCATGGATACGAAAGCATATCGTTTCAAATGGTTATTCTCTTTCACGGCCATTAGGTAGTGATGGAAAAATAATTGAAGAGAATAGAAAATTGACGAATGAAGAAAAAGCTGCCTCTAGACGTGTTGAGTTCAGAATTAAAACAAACTCAGATAAAATTGTTCAGCAATTTCAAAAAATTAAGGAAACAAATTAATGGAAAGCATTTCTGCTCTTGAACAATTAGAAGAAAAAATTTCACAAATCAATAGTTATGCATATGAATACAATGATTTTATGTCGAAAAGAAAAATTACTACTATAGAAAAAAGAATATCAGAGATAAAAGATACTTTTAAAATTGATTATACAATACCTATGGAAATAACTGAAAAAGAGAAACAAGAATTAAAAAAAATTGTTCTAAATTTCATTAGAGAAAAGAAAGATAATTTTAATACACATTATATTCAACTATTAGCATGGCATATACATGAACTATATGTACTGCCAGTAAAAAAACATGGTGTATTACAAAATGTTACATTTCTAGAATATGCACCAAGTTCATTTATTCCAATAACAGCAACAAATAGAATATTCAATTTGTTTTTACCAAGAAGAATTGAAACTGAAAAAGTATCAACGGCGTTAGTTTTGAATTATTTGAATAATTATGAACATGCTTCTCCAAGATTTATGAGCGTTCTAAATTCATACTTAAAACGTATACATTTTTCAAAAAATACAGATGTATATTTTAATTTTAAAAATGTAGTAAAATACATCGAAAAGAAAACTCCAGCTTCTAAATTAGATTATTTTGAAAGAATAAAAACAATGGGCATTCGTGAAAATACAATTCAAACAAAATATTTTATTAATGCATTGAAAGGATATTGAGGCGATGAATATTAAAACATATTTTTATCCATACAAAATACAAAAAAATGAGAATATGCAATTAAAGTTGATTCCCAATACTAAAAATGAAAAGAACTTACTCTTTGAACAATTTACATTGTTAAGTTCAATGCTACAATTCGGTTATATACAATTTTATGAAGGACAATTTAAAATTACAGATAAACAAATTATTGATTTTTATAATTATGCTAAAACAACAATCCTAAAAAATATTGATATTAACAAATACTATGCATTGCTTGAAATATCAGAACCTTATATAAAACAAATCCCAACAATAACGGAAAAGGAAAGATTCATCTCTGATTCATATCAAATGAATGTGGCCTGGGAAAATGACACTTCAACAGGAAAAATGAAAAGTGCGCCAAAATCCTATAAAAGAAATGGATTAGAAATATACAATTTTGAAGATGAAAAATTAGGAAGCATTTTTCCAGAATATTTTGAATTATATGAAATTATTGATAATGCTAATCGTAATTGGAAAGCTTGGACTAAAACAGAACGTTATTCATTTCTCGATACTTTAGTTGAACTTTCACACAAAAGAAAATTTGTAATTTCAGATGGGTTATTACAAGCACATCAACACATAAACTAAAAGGAACTTTAATTATGAAACAAATACTTATTCTTCTTTCATCTCTTTTATTAACAGCCGCTCTTTATGCAGAAAAAATTACGTTTCAAACAGGAGATGCTTTTGGATTATCTAATACAGATTATTTTTATCCGAAAGATATTACATTTGCAGGCTCTCGATTAACTGTAACATCAGTAAAAAAAATTGAAGATAATCTATGGTGCTTTACACTAACTTCTTCAAAGTCAGCAAATACAAATGCTCCTGTTTCCTTTGAATTTTATGTAAAAAAAGATGATATCCTAACAATGAGACGTCTTACAAATCCATTAGAAGAATTTAAATTAAAAGTTATTTCTATAAATTGGAATGAGATAACTTTAGAATTTAACTAATCCTAAAATCAAGCTTTAAATTTTTATTTAGCTGCAACAGAATTGAGAATATCTTGTCTGTCATAAAACTGAACTACAACCTGATTATTTATAAGATTCCTCATCCTCTTCTTTCAATTATTTTTCTGATTTCGCAAGCGACTTTTTTCAAATCTGGGTCGCACAGAAGAGGAAGAATCTTTACAAGCTCCGTGCCTTCAAAATCCCACCATTTGAGTTTCAAAAGAAGCTCTGTCAATTCATCGCTGAATCTTTTCTTTATGAACCGCGCGGGATTTCCGCCGACGAGCGTATACGGCTCAACGTCTTTTGCGACAACCGAATACGCTGCGATAATCGCGCCGTCCCCGATTTTCACGCCCGGCATAATCACGCTTTCACGGCCGAACCAGACATCGTTTCCAACAACCGTGTCGCCCTTATGCGGAAGCTGCGAGATATGGTCAGGAGTTTTTTCCGTGAACGCTCCGCCGAAAACATTGAACGGATAAGTCGTAACGCTGCAAAGCCTGTGGTTCGCCGGCCCCATTATGAATTTCGTGCCGCTCGCAATCTGACAGAATTTGCCAATCACCAGCTTTTCCCCGAACTGCGGATAGTTGAACAGAATATTATTCTTTTCAAATTCCGTGGGAGCGGCGGAATCATCGTAATAAGTGTAGTCCCCAATAAAAACGTTCGCCGCCTTCACAACATTCTTCACAAAGCAGGAAGTCTTGTACTCATTCGGAAAAATCTGGCCCGGGTCAGGAAGCCCCTCGGAAGTCAAAATATTCTGTTCTGCCATAAAAACTCCATTGAAAAAATTGATTTTATTATTATAGCACGGTTTTAGAGAAAAGATTACCAGCTTTCGTAGCGGACGTTTTTATTAAGATTGGATATTTTTTTCATTTCATCTGCAGAAAGCTCAAAATCCCAGATATTAAAATTTTCCGCAATGTGCTGAGGGTTCGAGCTTCCTGGTATTGCAATAAATCCTGACTGAACATGCCAGCGCACAATAACTTGGGCGGCAGTTTTATTATGGGCGGCGGCGATTTGTAACACCACAGGATTTTCAAGGCTTTGCCTAGTGTGCCCGCGTCCGCCAAAAGGATAATAGCTTTCAATGTAGATTCCGTATTTTTTACACCAGTTGCGCAATTCTGTTCCCTGATAAAAAATATGGTTTTCATTCTGAACAACTGCCGGCTTGATTTCAAAGTTATTGATAAAATGTTCAATTTCTTGTGCTGTATAAAAATTTGAAATTCCAATTGAGCGGATTTTTCCTTCACGGCACGCTTTCTGCATAGCACTGTAAACCTTGTCATCTCCGCTTCCATGCTGATGAAGAAGGCATAAGTCAATATATTCAAGCCCCAGTTTTTCAAGAGAATCTTCAATGTCGGCAGCCGGGTCAGCTGACCATGGAACAATCTTTGTGGTGACAAAAATTTCACTTCTGGAACAGATTCCTTCAGCAACGGCTCGATTCAAGGCTCTGCCCACATCGGCTTCATTTCCGTAGTATTTTGCAGTATCAATCAGCCGTACGCCAGTTTTCAACGCTGAATATACTGCATTTTCGCAGGTTTCGCCGGTCAAAGTCCATGTTCCAAGGCCTGCCGAAGGCATTTCATATCCGCTATTAAGTTTTACAGTATGCCCCAAAGTCTTAGCAGACAAAGAACCAAAACTCGCCGCCATAAAAACTCCAAAAAGCAAAATTGATTTCTTCATAAAGTCAAACCTCCTTTTTTCTTTTGCAAAAGAATATTAAAACTTGCCAAACGGCTTAGGGATTGGAGGGGCCGCGGAGCGGTTCCGGAGCGGAAGCGCAGGAATGAAACCCCGCAAAGCCCGACGGCGGTGGTTGAGCTTGTCGAAACCGCCGCCGGAAGCCCCATCATACAAAAAAGAATTACTTCAAATATGTTTCAAAGAAAGTCTGGAGCTTGTCCCACGGAATGTAGTTGCCGCTTCCGCCGTCGTAAAGGTCGCAGTGGGTCGCGCCTGGAATTATCATTAGTTCCTTGTTGTCGCCTTTAAGAAGTGAGTATGCGGTTTCACCCATGTAGCGGCTGTGCGCTTTTTCTCCGTGAACAATCAGGACTGCATTCTGGATTTCGCCGGCGAAGGCAAAAAGCTTTGTGTTCATAAGCGATGAAGAAGCTGTTGCCGCCCAGCCGCCGTTTGAGTTCAGCGAGCGCGGATGATAGCCGCGTTTTGTCTTGTAGTAATCCCAGTACTGCGCCTGAAATTCAGGGTTTTCAGGACGTTCTTCCGGGAGTCCGCCAATTGTTGGATATTCGCCTTTTGCAAAACATTCTGTGCGGAGCTTGTTCATTGCAACGCGGGCTGCCTGTCTTGCTTCCGGATTGTCCGCCGCGTCGAAGTAGCCGTTGTTTGTAACGCGCGCTAAATCATACATTGTCATTACAGCAGTCGCTTTTATGCGCATGTCAACTCCGGCCGCGTTCAGTGCCATTCCGCCCCAGCCGCAGATTCCGATGATTCCGATTTTTTCCGGGTCCACATTTTCCTGGACGCTCAAAAAATCAACCGCCGCCTGGAAATCCTCTGTGTTTATGTCCGGGCTGTTCATATAGCGCGGCTGTCCGCCGGATTCTCCTGTGAACGACGGATCGAACGCAATTGTCAGAAATCCGCGCTCAGCCATCTTGTTCGCATAAAATCCGCTCGCCTGCTCTTTTACCGCGCCGAAAGGGCCGCTGATTGCAATCGCCGCAAATTTTCCGTTTTCAGGAAGCGTTTTCGGTGTGTACATATCCGCCGCAAGCGTAATTCCAAAATGATTTGTAAAAGTCACTTTTTTGTGTGTTACTTTTTCTGAAAGGGCAAATGTTTTGTCCCATTTTGTTTCAAGCTTAAGTTTTTCCATTTTTACCTTGTTTTCTCCTGCCTTGGATTTTGCAAACGCTCCGCCAGAAGCAAGAAGCGCGGCTGCCAGAACCGCAAAAGTTTTCAGTGATTTTTTCATTTTTCTTCCTCCATAGCGCGGCATATTTTTCCCGGGAACCACCGCTTTTCAACGTTTTTAATATAGAAGAAATTTTCAGATATTGCCAATATTTTGTTTTTATATCCAGATATTCTTTTTAGGAATGAGCGGTAATTATTGGGGCAATAGAAAGTTGAAATTAACCCTAGTCTTTCTGTTTTTTTGCATTTATAATTTTGTGCATGGAATTCCGTGTTTTAAAATATTTTCTTGCGATTGCGCGGGAGGGAAACATGAGCCGGGCGGCGGAAATTCTTCATGTTACGCAGCCTACGCTTTCAAAGCAAATAAAGGATTTGGAAGAAGAGCTTGAAAAAAAGCTTTTTGTGCGCACAAACTATTCGATGAGCCTTACCGCGGAAGGCCAGATTCTTTACAAACGGGCGCGCGACATTGTTTCTCTTGCCGACGAAACTGTGGACGAGCTTAAATCTATGACTGAGCCGACCGGCGGAAACGTGAACATTGGCGCGGCGGAAAGCGACTCAATAAAATATCTTGCGCGGATTATCCGCCAGCTTCAGCAGGAAAGCGCGGGAATCACGGTGAACATATACTCAGGCGACAGCGAATCTGTTGAATACAAACTTGACAAGGGCCAGCTTGATTTTGCGGTTGTCGTTCGCGAGTTCGACCTGAATAAATACAATTTTCTAAAACTTCCCTACTGCGACAAGTTCGGACTTATAACACGGCGCGACAATCCGCTTGCCCAAAAAAAGCAGATTACAATAGAAGATTTGATTGAATCCAACGAGCCGCTGATTGCTTCACGGCAAAGTCTTCAGTACGACTTTCAGAAATGGGGCGGCGACAAGACTGAAAAGCTGAACATCGTTGCGACCGGCGATATTCCGTTCAACCTTTCAATTCTTGCAAAGGAAAAAATCGGCTCGCTTTTGTGCTTCGACAAAATAATCAACACAAGCCCGGAAAGCCAGCTCGCCTACATTCCGCTTGAGCCGCCGCTTCTTGCGCCAATGTACATAATCTGGAAAAAAGGAATGCAGCTCACCCCGCCCGCAAAAAAACTTATGGGAAGGTTTAAGTTCCTTGTGCTGTAGGAGGACGGTGGGGTTAATGAAATATGATATTGGATTTTATATTAGAGAGGATTTTTTTAAAGCGAATTAACATTCCTCCAGTTTTTGAATAAGAAGTGCTACAGCATTATGAGTTACCATAGTCTGTGCATCTGTAGGAACAATAATTCCGAGAATGTGCTAAACCGTATGAATACCCCGAACATCAGAATCGTACTCAATACGAATATGATTTTTCCTGAAAGCTAGTATCGTACTGAGTACGAAAGGTAGCAACAGATGCCGCAATCGTACTCCGCAATTTTTTTACTTCTATCCTATCAGTCCGCCGTGAAAATAACATTCATAGACTTTTTCATTCTGCCAATAGATTTCTTCAGCGCCCTGAAACCACGAAAAGTCTCCAATCACGCTGCATTTATAAATATATTCTCCTGACTGGTAATATTCAGGGCCGCGGTATGGCATATTCGCATCAGCCTTGCGAAGCGCTTCCTTCAAAAAATCTCCGCTGAACTGCTGCCCTAAAACCCGCCCCATATAATTCATCGCATACTGGATTTTCTCGTCATACCAAATCGCTTCCTCGCCGGCGAACTTTTCTCCGCCGATATATGTATCATGATATTTATAAGAGCCGCTGCTGTAAGAAAAATCGTGCGAGCCAAGCCTTGTCGAATCTGTTTCATTCATATAGCCTGCGTAAGTATTGACATTTGCCTCCAGCCGAAACGCAATCAGCTGCTCAATGTCCTGACTGCCTGATTCAGTGCAGCCGACAAAACATTTCTGATTCCGCACCAAATAATCAACTGAAAAATTAAACAGGTCGCTTATCTGAATCAAATTCGATATGTCAGGATAAGCCTGCCCAGCTTCCCATTTTGAAACCGCCTGCCTCGACACAGACAATTTTTCCGCCAGCTCTTCCTGCGTCATCCCGGCATTTTTACGAATCAACTGTAGTTTTTCCGAAAAAATCATAAATCATCATGCCTCCAGCCTCATTATGAAGCACCTGTAAAACAAAATCCATACACCATCATTTGCATTTTCGCAACTATTGATTGCATCGTTTTTGCAGTAAGAACGATTTCTGAATTTTTATTTGGGCGGCTTTTGCCTGGTTCGCAAAGCTCACCAACCAAAATCAGGCTTTTCAGGGTTCCGCTAGCCGCTCATTCCTACTTTTCACTTCGGAACGCACTTCGTGCGCCCTTCCAATCCTTGCCGCATCTCCCTCTACCCGCAAAATCTTCTCAAAAAAATTAGATTTTTTTTATTGTAACTATTGACATTACAACTAACATGTATTATATTTCTAAATGTAATCAGAAAGGTTACAACAAACACGCGCGTGAACAATAAGTAAGATTGCGGCGGCGGTTTTTCCGCAGAATCCGCAAAAATTAAAGCATTTATCCTTGGAGGAAAACTATGAAAATCGCAGTTGTATGTGCAAATGGAAAAGAAGGCCAGCTTATCGTAAAGGAAGCTATTGCAAGAGGTTTTGATGTTACAGCTTTTGTCCGCGGAGAAAACAAGTCGGAAGCGAAAAAATTTGTTTCAAAAGATGCGTTCACTCTCAACGCAGCGGATTTTGCAGACTTTGACGTTGTTGTAGACGCGTTCGGCGCATGGACAGCAGAAACAATTCCTGGAATCGCAAAAGAAATGAAAGTTCTTGGCGCGGCTCTTGACGGAACAAAAAAACGCCTTGTAGTTGTCGGCGGGGCGGGAAGCCTTTTTGTAAACAAAGAGCACACGCTCACAGTCGCAGACGGCGCAGATTTCCCTGAAAGCTGGAAGCCGCTTGCCGCATCTCACGCAGAAGGACTGGAATATCTTCGCGGCACAAAAAATCTTGAATGGACATACATCAGCCCGGCGGCGGATTTCCAGGCGGAAGGCGAGCGCACAGGCAGCTACATTCTTGCTGGCGAGGATTTCACCGTAAACGAAAAAGGCGAAAGCAAAATAAGCTATGCCGATTTCGCAATTGCCCTCGTGGACGAAATTGAAAAAGGCAATCACCTTCGCGAAAGAATTTCCGTTCTTGCAAAATAGGTTTAAAAAGCCGTAGGGCGGCTCCCTCCGCTTGCGCTCCGGGCCAGGCTATTCAGGGTTTCGCCTTGCGGCTACATTGCTCCACAAAAACTCCGTTTTTGTTCCGCAACAGGCTTCGCCCGCCCTTACTATCCTTGCCGCGTTCAACTGTATGCGCGGCATTTTACGCATTTTTTCAGGAGGAATCCTTCAATGACAAAAAACGATTATCTGAACATTCTGGTGGAGCAAATTCATTCAGTTGTGGTCGCCATCGTCGGCAGCGACGGGCTTCCGCAGACCCGCGTCATTGACATGATGCTCCAGGACGGCGGCGGCGTTTATTTTCTTACCGCAAAAGGCAAGGCGTTTTATTCCCAGCTTGAAGAACAGAAGTTCGTGGCAATTTCCGCCTCAAAAGGAAAAATCGCCATTTCTCTCCGCGGAAAAGTAAAAAAGATTGGCAAGAAAAACCTGGATTTAATCTTTGAAAAAAATCCGTACATGAAAGAAATTTATCCCGGCGAAACAAGTTCAGCTCTTGAAGTTTTCCAGATTTACCAGGCTCAGGGCGAATATTTTGACATCAGCGTTCCATCCCAAATCTTCAGGGATTCCTTTCAAATCGGCACGGAAAAAATTCTCCCAGCCGGATATTTCATTTCCTCCGCCTGCACACTCTGCAAAAAATGCGCCGCCGTCTGCCCTCAGAACTGCATCGATTTTTCCGCCGCCCAGTCAACCATAAACCAAAACCGCTGCCTTCATTGCGGCCGCTGCGCAGAAATTTGTCCGGCACATTGCATTGAAAAAAGGAGCTAGCGATGTTTTCTAAAAAAAATAAAAGCCGCCAGGTTGAATTCCAGGATTTTCTGTGCGGAACATCTGCAATGGACTATATCATTCAAAAAGAGCCTTACGAAGAACAGATTGAAAAAGCTTGCGCCTTCATAAAAGAGGCGGACGCAATTCTTGTCGGGGCAGGTGCTGGAGCTTCCACGGCGGCAGGGCTTTCATACAGCGGAAAAAGGTTCTCGGAAAATTTCGGCGAGTTCATAAAAAAATACGGAACTCTTTATATGCAGGATATGTATTCCGCCGGATTTTATCCGTTTCCCACGGAAGAGGCGAAGTGGGGCTACTGGTCAAAGCACGCGCTTTTGAACCGATTCGACCCGCCGGCGCTTCCGCTTTACAAGGCGCTTTTTGACATTTCAAGCAAGAAAGAATATTTTGTCCTCTCAACAAATGTTGATGGACAGTTTCAGAAATCCGGTTTTTCAGCACAAAAGATTTTTGCCACTCAGGGTGACTACGCTAAAATTCAGTGCCAGCGCGCCTGCCATCAAAAAACTTACGATGCGGAAAATCTTTTCAGAAAAATGGATGCCGCCCGAAAAAACTGCCTTGTTCCGTCGGAGCTTGTTCCAAAATGCCCGGTTTGCGGCGGAAAAATGGCGATGAACTTGCGTTGCGATGATTTTTTCGTTGAGGACGTGGAATGGCACGCCCAGGCGGAAAAATTCTCTGATTTTCTGGAGTCTTGCAAGTCAAAAAAAGTTGTTCTCCTGGAGCTTGGAGTCGGTTTCAACACGCCCGCAATCATCCGCTTTCCGTTTGAAAAACTCGCGCGCGAAAACGATTCATTCACCTTGCTCCGCCTGAACAAAGACGAGCCTTTCGTTCCCAAAAGCCTTGAAAACCGGGCAGTCGGAATCGGCGGCGACATGGTGCAGGCAGTTTTTGATATAGAAACCCGCCTTGAAAATTAAAACCTTGCCATTCAGTTTGTTTGGCAGGCTTTTTATCGGGCGTAATACTTTGACTTATTGTGAAGTGTCTTAGACAATCAAATTTTTGGAGAAGTATAGTATATAAAGAAAAATCTATAGAAATGAATATTGTTATGTGATAAATTCATTACTAAAAAGTGTGCAAATGCACAGAAAAATGGAATGAAATGATGGAAATAAAAAGAAACGTCTACCTGCAGCGGCTGATAGAACGAAAAGATAACGGAATGATAAAAGTGATTACTGGAATCCGCAGATGTGGTAAATCATTTTTACTGTTTACTATTTTCAAGAGATATTTGCTGGAAAATAATATAGCCACAGATCATATTATTGAGGTTGCGTTAGACGGCATAGATAATGAAGAGTTAAGAGAGCCAAAAAAATGTTTCCAATACATTAAGAATGCGATAAAGGATAAGGGCAAATATTATCTTCTTTTGGATGAAGTGCAGTTTATGCCGCGGTTTGAGGAAGTTCTTAACAGTCTGCTCCGAATGAGTAATATTGATATTTATGTGACAGGAAGTAACTCAAAGTTTCTTTCCAGCGATATTGTAACTGAATTCCGTGGAAGAGGAGATGAAATTAGAATTTATCCGCTGTCTTTTGCAGAGTTTTATTCTGTTTATGACGGAGATTATGATGATGCCTGGAACGATTATATGACTTATGGCGGACTTCCGCAGATAGCAAGTTTGCATAGCGAGCAGCAGAAAGCAGACTATTTAAAAAACATTTTTGCAAACGTTTATTTGAAGGATGTTATTGAAAGAAACAGAATCCAGGGCGCGGACGAGATTGGTATTTTGGTTGATGTTCTTGCATCGTCGATAGGTACGCCAACAAATCCGTCTAAGATTGCAAATACTTTTGCCAGTGAACGGCAGATGTCTTATTCCAATAAAACTATTTCTAATCATATTGATTATCTGGTGGATGCGTTTTTAATTTCCAGGGCTAGCAGGTACGATGTTAAAGGCAGGAAATATATTGGTGCAAATCTGAAATACTATTTTACAGATGTTGGTCTAAGAAATGCCCGGCTGAATTTCAGGCAGCAGGAACCTACGCATATAATGGAAAATATTGTTTATAATGAGCTGTTGATTCGTGGATATAATGTTGATGTTGGAGTTGTTGAAATTTTTGATAAAGGCAAAGACGGCAAACGCTGCCGCAAACAGCTGGAAGTCGATTTTGTAGTAAATCAAGGCAGTCAAAGATACTATGTTCAGGTTGCATACGATATGAGCTCAGAAGCAAAGCAAGCGCAGGAGTTTAATTCTTTCCGCAATATTCCGGATTCCTTCAAGAAGATTGTTATTGTGAACGGCAGCACGAAAACTTGGAGAAACGATGAAGGCTTTGTCATCATGGGAATGAAGCATTTTCTTTTGAATGTAGATAGTCTTGAAAATTAAAACCTTGCATTCAGTTTGTTTGGCAGATTTTTTCTATCTTTTATTTCACAAATCATTTGTAAAATTGAGAAAACAATATATAATAGATAATTGTGATAATAGGAAAAAAATCTCAGAGTCATAAAATTTACAAGAATCTTCGTTTATCAAAAGGGCAAAAATTAATTATTTTAGCGGTTGTTCTTGTTTGTTTTATTGCTGAAATTATTTTTTTAAGTGGGAGATTTTCGCTTCGTAGAAAAAATAAAATTGCACAGGCAAAACTCTACGGAGAAACAATTGCTTCAAATATAACTCTTTCTATAAGAGAAATTGTAAACGTATCACAAGTATTTAAATATTTTTATGAAAATACTAGAGATGACAATGAAAATTTAAAAGCAAGATTTGAAAAACTTTCCAACAATTTTTTACGTCAATATCCAACTATAAACAGTATTCTAATTGCACCAAATTCAATTGTAGAAATGGCTTATCCTCCGCAAATTTTAGAACTTTGTTATGGAAGAAATATTTTGCACGATGAAGTTGAAAAAGGTGGAGCAAAAATCGCTATAGAAACAAAAAAGCCTACAATTTACGGTCCTTTAAAACTTACAGACAATAACAATGGACTCACTATTGTAAACCCAATTTTCCAAAATAATAATTTTTCTGCCTTAATAATTATCATTCTTGATTGGGAAGAATTAGTTCAAGACATTATGAACAACTTAAATCATAAAAATTCTGAATATAATTTTGCAATTTGGAAAAAAGATAATGGAAAATTTTTTACAGATGATTATGGATTTATTATAAATAATACGAAAAAAAATATTTCAAAAGTGATTGATATTGAAATAAATCTTCAAAATGATATTTGGCATCTTTCTATTGAACCAAAAGATAGTTTTGACAATTTAAAAATTTCATTTATAGAATCTTTACTTTGCACACTCTTTATGCTTGTTATTATTGTTTTGGTATTTTTCAGGCAACGCGAAAATGCAAAAAAGATTTATATTCTTGAACATGATATGTTAACTGGAGTTTATACTCGCTCTGCGTTTTACAGAAGAATAAAATCTCTTTTTAAGGAATTTCCAAATGAAGATTTTGATATTATCTGTTCTGATATAGAAAATTTTAAAGTTTTGAATTCCGTTTATGGTAATAAAAAATGTGATGAACTTTTATGTTATCTTGCAAGTGAATTTCAAAAAGTCTGTAAAGACGCAATTTATTGCCGCTATAGTGGTGATATTTTTATAAAATTTATAAAATCAAAAGATAATATAAGTTATCAACAGTTAAAAGAATGTACAGATTCTATTCAAAAAAATGCACCAATTCCAAATATCACTGTAAAATATGGTTGTTATAGTCATATTGATAAAACACTTCCTGTAAATCAATTGTGTGATAGAGCGTTACTTGCCGCAAAAAGTATTCTCCACAAATATGATAAAACTATTGAAAATTATGAAGGTCCAATCTCTCATAAACATCTACGAGAACACGAACTTGAATCATCTTTTTCAAATGCTATTGCAAATGAAAATTTTAAGATTTGGTTTCAGCCAAAATTCGATGCAAAAACCGAAAAACTTGTTGGTGCGGAAGCGTTAGTTCGTTGGCAACAAAATGATGGCACAATCGTTCCTCCAAATGATTTTATTTACGTTTTTGAAAATGATGGATTAATCGTTCGCCTTGATGAATATGTTTTTAGAAAAGTTTGTGCAATCATACGAAATTGGCTTGATGAAGGAGTAACAGTTCTTCCCATTTCTGTAAATGTTTCTAGAGCAAGTTTACATCATTCTCAGACAATTGAAAATTATAAAAACATAATTAAAGAATTTGGAATTCCTATAAATTTGGTTTCTCTCGAAATAACAGAATCAACAGCGTATGAAAGCAAACAAATTGAACAACTTGCAACAGAATTGAAACAAAATGGTTTTAGAATTGACATGGATGATTTTGGAACTGGACTTTCATCTTTAGCAGCTTTAAATATAATTCCATTCGATGTTGTAAAAATTGATAAAAGTTTAGTTGATTTTATTGGAACTCCAGATGGCAATGAAATCATAAAACATGCAATAGAAATTTTTCATTATAAAAAGATTCACGTTGTTGCAGAAGGCGTAGAAAATAAAGAACAATTAGATTTCTTAAAAAATCTAAACTGTGAATGTATTCAAGGATATTATTTTTCTCCACCATTACCTTATGAAAAATGTATTGAATATATTAAAAAACTTGAAAAAGAAAATCGTATTTTAAATACGTCGAGTCAAGACACGCTCCGCTAAAAGCCTTGACTTCGTCGTTTTTAGTTTTTTTTATTAAACCTTTAATAAAAAAGCCATGTAATTAAAAATGCACTTAAATTACACGGCTTTTTATCTTTATTAAACTTCTCTAATATCTTCTACTTTTCCACAATTTTCAGAAATTGATTTTAGATCATCATAGGAAATATCTGTAACTTTTAGAGTAACTTTTCTACAACTTTCAATTTCACTTGGAGATGTTACAATAGAAACAATTTTTCCATTTTTTTCTGCAACTTTTTGTGTAAAAATTGCCAATGTTCCTGGATTATCACTTAAATCAAGCATTACGCGGATGCCTTTTGTTCTTGCATTAAACATTTCTATAAACATTTTGAACAAATCACTTTCGGTAATAATTCCAATCAACAAATTATTAGACATAACTGGCAAACAACCAAAATCTTTATCTGCCATAATTCTAGCAGCTTCTTCCACAGTTTCATTTTCATCAACAGTTATAACATTTTTTGTCATTATTTTTTCAACTGTTAATTTACTCAAAAGATAACCAAGTTCATACATATCTAAAGTTGTAGCATCACTTGGTGTAGAACGTTGTAAATCGTTTGCGGTAATAATTCCAACTAAAGAGCCACTTTTATCAACAACTGGTAATTTATGAACTTTATTCTTTGTCATCAAATCTTTTGCTTCAAGAACAGATTCTTTTTCTTCAATTGTAATAGGATTTTTTGACATCACATCTTTTACTAACATTTTTTTCCTCCAATAAAATATAAGATTAACCACCTAAATAAGCAGAAATTATTGAGTTATCATTTATTAAATCACTTGCTCTGCCTGTTTTTGTGATATTTCCTGTTTCTAGTATATACGCTCTATTCGCAATTGACAAAGCTTTATATGCATTTTGTTCAACTAAAAGAATTGTTGTTCCACTAGAACTGATTTTTGTGATTATATCGAAAATTTCATCTACCAAAATTGGAGCTAATCCCATTGAAGGTTCATCAAGTAAAAGAAGTTTTGGTTTTGACATAAGAGCCCTTGCCATTGCGAGCATTTGCTGTTCACCACCAGAAAGAGTTCCAGAAATCTGATTTAATCGCTCTTTTAGACGAGGAAAAAGTTCATAACACCATTCCATATCTTTTTTTATTTGAGTTTTATCACGACGAAGATATGCTCCCATTTCTAGATTTTCTTTTACACTCATATTTGCAAAAACGCGACGACCTTCAGGAACTTGAATTAATCCCATTTTTACAATTTTATCAGCAGAAAGATTTGTAATATTCACGCCATCAAAAATAATAGAACCACTAATTTTTTTTATCAAATTGCTAACAGAATGAAGTGTTGTGGTTTTTCCAGCACCGTTTGAACCAATCAAACTGATAATTTCGCCTTTATCAACAGAAAAAGAAATTCCTTTTAATGCTTTTATTGCTCCATAAGAAACAACTAAATCTTTTACTTCAAGTAAACTCATTCTTTACCTCCAGACATTTGTTCATAACCAGATCCAAGATACGCTTTTATAACTTCTGGATTACTTTGAATTTCACTTGGAGTTCCACTTGCAATAACACGTCCATAATTTAAAACCATTAAACGTTCGCAAATGCCCATTACAAGTTTCATATCGTGTTCAATTAAAAGAACTGTAAGATTAAACTCTTTGCGTATAAAATCAATCATTTCCATAAGTTCTTGTGTTTCTTGACCATTCATTCCTGCTGCAGGTTCATCTAAAAGTAAAAGTTTAGGATTTGAAGCCAATGCACGACAAATTTCAAGTTTTCGCTGTTCTCCATAAGGAAGATTTTTTGCTAATTCATCAATTTTATTTTCCATGTGGAATAAACTTAAAAGATGATATGCTTTTTCATCCATAAATTTTTCATCTTTTCTAAATTTAGAAGTTCTAAATTCAACTTGAAGAGGATTTACACCTCTTGTGCTATGCAATGCAATTTTTATATTATCGCGAACAGACATTCCGCCAAAAAGTCTAATATTCTGAAAAGTTCTTGCAATTCCAAGTTTATTTAATTGTGCAGGAGATTTTTTATTTATAACTTCCAAATTTCCTTTTCTATCTACAAAAGTAATTGTTCCTTCTGTAGGTTTATAAACTCCTGAAAGCATATTGAAGATTGTAGTTTTTCCAGCACCATTTGGACCAATTAAGCCAATTAATTCACCTTCATATAAATCTAGTGAAAATTCAGAAACCGCTCTAAGTCCGCCAAAAACAATTGAAATGTCTTTTGCTCGAAGAAGTAATTCTCGTTTTTCTGTCATCATTTACTCCTGTGCATTAAGAAAACGCGAGCCATGTCGGAGCGTTTTCATTACTGTGTTCTATAAAAAAGTTTGACGAGCATAAGCGAGTCAAAATTTCTTATTTCCAGCATTAAGAAAACGCGAGCCATGTCGGAGCGTTTTCATTACTGTGTTCTATAAAAAAGTTTGCAACGCAAACTTTAGTTAGATAAGAACCGCGGTATTTTAGCGATTTTATCTAACACTTCTCTTTTTTATTTCCAATTTTTTTAAAGAAACGTCCAATTGCTTTAAAATATTCAGGAATTTTGAAAAAACATAATTCTTTTGTTCCAAGTAGACCTTGTGGACGGAACAACATCATTATGATAAGAATTAAAGGATAGATTAAAAGTCTGTAATCTTTTAAGAAACGTAAAACTTCTTGCAAAATAGTAAGAACAAACGCAGAAAGGATTGAACCTGTTACACTTCCCATTCCACCTAAAACTACATAAATTAAATGATTTACAGAATTGTTGAATGAAGCCAAATCTGGTTTTACAAATCCAATTAAAGGAGCATATAAAGCACCACCAATACCACCAATAAATGATGCAATTACAAAACCAATCATTTTATAACGGAAAACACTAATTCCAGAACTGTTTGCCGCAATTTCATCTTCTCGTACAGCCATAATTGCTCTTCCGTAAGTTGAACGCAAGAAATTTTGTAAAAATACGACAATCAAAACTAATGCACCAATTACAGATGAATATGCGATTGTTGCACCCCATTCCAATGATTCTGTAAAGACAGTTCCAAACTGAATTCCGTTTGGTCCACCTGTCCAAGATTTTTGATTTAATAAAACTACACGAATAATTTCACCAAAAGCAAGTGTTACAATTGCAAGATAATCACCTTCGAGTTTTAAAGTTGGAAAACCAATTAAAAATCCAAAGAAAGCAGCAACTAATCCAGCAAGAACAATACTAATTGGTAACGGAATGTGAAGATTTTGTGTAAGAAGAATTACTGCATACGCTCCAATCGCCTGAAATCCTGCCTGTCCTAAACTTAATTGACCTGTAATTCCACAAACGACGTTTACACTTAACGCCATAATTGCATTTACACCAGCTAAAGTTATAATTTGAGCCCAATAACCGTCAATTCCAATCGGAAAATCGTAAAAAAATGACTTTATAGTTATTAAACTTGCTGGAATCACAATACAAGCAAGTGAAATTGCAGCAAGAATAAATGTATTTCTATAGTATTTATTTTTCATATTCTGTTAAAACTCCTTATAAAATTAATTAGGAAACATCAATTTCCAATAAAAGCATTATACTTTTACAATCTTCTTTTTGCCTAAAAGTCCAGCTGGTTTTACAAGAAGAATAACAATCAGAATTAAATAAGAAATTGCATCTGCATATTGTGATGAAATATATGCCTTTGTCATTGTTTCTGCAATTCCAAGAATTACACCACCAAGCATTGCTCCTGGTACAGAACCAATTCCACCAAGAACAGCTGCAACAAATGCCTTTAAACCTGGAATATACCCCATAGTTGGTTCAATTTGAGGATAAGCTGTTGCATAAAGAACTCCACCTGCTCCAGCCAAAATAGAACCGATTACAAATGTAGTTGCTATTGTTTTGTTTACGTTAATTCCCATAAGACTTGCTGCACCTAAATCATAACTTACAGCACGCATTGCTTTTCCTGTTCTTGTATAATTGATAACAATATTCAAAATTATCATTAAGATAATAGAAGAAATAATTACAATCAACTGAATATTAGAAATAGAAACCATTCCTAAACTATAACTACGTGTATCCATTGTAGGAAATTGTCGTGGATTTGAACCAACAAAAGGAAGAATTCTCATTCCATTTTGTAAAATTAATTCAACAGCAATTGCCGTAATAAGAGAATTTAATCTTGGAGCATTTCTTAAAGGTCTGTATGCACATCTTTCAATTAAAAGACTTAACAAAGAACAAACGACCATTGCACCAAGAAATGCACATGCTAATCCTATAGGAGTTGTTCCAACCGCTTTTAAAATAAAATAACCTGTATAAGCACCGACCATCATAACATCGCCGTGAGCAAAGTTTATCAACTTTACAATGCCATAAACCATTGTATAACCAAGAGCAATTAAAGCGTAAATACTGCCCAAAGAAAGTCCATTAATTAATTGCGTTAAAAAGGTACTCAATTTAACCTCCAAGCATTTTTATATTTTTATATTGTACAGAAAATTCGTTAAATAAAAAAGGGTACACACTTTTTTTTAGTATGTACCCCATTGTACTAATAAAAAAATTTATGAGCTAAAAAATTAGTCTACATTTACAGTAGCAGCGTAAGCTTGAGAAAGTTTTCCGTTTTCTTTAGTCATTTTAATCATAACAGCAGATTTTACTGGATTACGTTTTTCATCAAATTTGATATGACCTGTTACATAATCACCATCTGTTAAAGCAAGAGCATCTCTAACTTTTGTTGAATCTGTTGTTCCAGCTTTTACAATTGCATCTTTTAACATATACATTGAATCATAACCAAGAGTTGCAAATGAATTTGGTTTTTCGTTGTATTTTGCTTCAAAAGCTTTTACAAATTTCTGAACTACAGGAGAGTCTGAATCTGCGGCATAGTGATTTGAATAATATCCATTAAGAACTTCATCACCAGCAACTTCTGTAAGACCGTCCCATCCGTCTGGACCAACGAAAGGAACTGAAACACCTTGTGCACGAAGTTGTTTTGAAATAAGAGCAACTGTTGAATAATAATCTGGAAGATAAACAACATCTGGATTTGCAGCTTTTACTTTTGTAATAATTGCATTGAAATCTTTTTCTCCAGTTGCATAAGATTCTTTAGCAACAATTTGTCCACCTTGTTTTTTGAATTCAACTTCAAAATTTTCCATCAAACCTACAGAATAATCATTTCCAATATCATAAAGAATAGCAGCTTTTTTTGCTCCAAGATTATCAGCAGCAAATTTTCCACCAACACGACCTTGAAATGGATCTGTAAAACAAGCACGGAAAATATAATCTCCAGCGTTAGTTACAGCAACAGCAGTTGCAGCAGGAGCAATTTGAACAACTTTATTAGCTTGAGCTTGTGATGTAATAGCGATTGTACATCCAGAAGTCAAAGAACCTATGATAAGTTTTGTTCTATCTTTTGTAACGAGTTTTTTATAAGCACTTACAGATTTTGCAGGATCACCTTCATCATCTTCACAAACAAATTCTAACATTTGTCCGTCAATTCCGCCAGCAGCATTGATTTCTTCTACAGCAAGATCAATTCCTTTTTTACATTCAACGCCGTATACAGCAACAGCACCAGAAAGAGGTGCAACTCCACCAATTTTTATTGTTTTTGCTTTTTTTGCAGCAAAAACTGATGTAGTACAAGCTAAAACTAAAGTAGCAGCAACAAGTGATTTGATTTTATTCATTTTATACCTCCAAAAAGTATATTTTATAGAATAATAATAAATTCTTTGTGTTTGGTAAATAATAAAGACTAAAAAACTTTAATAAAACTAAAGTTTTTTTTCGCCGTATTTTTCATTGATTTTCTTCAGATTTTATCAGTTCATAAACCTCTTCTTTTTTAAGAGGAATATTTTCTGTATATTTATGACAATTTAATTCTATTTCTTCTTTATTCCAAAGATGACCTTTATTTATTCCAGGACAATCTTTTGAACAATCGTCCCAAGTTTTTTTATCATCAATCATCCAAGACCAGAAAGGATAAGTTGAACATTGAACTGGTCTTGCTGAATAACAGGAACATCCATTTTCCCAAAGAATACAATCATAATTTGGTTTTTCTAAAAGAGCTAAAACTTGTGTTCCATAATAATAATCTGCCCATCTGCAATAAGTTGCTACAAAATTTTTTATAGACATATTTTTAAATTTGCAAAGAGCAGATAAATCTTTTTTAGAAAGATAAACAAATCCTGGAGAATGTCCGCAACAAAAAGAACATCGCTGACATTCAAAATGCAATCCATTTTTGTAGAATTTTTCTTTTTCCATAGAGAAATCGTTTTATTTTATTTTTACTTCATCTAAAGTAATTACAAAATCACTATCATAAACTTCTTTTTTATGAGCATTTGTATTGTGATATTCTCCAGTCCAGAAATTATCTTTATGTGTGAAATTTTCTTTAAATCCTTCTACGTTTGAATCGTTCCAAACCATAAAGTAAGACCAAAAAGCTCCATCTTTTTGCATATTTTCTGGAGAAGGAATATCACCAGTTTCTGTTAAAGCAACCATTTTTGGAGATTCTACTGGATCATCACTATAATTAACACATTTTAACCAGTTTCCAACTTTACTAGAATAATCTTTTGGCAAATCGTAAATATCTACACCAATAATATCTACATAATCATCACCAGGATACCATTCTGCATCTTGTCCGTTCCAAACCCAAATAAGATTGTTTAAACCTTTTTCGTTTGTATAATAATCATACATAAAAATATAAAGAGCTTTATATGCTGCGGCACGTTCTATTTTTGTTTCACCAGATGCACCCCACCAGAACCAACCACCGCTAGCTTCGTGGAAAGGACGCCAAAGAACCGGAATTCCTTCATCTTGAAGAGTTTTTAAGCGAGCGGCAACTTTATCCATATCACGTAAGAGTTTTGCCCAATCATAAGGTCCGCGAGCAGAAGTTTTTGTTTTTGTATCAATTGTATCTGTTTTATAATCATAAGGAATTACAAAATCTGTACCTTTTTGATTTCCTTCGCTATAAGTGTAAAAATTCTTATTTCCGTTTGGTCCAACTACATTCCAATGCCAACAAAAAGTTACTATTCCACCTTTTTTTGCCCAAGCGATTGCTTCTTTTACCTGCTCTGCCCCGTAATTTGCACCCAAAAAATCGTATCCCATAATTGCAGGATATTTTCCAGTATCGTTATAAACACGAGAAAGCATATCAATTTGAGGAGCCCAAGTTAAATCCATCTGCCCAGAAAGAGTTTTTTTTCCGTAATTTGAAGCTAAATAAGCCATCAATTCTTTTGTTTCTTTTGTTGCGTTTGGATTCACAGGCGTAGAAACAACATTTAATCCATAATTTCTATCAATTGCAAATCCACCTGAAATTACACTCATAACTGTAATAATAATTAAAACAAGTTTTTTCATATATTCAATTTCTCCTTTAAAATTGTATATAAATCTAAATTTTTATGATTTTTAATTTTTTCTTCTCTAAAAAAAACTTTCTAAATCTGAAAAAGTTTCAATCTTATAATCGTAAGATTCTGGATTTCCGAATCCGTACGAAGCCCAAATAAACGGAATTTTTATTTTTTGACAAGATTCAAAATCACCTTGAGTATCGCCAACATAAACTGCATTTTTTAAATTATTTCGCTTTATAATAAGTGCAATATTTTCCGCCTTAGAATTTCCATTATTTCCAAAACATTCAGAATCTTTTATAAAATTTTTAAGATGATTTTTTTCTTCAACAAGTTCAATATATCCTTTTTGGCAATTACTAACTATAAAAACAGGAAGTTTTTTTGAAAGATTTTCTATTGTTTTTGAAACATCTTTATAAGCAAGATTTTTTGTATTTTCTAAAAGATCAATTTTTTCATATTTACAACATTCTTCCATTAAAAAGTCTTTTTGAGATTGATTTAATTCTGTAAAAAGAGAATCTGCAATTTCTGACATTGGTTTGCCAAATTGACTTTGTAGGATTTTTGCATTTACAAGAGGAACTGAAGGAAAATTATTTTTTATAGCTTTATTCCAAGATTCAGCAACGATTTGAGTTGTATTCCAAATAGTACCATCAATATCTAAAATGATAGAATCAAATTTCATAGATTTATATTATGCTATTTAGAATGATTTTTTACAATTGAAAATCCCTAAAAAATGAATTTAGAGATTTTCAATTTAATTTTATTTTGTGTATCCTAAAGCGAGAATTGTGAATCCTTTATTTTCATCACCTTCTGCCATTTTTACTTCAACTTTATGATTAGCAGATTTTTCTTCATCGATAATTAATTTTGTAACAGCATTATTCCAACCACCAGATTTTCCACCATCAAAAGTTTCGATTTTTTTGCCATCTACAAAAATATCCGCTTTTCCAAATTTTTCGCTCATCCAAGAACCTTGCTCTTTGTAAACAAAAATTAGCGAACGACAATTTATTTCAATCACAAAACTTTCATCAGAACTTCCACGAGATTTTCTGTACCAATTTTGTGGAAAATCAGATTTATTCGTTTTTTTGAGAGATTGTCCTTGAGAATCTATTTTATTAAAACTTCCAGCAGAAATTTTTACATTTTCATCATTGCCTGAAATTCGTTTAAAACCTTCAAATGATGGTTGCTTTAAACATTCAGAAGGAATTTGATTTTTTTCATCAGCTGGTGATTTTTTTACAACTTCTAAAAGATTGATAAGTGCGTCTGCCATAAAAGTATGACCATCTTTTGTAGGATGAACATAATCTGCAAAAAATTTATCTTCATCAATTTTTACACCACTACGTTCAACTGCATCTTGAATACTTATCATAGGAATTTCGTAATGTCTTGCGATTGGAATCATTGTTCCTTGTGTATTTCTGTAAGTTTTTGCATCGGAGAAAAGAGCAATTACTGCGGTTTCTTCAGAAGATGATAAAGCATTTCTTACTAAAGCTTCAAATCCTCTTTGGCAGAAAGAATCGCTTCCATCATTTACTGCAAATTCTATAATTAATAAATCTGGAATATGACCTAAAACATCAACAACATCACTTTGATAACGAACTAAACCTAATGGAGAAGGAGTTCCGCTTAATCCCGCTCCGTCAAAATGAATATTTTTCCCATCATTTTTTGTAAAATCTGATTTTAATTTATTAAAAAATTGATAAGCATATCCATCTTTATAATCAGCAGGACCAGCTCCTTCTGTTACAGAACCACCTAAAGCAGCAACAAAAACATCATCTCCATTTTGAAGTTTTTCTAAAACAAGTTTTAATCTTGCATTATTTCCTGTGCTTAAAAGCGTTTTTTCTATCGCTTTCTGATAATCTTTCTTGGAAAGGTCTAAAATTTTTGGATTTGCGGCAAACATAAAACACTCAAAAGTTAAAAAACTTACTAAAAAAAACAAATTTTTTTTCATAAAAGCTCCAAACAACTATCCTTTTTGTAAAAAACATTTTTTTTGGTGGATAGTTGTTTTTTTTTGATAAATTACCTTAATTTTTTGATAAATCTATATTAATTCCACTTAATCCTACAAAAGCTCCTTGTTTTGCTTCTGATGAATCAGGATGAGCGATAAGCCATTTATTTTTTGCCCAAAGCAATTTATCTTCAAGATTTTTTGGTGTGATTTCAGGTTTTTGAGTATTTGTATCTTTTGGAAGAACGATAATTACTCTAAATCCTTCATCACTAACTTCACCTTGAACAACTCCATTACAAGGAGCATAATGCAAAGTAGTTTCATAAACTTGAACGACAGTTCCTTTTGGTACAAAAAACGCTTCTACGCTAGAAGTATTTAATTTTCCATTTTTTACAGATTGAAGAGATGCTAAAAGAAGAACAATATCATTTGAAGGAATATTTAATTCTGAACCACGATGATATTCAAGACAATTTAATTTTGTATTGTTTCCGTTGCAATAACCAATTTGAACAGGCATTCCTCCGTAAGCATTATCAGAAAATTCTTTTGCAATTGGAAGAGATTCCAATCCAGAATCACCGGGTTCATAGATAGTTCCGTTTGATGGTTTTTCAGTTGTTTCATCCAATTTTTTTAAAAGGTCAGAAACATCATAACCAGTTAAAACTTTTCCATATTTTTCAAAAGAATGAGAAAAAATAGATTTAATACGCATATTACCTCCTGAGCATTAAGAAATGTATAACATTTCATCGCTGTGATTTATAATAAAGTTTGAAAACGCAAGTATTTCAAACTTCTCTTACTTGTGCAATAAGAAAACGCGAGCCGTGTCGGAGCATTTTCATCGCTGTGTCTTATAATAAAGTTTGATTAGCGATAGCGTTTCAAACTTCTCTTACTTGAGCAATAAGAAAATGCGAGCCGTGTCGGAGCGTTTTCATTACTGTGATTTATAATAAAGTTTATCATCATTAATAAGTTTTTACATTAATAAATTTTCCTATGATTAGTGTCAATTACAACACTAAGTTTTTGGGCTCTCCAGCCCTCTAA
>SAMEA104315437__coassemble_220_pt1 | contig 46919 bp, 26 predicted proteins | sample SAMEA104315437__metabat2_low_PE_023 | metagenome-assembled genome bin SAMEA104315437 (sample SAMEA104315437) | gut metagenome | biome: Monkey gut; feature: monkey-associated habitat; material: faeces | place: China | collected 2013 | reverse complement strand
TTCGTGCTTTGGAAAGAGAGAGGTTTGGAGAGAGAAAACCTACGCTTCGAAAGTAAAAAGGTTGTCTCTCTCCAAAAGAAAAAAATATTATTAATATTGCCTTTACTGAACAGTTTTGACAAAAAATTTAGAAAAAAAATTAAATTTGTTAAAAAGGGCTGATTGGATTGTGATTTATTAAAATATTTTTAGAGAGAGACTGTGAGCCAAAGATAATACGTCTCTCTGCTTAAAGCCTTGACTTCGCCGTTTTTAAGGTTTTATTAAATCTTAAAAACGAAAATGCTCCACATTCATAAAAACATGGAGCATTTTATATTTTTTGCACAATAATTAACAACTACTCTTCACCACGCAGGAAGTCCACGGCGAACATATCGGAGTTGAATCCGACAGCGACAGGAGAATACACGGTTTTGGACTTTGTTTCTTTTACATGCGCCATAACAGAAGTTCGCTGATCACTTGAAGCGTAATTTGCAGGATCTGTCATAGCCTCAAAATTAAGTTTGTCGTCAGAAACACTTTCAAGCCATGCAACCTTTATTCCGCTTTGAGTTCCAAGATAACTTGTATCAATGTAAGAAATAACTGGTTTAATTTCTGCAAGTGTTGTTCCTTCAGGATTTGTAAGTTCAATATCAGTCCAACGTCCAGCACCATTTGAAGAATCAACGGCAACGCTATTTTTTACAGAATATGTGCTTTCCGATTTTTCAAGATACAAATAGTAAAGCTTTGCCTTGTCCGCATCCTGTGCAGCAACATGCAGATTACCTTTAGAATCCATTGCAGCGCTTACATAGCGACCAAAGTCAGACTTTACGCCAGTTGGTTTTATAGTCGATTTTGTCCATTCGTCAGTTTTCTGCGGGAATGAATTCTTACCATAAGCAACTTCAAGGCATTTTTTAGTCTTATTATAATAGATAATAACTGGTCGAGGATCAGAAGTTGTCGTAGAATCAACAAAAATATCGCTCCATTCACCTGCAATTTCTGTATATGTCGGATTATTGCTTGTAGTTTCATTTCCTGCAACAACAGATGCACCGTCGGTCATATGGTTAAATGTTTTCTGTTCAGGCTGATTACCAACGGTATTCGGAGACGATGTCATTTCAGCAACGATATCTATATTATCATCTACATCAATTTTGCCCCAATCTTTTAGCGCGGAATTTGCATATTTTCCGTCATTTGAAGCAAATCTATGACCAATTCTGTAGGCCGCATATTTTAGACACTTTGCATAAGAGTCGTAGTAGCTTATATAGATATAATCAACTCCCCTTACTGATTTATTACCATTCACTTTTGTATATAAAAGTGAATCCTTTTCGTTATACCAACCTGCAATCCGAGGATTTTTGAACTGATAGAGAATGCTGTCATATCCGGTCGACGAATCACGCTTGTGCGAAGCTACATTATATCCTTGACGCTCAACAAAGAACGGAAGTTTTGCCTCTTCAATCGTATTTCCACCATAAGGATTAAAATAAGTTCTATCGTACCAAATTCCTTCGCGCATCATACAAAGTCCAAGTCCCCATACACTTCCAGAAGCCCCTCCAAGCCCATTGTCCTGCATTACATAATATGGAACACCATTCACAATTGTATAATCCATTTCATCAACAGGAGCAACGTATGCAACTTCTGATGAATTGAATGCAATATTGTCGCCATGAGCAGAATATTCTTTTCCACTGACATAACCGTAAAGCTTCAAATCGTCCGAAGAAATTGCTGCATAATAACTGTCGTTCATGTCCTTTACAGGATCAACCGCAGAACTATAACCATCCTGCTTATAAAGCTGACCGTCACCAGGAGCTGGAGCCGCCGTCCAACCACTTTCTGACCAAAAACCAGCCCCCGAACCGCTGTTGTATTTGTCAATTTTCTTAATCGCGCCACTGTGTGGATTAATACTACCAACAAACGTTGTTCCTACATTCCAAACGCTTAAATATCTATCATCTGTCCAGAAATTTGTTCCGGCTTCATTTGCGGCTTTTTGTCCGTTATCAGAATCTTTTGAAACATAGCCTTCTTCAATATTATATCCAACTTCGTTTGAATTTTCGTTGTTCAAAGTTGTAATGGTTTTTCCATCAACATCCCAACTTGCATAAATATATCCTGAATATTCTGGTGCGGTAATTGTAATTGAAGTTGAATCAGATTTATTTACATTTACTGCTTCTCCATTTCCAGTTTCTCCTGTCTTTTTTCTATAAACCGATGGATTATTTCCAAAATTGAATCCTGTAATTACGACATTTTCTCCTTTGCGAACTGGATATTTTCCTAAGCGAGAACGATTTGCATTTTCAATTCCGCTGATATAAGGAACGACATCCATTGTGTAAGAAGGAACATTGTATTTATTTACATCATAAGTATTTGTATTTTCGGTAAGTTCTGCTTTTGGTGTTGCAGTTAAAGAAGAGTGATGAGGAGTTCCTGCTGCATCATATACAACGATACTTAATTTTTTACCATTTCCCATTGCACCTTCAATTGCTGATGTGTCTAAATCTAACTGCCAAGTAACAAGATTTCCGTTTTGGTCTGCACTTGTTTCAAGAATTTGGAAATTCCAGTTTGTTCCAGAAACGTTTTCTGTAGTTACAGTTTTCCAATTTTTAGTATCATCATCATATTCTGCAACACAATAATAAGTTTTTTCTCCAATTGTTTTTGATGTTTCACTTCCTCCATCAACGCCGTTACTTGGAGTAAATCCGTCAAAACTTGCCCAAATTGAAGCTAAACTATGTTCATCTATTGCAGAACCTGTTATAGAAATTTTTCCAGAAACTTTTGGTTTTTCAGAAAGAACTGGTTTTCCATCTTTTACAAAAAGTCCAAGTTTTTTATCGAGAGTTGAATCTTTTGTTCTTGAAAGGTCAATATGTCCATTTAAATAATTATTTTTGTATAAACTATTTTCGTCTGGACTTTTCCAATAGAATGGATTTATCGCAACAGAAGGAGCAAAATTATCTTCTTGAATAACGGCTAAATCATTTATTTTTAAATAACAATAACCGCTGTCTTTTCCTTGAGTAGAATCTTCTGTATCATCCCAGAAAGTAAACGACATCACTCTGTTTGAAAGATTATTAATTTCACCTGTACTGTCTTTACCAAGTTTGTCTTTAGAAATTACGTAAGCATATTTTGAAAGCGTCTTAGTAGAATCTGTAGAATTTGTATATCCACTTGCGGTGAATTTATCCTCTCTAACTTTAATATCACTTGTTTCAAAGCCTGATGATGAAATTAACTCGCCACTTTCTGCAGTATTGCATTTTTCTGTTTCTGAAAAAGCGTCGTTATTAAATGCAAGTTTTATTCCATTATTTTTTGCATTATTTCCACCAACAAATTCTGTAACTAAAGCAAGTTTATTTAGAATTCTAAAACGAGTTCCTCCAAAATCTGCGGTTTTCATTTCGTAAGTGCGTTGTTCTGTTCCAGTTTTTGCAAAAACATCATAAGAAGTAAATTCATTTTCTTCAAATTCGTCATTTCCAGATAAATCTGTTCCAAGCCATAATTTTGTCAGGCGAGGAGCATTATTTTGAACTTTTGCATCATATTTTTTTGCACTACAATTTCCGGCATTATCAAAAACAAAAACCGTAATTGAGCCAGGTCCGTCTGGAATAAAATTAGAACGAACAGAAGCGTCAAAAGTCCATTGAGTTTGACTTTTTATAACACTTTCTGGCATTCCATCTCCATCATCTGAAGTATCTCCATAAGATGAGTCAATAGAACTTGTTTCAAATCCGCCTTTTTCTGTTCCTGTGTTATCAATTACACGAGCGTAAGGGAAGAAAACATCGTAAGTTTCTGCAGCAGTAATTTCTGATTCTACTGTCACTTTTGAAACATAATCTCCAGATTTTTCTATGCCTTCTTTTGCAATTGTAAACCAAGAACCATTTATGTAAACAACTCCACGTGGATAAATAAATTTTTCTGTAGAATTTTCGATTGTGATTGTTTTTTTGTCTTCACCAATTTCTACGGAAGATGGTTCGTAACCGTACATTGTTTGACTACCAAATTCTTTTGTAGAAGCGTTTTCTAAATCTATCTCAGTTTTATTTCCGGCAATTGGGTCATAAATACGATTTTTTGAACCGGTTTTCGAATTCGCTGGTCTGTTATAGAAGAATAATGCTCTTGCAAAACCAGAACCTTCATCTGACGCTTGTCCACCAAGAGTGAAAACTGAATTGCTGTTTTCTACGACATTGCTTGCATCCGTTGCATCGCTAACTTTGTCGCCATTGTAAGAAATATAATTAATTTCAGGAGCATCATCATCAAATTTTACACTGTATTTAGCGTATGCAGTTGTTTCTGCAATATTATTTTTTGTTGCAACAATTTGAATAGCTAAATTATCTTTACCGTTCAGTTTATTTAAAGGAATTTTTACAAGATATGAGTTTTTTCCTTCAACATAACCGGTTTCACTAGAAGTTATAAGTTTTTTATCAGTAATTTCTGTAGATGATTTTACAGAAGCTAACTCGCTTAAAGAATTTGCCTGGTAATATTCAACTTTTTTAATATCTGATTTATCAGAAACTATAACTTGAAGTTCATTGTAATTATTTGTAGTTACAAGATACATATCTGATGTATATTTTCTTGAAGATGTTTGCTCTGTTCGACTTTCATCACTATAACCAACGATTGTTCCTTCACTAGAAATTTCTGGAACATTTGTATCAATTGTGAAAGTGTTTTTTTCTGTCCAAGAACCAAATTTGTAATTATTATCAACGGCAATAATTCTATAACTTAATTGATAAGTTCCCTCACCAGTTGTTGTATCATCATTTTGGAATTCTCTAGCTTTATTTATTGTGATGTTCCAACTATTTGTTCCATTAACTTTTATTCCCCAGAAATTTTCTCCAGTTTCTGTTCCAGTTTCTGTATATTTGATTGCATCATAATTTGGAGTTTTTCCGTCACTTTCTGCAGCTATAGAGTCTTCATCTATAATTGTATAAATTTGTTCAGAACCATTTTTTAAGTTTTTAAGAATTTCTACATCATTATCATCAAATATTCCATCTTTATTTGCATCAATTTGAATGTAAACTCCTTTTACAGAAACATTATCTTCTGCAGAACCATTTATTTGAATAGAACCATTTGTATTTTTATTTTCGCCCATTCCTGGTGAAGTTTCGCTAATTTCTACAGAAGGTCTATCTCCATAAGGATTATATTTTAATTTTATAAAATCAATTTTTTCATTTCCTAAAGAATCTTTTGCGTAAATATAAACTGGAATATGATATAAAGTTTTTGTTCCTTCTGAAGAAGTTTCTAGTTTTGAATAATTTGATAAATCAGAAATTAATTTGCCGTCTTTTTCAGTAAAACTTCCACTTGGTAAATCTTCAAGATTAAATTTCCAACCGGCAGTAGTTCCTTTATTTTCGCAAGTATATTCAGAATCTCTTAATTTTTTATAAACTTCATCGATATTTACTATTTCTGCATCATAGAAATAAGAATCATCTAAAATTAAATATTTTATTTCTTCAATTGTAGAAAGTGAGTCAAAAGCAGTTCCGCTTAATGTTACACTGCCAGTAAGTTCTTCTGTAGAAAGTTTATCTGAAGTTGCAGGATTTTGAATTTCTACTTCAGGAGGATCGTTATCAATTGTGAATTGTTTTTGAACTGTAGTTTCAAATCCAGATTTATCTTTTACAAGAATTGTCAAAGTGATTATACCAGAAGTATTTTTAGACAAATCAATTGCACTTGTTGCATAGAATTTTTCGCTTACTGGAATTTTTACTGTTTGAGAGTCAATTTTAAAAGAGTCGTTTCCACCAGCAAAAGAGAATTCTACGCTTTCAATTCCGTTATCATCTGTTGCTTCAACTCCAAAAATAATATATTTATTTTTTCCACCAACTAAATTTTTAGTTCCCATTTCTGTAAACTTTAAATCTGTTTTATATTCAAAAGTTTCTGATGAAACTGCATATTTTGGTTTTCCAACTTCAGCTGGTGAACTGTCTAAAATAAATGAAATTCCTTTATTATTATCTTCTTTTTCTGAATAACCAGTTTCAGTTTTAAAACTTACATAAGGTCTAGAAAGTTCTTCAGCTGTCTTTGTGTAAAATTCTTTTCCGGCAGAATCTTTTATATAGAAATACATTTCCTTTTCGCCATCTGAATTATCTTTTGGAGTATATGTAAACGAACCTGAACTATAACTTAAAGTTCCTTCTGGCTGAGTATATAAAACCCAATCTGTAATTGGTTCTGGAGAGATTTTCAAAACAGAAACAGCACCGTCATCATCTTCTATAGAACCATTAATTGTACTGTTGTTTTTAATAATATTTCCGCTTGCACTTGTCAAAGTTGAGATTTTTATAATTGGTCTATCAGAATCTTTGTCAATTACATATTTTTTACAATCAGATTCTTTGATATTTTTTGTATCTACGTTACAATTTCCCGCTTCATCATAAGCGACTACAAGTAAATATAAATCATTCTTCATTTCAGTTAATAAAAGTTCGTTTACATTTTGCTCAAATTTCCAACTGTAAATGTCAGAAACAGAAGCCCCGTAAATATATTTTTCATCTGCTGATTCAGCTTCTGGCCTTTGTTGTGTTGTAATTTTCTTTAGAAGAGTCAAACCGTCTAAAGTTTGTGGAACAGAACTTCCTGCATAAGAATAAATTTCAATTGATAAAGGAGTATTATCTTCTGTTACAGTTCCTTCTATTTTGATTGTTTCATTTAAAGTTGCATTTTCTGTTGGAGAAGTTATTGAAACTTCTGGTGCAGTTTTATCAATTTTTATAGTAATTGTTTTTGAGTCTGTAGAATTTCCAGCATTATCATAAACACGAACTTTTGCAGTAGAATTTTCTGCCATTTTTGATAAATTTTCTTCTGTTATTGTAGAAGTCCAATTTCCAGAAGCATCTATTGAGCAATCATAAGTTTTCTCTCCAATTATAAGTTCTGCACGAGCAAGTCCAGATGCAGAATCTGAACAAGTTCCTGTTATAGTTATAGATTTTTCTCCGTTTGAAAGAATTACACTTTCAAGTGATTTTTTAACCTCAGCTCCAAAATAATATTCAATTTTATCATTTACAGTTGGAGGAACAGTATCAATTTTTATTTCATAACTACGAGTAAATTCATTTCCTGCGTTATCTTTTACGGTAAAAATTATTGTATTATGTTTTTCACCATTGCTTTCTTTAAATGAGTTTAACGTTGTTGAAAAACTTCCATCATTATTTACTGTAATAGAAGAAGATGCATCTGTTTTAGTTCCATCTGCGTTTTCTATTTGATAATTTAAAACTTCAATTCCAGATGCAGCGTCTTCAACTTTTCCCTTAAACTGAATTGCGGTAGATTTAAACCATCTATTTTTATAATTTTCTTCATCATAAGAAGAACCATCAATTTCCAAATCTTTTAGTTGTGGTTTAATATCGTCAATCTTCAAGACAAAATCTGTATTTGTGGTTTTTCCATACATATCTGTTGCAATGTAAATATAAGTTTTATTACTTTTAACATCTTCTGAAGGAATTTCATCTGTCCAAGTTCCGTCAGTTATCGTCATTGACTTTCCAATTGCTTTTTCTTTTGGAATTCCGTCTTCTATATCTGAAGAATCATAACGTTTTACTTCAACAGGAAGATTTGAATCATCACTTGCAGAACCTTTTATTGTGATTTTTTGAGAAGATTTTGAATACGCTACTTTTTCATAAGATTTTTCTGAATTCTCGCCAATTTTGTAATTATTAATTTTTAAAGAAGGATTTTCATTATCATACACAACAAAAATATCTTTTATTTCTGTAGAACTAAATTTTGTTTCGCTTTTTTTATCTTTTGCGATAATTGTTATTTTATAAGCAGAAACTTCATCTGGTAATGAATAATTTAAATTTACAGATGTCGTTTCTTTAGTTGGCTGCTTTTGGTTTTTTGGTTCTCCATCTGCAACATAAGTTCCGTTTTCATATTTTAATTTTTGTACAGATAATGTAATTCCGTTTTGTTCGAAGCCATCATCATCTTTTATAACAAATTGAATTTTATTATTCGACTTTCCAAAAATATTTTCTTCATTTTGTTTAATGACTTCTACATCTTTTATTTCTTTGTTTCCATTTGTAAATTCTATAGTTGGAGCGTCTGTTTCTTGATTTACAAAAAGCGTTACAGTTTCAGAAGATATATTTCCGGCAATATCTTTTGCAAAAATTGTTAATTTCTTCTCTTTTTTATCTTCAAATTTTGTAGTATCAATTTCAAAACTGGTTTTACCTGATTGAACTATATTTTCTGTTTTATATTCTTCAGAATTTTCTTCTCCAAATCTATATGAAATTGTAACACTTGAAGCATCGCTAACTGTTGGTTTTACTGTGATTTTTCCGTTCACCGTAACAGGAGCATTTTCTTCAGCATTTTCAACTTCAACATTTGGTAAAATATCTATAGATTCTATTACCGGTGCCTGATTATCATAAGAAATATTTATTTCTTTTGATGTTGTAAGACCAGAACTTTTATCTTGTGCAGAAACTGTAATTTTAAAACTTGATGTTCCTAAATCGGTTAACTCGCCTGCTAATTTTTCAAATTCTGCTGCACTAATTGTGTACACAAATTCATCTGAATTTGGTTTGCCATCAGTTTTTCCAGAAACATCTTTATCATACACAGCAAAAGGAACTTTTTCTTCATCTTTATAAAAACTAATTTTTAAAGGACGACCTTGCCCAGATTCATCTTTTGCAATTCCGTAAATTGTTAAATCTTTACCTTTTCCAATATTTTGTGTTCCTAACGCAAGAGTATGATCTTTGTCTTTATAAATTGATAATGACGGAGCTTTATCTGAACCGACAATCCAAAGTCCGTAAGCATAACCATTTTTGAGTTTATCACTTCCTTCTGCAAAACTTAATTTATTTCCAAAACCTTTTATTTGGTTCAATTCTTCATCATAAATTTTAAATTGGTCGTAACCATAAACATTTATATAATAAAAACCTTCTTCCACTTCTTTTAGAGTTATTGGTATAGTTGCAGAATAATTATCACCGTTAGAAGTTAGTTTTGTTATATCATAGTCTTTTTTGCCCCAGTTTTCTTTGTCTGTAAAATCATATATTGGTTTAAGTAATTCATATTTTTTTAAATTACCCCCCCCCGCTATACTTCCGGTTTCATCGGCTTTTATAAGTTCAACTCCGAAAGTTTCTGGCATAAGAGCAGTTTTATCTAAACCTTTACTAAAAGTAACTGTAATTGAACTTGTTCCACTTAAAACAAATTTTAATTTATCGTTTCTAAAATCAAATTTCTCATCACTTACCAAACCAAGTGAATTAAATGAATTTATGCCATCTATTACGTAAGTTGGGGTATTATCTGGATTTAACTGGAAAGTTCCTTTTTCTTTTTTGTTTGATTTTAATTTTTCTAAATAATTCGAATCTAAAGTTGTTATATTTCTTGAATTTCCTTCAGTTTCAAAAGATTCGCTTATTAAAGAATAAATTCCTGAAGGTTTTATATTTTTTACGATATTTGAAATTTCATCTTTATTGAAGAAAAAATCAGATGTTGTATTTCCTGTATCTGAAGAATCTACACTTCCATCTGGTAAAAGTTTTCTCGCTTTATCATGAGAATTTAATTTAAAATAAAATTTTTTATTTCCAGCCTTTTCCTCTTCTCCATAAATCTGTTTATAATAATTAATCTTACCTGTACTTGTTTCAGTTTCTCTTTCCCAATCTGCAACAGTTTCGCTTTCTAGAGAAGTTCCAATATCACTTAATTTTATAGTTGCCTTTTCTTCTAAAATTTCGGAAGTTGCTTCATCGTATTCAAAAACTGAAACATCTATAAAATCAATTTCATTTTTATCATAAACTTGTCCATTTAAATAAAAATTTTGACCAAAACTGTCTGCACCATCAAGTTTTTCTGATGAAGGAGTATCTAAAATTACGAGAGGAGGAGTATTATCGATTACGAAAGTTTTTGTAACAACATTTTTTTGGTTATAACTATCATAAGCGGTTACTGTTGCTGTATAAGTTCCATCTTTTATAAGATGTTTTATTACATTTCCGTCAGAATCTTTTTCTACGGTATTTATTTCACAAGTCCAAGGTTCTTCTTTTTCATCAGAAACAGTTTTAAATTTAGGTTCAAAATCATCATAAATAATCTTTTCATTTTCAACTTGCTTAAGAGAAACAGTGATTTTTGTTACACCACGGTCATCAGATTGAGTTCCCTGCAGAATAAAATTGTCTCTTACGCAAAAATTATCAGTTGGTGAAGAAATAGAAATTGTTGGTGCTTTTGTGTCAATTGCATCGCCAAGTCCTGGTTTACAAGAAAAAAATGATAAAAAACTTACACCAAAAATAGACAAAACTAAAAATACATTATTTTTTTTCATATTTACACCTCTTCTGTGCAATAAGAAAATGCGAGCCGTGTCGGAGCATTTTCATTACTGTGTTCTATAAAAAAGTTTGATTAGCGTAAGCGGGTCAAACTTTTCTATTTTTAGCAATAAGAAAATGCGTACTGTGTCGCAAAATTTTCTCCTATTTTTTTTATCTCAAAGCAATCACAATATTATAGAAAACATACTTTATTATTGAACCGTTTTTAAAATTTTGCAAATTTTTCTGTACTAGGTTATTTTATTGAGTTAAAATAATCTTATGTTTAGAAAAAAAAACAACTCATCTTCCGGAACAAATTTTCTCATTATTGGAATTGCAAGTACAATCCTTCTGTTCACCTTTACAATCGGCATAATTTCCATAATTCAACACAAAACAAATGTATTGTTTTACAACTTACAACAAAATATTCAAACGGAAATTAAAAAATATTTAAATGAAGGTTCAAAAAAAGATAAATATAATTTTATCATTGCAGATTCAACTTTTTCTGATAAAGAAACGCTTAAACTTTTTAAAAAATCTGAACTTGTTTTTGGTGAATTGGATTTTCGCCTTTTAGAATTTTGCAATCAGAATTCAAAAAAACTGCCAAATTCATTTTTAGACGGAATGCCAACTTCCATTGTAGAATCTGTTCAAACAAAAAATTCTAATCTTCATTATGTTCCAATTCTTTTTGATTTTTATGAAATTGATATAAATCTTCCAAAATTCCGCAACTCTGGCTTAGAAAATATTAATTTTATGGAAGATTTAATTTATTTTGGAAAAAATTCACAAAATTCAGATTCTCCTTTTGTTTTTGCAGGAAAAGAACCTCAGGAATTTTTAAATATTTTTGGAATGTTTTTAGAAGCGTATTCCTCAAAACAAAATTATGATTCAGCCTGCAAAAAATTGAATGATGCGTATAAAAACGGAAAATCTCAAGAAGAAAAAATTGATAATTTAGAAAAAGTTTTAACAAATCTTTGTACAGAAAATGGTGAATTTGCAAAAACTATAAATATTCTAAAAAATCTTTATTCCCAAAAATTAATAACAGAACAAGTTTTTACTTATGATAAAAATCAATTATTTTTAAATTTAAATAATGAAAATTCCGCTGCAACTTTTTTAAGATTGAGCAATCATAGAAGCATTTCCCGTGATAAAATTTTAAATTTTTCTTCAATTTATATGCCTTTTGTAGAAAATTCTCCAAACAGATATTTTTGTGCACCTCAAATTATTGTTGCAAAAAATAAAAATCGGAAAAAATATGATTTACTTTTAGAAAAATTAGTTGTTTCAAATCAAACAGAATTTAGTACAGCAACAGGATTAGCTCCTGTTCAGAGAGAATGTGTAACTGCAGACAAGCAATCAAGTGATGTAAGGTATTGGATTTCTGCCTCAAAAGGACCTTTAATGCCTTTATCTTGTGCAATTCCGCATTATGATGAACAAAAATTTATTACAGATTTTTTAAAGAATCTAATATCTTCAAATTAAGACACATTAATCTTTTTATGATATAATCTTTTTTATGGAAGTTTTTCTTGGTATACCTGCTGCGGAAGGAATTGGAATTGGAACAGCGTTTGTTATTCCAGATGCCGTAAAAAGAGCAATTCCGCAACATCATATTAGTATTGATCAATTAAACAAAGGTTGGACTCGTTTTGAAACCGCTTGTCAAACTGTAATTTTTAATCTTAACGAAAAATTAGATTCACTTTCAAAAATAGAGCCAAAAGACAAAGCTCAGCGTGAAATTTTTGAAACATATATTCTCATGCTAGAAGACCCTGTTTTTAACAAAGAAGTTAAAGATTTTTATAAAAATCAACTTTTCAATATAGAATATACTATTCAGTTTAAAGCTCAAGAATACGCAACAAGATTGCAGCAAGCAGGAAATTATTATCTTTCTGAACGTTCAAAAGACATTACAGATGTTTTTGATTTAGTTTTAAACGAAATGCTAGATATTCATCCTTTTGATATAAATAACGTTCCTGATGGCTCTGTAATTTTTGCGACATCATTAAATTCAGCCGATACGCTTATTCTTTCAAAAAGAAAAATTGCAGGTTTATGTTTGAGTGAAGGTGGTGTTTCTAGCCATGTTGTAATTCTTGCCAGGAATTATGGAATTCCTACAATTACAGGATTAGTTGATATAAGTAAAAAAGTTATCACAGGGCAATCTGTTATTGTTGATGGAAAAAGTGCAGAAATTCTTGTTAGTCCAGATAAAACTACAATTGAAGAATACAAAGATAAAATTAGAACAGAACTTCAAAGAAAAAAAAGTTTACGAAGTTTTTTAAATAAACCTGCCGTTACAAAAGATGGAACAGAATTCAAACTTTTAGCAAATATAGGAACTCCAGAAGAAGCCGAAACCGCACTTCAGGAAGGTGCCGATGGAATTGGTCTTTTTAGAACAGAATTTCTTTATATGGCACAAAGTGGAGCATCCTTTAATGCAGCCGCTCGTTCTTTTAGCGAAGAAAATCAATTTGAAGCGTATAAATATGTTTTGCAATTAATGGGTGATAAACCTGTAACAATTAGAACTTTAGATGCTGGTGGCGATAAATTAATCAATTCGGTTGATATGCCTCATTTTGAAGAAAAAAATCCTTTAATGGGATTACGAGCGGTTCGTTTAAGTTTAAACTGTCCAAATGTTTTAAAAACCCAGCTAAAAGCACTTTATCGGGCTGGACTTTATGGAAATTTAAAAATTATGTTTCCTTTAATCACAAGTGTCGAACAAGTAAGACTATGTTTAAATATCATAAAAGAAGTTAAAAATGAATTAAGTTATGCAAAAATTCCTTTTAAGGAAGATATTCCTATTGGAATTATGATTGAAACCGCTGCCGCTGCCGTTATTTCAGATTGTCTTGCAAAAGTAAGTGATTTTTTTAGTCTTGGAACAAATGATTTAACACAATACACGCTCGGAGTTGATAGAGAAAATCAACATGTTGCAAATTTATACAACGAATTTAATTTAGCGGTGTTAAGATTAATTCAAACAACAATAAAATCTGCAAGAGAAGAAAATATTCCAATTTCTGTTTGTGGCGAAATGGCTGGAAAATCTGATAGTATAATGGTTTTAGCTGGAATGGGAATTAGAACTTTAAGTATGAGTCCAAAACAAATTTTAAACACAAAAGAATTACTTTCAAGATTCACAATTCAAGAATTAGAAGCAATTTCTTCAAAACATATAAATGATATGTGGGAATTACAAAAACAAGGAGTTTAAGAAAAATCAAATGGCTAAAAAAAAATCAAAACCAGACTTTTCAAAACCAAAAGAAATAAAAACTAATATAAATAAAAATGAAGAAGAACCAGATTTTATCACAAATGATTATTTAAAAGACGAAGCCGCTCCTGAAGACAAAGAATATGAAGGACTTCCTTTTGTAGTAATTGCTGGTCGTCCAAATGTTGGAAAATCGACTCTTTTTAATAGATTTTTACACAGAAGAATTGCAATTGTAAATGATAGACCTGGCGTTACTAGAGATCCTGTAGAAGCAACTGCAATTTTAAACGGAAAACCTATTCATCTTGTAGACACTGGCGGATACAAATTAACAAGAGATATTGGTTCTAAAGAAGCAGAACTTGATGATTTTGTTGTAGAACGTTCTTTAGAAATGATTGAAAAAGCTGATGTTGTGATTTTACTTTTGGAAGCTGGAGTTATTACTGGCGAAGATGAAGAATTTATCTTAAAAATGCGTCCATATTGGAATAAAGTGATTGCAGCGGTAAACAAAACTGAAGGCGGAAAAAATGAATCTGAAGCTTGGAATTATGCAAAATATGGATTCAATAAACTTCTTTTTATTTCTGCTGAACATGGCGACCATTTTGGAGAACTTTCTGAAGAAATTGAAAAACGTTGTGATTTTTCAAAAGTAAAAGTCGTTAGCGAAAATCGTCCAATAAAAATTGCGATTCTTGGAAAACCAAACACAGGAAAATCTACACTTTCAAACAGATTAACTCATTCTCAAAATTCAATTGTTTGTGATTATGCAGGAACAACTCGCGATGTTGTAGAAGGAATGTTTAATTATGGTGGAAAAAATTTCAAAGTTTTAGATACCGCAGGAATCAGAAAAAAAGCAAAAGTTTCTGATGATGTTGAATATTATTCTGTAAATCGGGCAATAAAAACTTTAGATGAATGTGATATTGTTTTTCTTTTAATAGATGCCGTTGAAGGACTTGCCGAACAAGATAAAAAAATCTGTAGTTTAGCATTTGAACGTGGAAGAGGAATTATTTTTGTTTTAAATAAATGGGATTTACGCGAAGAACAGAATAATAAAGCCATAAAAGCAGTTAAAGAATGGATGAATATTATGTTTGCTCAAATGGATTTTTCTCCAATCTTACCGTTAAGTGCATTAAATGGAGAAGGAATAAAAAATCTCTTAAATACAACAATTTCAATGTATGAACAACTTACAAGAAAAATTGGAACTGCAAGTTTAAATAATGCATTACAAGATTGGTTAGATAGATATCCACCTCCAGCAAGTAAAACTGCACATTTCAAAATTCGTTATATGACACAAGCAGGAACAAATCCAGTATCGTTTATAATTTTTGCAACAAAACCAGAAGTTGTTCCAGAACCATATATAACTTATTTGAAAAACAGAATCCGCGAAGATTTAGGTTTTGACCAAATTCCAATTCAACTAGAATTAAAAGCCAGCCGAACAAAATGGGAAAAACTAAATGAATAAAAACTATTTTTAGCGTTAGGCAATGGAACACTAGCGAAGTTTGTTTCAACAAACGAAGCTAAAGACCGGAGCCGCATAATTTTGCGGCGAGGACTTAGAGCGTTAGCAAAGTGTGGAACTGCCGGCCTGCGACTAGCAGGAACGCCAAAATCAAAAAAAAGAGGAAAATATGTCTGAAAAAGAAAAGATGCTTTCTGGAAAAATATACGATCCGTCAATGGAAGATTTGCCAACTTTGCGTGCGAGTGCTCACGATTTTTGTCGGGAATATAATTTTCTTTCGGAAACCGACCCAAAACGACAAGAATTAATTCAAAAATTGCTTCCAAATGCTGGGCAAAATGTTTATTTTCAAGGACCAATTCAATTTGATTACGGAATTTTTACTAAAATTGGTGAAAATTCTTACGCAAATTTTAATTTTACTTGTTTGGATTGTGCACCTGTTACGATTGGGAAAAATGTTTTTTTTGGTCCAAATGTTAGCATTTTAACGCCAGTTCATCCTTTGAGATTTCAAGAAAGAAACGCTTTTCAAAAGGAAGATGGAAGTTTTTCAGATTTAGAATATGCAAAACCAATTACGATTGGAGATAATTGTTGGATTGCTGGAAATGTTACAATTTGTGGTGGTGTTACAATTGGAAGTGGATGCGTTATTGGGGCTGGAAGTGTTGTTACTCGCGATATTCCAGAAAACACAATTGCTGTGGGAGTTCCTTGCAAACCTGTTAGAGAAATTACCGAAAAAGATAGTTTATTTTAAGTTATTTTTATAGTAGATTTTTTAACTTTTGTAGCGTATTATCTATTTTACAATGAAAAAATTTAACTTTAATGTAAAAACGATGCTTATAATTGCATCTTCAGTTTTAGTTTTATTATTTACTTCACAATGTTTTGCACTATCTTCACTTTCTGGTGATAAAAAAGTATCTAGTTTTCAATATATGAAGAATTTTAATCAAGTTTTTGATTATGTTCTTCAAAATTATGTTGATGAATTAGACCCAAAACTTCTTTACGAAGGTGCCTTAAAAGGAATGTTAGATTCTATTGGCGACCCTTACACTTTGTATCTTGATTCTGATTATATGAGAGATTTAAATGATACAACTTCGGGAAATTTTGGTGGAGTTGGTCTTTACATTTCAAAACCTACAGAAAATAAACCAGACAAACCTGCTTACGTTGAAGTTTCTACACCAATAGAAGACACTCCTGGAGCGAGAGCTGGAATTCAAGCAGGAGATTTGATTATCGCTGTAGATGGAAAACCAACTACAGAAATGACGATGAATGAAGTTCTCGCTATTTTGCGCGGTGAAATTGGAAGTCCTGTAACTTTAACAATTTTGCGCGGAAAAAATATGAAATTTGATGTGACTCTTATCAGAGCGTTGATTGAAGTTCCAACTGTAAAACACGAAATGATTTCTGGAACAAAAATCGGTTATGTAAGACTTATTCAATTCACTCCAGAAACGCCAAAACGAGTTCAAGAAGTTTTAACTGAATTTGAAAATCAAAATTATGATAGTTTGATAATTGACCTTAGAGATAATCCTGGTGGACTTTTATCAAGTGCTGTAGAAGTTGCAGATATGTTTATTGATGAAGGTCCAATCGTTTCTACAAAAAGTCGTTTACTTTTTGAAAATCAAGAATTTAAATCGAGTAAATCTAAATCTATTATAAAAAAAGGAATTCCTATTGTAGTTTTAATAAATCGCGGTTCTGCAAGTGCATCTGAAATTTTGAGTGGAGCTTTAAAAGATAATCATCTTGCATATTTAGTCGGAGAAAGAACTTATGGAAAAGGCTCTGTTCAGCAAGTTATTCCTTTAAGCAATATTGATGGAATAAAACTTACAATGGCCCGATATTATACTCCAAGCGACACAAATATTGATAAAATTGGAATTCCTCCTGACTTTGAAATTTCAAATTTTGAAAAAATGTCTGAAGATGAAGAAAAAATTTTCCTACAAATGATGGATTCTAAAATCATAGAAACTAGCGTAGAAACGTCTCCTCAAATGGATGAAAAAGAAATTGCAAAAGTTGCTGAAAAAATTGCAAAAGATTATCCGTTAGATTTAAGAATTCTTCGCAGATTGATTAGAATTCAAGTTCAAAAAACGCAAAATGCACCAATTAATGATATGGATTATGATTTACAGTTGAAAAAAGCAATTGAAATTGTGCAAACACCAGATTTTGCTGAACTTGTAAAAAATACAAAAACATTAAAACAACTTCAAGAAGAAGTAGAAAATTCACAAAATGAAGAAAAATAATGCGGCAATTAATTCTTGAAAATCAATCTATTAAAAATGGTACAATTTTATTAGAAAGTAAAGATTTTAAATATCTTAGGCAAATTCTCAGAGTAAAAGTTGGAGATATGATAAATATTCGTCTAAATGGTGAACTTCAATCTTCAACTGTTGCAAGCATTGATGATAAATCAAAAAAAATCATTCTGCAGATTTGTGCAAATTCTTCAAAAGATAAATCTATAACTCGTGGAGTTCAGGCAAGTCAAACTTCACAAATTTTAAATAATCGCGAATATTGGCTGTTTCAATTTATTCCGCGTCCACAAAAATTTGAACAAATTGTAAGACAATCAACTGAATGTGGAATTTCTGTAATTGTTCCAATTATTGGTGAATATTCTGAAAAAAGCAGTGTTTTAGCATTACAGGGAAATAAAAAAGAACGTCTTGAAAAAATTGTAAAAGAAGCAAGACAACAAAGCGGTTCTCCAATCGAAACAAAAGTTTTTTCACCAATGACTTTAGAAGATGCTTTATCAATTTGGGAAAATAATGAAAAAAATCTTGGAGTTGTTCTTTCTGAACGCAATGAAAATTCTGAAAATTTAAAAAATCAAATTATAAAATCTAATTTTGAAAAAATTTGTATTGCCGTTGGCTGTGAAGGTGGAATTAGTCCAAACGAAATGCAAATTCTTACAAAAAATAAACTTTTCCATCCTGTGCATTTTGCCGTAAATATACTTAGATGTGAAACCGCAGCGTTATATGGAATTGCTGCAATTCAATCAGGTTTTGAAATTTGTGATTTGGAAAAATAATAAAATCAAGGAAAATAAAATGAGTATTCAGAGAATTAATTTATTGGGAGTTCCAGTTGATATTTGTAATCCAGAAAATCTTGAAAATGAGATTCTCGAAATTATTGCTAAACCAGGAACAAAACAGATAATTTTTCTTTCCGTTTGGGATTTACTAAAAGCCAGAAGAAAAAATGATTTTGCAGAATGTGTAAAAAACGCGAGTTTAGTTATTCCAATTTCAAAAAGCATTTTGCGGGCGGCACGATTTTTAAAAAAGCCAGTTCCAGTTAGATATAATCCTTTCACCGCAGTAATACAAATTCTTTCGATTATAGAAAATCATTATAAATCACTTTATCTTTTAGGTTCTCATAACAAAACACTTTTTAAGGCAGAAAAAAATCTTCACGACACATTTCCAAACATCAAAATAGTGGGACGATGTGTTGGATATTATCCTAAAAATATGGAAGATAACATTGTAGAAGCAATTTTTAAAGCACAACCGACTTTAGTTTTAATAAGTGATGGAATAAAAGAAAAAAATTGTTGGGCTTACCGCAGACGAAATAGATTTTCTTCAAGTATTTTTATTTATTATAAAGATGCATTTGGAATTTTTTCAGAAAGAATTAAAAGAATAAACGAAAAAACTTTTGATAAAGGGCACGAAATTTTTGTTGATATTCTTCACAATCCTTTTAAAATTTTTTTGATTTTTCCTTTTTTATGTTTTATAATTACTTCAGTTTGGTACAAATTATTTAAAAAAAGTTAAATTAGGAGCTTATCAATTAGTGTTGATGCAGAGTTTTTCGCGAATTACTCTGTTTTCTAAGCACCAAGATGTTGTTTACTTTTGTAAGGAAACAGTTGGTAAAAAATATCCGATTATAATTGAAGCAGTCCCGTCTTTCGTAAATTTAGCTACATCATCTCTTATAATAATTGATTCTGAATTTTTTGCAGAACATGAGTTTTTCTTTTCCAGGTTGCAAAAAAATATCCTTTCAAAAATAATCTTTCTTTTGCTCTCACCAACAAAAAAAATCACTTTTAATTTTATTGAAAAAAAGTTTTCGTATATTTTTGCTTTTCCACAAGAGCCACAATATTTTTTTAATTTTATAGAAAATATTTTATCAAAAGAAAAAAATTACAATTCATCAATTTACGAAATTCAAAAATTTTTAAATAGTGATTCCGCAAATATTTTTGGATATTTTGGAGGTTCTTCCAGAATTATGCAAAATCTTCGTTCACAAATAAGACAAGCGGCAAACACAAATTATACAGTTTTACTTTTAGGAGAAACTGGTTCCGGAAAAACTAGTGCCGCAAGAACAATTCATAAACTTTCAAACAGAAATTCATTTTCAATGCATTCCATAAATATCGCAACAATTGTAACTTCTTTAGCAGAGAGCATTTTATTTGGAACGCAAAAAGGAAGTTTTACAGATGCAGAAAATTCAGAAGGACTTTTTAAGGTTGCAGATAAAAGCACTTTATTTTTAGATGAAATTGGAACTATGAATTTAAATCTTCAAGCAAAATTATTAACAGTTTTAGATGATGGTTTTATAAATAGAGTTGGAAGCAGTAAACGTGAAAAAGTTGATATTAGATTAGTTTGTTCTACGAATTCAAATATCAAACTTTTGATGAATAATCAAAAATTTCGTCCAGATTTGTATTATCGCATTTCAGATTTAATCATTTCTGTTCCGCCATTAAGAAATCATAAAGAAGATATTCGGGAATTGTGTTTAGATTTTACAAAAAATACATCCATTTCTTTTTCGGAGGAAGCATTTAGAAAACTAGAAAATTATGATTGGCCTGGCAATATTCGAGATTTACATCAATGCTTAAAAAGAGCTCTTTCAAGATGTTCAAATAAAATAATCACTCCAGATTTAATTGATTTTGGAATTTTTAACGAACAATGCTTCCTATAATTTCTAAAATCGTTTTTCCAAATTGTTCTGCTTTTGCACTTCCAATTCCATAAATATTTTTTAATTCTTGTTTTGAAGAAGGCTTTTTTGCCGCTAAATCTAATAAAGTTTTATCACCAAAAATAATATATGGTGGAACATTTAAATCTTCTGATTTTCGTTTTCTCCAATTCTTTAATTTTTCTATTATAATTTTTGCTTTTTCATCATCACAAGATGGTCTTTCTGCAAGAATTTTTGAACCATCTGATTTTTTATGTAAAACAAAACTAGGATTTTTCTTGCTTTCTGTTTTTGGAAACATCATTGAAACTTGTTTTGTATTTTTTGAAAAAACAATTGGTAAAAAAACTTTTTCTCTCGTTACAAGAATTTCTCTTCCTAATTCTGTAATTTCCAAAATATTATATTCTCTACTTTTTTTTAGATAATTTTCCAAAATTAACATTTCCACCAATTGTAACCAATCATTTTTAGAAATTTCTGTTCCAATTCCCCAAGTTGAAATCATATTATGACCATTTTCAAGAATTCTTTTTCCGCGAGAACCTAGTAGAACATCAATAATATACATTGTGCCAAAACGTTCTTTTGTTCTAATAATGCAACATAATAATTTTTGAACTTGAATTGTAACATCAGTTAAATTATTTTTTTTGTTATCGCAAATATCACAACAAAATTGATTTTTATCATTTTGGGAAGGATTAAAATTTTCTCCAAAATATGAAAGTAAAACTTTTCGACGACAAATTCTTGAAAATGCATATTTTATCATTTGTTGCAAAAGCATTTCAGATTTTTCTGGCTCAGCAGAATCTTCAAAAAAATATCTAATTTTGTAAATATCACTGCTAGAGTATAAAAGCAAAGCCGAAGATGGCAATCCATCACGCCCTGCACGTCCAATTTCTTGATAATATTCTTCCAAAGATTTTGGTAAATCATAATTAATGACAAATCTAACATTTGGTTTATCAATTCCCATTCCAAACGCAATAGTTGCAATTATGATTTGAACTTTATCTTTTAAGAAAAGTTCTTGATTTTTTGAACGAACAGAATCTTCAAGCCCAGCATGATAATTCAATGTAGAAAATCCTAATTTATTTAAGGAATCTGAAAGTTCATCAACTTGTTTTCTTGAATAACAATAAATAATTCCACTTTCATTCTCATGTTTTTTTAAATATTCCACAACTTGTTCAAAAGCATTCGTTTTAGGCTGAACTTCAAGATAAATATTACTTCTGTTAAAACTTGAAATAAAAACAGACGGATTTTTCATTTTTAGATTTTGTATAATATCTTGCTGAACTTGTTTTGTTGCGGTCGCAGTTAAAGCAATCATAACTGCATTAGGAAAATATTTTCTTATTGAATTTATTTCTAAATAATCTGGTCGAAAATCGTGTCCCCATTGTGAAACACAATGAGCTTCATCAACGGTGATGCAATTTACATTAAGAGAACTGTCCTCAAAAATTTCTCTTACACGCGAAGTTGATAATCCTTCTGGAGAAACATAAACTATTTTTGCAAGACCATTTTGTATATCAGAAACAGTTTCTCTGTAAGATTCCCAGTCTAAAGAACTATTTAGGAAAACTGAATGGATTCCTGCCGATTCCAAAATTGCAACTTGATTTTGCATGAGCGAAATTAAAGGAGAAACAACAATAGTAATTCCTTCAAAAATAAGAGCGGGAATTTGATAGCAGATTGATTTTCCACCACCAGTTGGCATAATTGCAAGAGTATCATGCTTTTTTAAAACTTGACAAATTATTTCTTTTTGATAAGGTCTAAAATTATCATATCCAAAAACCGTTTTTAAAACTAATTCAGGTTCTGAATTAACAAATGCGTTTGATTTTATTCTCACATAATTATTATAACAAGCCTTACCCACTTGAAAAACCCCATTTTTTTTGATATATTAAAAAAAGTTAGCCGGAGTGGTGGAATGGTAGACACGAAAGACTCAAAATCTTTTGTCGCAAGGCGTAAGAGTTCAAGTCTCTTCTCCGGTATTTAAGGCTTCCTTTTTTAGGAAGTCTTTTTTTTGTTTTTATCTTTTTATTTTTTTGAACTCTTACGCGTAACGCTTCGATTCCATCTCGCGTGCCTTTTTTCTATACATTTATCCATCATTTTCTGGAATCATATTTGAGCAGACTTTTCTGAAATCTATAGCTTCTTTCATATTTTTTGATGATATATTTTCATTGCCTTCTAAATCTGCAATTGTTCTAGAAACTTTCACGCACGAAGAAACTGCCCTCGACGAAAAACCATATCGTAAAATTGCTTTATCTAATATTTTTTTACAATCAGAATCTAACTTACAAAACGAAAGAACATCTCTTGGTGTTAGTTTTGCATTTTTTACACCTTGCCGTTTTCTCTGTATAGAAACCGCTTTTGCAATATCTTTACGAATTTCTGTAGTTGTAGAAAATTTTTCTCTCTTATTTTCTTCAGAATTATTATCAACAAAAAGTCTTAAATCTATTCTATCAAGCAATGGTGCAGAAAATTTTTTCCAATATTGTTCAATAGATTTTGCACTACATAAACAAATTTTCGTTTTTGAACCATAATTTCCACAAGGACAAGGATTTACTGCCATTATAAGTTGAAAATTTGCTGGATAAGTTGTTGTTCGCCCTGCTCTACTCAAAGTAATTTGTCCATTCTCCAAGGGAACTCTTAACATCTGCAAAACTGATGTTCTAAATTCAGCCGCTTCATCTAAAAATAAAACTCCATTATGAGCCAAAGAAATTTCACCTGGACGACAATTTATTCCTCCTCCACAAAGACCTTCTATTGTTGCAGTTTGATGAGGCATTCTAAAAGGCGGAATACGTATAATTGGTTCTGAGTGTTTTATTAATCCTGCTAAAGACCAAATTCTTGTAACTGATTGAGATTCTTCCATCGTTAAAAAAGGATTTAAAGCTGGAAATTTTTGAATTGCCATAGTTTTTCCGCATCCAGGTGAACCTACAGCAAGAAAATTATGTCCACCAGCAGCACAAATTTGTAATGCTCTAATCAATTTTTCTTGACCTTTTACATCGGCAAATTCATACTCTGGAGAAATTTCACTAAAATGGACTCCATCTATTTCGACAGAGCCCGGAGGCAAATAATCGATTTTTCCATCTTCCGCAATTGATTTTGCTTCAAAGAAAGAATTGTCTTTCAACGCTCTGTATGCATTATCCAAAGTATCAGCACCAAAAACTTTAACACCAACTACTTCTCGTGCTTCATCTGCATTTTGTAAAGGCACAATACATTGCATAATTCCACAAGATACCGCTGTAGAAACAGCAGCATGAACTCCTTTCACTGGACGAATATTCCCAGAAAGTTCTAACTCACCCATAATCAAAATCGGTTCAGAAATAAAATCCATATCTCCATTAGAAGTTCCATTAGCAACTAAAACTCCTAACGCAATAGGCAAATCAAATCCGGCACCTTCTTTTTTCAAATCAGCGGGAGAAAGACTTATCAAAACTCTTTCTGGCGGAAAATCAAACCCAGAATTTCTTATTGCAGCTTGCATTCTTTCTCGGGATTCTTTCACCGCTCCATCAGCAAGCCCCACAATATCAATCGCAGGAATTCCACGTCTCAAATCAACCTCAACAGAAACTAACGCACCTTCATAACCAAAAGGCGAAAAAGAAAAAATCTGCATAAAAACCTCGATAGAACACCGATTTTTAATTTCTAAATGTTCTATTATTAATATTGAAAAAGTTGTTTATTTTCGGAATTCAAAATCATAATTTTTGTAAAATTTTTGTTTTTTTTTATGTATAAATGAGCGTTTTTATAAAAAATGTGATATAGTATAAGTAACGTATCTTTTAAATTTTAATAAAGTAATTAATTGCTGTAGGAGCATTTGTGAATAAGCACGATTTTCCAAAAATCCATTTTTATGATCAGGATTTTGTAGATATTTATAATAAGACTTGGTCTTGGTTATCTCCGTATTGGATTGATTCTGAAAAAGGAGAACAAGATTCTAATGGATTTTTTATCTATCCAGAAAATGATAATTTAATTCTTAATCAGTTTGAATCTATTATGTCATCATTTTTTCTTGTTTACTCGAATAGAAATTTTGATTCTTGTAAAAATATTGATTATTTCTATAAACAACAGGAAGAAAATGGTGCAATCCGATGGAAATATGACATCAAAACCAATCAACCTGTTTTAGATAAAGAAAATCCAGAAGGCGTTGGTTTACCTCTTTTTGCTTTTGCAGAATTCAATTTATATCATAAATCTGCAAATAAACGTCGTATAAAAGAAGTAATGCCTGCTTTACAAAAATATATGGATTGGCTTGATAAAACTTTCAAACAAGAGAATGGTCTTTACGCAGCTCCAGTTTGTGCTTCAACAATGACAAATTCTCCTCGCGAAAACGTTGTTTATCCAATTGATTTTAATGCATGCATGGCAATTAATGCTAATTATATGTCTGCACTTGGAGATATTCTTAACGATAAAGATTTAATCTTCCAATACAGAAAAATGTATTTTTCAATAAAAACTAAAATCAATAATCTTATGTGGGATGATGAATCTGGTTTTTATTATGATTTAGACAAAGATTCAAATAAAATTTTTACAAAAACAATTGCTTCTTATTGGACAATGCTAGCAGAAATTCCTAATGTTGATAAAGCAGATTGTTTAGTAAAACATTTAAATGACCCAAAATCATTCGGAACAGAACATCCATTTCCAAGTCTTTCTGCCGATGATTCTCATTTTAGCGAAAATGGTAATGGTTATAACGGAAGTGTTTTCCCTGCATTCAATTTTATGGTTATAAAAGGTCTTGAAAAGTATGGACAATATGAATTTGCCAGAGAATGTGCAATCAGACACTTGTATTTCGTACTAGAAACATTAATGCCAAATGATGATAAAACTGTCGGCGATTTATATGAAGCATATCTTCCAAACAAAGAAGGAAAAGCAAATATGAAAGGTTCTTCGGAACTCGCTCGTCCAAGATATGTGCTTACAGTTGGACTTTCAACAATCGCATTAATGATAGAAAATGTTATTGGACTTGCAATTAGTTTGCCTCGTAAAACTGTTGATTGGATAATTCCAAACCTAGAAATTATGGGTATTGAAAATCTTTCCTTAAAACGAAACTTAATTACAATTTTAAGTAATAAAAGTACTCGTGGCTGGGAAATTCAAATGGAAAGTGAAAAATTGTATTATTTTACAATAAATATACTTGGACAAAAAAAGAAAACACTTCCTATTCCTAGCGGAAAATGTTCAATGCTTATAGACAAACTTTAATAAATTAAAAAGATAAAAATTAATTTTTTAGTTTTTATCTTTACTTTTATATACTAAAACTATCACAAAGTTGATAAATCTATTTTGTAGGAGTTTCTATGGCATCCCCAGAATCAGTCATTGAAATCGGCTCTACTGGGGTTCGTCTTCTAGTAGCCGAAACAACTATTGAAAATAAAATTAATATTTTTGATCGCTCGGAAATGCCTTTACATTTAGGACGCGACCTTTTTACTAGTAAAACAATCAGCCAAGATACACAAAATCAGTTAGTTCAAATTTTAAAACGCTACAGAGAACAATTAATCGGTTGGGGAATAACTCCATCACAAACTTTCTGTTTTGCAACAAATTCTTTCCGCGACGCAAAAAATTCAGATCCAGTTTTGGACAGAATTTTAGTTCAGACAGAATTTCGAGTTCACATTATTGATGGAATTGAAGAAAACAAATTAATGTATCTCGCTGTAAGTGATTGTATAAAAGATCAGCCTGTAAACGTAAAAAATGATAACACCGTAATTCTTGTCGTTGGTGGAAGTACAACAGAAATTATGATGATGTCAAACGGAAAAATGGCAGGCGTTCATTCGTTAAGATTAGGAACAATCAGAATTGAACAACATGTAAAATCTCTTATAAATTCTTATGATGATATAAGAAGATTTGTGCAGGAATCTATCAACAATACAAAAGGTTCTTTAGAAAGTGAATTAAACCTTTCTGATGTAAAACAATTTATTGCAGTTGGAAATGCGGTTACTTTAGTCGCTTTACAAAAAGGTTATCCAATTTCTACATTCCTTTGGGAAATAAATATTTCAGATTTTGAAAATTTTGTTCATGAAATTCAAAATTATTCTATTGATGAACTTGTAGCACGATTTAAAATTTCTTTTTCAGATGCAGAAACTTTGCAACTCAGCCTTTTAATTTACAATATCTTTTTGCATCTTACAAAAGCAGAAAAAATTCTCGTTCCAGAAACTGATATTCGACAAGGATTTTTATTAAGTAAATTTTCAAATCAAAATGAAGTTTTAATGAATGAATTTAATATGCAAGTTGTCGCTTCTGCAAAAAATCTGCTCAGAAAATATCATGGTGATGAAGTTCACGCAGAATGTGTAAGAATGATTGCTCTAAAAATTTATGATACTTTAAAAAATGAAATTGCTTTAGACGACCACGCAAGATTACTTTTAGAAACTGCATCTATTCTCCACGATATAGGAATGTTTATTAGAAACGATAATCATAATTTGCATAGTTGGTACATCATCAAAAATTCAGAAATTTTCGGATTAAGCAAAACAGATAATACAATCGTTTCTGAAATTGCAAAATATCATCGTGGAAATTCAATGCCACAAGATGATGAAAGTTTTTTGATGATGCCTCGTTCTTCAAGAATGACAATTTTAAAATTAACAGCCGTTTTAAGAATTGCAGATGCTTTGGATAGAGGACATATTCAACAATTTAGTGATTTTTCAATCAAAATTCTTCAAAACTGCATAGAAATTCACACTAAAAAATCAAAAAATCCTGTTTTGGAACGAATTGCATTATCAGAAAAAGCACAAATGTTTGAAGCGGTTTTTGGTTATAAAGTGATTTTGATTTAAGTCATCTAATTTTATTTTGCGAATTTTTTAAGAAACTTGATGGAGGAAATTATATGAAAAAACTTTTTTTTAATCGCGAACTTTCTTGGTTGGAATTTAATAACAGAGTTTTAAATCAGGCACTTAGAAAAGATATTCCTTTGCTAGAAAGACTTCAATTTATTTCCATTGTTTCTTCAAATTTCGATGAATTTTTTCAAGTAAGAGTTGCTTCTGTAAAACGGGCACTTTTTGAAAATCCAGATTCCACAGATCTTTCTGGACTTAATCCAAGAATGCAACTTGCAAGTATTTCTGCCAGAGCTCATCAAATTTTTCATACACAAGAAGAATGTTTACTCCACGAAATTTTACCAGAATTTGAAAAAAAAGGTTACGTTTATGTTAGAAATTCAAAATATTCACCAGAACAAAAAGAATATATCAACAATATTTTTAAGACAAATATCTATCCTTTATTAACGCCTCTCAGAACTGATTCAGAAATTTTTCCTCACATAAAAAATCTTTCTCTTTATTGCGGATTTTTATTGAAACCAATTGTAGAAATAAAAAATCAAACAGAATTAGAAGAATTTGCCGGAAAAGAAGAAAATAAAATCGCTTTTGTTGAAATTCCATCAATTTTGCCAGGAATTTATTGGATGCCTTCAACAAAATCTAAAGAAAAACAATTTACACTTATAACTGATATAATCAAAGAATGTGGAACAAAACTTTTTCCCGGACTTGATGTTAGTGAATCTCTCATTTTTAAGGTTGCAAGAGATGCCGATTTTGCCGTTAATGAAGATTCTGGAAATTTTATTCATGCAATGGAAGATGTTTTAATTCAGCGAAAATCATCTTTTCCAGTTCAAATGACTTGCGACAATAAGAGTGAAATTATTGAAAAATATCTTGTAGAAAAATTAGATTTACGAAAAGAAGATGTTTATAAAGTTGAAGAAATTGTTGAACCAGGCAAATTTTCAGATTTAAACAACGTTGAAGATGCTGACGAAATGCATTTTGAAAAATGGGAACATTTTTATCCTCATGATTTACCAGAAGATGAACCTTTTTGGGAAACTCTCAAACTTCGTGATCACATTCTCCATGTTCCTTATGAAAGTTATGAACCTGTAGTTAAGATGATTTCAGATGCTGCTGAAGATAAAAAAGTTTTAGCTATAAAAATGACTCTTTACAGAACAGGAAGAGATTCTCCAATTATAAAAGCATTGGAAAAAGCCGCTCAAAACGGAAAACAAGTTATTGTTCTTGTAGAATTAAAAGCCAGATTTGATGAAGAAAGAAATATCGCCTGGGCGAATGAATTAGAACGAGCTGGAGTAACTGTAATTTATGGTTTAGTAAATTTAAAAGTTCACGCAAAAATTCTGATGGTTATTCGCCAGGAAGATGATACAATCCGCCGTTATGTTCATCTTGCGACAGGAAATTATAATCCTAAAACTGCAAAACAATATTCTGATATTTCACTTTTTACAGCAAATAATGCAATCGCAAATGATGCGACAGTCTTTTTTAATCTTGTAACTGGTTATTCAACTTTGCAAAAAATGACTCACTTAGAAATGGCTCCTGTAACTTTAAAATCAAAACTCCTTTCTATGATTCAACGAGAAATGGAACGGTCTTCTCCAGAAAATCCTGGATTAATTATGGCAAAAATGAATTCACTTACAAACGAAGAAGTTATTTCTGCATTATACAAAGCGAGCCAAGCTGGTGTAAAAATTCTTTTAAATATAAGAGGAATTTGTATGCTTGTTCCAGGAATTCAAGGTCTTAGCGATAATATAAAAATTATTTCCATTGTAGACAGATATCTTGAACATTCTAGAATTTTTTATTTTCAAAATGCAGGTTCACCAGAACTTTATTGTTCAAGTGCAGATTGGATGAGCAGAAACTTAAATCGTAGAATTGAACTTATGTTCCCAATTTTAGATTCAGAATGTTTTGCAGATGTAAAATCAATTTTAGAAACATATTTTAAAGACAATGTAAATGCAGAAATTTTGCAATCAAACGGAAGTTGGAAAAAAGTTGAATGTGATAAAAAAGAAATTCCATTTAGAGCTCAAGAGGTTCTTTATAAAAAATATGAACATTTTGATATAACAAAAAAGAAAAATAATCCAAATCAGTTTGAAGTTCGTCGAAAATAATAAAAATTACTTAATTTTTACTTAATTTTAGTTAAAAAAGTATTAACATTTTTAAGTAAAAAATATTATACTGTAGAAAATTTATCACTTTGGAGAAAAAAATGATACACGAAAAATATTATGAACTTCTTAAAAAACAAGAAATTTTTCTTTCTAAAAAAAATGAAATCAATGAAGATTTTTACAACGGAATTTACGAACGTTATAAAAATCCAATTTTAACACGCGATTCAATTCCTCTCACTTGGAAATATGATATTTGCAAAGAAACAAATCCTTTTTTTATGGAAAGACTTGGTGTAAATTGTGTTTTTAATGCTGGAGCAATTTATCTAAACGGAAAATATTGTCTTATTTGTCGTGTAGAAGGAAATGATAGAAAATCTTTTTTTGCAGTTGCAGAAAGTCCAAACGGAATAGACAATTTCCGTTTTTGGGATTATCCAATCCAATTGCCTGACACTTGCCCAGAAGAAACAAATGTTTACGACATGCGTGTAACTCAACATGAAGATGGTTGGATTTATGGAGTTTTTTGTTCTGAATCGAAAGATAAATCAAATCCAGATTTAGGAGCGGCAGTTGCAGCAGCAGGAATTGTAAGAACAAAAGATTTAAAAACTTGGGAACGATTACCAAATCTTGTTACAAAACATTCTCCACAGCAAAGAAATGTTTGCCTTCATCCTGAATTTGTAAATGGAAAATATGCTTTTTACACTCGCCCAATGGATGATTTTATCAATACAGGAAGCGGTGGCGGAATTGGGTTTGGATTTTGCGATGATATAACAAATCCAATAATTGATGAAGAAAAAATTATATCAAAACGAATTTATCACACAATTACAGAAGCAAAAAACGGTGCAGGAGCAACTCCAATAAAAACTTCAAAAGGCTGGATACACATAAGTCATGGTGTTCGCAATACAGCCGATGGATTAAGATATGTTTTATACGTTTATGCAACAGATTTAAATTCTCCAGATAAAGTTATAGCAGAACCTAGTGGAGTTTTTTTAGTTCCATTAGGAGAAGAACGCACAGGAGATGTTTCAAACGTAGTTTTTACAAATGGCGTGATTGAACATGAAGGAAAAATTTTTATTTATTACGCTTCATCAGATACAAGAATGCATGTAGCAACAACAACTGTAGAAAAATTACTTGATTACACTTTCAACACACCAAAAGACCCTCATCGTTCTGTAGAATGTGTTTTGCAACGTTGCGAGTTAATAAAAAAGAATTTAGAATTATTAAAATCTTAAATTTATTCTATCTTTACAGAGCCTTGCCGTAAAATTTTTATCTTTCCATTTTCAAGAGAAATTAAAGTTGAAGGCAAGGCATTTTTTTTGTCACCATCATCAATAATTAAATCAACATCTTTTGAAAATTCATTTTGAATTGCAGAAATTTCGTCTAAAACAGGATTTCCACTTCTATTTACACTCGTACTAAAAATTGGTGATTCACATTCTTCTATTAATTTTCTAAGCCATTCATCACCAGGACAACGAAAAGCGACACTTGGAAGTTCTTCGTATTTTGGAGCATTTTGTTTTATTTTTACAATAATTGTTAATGCACCTGGCCATTTTTTTAAAATTTCATCTGGAATTTCTTCATCAGTATATTTTTTTATATCTTCTGGCTTGGAAATAAGCTGAATTAAAGGTTTATTTTCTGGACTTTTTTTTATAAGATTGATTACTTCATCTGTTTTTTGAAAAAAATCAGCACAATCAACAAGTCCGCTAAAACCATAAACTGTGTCAGTTGGTAAAATTACAATTCCACCTTTTTTTAAAACATCTTTAGCAATTTCGAGGGAACCACAATCATTCTTTTTTATAATCATAAAAACCTCAACGCATTTTAACATTTTTTTTATAATTAAGATACTTTTATTTGCTTTTTTTTAAACTGGAATTTATAATATAAGATACCACCTATAATTTATTGTTATAGCAACTAAAAATATATGAATGATAATCTGAAAGAACTTTATGAATATTTTAAACTTCTCGTTCGTGCGTTAGGAAGAATTAATCCTGCCATTTTTTATTGCAATCTCACAAAAAATACTTATCGCGAATTAGAACTTGAAGATGCAACAATACAAGCTTTAAATCACGAAGGAAAATATGATGATTTGATTTTTGCAATTTCAGAGTCGATTCCAGAAGGAAAATCACGGAATACTTTTTTAAAAACTTTTTGCCTAAATAATCTTTTAAAAATTCAAGAAAAAGGTGATGATTCTATTCATTTTAAGCATCCTTACTACGAACCAAATGGAAAAACTCATTGGGTAGAAACTGAAGCGATTTTTGTAAAAAGTTCTTCTGGCGATTTACTTTCTATTCTCATTTCAAAAAATATTGATGAAGAAAAATTTAAAGAAATTGAAAACAAAAAAAATCAACTTGTTTTAAGTTTTTTAGCTTCAGAATACTCATCTGTTTATTATGTAGATTTAGCAAAAGATGAAATCTTTCCTTTTAGTGTTTCTCATCGAATAAACACGATGATTGGAGGCGAACTGAAAAAAAAGCCAACTTTCTCGCAGGCAGTTTCTCTTTACATTGAAAGAGGAACTTTACAAGAAGATAAAAAATTACTTTTGCACTATCTTTCAGATTCTTATTTAGAAAAACAATTTTCAATCAGCGACCGTTTTACACAAACTTACAGAAATGAACAAAATAAATATTGCGAAATGAAATGCGTTAGCGTTGGTGATTACAAAAAAACAAAGCAAGCATTAATTGGTTTTGCAGTAAAAGATGAAGAAATCCGAAAAGAATTAAAATATCAAAAAGATTTACAAATTGCAAAAGAAAAAGCAGAAAAAGCGAACGAAGCAAAATCAGAATTTCTTTCAAGAATGTCTCACGATATTAGAACTCCAATTAACGGTGTAATTGGAATGACTGAACTTGCAAAGAAAAATATAAATAATCAGCATAAAATTGAAGAATGTTTAGAAAATATCACAACTTCATCATATCATTTGCTCTCTCTTGTAAATGACATTCTTGATTTAAATCACATCGAACACAATAAAATTGAAATTGCTCACAAACCTATGAATATTCATTCTTTTGCAGATGGTTGTCTTTCTATAATTTCTGGGCAACTTGTAAATCGCAAAATAAAATTAATTTCGGAATTTGAAAATTTTGAATATCCTTATATTTTAGGAGATGAATTACACTTACGGCAAGCAATTGTAAATGTTTTAGGAAATGCAGTAAAATTCACTGACGATGGTGGAAAAATATTTTTTAGAATAAAACAAATTGCAAATGGAGCAAAAACTGTAACTTATCAATTCCAAATAGAAGACACTGGAATTGGAATGTCCGAAGAATTTTTAAAACATATATGGGAAAATTTTTCGCAAGAAACAATTATTCCTCACGAAAATTACAAAGGCAGCGGTTTAGGAATGCCAATTGCAAAACTGTTAGTCGAATTAATGGGTGGAACAATTTATGTAGAAAGCAAACTAAATAAAGGTTCAATTTTTACAGTTGAAGTTCCTTTCGCAATTGATGACAAAACAGCAGCAATCCATTATGAACAAGAAAATCATCCTGAAGAAAATTTAAAAGATGTAAGAATTCTTCTAGCCGATGATAATCCTATTAACTTAAAAAGCGAAAAAGGTCTTTTAGAAATGGAAGGTGCAATTGTAACAACCGCTTCTAACGGATTAGAAGTTCTAAATATTTTCAAGAATTCTCCACAAAACAGTTTTGATGCAATTTTAATAGATATAATTATGCCAATAATGGACGGACTGCAAGCAACAAAAGAAATTAGAAATCTTCACCACGCAGACGCAGCAACAATCCCAATTATTGCAATCACAGCGAATGCATTTGACGAAGATATACGAAATTCTATGAATGCAGGAATGAATGCTCATCTTATAAAACCTTTAGAAATGGGAAAAGTAATAAGAACTCTTTTAAGTTGTATTCGTATGCGTTATGTAAATCAAGCGGAAAAACTAAAAACTGCATTAAATCAAGCGAACAGAGATGAACTTACAAAAGTCGGAAATCGGGCAGCATTTATTCATAGACAAGAAAAACTTATGGAAGATGTAAAATCTGGAAATATAAAAGAATTTGCTGTTTGCATGTGCGATGTAAACGACTTAAAAACTACAAATGATACTTTAGGTCACGAAGCTGGTGATAAACTTTTAATAGATTCTTGTAAAATTATATGTTCAACTTATGAACATAGCCCGGTTTTTAGAATTGGTGGTGATGAATTTGTCGTTTTCCTTTATGGAGAAGATTACAAAAATCGTGAAAAACTTTTAGAGAAATTTAATAATCAACTTACAGATTCAGTTTCTGTAGCTTTAGGAATGGCAGTTTATTCTCCAGAAAAAGATTCAAATGTCGCTGATGTAACAAAACGAGCTGATGAACAAATGTATTTGGTGAAAAAAGCTATGAAAGCCAAAAAGAAATTAAAGAATCAATCGTTTTAAGTGCGAAATTTTACTTACTAAAATTGTGATAATTTCTTTTGAAGGCTCAACTTGGAAACGTAAAACCGCTTCTCCAATTTGTTTTGATAAAATCTGAGGAATTCCTACAATTGTGGAATTTTGCTGTGATATTTCTATTTCTAAAATTTCTTTATCTTTTATAGCCGCTTCAATAAGATGAATTTTTCCTGCAAAATCCATGCCATCCGCTTCGATAATTTCTGTACGAATATTTGCAATTTCTAATTGCTCTAAACTTAAAATCATTCTAGAAGAAATTCTGTGCTCTAAACTGACTTTTAAGTTTTTATCAATATCTTTATTTTCTAAAGCAAGTTTTAAACTTTTTTGAAGAGTTTTAGCTTTTTCTAAAGAAGTTTTTTCAAATTTTTCATCCGAATTCTGTACTAACAAATCTGATTTTCGTCCAGAAGTTAAATTTGGAAAGATGATATGTTCAGAAAAAGAATTTGACTCTTTAATTTTTCCAAGAAAATCAATTCCACTTTCTTTTATAAAATTTGAAACATCTTTATCATAGGGAATATTTAAAAGATAAATTCCTGCTGCAAGTTTTTCTTTTAAATATTTTTTTATAATTGGATTATTTTCTACAAAAGTAAGACTTTTGTCTTGAACTTTTAAAATGTATCCGTGATACAACATTGCTGAAGAATAAGAAGTATACCATTCTGAAATATTGATTTTTAAATTTTTTGGAAGTTCATAATAGGAAAATTTTTCCATTTCTGAAAAAATCTTTTCAGGAGTCCACATTTTATCAAAAGAAATACTAACAGATTTTTTTGTGATTTCAAATTCAGTTACAACTTCGCATTTTTTTATCAAAAGAAAATTTGTTAAAGGTAAAAGTTTTTTTAAACTTAAACCAGGCATAATTGTTACAAAAAAAGTTGCATCAATATTTAGAACTTTTAAATCTGAATCTTCCGAATATTGATTTGTTTGAGATTTTATATAAATTTCTTGATTTTCAGAATTTGTACCAAGAGAAATTAAAAGACCAAATTCTATAGCAGAATCAATCATTCTATCTAAAAGATTTGCATTTTGCGAAACATCAAAACTTTCATCCTTTTTTGCATCTTCTAACATTCTCAAAAAACGGCTTTTTTTTGTAAACGCATCGCCTTCTTTTGTATATGAACCAATTAAAAACGTCATTTTCAAAATTGAATCTCGCGAAAAACCCGTTTCTGGAATAGAAGAAATTACATCTAACAAAAGTTGAGATTCTTTTCGCAATCCTTCAATGCTAAATCTTGAAACAGAAGCCGCTGTTAATAAGGCATATTGAAGTTCTGGAAGAAATTCTGCAAAAGTTTGAATTCTTAAATCATCTAATTCAAAACCTTTTTCATTTTCTTTTAGTAAAGATAAATTTATAAAAGCATTTACCAAAAGTTGTATACATTTTTGCTTTTGAGGAAAAACGGTTTCTAAGCGCTGAATATCATTTTTTTTAAGATTTCTATCTGCTTTACAAGAAATTCCATACATTCTTACAAAAGAAATAAAACTTGCAAGAAAATTTGGAGAAAGGACAAAATTATCTTTTTGAGAAAAATTTTGAACTTGTGAAACAGGCAATAATAAAGATAAATTCAAATATGGTTTTAACGCTTCTTTTAAAAATGGATTTATAAAAAGAAGATTTTTTCCGGAATTTTCTTTTGTAAAAATTATCAATCTTTCTTGCAAATTTATTATTTCAGAAAAAATTTCTGTCGAAGAAAAACTTTCTTTGAAAAAATCTACAAGAATTTCTTGGGTGACGTTTGAAATTTTTGAAATTGCGGTTAAAACTTTTACATCAGTTTCATCTAAAAGCGTAAGAATTGCATTTGTATTTTTTTCATTTTTGATAAAACTTGCAAGTTGAGAAACAAGTCTTTGCTTGTTGTACGGAGTTTTTATTTCGCCCAAATACAATCGCATTGTGTTAAAAAATATTTTATCTGGCAAAGCCAAAATAGATTCCTGCCAATTTTCAATCTCTTTTTCAATCATCAAAATCTAACTCTCCAGTATATCTTACAATTTTATACTCATAACCTTGTTCTGCAAGAAATTTTTGTCGATTTGAGCCAAATTCTTCTTCAACTGTATTTCTTGTTATCAATGTAAAAAATCGCGATTTTCTTTCTTTTGGCCGCAAAATTCTACCTAATCTTTGAGCTTCTTCCTGGCGACTTCCAAAAGTTCCAGAAACTTGAATTGCTAAAGAAGCATCTGGTAAATCTATAGCGAAATTTGCAACTTTTGAAACAATTAAAACTCTGATTTTTCCATTTCTAAAATCTTCATAAATTACATCTCTTTCTGAAGTTGGAGTTTTTCCTGTAATAATCGGACATTTTAACTCTTCTTGAATTTCTTTCAACTGTTCTAGATATTGACCAATCACCAAAATTTTATCTTCTGGATATTTTTTGATAATTTCTTTTACAATGGGAATTTTTTCTGGATTTTGACTTGCAATTTTATGTTTTTCTCTAACATTTGCAACTGCATAATCAATTTCTTTAAATTCTGGTAAATCTAGTCGAACTTCAATACATTCTGCACTTGCAATCCAATGAGCTCGTTCTAATTCTTTCCAAGGAACATCATATCTTTTTGGACCAACAAGACTAAAAACATAACCTTCACAACCATCTTCGCGAACTAAAGTTGCAGTAAGTCCAACTCGACGAACAGCTTGTAATTCTGCAACAACTCTAAAAACTGGAGCTGGAAGCATGTGAACTTCATCATAAATAATTAATCCCCACGCTCGTTTATGGAAAATTGAAAAATGAGGATAAGGACCTTCTTTTTTTGGTCGCCAAGTTAAAACTTGATAAGTTGCAACAGTTATTGGTTTTATATCTTTATTTTCGCCAGAATATTCAGCAATTTGTTCTTTTGTAAGATTTGTTTTATCTAAAAGTTCATCAATCCACTGATGAACGGCAGAAATATTAGTTGTAATTATCAAAGTTGAAGTTTTTAGCATATCCATAATCGTCATTCCGACAATCGTTTTTCCAGCACCACACGGAAGTACAATTGTTCCAAAACCAGTTCCAGGACCTTTATCTCCAACTAACGCTTTTGCAGAATTAATTTGATAATTTCTAATTTCAAGAGTTTTTCCGCTCAAAGTTGTTTTTCTTAAATTTATTTCAAAAGGTTCACCTTCCGCAAGAGGAATTTCATCTTTTACAGGCCAACCAGATTGCAACAAAAGTTGTTTGATTGTTCCCCTATCTGTTAATTTTAGTAAATATGAATTTTCTGGTGAATCAAAATCTCTTTTTATAAGTAATTTTTTTACAAGCGAGTTTGCACCAATTTCTTTATAAATTGCAAAATTTTCTGTAACTAAAAAAAGATATTGTTCTAAAACTCTTTTTCCATTTTCGCTAATATCACTTTCTAAACAAGGTCCTTCTAAAAGTTTAATCTTTCCAAATCTTGAAGAAATTTCTTTTATCCACATTATAATTGATTGAGGAACATCGTATCTTGCATATTTTTGGAGAACAGCAATTGCATCATCGGCAGTAAAACCAGCACTAGCAGCATTCCACAAAGAAAGAGGAGAAAGTTTATATGTATGTAAATGTTCCGGTGATTTTTCTAATTCAGCAAAAGGAATTAAATCATTTCGGCAATCTTCTGCTAACGGAGCATGAACATCTAACAAAAGAGTTTTATCACTTTGAACGATTAAAGGATTTTCAAAATTCATAAGAACAGAAATTATAACATTTTTAATTAGAAACTTAAATAAAAAAGACAAAAATTTCATAAGATTCCGGCTTAGAATGATGATAAAATTTTTGTCTTCCCAAGTTTGATAAAATTATTTTTGCAATAATGTAAATGTTCCTTTTATTTCTTTTTCAGTTCCAATCCAAGAAGATTCCATATCACTAGGATTTTCTATATTATAAGCGACTCCAAAATCATCTTTTGCAGTAGGATATTTTCCTTGAATAAAGAATTTTTCCAAAAGAGAAATATAATACAAACAAACTTTATCTTCAGGTTTTTGTGCAGAAAGATTTTTAAAACTTTCTAACGCTTCAGAATATTTTCCGCTTTCAAAAAGTTTCATTGATTCTTCCCAATTTTTTAAATATTCAAAATAAGCATCATCAAATTCAGAAGTAAATCCTAAAAGTTCATACAACCGAATTGGAGTTTTTACATTCACAACTTGAACTCTGTCAAGACTGCGAACAACAAAATTTTCATCCAATTCTTTTCTAGTTGCATCACTCATTAAGATTCCATTTGTTGAATATTGTTTATTTACACCTTCAAGACGACTTGCAAGATTTACGTTATTTCCCATAACTGTATAATTTTTTTTGTTATCACTTCCCATAAAACCTGCAACAATTTCTCCAGAATTTAATCCTATTCGGGTAAAAATTGTTCGCTTATTTTGTATCATAATTTTAAAGGCATCATACAATGATTGCGAAATTTCTGAAGGTTTTTGAGATTTTAAAGCAATTTCTGCAATTTCTTGATTGATTTTTAGTTCTGCTCGTTTCATTTTTATTGCCGCAGAACAAGCTTTTTTCGCATGATTTTCCATTGGAATTGGAGCACCAACAAAGGCGACAATTGCATCACCTTCGTATTTATCTACAGTTCCATGTTCTTCAATGATGATTTCACTCATTCTTGTAAGATAATAATTTAATAAAGCAACCAATTGTTCCGCAGTTAAAAGTTCCGAAAATCCAGAAAATTTTTGAATATCGGTGAAAATTGCTGTCATATTATAATTTTTTCCACCAAGAACTAATTTACTTGGATCTTTTATAATTTCATCAACGACATCTTTTGAAAGACATTGACTAAATGCTCCAGTAATAAATTTTTTATCTTTTTCGGAAGAACGAAATCTTAAAGCCGTTATCAAAATATAAGAAAGAACTGCAATTAAAATTGGAGAAGTAAGCGGTACGTAAATTCCAAAAAAATGCATTAACAAAATTGGAATTGTGATAATCACAACTAACAAACAAAAAGCCCAAACACTTTGAACCCAAACTCTTTTATCTGAATGAAATGCAAACGCAAAAAATGCTAAAACAGCCGTAATAATTGCAGCCCAAAACCAACTGATAGGAGTTATAAAATCTTGAGTCATAATTGTATTGTAAACATTTGCGTGAGTTCCAACGTTAGGATAAGAATTTTGAAAAGGTGTCGAACCTAAATCTGTTGTTCCACTACCAGTATTTCCCAAAATACAGAATTTTTTATTAAACATAGATTTCATTTCATCAAAATAAAAAAGAAAAGTTTCTAAATTTATGCAAAAATCTGTTGCTTGAGAATACATTTCCGGATTTTCGTTTACAAAATTTATAAAATCATCACTGTTGGCAAAAATTGCAAGATTTTCAAAAAAACTTTGTCGAAGCGAGAAATAATCATCAAAAATTTCATCATCAATTCCACCGCCAATTGCATTTCCTTCAATATTAAAACCATTCATACAAGACAAAATATAATTTTTATATTCAAAAAGTTCGTTATACTCTGAAAGAAGTGATGAAAATTGATAAGAATTTTCATTCTGTAAATCAAAACTAACAAGTGATGAATGTAAAGATTTTTCAAGTTCGCTTAAATTCCACAAATAAAAAATTGAACAATGAGAAAAAGAAGTATTTTCTTCATCAATAATTTCTGCACTAGAACCATCTTCATAAGTAACAGTTTTTGTTGAAGCAAAAGGCTTTTTCAACCAATTTATAAACATTGTTCCGTCTTTATCAATTGGAATTTTTATAGTTTTTTTGTCAGATTTAGCAAATTTATCAGGATTTTTACAATTTTCAAGAATTACATAATGTTTTGTGATTTTTATTTTTTCTGGTGATAAAATTTTTAAAATTGGAGAAAGAGAAAGTTGAGCTAAAACTCCATCATCATATTTTATAAAAAGCGGAATTCGCCGTCTTGTTCCGTCAGAATCTATTTTTACATTTGTAAAACCCGCACCTTTTGAATGAGAAATAAAATCAAACATCGCTGGAGAAAATTCTGAATAATTTTTTACACAATGTTTTTTTTCAAGTTGATTTTCTTCATCTTCCGCGTCGTATAAAAATCTTTTTTTAGAATAATTAAGTTCTTCGTCGTTATAATTTATTGCAAGATTTCCAGAATTTACAGTGAGATAAGAATTTCCGAAAAATTGAATTGCTCTTGCAAAATAATCATCATTATCAACAAAAAGATTTTTTATTTCGCTTGCATTTTTTTCTGGTTCTTTTAAGATCTCATCATAAATTTGCATATCAATAGACTTTTGTGATGGAGATAAATATTCAATATCGAAAACAGCTGTTTCTGCACCAAGTTCTCTCATATAAAGCAAAGAATTTGCAATTTTATCACGAGTCCAAGGCCAATCACCCATTTGTTCAAGTGCAAGATCATCAATATCAACGAGTAAAATTTCTTCGCGTTCAGAATTTTCTTTTTTAAAAGTAAGAAGTGCATCGTAAAATTTATATTCAAATTTTTCAAAAACACAAAACTCAGATAAAAGACTTACAAAAGTAAAAACTGCAATCACCACAATAAACGAAAAGAAAGCAATTTTTACTTTTTTTGATTTTTCTACATTGTTTTTATTCATATTTTTAATTTTATTTTATTGTGAAATCAATAATTAATCTTGCTTTGGAATCTTTTGTATTTACAATTGGCGAATTTGATTCAGTTTTTTCTAAATCAGAAAGCGTTTTTGTTGAACCAGAAAGATTTACATTTGAATAAGCATTTTTTTGTTGAGAAGCAATATTTCCATTTGAAGTAACATTTGTTCCTTGATTTTGATTTACAAAAATACTTCCATGTGGAGAATTTTCATAATTTTCAAGAGTATTATCATCAGATTGAGGATTTTCTTGTTCATCAAAATTTTGCACAATACTTTCAGAATTTTTTCCTTTCCAAACAGCAACAGAACCACGAGTTGTATCAACATTGACAGAATTAAAATTATTTTCTACAGAAAATTCTGTTCCTCGTACAGAAGCGGTTGCAACTGGAGTACGGACTGTAAAACCAAGTTTTTTATTTTCTGATTTTTTTACATCTGAAGAAATTGCACCAGTTTTTACAAAAACGCGAACATCATCTTTTTGTGAATTTTCAGAAAGTTGTTCAACCGTCATTCTTGTCAATGCAGAAACATTTACAACAGAATCTTTTATTTTTAATACTAAAGAACTTTTAAAACCTGTTTGAATTGTATCACCACTTTTTAAAATATCTCCAGCATTTAAAGTTTTCCACTCGTTTCCTTGTAAAACTTCAGTTTTTCCAGAAACTTCTGTAACTTGTGCTGTAAAATTCGCAGCAAAAGTAGAAAACATAAAAAATACAGAAAAACCTAAAAATAAAATAATTTTTTTTGATTTCATAAATTTTCTCCCATAAAAAATCACTTTTCAACAAAAAAAGTGCTAATTTATAAAAAAGTTTGCAACGCAAACTCTAAACGCATTTTAGAAAGCTAAAGATGCATTCAAACAAAAATAAGTTTTTTTAATTAAATTGGAATTTTCTTTATCAAAAAATTGACATCCTGTTAAACCAAGTTGAAAATCACTCTTTAATTGCCACAAAATTCCCACAGAATATTGGAAAGCATAATATTCTATGTTAGAACTTGTTGCATCAAAAATTGCATCACAATCAGTAAATAAAAGTAATTCAGAAATTGGTTTATAAGTTGCATTTAATCCAGTTTTTATAATTCCAGAATACAAAAAGTCTTGAAGAGAATAAGTTGAAACGTTTTTTGTAATGCTAGAAAAACTAGAAAAGAATCCATTTTTTCCAGAAGCGTAAATTGCATTTAAACCAAAAGATGCATTTTTTAAATAATAACTCAAATTTGCTTTAGAAAGAATAGAAAAAGAATTTTCTCCTTTATAATTAGAAAAACCAAAACTTGTAGAAAGATTATAAAAAAATGATTGATAAATTGGTCCTTCAAACTGCAAATTTGCATACATTCTATTAAAAATTTCTTTTTCAAGTTTGAATGCACTCAAATATTCAACAGAAACAGTTTGATTTGCAAAAATATTTGGAAGACTGAACAAAACTTCACAAATTGCATATTTTTCTGCAAAATTATAAAAATCATTTGAATTTGTTTGAGAAGTTTTTTCTAAAAAAAGCATATTTTCGTCATTCAAAAAACTACTTGCAGGACTTGTAATCATTTCTGTAGATAAAGAATTTAAAAGCCCTGTGTAAGAAGCATAAACAGAAGTTTTAAAATAATCATTTTGAAAATCAACTTTTACACCATCAGAATTTTGCGTAAAAATTAAATCTGTCAAATCTGAAAAATAAAATCTTCCTACATTAAAATTAAATTTCCCAAAATTAGAATTTTTTTCAAAAGCAAATTTCAAAAGAGAAAAATCTACAATGTTAGAATAATTTTTTTCGTCAAAATTAGCATTAAAATTGTAAAAAACTTCTGTTGAAAAATAATTTTCTCCAGATTTATTAAAATTTTGTCTAGCCCAAAGAGAAAATATATTTTTTTGATTAAAATTAAATTCTTTTCCGTAAGTTTCAAATGAAGTTTTATTAGATAAAAGTCCTCCAAAATCAAATGCAAACAAAGAAGAAAAACAAATCAAAAAAGAAGTCAAAATTCCCATTTTTTTAACAAATTTCATTATTTCAGTCCCCTTTTTTAGCGTTTTTTTCAAAACCATTTAACAAAGCAATAAATTCTGTTCCAGAAACACTTTGATTTGGTTCAACATTTTGCGGAAGAATTCCCAAAGATTTAAATTCTCTAAAAGCATAACGAGGCGACTTAAAAATAGAATAAAAAATTCCGCCTTTCATATTTGCACTTTTCCCAATTAAAAAACAAGCTTTTGAAAGAGAAATCTTTTCATCAGAATTTTCACTTTCATCAAAAAAAAATTTTTCACACAAAAAATCAAATGATTCATTTTCAGATAAATCTTCTTCACCAAAAGAATTATAAACACAAACAAAATAAGACGCTTGTCCTTTAGAAATTTCTTCCGTTTCTAAAATTTCAGAAATTTTTTGCGAATTTTGAGCAAAACAAAACGTCACAACAAACATTGAAAATAAAATCAAAACATTTTTTTTCATATTTTTCACTTTTCCTCCATTTTTTCTTCAATTTTTTTTATCATATTTCCACCCCAAAAATCACAAAGTTTTTTATATGCTTCAGTTTGCAATTCCGGAACAACCGCTTTTTTTAATTGAGCAAGATTATTCGCCGCATAAAATTTAGCAAAATCTCGCACTTTTTGAATTTCTTCATTTGTTAGAAGGGGAAAGCCTTCCCCCTCGTCTGAAATCCAACTAAATAAAATTGTAAAAACACTTGCTGTAGAACAAACTTTTTCCCATTCTTCAAGAGAATCAATTTTTTTGTTAGAAGAAATTCCTGTATTTATATAATAATTATAAACTTTTTCTTCAATTCCGCGATATTTTTTTGCAAACAAAGAAAGATAAAAATATGTTAAAAAATCTTCACCAAAAGTACAAAAAACTGGTGAAATTATATTAAAAACTTCAAGACAAAGCTCTCTTTTGAAAATCTTTCCCCATAAAAATCCAGAATGATTAGCTTCTAACAAAAAGCCATCAAAAATCTGTCTTTCTAAAAGAGTTCCTAAAAAAACTCTATTCGCTTTTTTTTCTATTGTTTTTAAATGATTTTTTTCTTTTTCTGGAATCGAGTCCAAATTCTCAGTTGCAAAACAAACATTTGCTTTTCCATTAACGATATCTGCATTTGAATTTTCTGCTTCACAAACTAAAACATTTATAGAATTTTCAGGTAAAGAATCATCACTGTCTAAAAACATAATATATTTTCCAGTTGATTCATAAATTGCAGAACGCCTAGCTTCTACAAGACCTTTATTATTTTCGTGTTTTATAAATTTTATATTAAATTTTTCTTTTTTGTGAGTCTTTTTAAAATTCTTCACAATTTTTAATGAAGATTCAGATTTTAAACTTTCAAAATAAGATTTATCATTATCATCAACAATTATAATTTCAATATTTTTAAAATTTTGATTTGCAATACTTTCCAAACAAGAATTTAAATATTTCTCCGTTTTACAAACAGGTATACATATAGAGACTTTCGGTAATTGTTTTTCCCCATTTTTTAACATTAAGTTATATTTTACATTGTTTTTTTTCTTAATGTCTATAAAAAAACAATATTTAAAAAGATTTTTTTGTAAAAAAATAAATCATCTCAACAATATCATCATAATTTTGCGTAAAATTTTTTCATTGTAAAAATTCTTTTATCTCATTAAAATACATTTATTATGGAAAACACAAAACGAACAGTTACTTGCGGTGATTTACGTGCCGCTGATGTTGGAAAAAAAGTTGTATTAAATGGTTGGGTTAGCCGAACTCGCGATTTAGGCGGACTTGTTTTTATCCGTTTGCGAGACAGATATGGAATCACTCAGGTAAAAGTTGGAGATGGTGCTAATGATGAAGTAAAAAAAATTGCTTCTTCCTTAAAAAGTGAATATTGTATTGCGGTAGAAGGCGTTGTTGCAGCTCGCGACCAAAAAGATATAAATACTGATATGGCAACTGGCGAAATTGAAGTTGAAGCATGTGATATTGAAATTTTTACAACTTCGCAAGAATTGCCTTTTTCTATAGAAGAAGTTCGCCAAAAAGATGGAACTTTAGTTCTTCCAAACGAAGATTTACGTTTAAAGTATCGCTATTTGGATTTACGCCGCGAACCAATGCAGCATAATATCATTTTACGTTCAAAAGTTGCTTTTGCTGTGCGTGAATATCTTACTTCAAAAGGATTTTTGGAAATTGGAACTCCTACTTTTATAAAATCAACACCAGAAGGTGCTCGCGATTATTTAGTTCCAAGTAGAGTTCATCCTGGAAAATTTTATTCTTTACCACAAAGTCCTCAGCTTTATAAACAGATTTTAATGGTTTCTGGATTCGATAAATATTTCCAAATTGCTCGTTGTTATCGTGATGAAGATGCTCGTGGCGACCGCCAGCCAGAATTTACTCAAATTGATATGGAAATGAGTTTTACAAACCGCGAAGAAGTTCTTGAAACAACAGAAGGAATGATGGGTTATGTTTTTGATAAAACTTTAGGTTACAAATTGCCTGTTCATTTTGACAGATTGTCTTGGGACGATGCAATGAATTTTTACGGAAGCGACAAACCAGATTTACGTTTTGGAATGAAAATTCAAGATGCAAGTTTTATGGCAAATTTAAGTGATTTTAACGCATTTAAGGCAGGTGCTGCATCTTCTGATATGGAAATTGAACGACATAAACGAAGCGGATTAAAAGCTCTTGTTGTAAAAAATGTTGCAGATAAATACAGCCGAAAAATGATTGAATCATTGGAAAGTGTTGCAAAAATTAATCATGCGAAAGGTTTAGCTTGGATGAAAATTGTTTCTTCTACAAGTTCAGGAAGCAATTTGCAATTCGAAGGCGGAATTAGTAAATTTTTTACTGGAAAAGAATACGAAATTTGTACAAAACTTGGAGCAGAAAAAAACGATTTACTTCTATTTATTAGCGATGAAAAATGGCAAGTTGCATGCACAGCAATGGGAGCAGTTCGAAAACAACTTGGAAAAGAACTGAATCTTTACGACAAAAATGATGAATTCCATTTTGTTTGGATTGTCGATTTCCCATATTTTGCCTGGAATGAAGAAGAAAATCATTGGGAAACAGAACATCACATGTTCACTCTTCCACAAAAAAAATATTGGGATACTTTAGAAAGCGATCCTGCCGCAGTAAAAGGTGATTTGTACGATTTAGTTTTAAATGGTTACGAACTTGCTTCTGGCTCAATGAGAATTAACGATCCTGCATTACAGGAACGCATTTTTGAAATTGTTGGATACAGTCGCGAACGAGCAGAAAAAGCATTCGGATTTTTGGTAACTGCATTCAAATATGGAGCACCACCACACGGAGGAATTGCACCAGGTTTAGACAGACTTATAATGCTTATGTGCCACGAAGATTCAATCCACGAAGTAATTGCATTCCCTAAAAATAATCTTGCGGCAAGCCCAATGGACGAAAGCCCAAGTTTTGTAGATGATAAACAATTAGACGAATTGCACATAAAGATTACCGAAAAGGAAGAAGAATAAAATGAAAAAATATATTTTTTTGTTTTTTTTGTTGATAATTTTTAGAAACATATCATTTGCTCAAGACAGTAATCTAATTCCAACACAAGAACCAATTGTTCCTTTTCGTCTTTTTAAAACTACAAATATGTGGACTTTTATTCTATTAAATACCATAATAGGAGAAATGTGGCAAATTCAATATGATATAAATGGCAATAATCGTGGTAGTGTTGTTCTCAATGATGTTAATTTAGCACAAGACAAAGAAGTTTTTGTAGGACGATTTACATTGTATCCGACTACAAATATGTGGACTTTTATATTATTAGATCAAGTAGATGGTGATACATGGCAAGTTCAATGGTCTCAAGAAAAAGAAAATAGATTTGTTCTTCCAATTTATTAGTAATATAATTTTAACAATACAATTCTAAGATTGTACTTACACTCTATTTATATATTGATATTTTGAATTTGCAATAACGCAGTAGGCAATGTAGCACCAGCCCGAATAGTGCTGTTCCGAAGTGAAACGGAGGAATGAAGCGAAAGCGGAAGTGCGGAACTGAACTGACCCCACTTTTTTGGACAATTTCATACTACCATTTTTTTTGTTCGGAC
>SAMEA104315437__coassemble_215_pt1 | contig 48163 bp, 42 predicted proteins | sample SAMEA104315437__metabat2_low_PE_023 | metagenome-assembled genome bin SAMEA104315437 (sample SAMEA104315437) | gut metagenome | biome: Monkey gut; feature: monkey-associated habitat; material: faeces | place: China | collected 2013 | reverse complement strand
ATATTTTTTATTCATATTACCTCCAAAAATGTCCAACTTTTGGGGTTCAGTTCAATTTCGGAGGCGGAGTGCGTGGAGATTCTGAAAAATGAGAAGCGTGGGATTCTTTCGTTGCTGGGTGATGATGGCTATCCGTATGGGATTCCGCTCAGCCATTTTTATGATGAATCGGATGGAAAGATTTATTTTCACGGCGCGAAGGTCGGGCACAAAATTGATGCAATTAAAAATTATGAGAAGGCGAGTTTTTGTGTTTGCGACAAGGGTTTTGTGAATGAAGGCGAATGGGCTTTGAATATAAAAAGCGTTGTGGCGTTCGGAAAGATTCATCTTGTGACTGATTTGAAAAAAGCGGAGGAAATTTGCACCCGGCTTGTTAAAAAGTTCACTGATGACGAGGAATATCTTAAAAAAGAGATGGCTCAGGCTTTCTGCCGGGTTCAGTGCCTTGAATTTTCAATTGAGCATATCACCGGAAAACTGGTCAAGGAGCAGTAGTTTTTGCCGCGCTGATATTTTTCATCCTTATCGGCGCACCTTGTTTTTAATATTCCATATCAAGCATTTTCTTTCATTGCGGTAAACGCTTCTTTTTGGTGGATTTTGCGGTACTGGTTCGGGGTGAGTCCGGTTTCTTTTCTGAAAGTTTCAATAAAATGGCTTGTAGAGCAAAAGGAAAGCAGGACGCTTATTTCTGTGGCTGAATTTCCGCCGTAAAGAATCATTTTTTCTGCTGCCTCGATTTTTTTCTTTGTTATATACTGCCAGACTGTAACTCCGGTTTCCTTTTTAAAGAGAGCGCACAAATAAGTTCTGTTCATTCCAAGTTCTTCCGCCATTTCTGAAAGCGATATTTTTTCATTCAGATGGTCGTAAATATAATCAATCGCTGAAACTGTTCTAAACGAAAGTCCGTGCACAGTTTTCAGCTCTTTCATGCGGCTTGTAAAATCAAAGACAGCCTCGCGGTGAAGAAGGTCAATTGTATCTTCGTTTTCCGCATCATCAATCTGCCGGATATAAATATCGCTCAAAGTATAGGCTGATTCAGGCGGAAGTCCTCCCTCAATGCAAAAACGCGTTATCATTGCGACTGTTATCACAAGATGATATTTTAAATTTCTAAGCGAATTTTCCGAAAGCCGTCCAAGCTTTTCATTTTTAAGGGGAAGCATAAGTTTTTTAACAAGACTGAAATCGCCCTTTTTCACCGCGTCATAAAACAAAAGCTCCTTGTTATATGCCAGATGATAGATTGAATATTCGCGTCTTCTAAAAAGTTCCTGAGAAAGCACCGGCTCCGATTTTATGCTCGCAAGAGTTTCATTTTCCTTTTTTTTCATATTTTCCGCCTGAAACAAAATCAGAATATTATAACATATATCTAAATATTTTGATATATCCGTTAGAAATTCAATGATAATATTTTCTTAAGTCTTGGCAAGAAAAACTAAAGAAGTGGAGGAACTATGAATCTTTCAAAAGGTATCAATTTTGGAGGCTGGCTTTCCCAGTGCAATCACACAAAAGAACATTACGACAATTTTATAAACGCACAAGATATTCACCGTGTCGCAAGCTGGGGATTTGACCATATCAGGCTTCCGTTTGACAGCGAGCTTGTTCAACGCGCGGACGGAACTTTTATTGAAGACGGATTTTTAAGGCTTGAAAATTTTGTGCACCAGGCGGAATCTGAAGGGCTTAATGTCGTACTTGACCTTCACAAAGCCTGCGGATACGACTTTAACGATGCTGGAATAGAAAATAAAAACACACTTTTTTCAAGTGCACATCTTCAAGAGTTTTTTCTTTCACTTTGGAACGAAATTTCTCTGCGGTTCGGCAAAGCTAAAAATGTTGCATTTGAGCTTTTAAACGAAGTTGTTGAACAGGACGCGGCAGAACCTTGGAATATTCTGATTGAATCTGCACTTGAAAAAATCAGAAAAAACGCGCCTTCAAGTTTGGTAATTTACGGCGGAATCCAGTGGAACAGTGCACGCACGTTATGCCTGCTAAAAAAGCCGCAATACAGCAACGTGATGTTTACTTTTCATTTTTATGAGCCGCTGATTTTTACACATCAAAAAGCGCCTTGGGTTCCGGGAATGAATCTTGAGCGTCAAATAAATTATCCTGCGACTCTATCGTATTTCAGAAAAGAATCCATTCCGCTCGGATACAAAGGAAAAGATGTTACAGACACAGACGGAGAAATTCCGGCAATAGAACTGATTCGCCAGATGGTCAAAGAAGCTGTGAATTCTGCAAAAGTTGTTGGAGTGCCTCTTTATTGCGGAGAATACGGCGTAATCGACCGGGCGCCTGTGGAAGCAACTGAAGCATGGTTTTCTGATGTACATAAAGTTTTTGCAGAATACAAAATAAATCATGCGGTATGGACGTACAAAGAAATGGACTTCGGAATTACAGAAGACCACTACACGCCAATTCGGGACAGCCTTATAAAAATGATGACAAAATAAAAAAAGAGGTGAAAAAATGAAAAAAACAATCGCTTTTGCGGCAGGAATTCTTTTTGCCGCCATTCCATTCTTTTCGCAGAGCCAGTACACAGACAGCGACCTTGTATGGCAGGACGATTTTGACGGAAACTCTCTCAACCTGGACAACTGGAACTACGAATACCACGAGCCTGGCTGGGTAAACAACGAGCTTCAAGAATACGTAGACTCAAAAGAAAACATCTACGTAAAAGACGGAAATCTCGTGATTCAAGCCGTGCAGAAAAAAGGACGCGGCAAAAAATCAACCTACACTTCCGGCAGAATCAACACAAGAGGAAAACACGACTTCAAGTACGGACGAATTGAAGCGCGAATAAAATTTCCTTCAGGAAAAGGATTTCTTCCAGCTTTTTGGATGATGCCGACTGAAGAAAATCTCTACGGACAATGGCCAAAATGCGGTGAAATTGACATTGCGGAAGTTTTAGGAAACAAAACCGACACAGTTTACGGAACAATTCACTACGGCGAGCCTCACAAAGAATCACAGGGAAAAACTAGTGCAGAAGGAAAAAGTTTTTCAGACGACTGGCATATCGTTGCGTGTGAATGGGAACCTGGAGAAATCAGATTTTACGCAGACGGAAAAATGTATCACAAGGAAAACAATTGGTATACAAAGCGAAAAGGATTTGGCGAAATCACCTATCCGGCTCCGTTTGACCAGCCTTTCTATATAATTCTGAATCTTGCGGTCGGCGGAAACTGGCCTGGAAATCCTGACAATTCTACAAAATTCGAAAAAAATGCACAGATGCTCGTGGATTATGTCAAAGTCTATCAGAAAAAAAATTATGACGAAAATGTAAAAAAGCCAATTCAGGAAGAACAAAAATTCCGCATGGCAGATTCTGACGGAAACTACATCCATAAAAACAAGGACGACTGGACATTTCTTCTTGCAAACGGCGGAAAAGGAACTTTTGCTTACGACAACCAGAAAATCACAATAACATCCGAGGCGGCAGGAAGCGAAGAATATTCAGTTCAGCTTGTGCAGTCAAACATTCCAATGCTCAAAGGCGCAGAATACAAACTTTCATTCTGTGCCTCGGCAGAAGAAAACCGCACAATAATCGCTGCTGTTACAGCTCCAGAAGCAGGCTGGATTCGCTATCTAAAGGACACAAAACTAAACGTCGGACCTGACAAAAAACGCTATGAACTCACATTCAAAATGAACGACGCAGATGACGCTGCCGGACGGCTTGAATTCAACCTTGGAAAACAAAATTCCACTGCAAAAGTAGAAATTTCCGATGTCCGCCTTGAAATGACTCACGCTCCTGAAAAATCAGCGGAAAAAAGATCCGTGCTTCCAGACGGAAATCTTGTATACAACGGAGAATTTCAGGAAGGCGAAAACAGGCTTTCTGAATGGAAAGTTTTAAACAAAGGCGGAAAAATATTTTACGTTACAAATGACAACAACGTGCGGAAATTCTGCGTAAAAAATTCAGGAGAAAAAACTCCGCTCCAGCTTGTTCAGGAAAAAATTCCTCTTTCTTCGGGAACTGAATATCTTCTAAGTTTTGACGCATCATCTGATAAAAATGGAAAAATAAAAGCTGAAATTTCAGGCAAAAAGTTTGAGGCGGAACTTTTTTCCAGCGAGAAAAATTTTAAGTTTGTGTTCAAAGCGGATTCAAAAAAAGACAATCAGCTCGTATTCACTTTTGATCCTGACGGAACAACGCTTTTAGACAATGTTCGGATTCAGGAAAATGCAATGATTATAAACGGAAGTTTTTCTTCAGGACTCACAGGCTACGAGGTTTATCTGAATGAGTCGGCTTCGGCAGATTATGCGGTGGACACACTTTCGGAAGACAGCGCTTTTTGCATGAACATATCCGACACAGGAAATCTCGACTGGATGATTCAGCTTAAACAGAACGGAGTTGCACTTGAAAAAGGAAAAAAATACAGAATAACATTTGAAGCAAAATCCACGCTTGACCGCACAATAATGTTTGCAATTCAGCGGGACGGCTCTTCGGACGACAACTGGATTCCTTATTCGGGAACACAAAAAATTGAAGTTGCAAAACAGTTCAAAAAATATTCATGCACATTCACAATGAACGAAACTTCCGACAAAAATGCAATCCTAAGCATTTCAATGGGAGCAGTAAACGGAAAACGCATAACAAAAAGCCACACCGTAGCAATTGACAATATCGTTCTTGAGAAAATAGAGTAGTTTTCAGGGACAAGAAAAAACAGAATTTCTGATTTGCCTTTTCTATGATAGATTTTAGACATAGTAAAATTTTTGTTTAAGAATACATCTACATAGATTAGGCAAATTTTTGTGTTTTTAATGATAAATTTCGATTATGATTGTTTTTAATCATTATATATATGGTTAGCAATATTTCATAAGCAAATCAACGGCATTATATGTATTCATTACATTTGCATCTTTAGACACATTTTCATTAAATTGCTTTAGGTAAGACCTTGCAATACCTTTTATATTTTTTACAACTTCTCTTGTTTCCTTATAAATTATATCTCTTTTTGTTTCTTTATATTTTCTTGCAATATAAACAGTTCCATTTAGTTTAAATTCTTTTTCTTCAGCAATATCCATATTTTCCTCACAAGAATATTTATTCTGAATGTTTTTAATACAGAAACTGCAATCTTTTATTAGCAAATTTGAATTTTTAGCATATTCATACGCATCATTAAGATTTGAAAAACCTATATATTTGCCTATTCCGTTTCCACCATTTTTTCCAATTTGAGAACATCCGTTTCTATGTATTCCGATGTGTTTGTTTACATGATTTTCATAAATTACATAATTAGCTGTCCAATTTTTCATAATATTTTCCTCCAAATATATAAAATTTCCGTGCCGCAAAACTGCGGTACGGAAAAATTTTGCGTTTTAGTCTGCATTACGAGCAACGCGAATGCCCCTATCAGTGTATCGTTTTTCTTGGGAGCTAGAATTTCTGGAAAAAATTAATATAGAAGAATAGTCAAGAGAGCCACCTCTATAAATCCTAAAAGTTCCGTTCCAATGCACTGGATTTGTCAATTCCCCAGTTACCCAGCTTGCATGAAAATCAAAACACCATTCCTCAACATTTCCACTCATATCATAAAGACCAAGCGCATTTGCCTTTTTTGTTCCAACTTTGTGTGCTTCATTTCCGCTGTTGCTGTTATACCATGCAACTTCTCCAATTGTGTTGCTTCCGGCATAAATATACTTGTCATGCTCGGCTTCGCTTCCGCCGCCGGCAGCAAATTCCCATTCACATTCTGTTGGCAGGCGGTAGCCGTTTTTGCTTTGATTCCATTTGAATGTGCCGTTGGTGCTGTCAACGTCTTTCCAAACTGCGTTTCCGCGGTAGTAAACTGGTTCGTAGCCTTTGTATTCGCTGTAGGCATTAAGCCATACGCATGCCATGTTCCAGCTTATGTTTGTGGCAGGAACAAAATCTTTGTATTCATCGTCTGCGGCGTAACCTTTTTCTGCACTCCATGTATTGTAGCCGTTGTCTTCTGCCCACTGGTAAACTTCAAGCCATAATTCGTAGGTCAGTTCGTACTGTGAAATCTGGAACGAAGAAAGCGTGATTTTTGGGCGGTTTGTGCCGTTGTTCGGATCGCCTAAATAGAAGCTTCCTCCAGGAACTGTTACCATTGCTGCATAGTCTTTTTCCCACTGGGCGTAAAGCGTCATGTTTTTGTTTGGGGTCAGCTTGTAGCCAGGCGCGTAAGTTTGGCCGCTTGCGCCGTCTGTGCTGGTTGCCCATTTTGTAAAGGCATATCCGGTTTTTGTAAGATTTCCGGTATTTGCGCTTACCACAAAAGAAGAGCCTTTTTCAACTTGTACTGTTTCCGGTGCAGTTCCGCCTGTCGCTCCGTTTGGATTGTAGGTAATTGTGTACATTTCTGAAACCCATTTTGCAAACAGAGTTACATCTTCTGATGGATAGAATGGGAACGTAACTTTATTTTCGTCGGTACATTCTGTGTCCAAATACCAGCCGGCAAATGTTTTGTCAGTTTTGGCGGTTTCCAGACTTGCTTCTATAAAATAGCAGGAAACCGGATTTACTGCAGAACCACCGTTTGTTTCAAATGTTACGGTGAAATTCTGTTTGTAGAATGCGTAGAGCGTTGTGTCTTTTGTAATTGTTAGCGGGAAAACTGCTTTTGTGTTCAAGCTGGAATCCAAGTACCATTCGATAAATGTGAATCCTGGTTTTTCCGGCTGTTGAACGTTTTCTATTGTTCTTGTTTTGAATGAAGCAATTTCGCTTCCGCCGTTTGTTTCAAAAGTTACAAGATATGTTGGAAGCCATTTTGCATACAAAGTTATGTCCTGGGTTACAGTGTATGGGGCGGTAATTTTTTCTCCGCTTAAAGATGAAGAAATAAACCAGCCGGCAAATTCATAATTTTCTTTTTCTGTGAACGGAAGTTCCTGAAGAACGCCAGTTTTAACAGAAGAAATTTCTGTTCCTCCGTTTGAATTAAAACTGACTATATAATTTTTATTCCATTTAGCGTAAAGCGTAATATCGGCATTTAAAGAAAGCGGAAACGAAACGGCTTCTCCAGAAAAATCTGCATTCAAATACCAGCCTGCAAAAGTGTAATCTTCTTTAAATGGTGTTATGCTGCTTTTAATTTCATTTCCTGTAAAATCAGAAACTGCCGTTCCTCCGTTTGATTCAAAGTGAACTGTGTATTTTTGATTCCACCGCGCATAAAGAACAGTATTCTTTTTTGGTTCATACGGAAAAGAAATTGCACTTCCTTCAAAATTAGAAGTTTCATACCAGCCAAGAAAATCGCAGTTATTTTTTGTTGTTGCTGGTTGAAAAATAATTTTATCTGTGTTTACAGTTGAAACTCCTGTTCCGCCATTTGATTCAAAACTGACTTTATAAATGCCAGCCGCTTCCTTAAAAAACTGGTTCTCGCAGGAAATAAATTCAATTCCAATAACAGTAATTGCTACAAATAATGTGTATATTTTTTTTATAAAATTAAATTCTTTTTTCATAAAACTTGCTCCTTGAAATTAAAAACGTAATCCTGTGCCAAATCCAACAGCAAAAATGTACGGATACCCAAACCGAGCCATTGGTTCTATATAAAATGAATCAAATTCTTTTCTAAAACCGAATCCTGCACCAGCTTCAAAAGTTGTGTGAATATTTTCATTTGAAAAAATAATGTTTACGCCGGCTGTTCCTTCAATATAAAATCCTGTGGAAGGTTCGCCGCTTGGGGAAAGCAAATAAATCCTCAGAACTCCCAATGGTTCAAGTGAATAAATAGAATTTTCTTTTTCGAATGCATCGTAGCTTGCAATGATTTTTCCGCCCAAAGAAATTTTCCTAAAAAATGAATAATCAAAATAAATTCCTGCTGCGGGCGCAACATAAGAAATTGAATTTTTATTTGCTTCTGTGCAAATTCCGATTGATGTTTTGTAATAATTTGCCGCACGTCCAAGCAATTGTTCTGTTTTTGAGGAACGTGAGAATTCATAAGTTTTAAAAAGAACTTAAGATGCCGTTTCTACATCCAAAAGCCGAACCCTAAGATTATACTTATTGTCTAATTCTTTAATCTGACCAAAAATAATTGCATTCGCACCCAATCGTTTACAGATTGAAAGAGCCGTTTCGTCGCTTATAAGGCCGGAAAGCTGGTAATTCAACTCGTTGTCTATTTTTCCCATATTGCTGCGGGTTACAACTTTCATTCCATTTTCTGTAACTTGTGATGTAAGTTCAGTCTGAATGTATTCCGACATTTCTTGTGTCGGCGAATTAAAATCCAGAATACATAGAATTGTTTTTGTGTTGCATCTTGATGAAATATCGTTTGCAACTTTTAAAATAACAGAGTCAATTTTTTCCTGAGCAAAACAAAATGCAAAAAAGAATACAAATATGAATGTAAAAATTATTTTTTTCATAAAACTCCCAATTTATTGTGATTTTTTTAGATTTTCTGTGTTTTAGTTAATAATATTATTATTCAAAACACAGTTTTTTGCAATATTAAAAAGTTTTATGAGTTTTAGAGAATAAAACAAAGCTGAATATCAATAGAAAATATCAATATGGGAATTCGACATACTTTTATTCAAAACCTAAAGTTTTACAGAAAACAAGCTGGGCTTACACAAGAAAAACTTGCCGAAAAAATAGGAATGAGCACTGCATATATTGGCGATATGGAAGCCCGAGAACGTTTTCCTAGTGCCGAAACCATTGATAAAATTGCAGATGCCTTGAATATCCGTCCTTCTATACTTTTTGATGAATTTGGTTCTCCATCCAGCATTAATGATTCATTTAAAAAAATCTATACAAAAACTCTCCAGCAGGAACTTAAAGAAAAACTTGAACAAGCCATAGATGATGTTTGCAAGATGATTTAATTTAGACAGTTTGAATATTGAGTTTTTTGTGATAAAAAAAAAGCAGAACTTTCAGAAGAAATTCCGCTTTTTTTCTGTTTTTCAAAATCACTTATAATGCAGCACAATAACGGTCAAATCATCTTTAAGAGGAATGCCTTCTGTAAATAATTCAAATGATTCGATGATTGAGTTCAGGACGGTTTCTGGTTTTTTGGCGGTGTCGGGGGAAACGGATGAGCAAGCTTTGTCAAAGATTTTCATCAGGGTTTGTTGTTCCAGCTCAAAGCCCATCAGGTTCCGGCTTTCCACAAGGCAGTCCGTGTACAGCAAAAGGTATGAGTCAGGCTCGATTTTTTCTTCGATGGTTTTAAAGTCGTCCGGAAGGCCTTCGATTCCTATGAATGAGCCGCGGAAATTCTTCACGCTATTTCCTAGGATTTGTGTTTTTGCACCGCCTTTTTTTATAAAAACATCTGGATGGCCGGCGTTCACGTATTCAAGTTTGTTTCCGTCTGTTCTGATAAAAACTCCGGTCAGATAGTTTTCAACCATTCCTTTTGCTTCTGTCAAGGATTTGTTGAAATTTCGCAGAAGTTCGTCAAGCTTAAGGTTCTTGCAGTTTTTAAAAGTCTGGGACGCAAGATATTTTGAAAGAATTCCAACAAGTCCGGAAGCGACTCCGTGTCCGGAAACGTCGAACAGCGAGCAGCCAAGAAATTTTTCTTCCTTTTTGCTTACGTAGAAATCATAAACATCGCCGGAAACTGAAGCCATCGGCTTGAAATAAAACGCACATTCCCAGTCTTTTTGTGCCGGCGGCTTTGACTTGTAAAAGCTTTTCTGCACAAGCTCCGCCATTTTCATATCTCTAAGCTGAATTTGCCGCTGCTGCATAAGGATTTTATTTTTGAACATCAAATCTCTGGTTTTTTCAGCAACTTCAACGTTCACAATTGTGTCCAGAAGTTTTCTTACGGACACAAGTCCTTTGTATTTTCCGTGCGACTCAATAACAACCGGCGAGTAAACTGTTTCTTCGCTTCGCTGCATTGCTCTTCCGGAAACTTCAATAACGCTTTCATTTTCATCGGCGGAAAAAAAGTCTTTTTCCATAAGATGGCCGATTGTCCTTTTTGAGTAAAGGTCGTAGCCGTACTGAGAGGTGAAAAGATTCAGGAATTTCGATTTTGAAACTGTTCCAAGAATGTGTTTTTCCACATCAAGCACAACGGCAAGAAGACATTCCTTGTTCACCTGGAAAAGCTGAAGAACTTCGGGAACTGGCGTTTCGCTCACAAAAGTGATTCCATACACGCAGAAGTCGCCGATTTTTGCAGTGCCCTGTTTTTTTTGGGGAGCCACAATTTCCGCACTTTTTTCTGTCGCTGCCGCAGTTTTTATTTTCTTGTTTTTGTCTGATTTTTTTTCACCCTGCCCTTTTTGGGCTTCAGATTTTTCGTCTTTTTTGTAAAGACACGAGCTTACGGCTGAATACGATGCTGTGGTTGCGTTTCTGAAAATTCTGTCTGGATTTCCAATGAAGAATCCTTGCGCAAAACCAACTCCCAGCGAAAGCGATGTTTTCAGCTCTGCTTCGTTTTCAATTCCAGTTGCCACGGTTTTTGTTCCGATTTCCGCGCAGAAAGAAACCAGGCTTTTCACCATTTTTTGTTTTATTTCGTCTGTGTTTATATCCTGGATTACTGTTCTGTCGATTTTTATGTAGTTCGGGTTCAGTGAATATATTTTCTTGAAGCCGAAATTCTGTTTTCCAAAATTGTCGAGCGCAATCTGGCAGCCGTAGCTTCTAAAATACGCCATTGTTTCCTCAATTGATTCCTGGAATTCTTCGGTAAAATCGTTTTCCGAGATTTCAAAAACCACATTTGCCGGCGCGATTCCGTATTTCTGAAGATATTTGATAATATATTCTTTCTGGAAATTCTTGTCGAAAAAAGATGCGGAATTCAGATTTATAAAAAGTTTTTTTCTTAGCCCGATTGCCCTTGCCGTTTTTACAGCGGTTTTAAAGCTGGCTTTGTCTAATGTCCACACGTTGCCTTTTTCTTTTTCACGTTTGAATGTGTTTTCCGGGAAGAAATACGGATTTTCAAGGTTTTCCTTGTCCAGCTCAAAGCGGATAAAACTTTCGTAGCCAATTACAGAAGCGTTCTGCAGGGAAAGCAACGGCTGAAAAACTGGAAAAATATTTTTCGGATTTATCAAGTTTTCAATGCTTATGTCTTCTTTAAATTTGAAATCTTTCATAGCCAGAATGATGGCTCATTTTGATTAAAAACAAGTCTTGAAGCTGTAAAATATCTGTAAAATCTATCTTTTTATGACAAAATCCATTGTGTGATAAAAATTGTATCAGAATCACACAAATCTTTAGAAATCGAAAAAAAAAAGCCAATCCAAAATTAATCAGATTGGCTCTTGTTTCTATTTTAAATGGAAAATCTATTATTTTATCATTTTATGATATTCTTGAAGAGATTTTACATCACCCTCACCTTTTGCTTTATGCACAGATTCAATTCCTTTTACTGCAGCCAACGCACCAGCTAATGTCGTAATATAAGAAACTTTATATTTTAAGCACACTTTACGAATTGTTTTTCTGTCTTCTGCATAATTTCGTTTTGCTTTTGGTGTATTGATTACAAGACAAACTTCTTTATTCATAATCAAATCTACAACGTCAGGGCGACCTGCTCCAATTTTATTTACAAATCCGCATTTTATTCCGTTTCCATTGTAAAAATCTGTTGTTCCTTGAGTTCCTATTAAAGTAAATCCAAGTGATTGCAAAGTTCTTCCAATTTCCAAAACTTGTTCTTTTTGATTTTCTTTATCGCTCAAAGAAATCAAAACTTTTTTATTTTCCCACGCTTCTGGTGCTGTAGGAAGTTCTGAATTTGCTGCCTCTTCTGCTTTGTAGAATGCAACTGGGAATGTTTCTGAAAGTCCTAAAACTTCTCCTGTAGAACGCATTTCAGGTCCTAAAATTGGATCTACTCCAGGGAATCTGTTCCAAGGGAAAACGGCTTCTTTTGCTCCATAATATGGAATTGTTTTTTCTTTTAAGCAAAGTGATGAAAGAGATTCTCCAAGCATTAAGCGAGTTGCAAGACGAGCCATTTGTGTATCGCAAACTTTTGAAACGAGAGGAACAGTTCTACTTGCACGAGGATTTGCTTCAATTACATAAACTTTTCCATTTTCAATTGCATATTGCATATTCATAAGACCGCAAACATGAAGTGATTCTGCAATCTTTTTTGTATATTCTTTAATTGTTTCAAGATTGTCTTTTGGAATTGAAACTGGTGGAATTACGCAAGCAGAATCTCCCGAATGAATTCCCGCAAGTTCAATGTGTTCCATAACGGCAGGAATATAAACATGAGATTTATCGCAAAGTGCATCTGCTTCACATTCAAGAGCATTTTTTAAGAATCTGTCTATAAGCAAAGGTCTATCTGGAGTAACACCAACCGCTTTTTCAACATATTCTTTTAAAGTTTTTTCATCATAAATAACTTCCATTCCGCGTCCGCCTAAAACAAATGATGGACGAATCATAATTGGATAACCAATTTTTTCTGCAATTTCTTTAGCTTCTTCAAAATTAATTGCCATTCCGCTTTCAGGCATTGGAATTTCAAGTTTTTCCATCATGTGACGGAAAATATCACGGTCTTCGGCTGCATCAATAGAATCGATTGAAGTTCCAAGAACATTTACTCCATTTTCTTGAAGTTCTCGTGCAATATTGAGAGGCGTTTGTCCACCAAATTGAACAATTACTCCAAGAGGTTTTTCTTTTTCATAAATTTGCAAAACATCTTCTGTTGTAATTGGTTCAAAATAAAGTTTATCAGAAGTATCATAATCTGTAGAAACAGTTTCCGGATTACAGTTTACGATGATTGTTTCATAACCAAGTTCTTTTAACTGCATTGCAGCGTGACAACAACAATAATCAAATTCAATTCCCTGACCAATTCTGTTAGGTCCACCGCCAAGAATCATAACTTTCTTTTTATTTTCAGTTGCAGTTGATTTATCTTGTGCATTGTAAGTTGAATAATAATAATTTGCATTTTCTACGCCGCTAACAGGAACTGCAAGCCACGCTTCTTTAATTCCAAGTTCATTACGTCTTTTGCGAATATCTTTTTCGGAAACCTTAAGGATTTTAGAAAGATATTTATCGGAAAATCCATCTTGTTTTGCTTTACGAAGCTGCTCATCTGAAGGAATTGAACCAAGATTTTTTAAAAGTTCTTCTTCTTCCTCAACAAGTTCTTTCATTTGTTCAAGGAAATACATTTTTACAAAAGTGATTTCGTGAAGTTTTTCAAGAGAAACGCCTTTTCTGATTGCTTCGTAAAGTTGAAAATATCTTTCTGAAGATGCAGTTTTGAGCATTTCACAAAGTTCTTCTGCAGATTTTTTGTTAAAATCTTTTGCAAAACCAAGTCCACTTCTTCCATTTTCAAGTCCGCGAATTGCTTTTTGGAAAGTTTCTTTAAATGTTTTTCCAATCGACATAACTTCGCCAACTGCTTTCATAGAAGTTCCAAGTTCATCTTTTACGCCACGGAATTTTTCAAACGCAAAACGGGCATATTTTAAAACGATGTAATCGCCATCTGGAGCTCCACCCGGAGTATATTTTTCCAAAGTTCCGTCTCGCCAATAAGGAATTTCATCAAGTGTAAGACCGGCTGCAAGTTTTGCAGAAATCAAAGCGATTGGGAAACCGGTTGCCTTAGAAGCCAAAGCTGATGAACGTGATGTGCGAGGATTTATTTCGATAATAACAACACGACCTGTTTTTGGATTATGTGCAAACTGAACATTTGTTCCTCCAATAACGCCAATTGATTCTACAATCTTAAAAGCCATTTCTTTTAATCTTTCTTCAAGTTTTGGGTCAATTGTCAAAAAAGGTGCAGAACAGAATGAATCGCCAGTATGCACGCCAACTGCATCAATATTTTCAATAAAACAAATTGCAATCATCTGATTTTTTGAATCACGAACAACTTCAACTTCAAGTTCTTCCCATCCAAGAATTGACTCTTCTATTAAACACTGATGAGTTAATGATAAATCCAACCCATTTGAAACAATTGTACGAAGTTCTTCTATATTATAGCAGAATCCTCCACCTTGACCGCCCATTGTATAAGCAGGACGAACTACAAGAGGATAACCAATTTCTTCTGCAACTTTTTCAGCACTTTCTATTGAATGACAAATTCCAGAACGAGGAGTTTCTATTCCAAGTTTTTGCATTGTTTCTTTAAAGATTTCTCTGTCTTCACCACGTTCAATTGCATCAAGATTTACGCCAATAACTTTTACACCATATTTATCTAAAACACCGGCTTTATTTAATTCCATTGCCATATTTAAGCCAGTTTGCCCACCAAGATTTGGAAGAAGAGCATCAGGCCGTTCTTTTTCAATAATTTTACTTAAACTTTTTACATTCAAAGGTTCGATGTAAGTTGAATCTGCCATTACAGGATCTGTCATAATTGTTGCAGGATTTGAGTTTACTAAAACAATTTTATAACCTTGTTCGCGTAACGCTTTACATGCCTGAGTTCCTGAATAATCGAATTCACAAGCTTGACCAATCACAATTGGACCAGAACCAATAATCATTACTTTGCTAATATCTTGCCTTTTCATCTTACGCTCCTTTTGCAAGTTTTATTGATTAAAAAAAAGACTGATTACCCAAAAAAGCAATCAGTCTAAAATAATACAATTTTAAAAATATGATAAATAGATTTTATAAATACGAGAAATATTTTTTTTACGTAACATTCTTCTATCATATTGCAAAGATTATATAAAATTTTAATTTTCTATACTAGTTTTATTTTGATTTTTTTATAAATATTGAAGATTTTTATAAATATTAATTAGTTTATTAAAATTAAATTTTCATTTACAATAAATTTATGAAGTTAAAATCTGATTCAAAAATAACAATTGGTGTATTGATTGCAGTTTGTTTTGTTTTGCTTTTTGTTTCGTACAGACAAAAACAATTTAGAAAACAACTTGAAGAAGTAAAATCTTTGCCATATTATGCAACTTCTTTAGAAAAGGTCGAAGATGGAATTTATCAAAATAAAACTGAAACTTCATTTCTAAATTTATCTTTACAAGTTGAAATTGAAAATCATCATTATAAAAATATTGAAATTCTTGAAACAAATGGTTCAAAAGGAAAAAATATTCCTAAATTTATTGAAAAAATTTTATCTGGAGAAGAAATAAAAACTCCATCTAAAAAAAATGAAATGCTTGAATATTTAGTTCTTTTAAGTTGCCTTGATGGTGCAGTTGGAAAAAATTTAAAGGAATAATTTGTGGAAAAAATAAATTATCAAAAAAAATTGGATGAAATCATAAAATCACTTGATGGAAATCGTCCAAAATTACTTTTACATGCCTGCTGTGGTCCTTGTTCTTCTGCATGTTTAGAATATCTTTATAAATATTTCCAAATTACAGTTTTTTATTATAATCCAAATATCTTTCCACCAGAAGAATATTTTCGCCGACTGAATGAGTTAAAATCACTCTATGAAAAATTTCCGCCAGTTTTAGAAGGAAAAATAAAACTTGTAGAATGTAATTATAATCCTCAAGAATTTTATGATGGAATTGGCATTAAAGAAAATCCAGATTTAGCAAACGAAGCAGAAAAAGGCGAACGTTGTAGAAGATGTTATAAAATCCGTTTGGAAAAAGCATATAATTTTGCAAAAGAAAATAATTTTGACTATTTTTGCACGACACTTTCAATCAGCCCATTCAAAGATTCAATAAAAATCAATAAAATTGGAAATGAATTAGAAAAGCCAGAAAATCATACAAAATGGCTTCCTTCAGATTTTAAAAAAAATAATGGTTTTAAAAGAAGCCTTGAAATTAGTAATGAATACGGAATGTATCGGCAAGAATATTGCGGATGCATTTTCTCAAAACAAAATAAAAACAAAATTCCAATTTCAAAATCAGAAAATTAAGATTTCAAATATTTCATTTTAAAAATTATATTTTACACCAAAAGAAAATCCGTTAAAAGTTTGGTCTGAAAAAAGATTATCTTTAGTAAATTTCCAGGCAGCATAAATTTCATAAGGAGAATTTAATTCTATTCCCAATTCAAGATGTGATTCACAAAAAGTATCTCTTGGGTCATCAAAAAAATCTTGATAAGTAAACCGATATTCTATAATCACAGGATTTGCTAGATAAGAACGAATAATTATTCCGCAATTAGCGCCGTTTAATTGTTTTCCCTTAGAAAAATCATACCAATGCGTCCACTGAACAAACCAAGACATATCAAAGAAATTTGAATGTGCAAGAGAAATCTGTCCTCCAAGTTTTAAATTTCCTTTTAATTTATCAACTTGATTTTCTGAAAAAAGATTTTTTATGTAGAATGTATTTTCAAGAACTGGACCAAAAAATTTCCAGATATAACCTTCAATTCTTATTTCATTTCCAATAATAGATTTTGAAGGAAAAGCAAAAACACCTGTATCAATGACATATCTATAAGACTGTTCTTTTCCTTCAGGAACTAGTAAAGTATCATCATTTTTTGCTGAATCATCAATAATTGTAATGGATTTTTTTGTAAAAAAGTTTAAATACTCTCCATCTGCGTAAGGATAATCATCAAAAGTAACAAAAAAATTATTTGCAACCCAAAGCATTACAAAAAGGTCAGGAAGAAAACTATCAGCATCATCATCATATTTATTATTACGAGGAGGTGGTGGCGGAGGAGGATTTTTTTTTCCAACGTGAAAGTCAAATTTTTCAAAAGCAAATAAATTTAATACAAAAATCGAAAAAATTACTGTTAATATGATTTTTTTTCTCATTATAAAAATATTTTATCATAGAATTTTGCTAATGTCTATAAATTCATTTCATTGACCACAAGCGATAAAACCGTTAAAGTATAAATGTAAGCGACAAAGAAGCCGTAGATTTTTCAAGATTGGTGTATCCAAATGATAATCTGCGGTTTTTTTGTTTTAAAATTCAAAAATATTTTCAGAAAAATGATTATCTGTAAGTATTTATGATTTTTGCTGCAACATCTGTTCTTTTTTTTCCATGATTCATTGCTTCTTTTTCAAGATAATGATGAGCATCTTCTTCTGTCATTTTAAGATTTTGCATCAAAAGCATTTTTGCTCTGTTTACAAGTCTAATATCTTCCATCTTTTCTTTAAGTTTAGTTGTTTGACTTGTAAGTACTTGAACTTTATATTGAACAGCAATTGCGATTTTTATCATATTATAAAAATAAAATTGGTCAAAAGGTGTAGTTAAAGTTAAAATTCCAAAAGATTCAACTTTATAACTTATTTGTTCAAAAAGATTTGTTGGAACTAAAAGCAAGATTGTACTTGTTGAAGAAGAAATATCTACAGAAAAATCTGTTCCTTCGCCATCACAAAAATCTACGATGATAATATTAAAAATTCTTTCTGTACAAAGTCGTCTTGCTTCGTTAAAATCCGAAACAATTTTCGTTTCAAAAACAGGCTGAATCAGCATATTTTTTACAAGAGTCGAAGTTTTTATATCTTTTGTCACAACTAAGACACTGTGAATTTCCATTTGCATTTTATCTCAAAATTCCTTGAATAAATGGACTTTCTTCTGCAATTTTTTTTGCTTCCTGTAAAGATGATGGAAGTAATTTTAAAGATTGTTCCATTTCAGAAATAAAAAGATTTTCTGTAGTTGGTTTTGGCGGTTCAATATTATTTTTTATACCATCTAAAGCAGCATAAATTAATAATGTAAATGCCAAATAAGGATTACATTCAGGGTCGCTAGAACGGATTTCTAAACGTTTTTCATTTTTTGTAGCAGGAATTCTTATAAATGTAGAACGATTTTCATTTCCCCAAGAAATATATTTTGGTGCTTTATGTTCACCAAGTCTTTCATAAGAATTTTCTATTGGATTTAAGAAATAAGTTAATTCTTCTGCATGTTTGAAAATTCCACCAAGAATAAAAGGCATTTTTTGAGAATCTGAACATGAAATATTGATATGCATTCCGCTTCCAGCTTCAGTTTTTAATGGTTTTGGTGAAAAATCAGCATAAAGTCCATTTTCAGCGGCACGAGTTCTTACAATCCATTTAAAAGTTTCAGTATCATCTGCGGCAGAAAGTGCATCGGAATATTTAAAATCAATTTCGTTTTGACCAGGACCTTCTTCGTGATGACTTGACACTGGAATAATTCCCATCTGTTCGAGAGTAAAACAAATACTTCGTCTTATATTTTCACCTTTGTCTTCCGGCGCAATGCACATGTATCCACCTTTATCAAAAGGGATTTTTGTAGGTTCACCATTTTCATCAAGCTTAAACAGATAGAATTCTATTTCAGAACCAAATGTAAGTTCCAAATTAAATTCATTTTTTGCTTTTAAAATGGCTTTTTTTAACATATTTCGATAATCTTTTTTGTAAGGAGTTCCATCTGGATGTTTTATATTGCAAAACATTCTCACAACTTTTCCGGTATTTGGTCTCCAAGGTAAAATAGAAAGAGTTGATGAGTCTGGATGAAGAAATAAATCTGATTTGTTAGGATTTTCAAAACCAGTAATTGCAGAAGCATCAAAACTAATTCCATCAGAAAAAGCTTTTTCAAGTTGGCTCGCCATGATAGAAATATTTCTCTGCTTTCCTGTTGAATCAAAAAATACAAGCCGAACAAATTTTACATCTTCTTCTTTTACAAAATCTAAAACTTCACTTTCTGTATAAAACATTTTTCTTCCTACTTTGAAAAATAAAAATTTACTGAAAAAATTTATTATTTATATAATATTAGGAAAAATAATTTTTGTAAATTCTTATTTTTTTTATAAAAGATAAGATTTTTCAATTTTTACAGTTCCGTTTTTAACTATTAATCTGTAATTCCATATAATATTTTCTTTTTCGGTAAAATTATGATGCGATATTAAAAAAACAGGATTTGTAAGAGCAAGTTTTTGGATTAAATTCATATAATTATTGAAAGAAATTATATCCATTCCAGTATCTGCCTCATCAAAAATAAAAATTTTCTTTTGGTTGAACATTGCCCGTGCAATAAGTAATCTTTTCTTTTCACCACCAGAAATTGTAGTTTCGTTAATGCAATCTGAAATTTTTGAATTTTTTATGGCAACAATTTCATTAAATAAATTTTCTGCTTTTTCTGTCGGCTCTTTCAAAAAGCAAATATTATTTTCATAAGTATCATTTAATATTAATTCTGATTGGTTTACCTGACTTACAGCTTCATACATTAATAACTTAGAAACAATTTTTCCGTCAAAAAAGATTTGACCTTCATTCGGTTTTAAATCTCCTTTTATAAGTTTTAATAATGTGCTTTTTCCTTTTCCGTTTTCGCCTTGTATTAAAATAATTCCATGTAAAGGTAACTCAAAAGAAACGTCTTTTAATATTTTATTTTCCGAATAAAAAAATGATACATTTTTAAATATTAAGAATTGCTCCTTTTCCATAAGTTTACTAGAATCATCATCTTGATTATCATTTTCAAATGTTTTTATTCTTTCAAAAGAATTTTTTTGCATCATAATTTTGCTTTTTAGAGAAAGAAAATCTTTTAATGAAACCTGAAGAATACTGTTATATCCTATAAGAGCGACAATTCCACCTAAAGATATATTACCTTTTATTACGTAGATACCACCAATTATATAAATTAAAGTTTCAATAACCCAAATAGGAATATTGCTTAATCTATAAAATAATGTTGAATTAGTATTTTGCAATATTCTATATTTATAATTTGTTTTAATTTTTGAATGATAACGCTCTTGTGCCCATTCTTTTAATTTACTTGAAGAAAAAAATGAATAACATTTATATAAACCGTCTATCCATTTGTCAATTTCGTTTAATGAATTAAAATGCTTTTGTTCGTATTCTTTTTGCATAGTTCCATTTTTTTTGAAATGAAAAAAGTATGCTAAAATACTGAGAAAAAATACACAGATAAAAAAAACGAAATTAAATTTAGCAAGAACAATTGAAGCAAAAATGATTTTCAAAGATAAACAAATTCCGTCTATAATAGTTCCCGTATAAAATGAAGAAATTTCTTTACTATCGTTTTTTATAATTTCATAAGCAGAATTATTTTTTTCACGAGCCGATTCTGTTTTTAAACAAAATTTTTCAATTAAATCAAATTGGATTTTTTCTGTAAACAGATTTTTTGATTTTACCTTCAGATTTCTGATGATGAACATTTGAATTTTTATTAAAAATTCTATTAATATTCCCAAAATAATCCATTTATAAAAAGTATCAGTTTGAATATTATCTATTATTTTTGAGTTGTAAAATGGTTTTAATATTGTAAATGCAGTCGAGGATATTGAAATAATAATCAGTGTTATAAACAAAATTTTTCGTTTCATAATTTATCCTTATATAAATATGTAATTTATTTTTTCTTTATCTAACAAATCATCAGAATGAGAAACAACAACAATCAGTTTATTTTTTGATAATTCTGCCAAATATCCAAATAATTTTTGTACAGATTCGCTATCCAAAGAAGAATCTGGTTCATCTAACATTATGATTTCTTTTTCATATTTCACTGCCTGATATAACGCTCTTAAAATACAAATTTTTCTTAATTCTCCACCAGAAAAATGAGAATCACTAAAGTCAATAATCGTTTTATATCCTTTTTCAAGACTTAAAATTTTTGATTCAATATTTAGTTTAGAAGCGATTGTTGATATTATATCAGAAGGATTTTCTTCTGCTTCAGAAAGAGTGATATTAAATAATAACGTTCCTGGAATCAGATAATTTTCTTGTTGTAAAAATACGCAATTATCTCCATTGATATTTGTTTCACCATCAGAAACTGGACACATTGAATTCAATGCTTTTAATAAAGTTGATTTTCCTTTTCCGTTTTCGCCTTTTATAATATATAAACCAGTTTTATTAAACGTTAAGTTTAAATTATTAAAGATTTGTTTTTCATCATAATTAATAGATAAATTATTTATAAAATAATGTGATGTTTCAGTATTTTGAAATTTTATTGTTTTTTCTGATGTCATACTTAATTCATCAATTCGTTTTGCTTCGTCAATGCTCGGTTTTAATTGAATCCAATAATTTATCATTTCAAAGAGAGTTTCTATCAATGGAAAAATAATTTGAGCAAAAGAAACAGTCATCAATAAAGTTCCTAAAGATATTTCTTTAGCTAGAAAAATATAAATCAGTAAAATTAAACAAGAAGAAAAAAGTTGAGAAATAAAAGCAGAAAGACTTTCTATAAATTCTTGTTTTTCAGATACTTTTTGAATATTTTTGTAATCTTTAGAAAGAAATCTTTTTATATTTGGAATTCCTGCATTAAAAAAGAATTCATCAATATTTTTACATACCGTATTAATTTTTTCATAATAAATTTTATCTGTTTCATAAAGACGTTCAGATAAATAATGTAAAACTTTTCTTGTAAGCAAATAAAGCAGAACATAAATAGAAATACAAATAATTATAAAAATAAAAATTTTAGGACTTACTTTTGTTATGCACAAACAAGAAAATATAATTATAATTGCTATTTCAACAATAACTCTCGGCAAATCTGAAAAAAAGAATTTTAGATTATCAATACTGTATGAAATCATCGCTCTAAATTCATAAGTTTGATATTTATAAAAATTATGAACTTGCAGAGAATAAAGTTTTTTAAGTATAGAAGATTTGTAATCAATCAAAATTTTTGTAGCAGATGCTTCTGATAGATAAAGTCCTAGAGTTCCAAATAAAACAGTAAGCAATTGAAATAATAAATATATTACAGCATAAATAAGAAGAATTTTTATATCTTTAGCCATAATACCATTATCAACGATTTTTTGAATAAATAATGGTGCAATAATACTCGTCAAAGAACACAAAGCCGTGATAAAAAGTGCAAAAATGATTTTTTTACGGGAGTATTTTGTTTTACTAAATAAAAAACTAAGATATTTCACTCTGAGCCCCTAATTCTTTTATAAAAGATAAAAATTTTTTATTAATTATTCATATCTTTTTTCATAAAATTATATTAACACGGCAATTCAAAAAAAAAAAGGTATATCGAGTTCAAAGGCGAAATTTTATAAAACCTTCTTCTTTATACATTTTTCCAACAAAAACTCTAACACAATTTGCTGACTTTTTTACAGAATTATAAAAATCTGTGATATAATAATCTGAATTGAATTTTCCTCATAGACTTTTTTATATGGAGATGTTAGATAAACCCGCTAAAATGTCGCAGTTTTATCTAACTAAAGTTTGCGTTGCAAACTTCTTTATCAGTAACAACTTCTCATTTCATTACGAAGTTGTGAAAAAAGTCAAATCGGAAATTGAAATTTCCTCATAGACTTTTTTATATGGAGATGTAGTTTGAATATCAGTTTTTTGCAGTTTGAATTCACACTTGAATTTTTAACGCCTGCCATTGTTGATACAAATCCGCTTTTTGTTCTGCGGAGCATGCTGGGAAAAAATCTGCGCTCAATGTGCTGTATTTCAAGAAACTCTGTCTGCGCGGAATGTCTTTACAGTAAAAATTGCGCATACTCGTTTATCTTTGAAACGATTCTTGACGCGGATAATTCAGTTCTTCCCGGACGTAACAAAGGCTGTCATCCTTATTCGCTTTCTGTGAAAAACCACGAGCGTAAAAATCCGATAGACACTTATTCATTTGTACTTACGCTTTTTGGAAAATCAGTTGAATATCTTCCATATATATATGCCGCTTTTGTACGGGCAGGAAACGACGGAATCTTTAAGCGAAGAAGCCGTTTTTTTATAAAAAGTGTTGTTGCCAATGGAAAAAATATTCTGCTTGGCGAAAATCATCTTGATATGGAACTTGAGCCAAAAAAATGGAATTCCAGCGGAACTGAAAAAACAGAGAACTGTGAAATTTTAATTGAGCTGAATTCTCCGCTAAGGTTCAAGTTTGGAGGACGGTACGGAACAGATTTCACTATCCAGGATTTTATGAGCAGCCTCTTCAGACGTGCAAGGACATTATGTTCACTTTATGGAGAAATTTCAGAAGAAGAAAAACTGATGAAATACATTCCATCTGAAGAACTGCATTTTGAGAACAAAAAAATCCGCTGGATTGATTTTAACCATTATTCTGCGCGCCAGAAAAACGCAATGGAACTTGGCGGAAGCATAGGAACGTTGAAAATGTCCGGAAATCTTTCAGAATTTGAACTTTCACTTCTGGAGCTGAGCAAAATTGCAGGAGCCGGAAAAAACACAAATTTCGGGTTAGGACAAATAGATTACTGGAAAAAATGAGGAGCTTGGGGAAATATGGGAATTACGGAAAATATAACAAAAGAGGAAGTTGTAATTGCAGCATGGCTTCATGATGTAGGAAAATTTGCTCAGCGAGCGGAAATTCACGAGCTTTACAACAAAAATCTTGAAGGTCAGTATTGCAAGTCAACAAAAGATGGGCGATTTACACATCAGCATGTTATTTATACAGAAGGATTTTTAGACAAATTCAAAAGTGTTTTGCCTGATAATGTCAATTTTGAGCATATAAAAATGCTGGCGGCAAGTCATCATAATCCTTCAACTTATTATGACTGGATTATTTCTGAAGCAGACAGATTAAGCAGCGGTTCTGATAGATGCAACATTCTTGGAATTGCAGAATGTGAAAATGAGAATGAATTTGATGAGGAAAAACTGAAATTTTATGAAAAGCCGATGATTAATATTCTTTCAACATTGCACTTAAAAGAAAAAGAAATGCCAAAGAAAGCATTTTGCAGAATGAAGCCGCTGGATTCTGATTCTGTAATTCCCTGCGAGAATTATAAAACTTCAAAGGAAGAATATAAAACTCTTTGGGAAATGTTCGTAAAAGATTTTCAGAAATTGGCTGGTCTGGAATATGATAAATTTTTGCTTTCACTTAATTCTATTCTTGAGCGTTACTGGTGGTGCATTCCTTCTGCAACCAACTCTGATGCAGATATAAGCTTATATCAACATTCAAAGACGACCGCTGCTTTTGCGGCAACACTTTTTGAATATCAAAAAGAACAAAATGATGAAACAGAACTTTCTTTGAAAACTGACGGTAAAAAATTTCTCTTTATAAACGGAGATATTTCCGGAATTCAAAAATATATTTTTGATTTGAAGACTTCTGCGGACAATGCGAAACTTTTGCGTGCAAAAAGTTTTCAGCTTTGGGCTTTAAGCGAAATTGTTTCTCAATATATTGTAAAACAGTTTGGTGTAACTTATGCAAACATAATGACTTCTGCCGGCGGAAAATTTATCATTCTTTTGCCGAATACTCAAAAAGTAAAAAAACGTCTGGAACAGCTTCAGCTTGAAATTGAAGAATATTTTTTAAATGAATTTGCTGGAAAACTGACTTTTATTGTTAGCGATGGAACTGAAGCTTGTTATAAAGATTTGCAGAAAGAAAATGTTCTTGCGCTTATGAATAAAATTGGAGATAACGGTGATATTGCAAAAGCAAAAAAAATGCAGAAAGTTATTAAAAAGAATGGCGCAGTTTTAGAACGTTTGTATGAAGATTTGCAGAAAAATGGAGAATGTCCAAAGTGCGGAGTTTTTCCAGCTTCTAGTCCAGATGGTTCTGATGATGAAAGGCAGTGTAAAACGTGCAAAAAACTGATTGAAATTGGCGGAAAACTTGTAAAGTCGGCAAAAATTGAACTTCATTCTGATAAATTGCAGCATTTTGGCAATATGGTGAAACTTTATGAATGGGATGAGGATATAAATTTTTATTATTCTATAAATGATTACAAACCTGGTTTTCCAATGGTCAGTCTTCCGTATGTTGCGCCTAAAAATGAAAATGAAGAGCTTTTAACATTTGAAGAAATTGCAAATCGTTCAAAAGGAAATAAAAAACTTGAAATGTTCAAGGCGGATATTGACAACCTTGGTCTTATTTTCAGCCAGTCGCTTGGAAAAAGAATGTCATTCTCACGTTATGCGGATTTAAGCCACCAGCTTCATTATTTCTTTTCGGGCTTTTATGCGTGGTTTGTTGATAATCAAAAAGATCAGTTCAATGATTTTTACCGGGATAAGATTTATACAGTTTTTTCTGGTGGTGATGATTTGTGTGTTCTTGGAACTTGGGAAAGCGTAATGCAGTTTGCCCTTGATTTTCAAAAGGAGCTTAAGAAAGTTACAAACAGTAATCCGTCTGTAACAATCAGCGGCGGAATTGCCCTTGTAAATTCCAAGCTGCCGGTTAGAAATATTGCGGACGAAGCAGAATCCTTGCTTGAAAAATCAAAGGGAAAAGATGGAAAAAATGCAGTTACAGTTTTCGGAGCAACTGTTTCTTGGAATGAATACGAAAAACTTTTGGAAGACGGAAAATATCTACAGGCTCAGCTTGAGCAGAACAAGAAGAATCCTAAAGATGGCGTTTCAACAGGAGTAATTTATAAATTTTTTGATTTTGCAAACCGGGCGGAAAAAACTTTAGGAAGTAAAAATAAAATTGCAGATGTAAGCGAGCTTGTTAATGCAAAAGATAGAATCTGGAAAAGCAACTTGATTTATGTTCTTGCAAGAAATGTGAAGAATCCGGAACTGCATGAAAAACTGAAAAGTTTTGGAAACAGTCCTGATAAAATAATTAAATCACGTGTGGCGGTAAGCTATGCGTTGTATATGAATAGATAATTGAAATAAATATTTGGAGGAAAAATATGGGTTACGATGGAAGATATGGAAATCAGCAATCTTTTGGAAACAAGAATGGCGGCGGATTTCAAAAAACAAATTCTTTTGAAGACAAATCAGAAACTCCTGCACCAGTAAAGATTGAAACTTTTTATAAGGCAGATGGAAAAACAGTAGATGAAAATTTATTTGATTCTATGGCATTGAATATTGCAAAATCTTTTAAAGGAAAAAACAAAAAGGGGCAGGACATTGGCGTTACTTCAACTCAGCTTAGAAGGATTTTTGATGAAGTAAAAAGATTTGAACAGATTTTAACACTTCAAGAAAACCAATGGGGAAAACAGCTTCCATATATAAAAATGATAAAGTCAAAAGTTGCATATTCTGTTGCACGTGCCGCAAAGCAAAAATCAGAAGAGAAAGGTGTTTATAAAAACCTGGAGCATTTTATTTCTTCTGGAATCGATTTGATAAAAACGCAGGAAGATTATCATATTTTTGTAAATCTTTTTGAGGCTGCCTATGGATTTTATTATGAATTAGCACCAAGCAATTGCAGATAACTTTTATTAAACAGAACAGGAGTGTTAGATAAAACCGCTAAAATGTCGCAGTTTTATCTAACTAAAGTTTGCGTTGCAAACTTCTTTATCAACAACAACTTCTTATTTCATTGCGAAGTTGTTAAAAAAAGTCAAATCGGAAATCGAAATTTCCTCATTGACTTTTATAGGAGATTTTGAATTATGAAACAAATAAAAACAAAGAAACTTTCAGGAAAAATTGTTGTAAAAACAGGACTTCATATTGGAGCCGGAAACGATAAAGTGGAAATTGGAGGGATGGACAATCCGATTATCAGAAATCCATTTACACATGAGCCTTATATTCCTGGTTCATCTATAAAAGGAAAAATGCGTTCGTTGATGGAATGGAAATTTGACAAGCTAAAGGATTCTGGTGGAAAAGTATGTTCATGCGGAAAACCGGAATGTGAAATATGCAGAGTTTTTGGCAGCGCAAATATGAAATCAGACGAAACAAAAGATAGAGGTCCGACACGCTTGATTGTCCGTGATGCGGTTTTAGCAGAAGAATGGAAAGAAAAATTTAGAAATGGCAGTTCTATTGTTGAAGAAAAAAATGAAAACTCTTTAAACAGAATCACAGCAGAGGCAAATCCCCGTCCTATTGAACGCGTTGTTCCTGGAGTTGAGTTTGACTTTGAAATTTCCTACCGTGTCTTGGACACTGGCGACAACGGCGATTTGGACAACAGATATTTCAAAGAGGTTGTGCTTGAATCTCTTAAACTCTTGCAGAATGACTATCTTGGCGGTGGAGGCAGCCGCGGAAACGGTCAGATTGAATTCAAAGATTTGGTTGATGAAAATAATAATTCTGTAGAATTATAAGCGAGGTTTTTATGCAGCTTTACAGGGCATCAATAAAATTGCAGTCTGCGCTTATAACACCATTAAAAGGTGATACAATCTGGGGGCATATTGTCTGGGGAATTGCAAACCATGAGGGCGAAGAAGCTGTTTCTAACTTTCTTGCGGATGAAAAACAATCCGAACCTTCATTGATAGTTTCTTCCGCATTTCCCAAGGGAACTATATGCAAACCTTATCCAAAACATAAGGCAAGAAAATCAGAATTATCAGCGGAAGAATATTCAAAAATCAAAAAAGATAAAAAAGAAAAATTTGTTTCTGCTGAAAAATATTTTTCCTGCACTTCAGATTTTGGAAAAACGAATATTTTCAGATTTGAACAAGTTCAGGCAATGCATAATTCTATAAACAGATTTTCTGGCACAGTTGAAGAAGGAAATTTGTTTGCAACAGAAGAACTTTGGTTCAGCGGTCAGGATTTTGATTTGTATGTTTTGTCTTCCTATTCATCAGAGCGCATAAAACAGCTTTTGAGCTGGGCTTTTGAAAATGGATATGGAGCTGATTCATCAACTGGAAAAGGAAAAATCGCTGTTGGAAATATTGTTCCTGTGGAAACAAAAATTCATTCAAACAAATATGTGGCACTGTCGCCATTCATAACAGATTTTTCTGATATAACTGAAAATTCACTTCGCGCAAATACTTTTGTACGCTCTGGAAAAATCGGAGGAGCTTTTGCAGCTTCAATGAGTCCTTATAAAAAGACAGCTATTCTTTTTGATGAGGGAGCTGTTTTTGAATCAGAAAAACCGTTGAAATTCATTGGAAACTTAATTCAAAATGTTCATTCAGATGAAAGAATCTGCCAGTCTGGATTTGCGCCAGTTGTTCCTATAGGAGAAGATGAATGAAACAAATTTATAAAATAAAAATAGAACCCTTGACTGCTGTGCATATTGGAACAGGAGAAAAACTTTTGCCTATTGATTATACGTTAAATTCTTCAACAAAGAATTACGTAAAATTTTCTTCTGACCGAATAATTGATTCAATTTTAAGTTCAGGAAGTTCCCAGCAAAAACAAGAACTTCAGAAAGCATCTGATGAAAACAACATAAATGCTCTTGCCGCTTTTTTCCAGAAGTATTTTTATCTTGGTATAGATTATGATTCAAGAATTACGCAAAGTTTTTTTGATTTATATTCAAAAAAGATAAAGTTAGGGCTTTTTGAAAACAGCCTGGAAGTTAATCAGATACTTCATCACGAAACAAAACCATATATTCCTGGAAGTTCAATAAAAGGTGCTATAAGAACAGCTGTTCTGAATAAAGCCTTGTTAAAAGATTTGCCACAAGAAGTTTATGATGACCTTTTAGAAATGGCAAATAATGAAAAGCAAAAAGATTTTAGAAAAGCTGGAAAATATGATGATAAAATTCAGGCTAAAGCATTGTCAATGTTGAAAGTAAAAGATATTGATAATGCAAAACTAGATCCGTTTCGATGCATAGAAATTACGGATTGTGATTTTTCTAGTAAGACACAGCTTGTAGGACAGATGGAGAATTTGAAAATTGACAGACATAAAAATGAGCTTCAATCAGAATCTATGCAGATAATTGCAGAATCAATTTCTGGAAAACTAGCTGACTGCAAATTCTCGTTATCTGAATTTCTTATTAGAATTAATGAGGACTTACAGAATATTGAGTTAAATAATGGGTTCTGCATAAATTTTCAAATCTCCTTGAAAGAAATAATTTCTGCTTGTAATTTCTTTTTTAAGAAGCAGTTTAATGAAGAATACAAAAAATTTTATCAAGCTGCTTATGACAAAGTTGATAAGATTTCAGAATTAAAGCAAATTATTGATGCTATTCCAGAAAATAGTGAAAATGAATTTCTGTTAAGAGTTGGCAGATGGTCTCAAATAGAATATGTTACATTTGGAAAAGATTTTAGAAATCCTAAAACTCCTGTAAAAAAAGGTAAAGTTATGCCTTCTGGCACATCCCGGACAGTCTTGAATTACAACGGGCAGTATCTTCCAATGGGCTGGTGCAAATGTACTGTAGAAAATGAAGAAGAGAAGTAAAAGGACTTTCTTAAAAATGACAGAAGAAAATTTTAAGCCGTTCCCGAAAAATCCGAGCATTTCAAAAGTTTTCCGTGAAATTACATATTCAGAGGAACTTGGCTCCGGATTTAGAAAATTAAATGAATATGTTCCTCTTTATTCGGGAAAAAATGTTCATCCGGAATTTATTGACGGCGATATGTTTAAGATTATAGTGCCTTTATATGAAAATTATAGTGCTGATGAGGGAATAAATGAGGGAATAAATGATGTCTTTGATTTTATAAGTCAAAATCCTGGTTGCCGAGTTCCTAAAATTTCGGCAGAGCTCGATATTCCTGAAAAAACTGTAGAACGCCGTATAAAGAAACTCAAAGAAGAAAATAAAATTGAATATGTCGGCTCAAACAAAACAGGCGGATATAGGATAAAAAAAATTGACTTGGAGGCAAAGTTATGACAGATACAATTCTTGTAAATCTTGTAAGTGAACAAACAATACCAAATGTTCAGTTTATCAAATGGTTCTATAAAAAATACACAAAAAATATTACTGTCCTTTTTATTTCTACAGAAGCGATGGAAAAAAGACAAAAATCCGAATGTATAAAAAATGCTTTGAAAGGGCTAAAATATTTTATTAATTATGAAGATACAATTTTGACAGATGAAAATGACATTTCAAAAACCGAAAATGTATTAAAATCTTTTTTTGAAAATCATAAATATAAGAATTTTATTGTGAATATTACCGGCGGAACAAAATTAATGTCTTTGGCTGTATATCAATTTTTTCATAATAAAGAAAATACAGAAATCTATTACCAGGCAATTGGGAAATCACTGCAGCAGCTTTATCCCGTTCAGCAAAAATATGATGTGTTTGAAGTTCTTACGTTGGAAGAATATTTGACAGCACATGGAATTATTTCCAGATATGATAATAATTGTGTAAAAGACTGGAATTTTAATAAATCAGTTTATGAGCTGCTTGTTAATGAAAACCGGGAAAAAATTAAAGGAATGAATGCTTTGCAAAACAATAGCTGGTTTAAAAATATTTATAAACGCAAAGATTTTTTAGATTTTACAGAAATAGAAGATTCAAAATTTTCAAAAATAGACAATCCTGAGGCGACAAAAGAAAATATGATTTCTCTACTTGAACAATTTGGATTTGATGTTCATAAGGTTATGCTAAAAGATATTCGTTATATAACGGGCGGCTGGTTTGAAGAATTTGTTTATCAAAAAATTTGCAATGAGTATCATAATGTTGATGAAAAAAATGTTGCCCTAAATGTTAAAATTCAAAAAGGAAACGATAAAAATGAACTTGATGTGATTTATCTTGATAAAGACAATAAGCTTCATGTGATAGAGTGCAAGAGTTTTGTGGACGGCAAAGAAGGTGAAAAAGTTTTAAATGATGCTCTTTATAAATTACAGGCAATCATTAAGTCAAAATTTGGATTATATATTCAGCAGCATTTATACACAAAAAGCATTATTGATAAAGAAACTCCGCTAAACCGTGCTAAAGAATTTGGAATTGACATAAAAGACGGAACTCAAATCTGAAGTTGAAACTTCCTAATTGACTTTTTATTGGAGTTATCTTATGCCCAGAACATTTTGCCTTTTAAATCATATTCTTACTCAAAAGCAGCTGGATGAGCTGAAGCAGAAATTCGGTTCCACTGAAATTGTTTACCCGAATGAATCTCTTTCAACTCTGTGGTCGCAAATTCCGCCGGAAAAATCAAATGCGGATATAATTGCGTCTGTTGTTTTCTGGCTAAAACGCAATGCGGAGCGCGGCGACTTTTTTATAGTTCAAGGCGAGTTCGGCTCAACTTTTACGCTGGCGGATTTTGCTCTAAAAAACGGTCTTGTTCCGATTTATGCTACAACAAGGCGGATTGCCAAGGAAACCCGCAGCGGAGAAACTGTTCACCGTGAATATATTTTTGAGCATGTCTGCTTTAAGGAATATCGTTATTTTGAATAGCAAGAAACAGCTTAAAATGTTAATAAGTTAACGATAATATAAAACCTGTATTTTATATAGTCAGAAATTCAAAACATTGATATAATTTTTTAAGTGAAACCTTTAATAAAATACCGTGGTGGAAAATCAAAAGAAATTCCGAATATTCAAAAACATATTCCTCAATTTTCAGGCAGATATATTGAGCCTTTTTTGGGTGGAGGCGCGTTGTATTTTTATCTTGAGCCTGAAAAAGCAGTTGTGAATGACATAAATGAAAAACTAATTTCTTTTTATAAAGGTGTTCAGTCAGATTATCAGAATTTAAGAAAAGAACTTGATGAAGTTGAGACAGAATACGAAAAAAATAGAGCTGCATTTGAATCATTGAAAGCAAGGAATCCAGCTGAGCATGTTGAAGATAAAAACGAGAATTTTTATTATTCAATTCGAGATATGTTCAATGGCTTATCTGAAAAAAAATATTCTGATGCACTTTTATATTATTTTATAAACAAAACGGCATATTCTGGTATGATTCGCTACAATTCAAAAGGCGAATTCAATGTTCCATACGGACGTTATAAACATTTGAACACGTCTCTTGTGACAAAAGAACATTCTGTACTTTTAAATAAAGCTGAGATTTATAATGCTGACTACAAAAAAATATTTGATTTAGCAGAAACGGATGATTTTATTTTTCTAGATCCTCCATACGACTGTGTTTTTTCTGACTATGGAAATGAAGAATATAAAGATGGTTTCAATGATGAGGCACATAGAAAACTTGCACAAGATTTTAAGAATTTGCCGTGCAAAACTCTTCTGGTAATTGGAAGAACTCCGCTGACTGAAGAATTGTACGGAAACATGATTATTGATGAATATGAAAAAAGTTATGCAGTAAATATAAAGAACAGATTTAAAGCCGCCGCAACACATATTTTAATTGCAAACTATAAGGAGTAGAGTTTGGCAAAGTCAATTGACAGTAAAGTTGTTTTTATGACAACTTCTCCACGAACACCGGAAAAGATGATTCCAGAAATTGATTTGCTTGCAAAGAATTTTTCAGGAAAAAAATGGAATGTTCAAACGCAAGTTCAATTTATGCAGCTGTTGCGTGATGAAAACTTTTTTCATGGCACAGGTGGAAATTCTCCTGATTTCAGTGCACGCGACAGAATAAATAGAGCACCAAAATCACTAGGCTTCATCACTCTTGCACCTTCAATAAATCTTACTCCTGCAGGAAGACAACTTATTTCTGCAAAACGCACAGAGGAAATCTTCTTACGGCAGCTTTTGAAATTTCAAATTCCTTCTCCTTATCATAAGCCATCGAAAAAAGCTGCTGATTTTTTTGTAAAACCATATCTTGAAATTCTTCGTCTTATACATAATCTGGGAATACTGAAATTTGACGAGCTTGTAATTTTTGGTTTGCAGCTTACTGATTACAGAAAATTTGATGAAGTTGTTGAAAAAATAGAAAATTTCAGAAAACAACGCACGCTCACTTTAAAAAAATATAAAGAATTTAAACAGAATTATTTTTATAATGAACTTCAAGAAATCTACAAAGAAGAAATTGATTCAGGCGAATTTTCAACAAGAGAAAGCGTAACTAAAAATGCAAAGGAATTTTTCAGCAAGAAAGCCGGCAATATGCGAGATTATGCGGATGCCTGTGTAAGATATCTGCGTGCAACAGGTCTAGTCTCAATTTCTAAAATCGGAAAATCTCTTTCAATTATGCCGGAGAAAAAAAACGATGTTGAATTCATACTAAAAAATGTAGATAGGAATCCAGTCTTTATTGATGATGAAGAAAAATACATTGAATATCTTGGCAATTATGAACTTCCAAAACTTCTGACAGATGACAAAAATGCGTTGATAGAAAAATTAACAGCTGAACTTCCGCAAGAGCAAATCAATGAAAATCTCTCTATTCCTGAACTTAAAGACAAACTTGATGATGTAATTCTTGCAAAGAAAAATGAAATAATTAGAAAGCAGGTTGCCGAAATTAAGGACTACAGGCAGTATGATGATATTCAAAATCTTTTTGACTTGATTCCAAAAAGAAACAATGAGCTTTCAGATGTTCCGCTTATGCTTGAATGGAATACTTGGCGTGCAATGACAATGCTTGACGGCGGAAATATAAAGGCTAACCTGAAATTTGATGATTTCGGAAACCCTATGTCTACTGCACAGGGCAATATGGCTGACATTGTATGTAACTACGATGATTTTGATTTAATTGTGGAAGTTACAATGACTAGCGGGCAAAAGCAATATGAAACGGAAAGTGAACCTGTTTCTCGACATTTAGGCAAATTGAAAAGAGAAACTGGCAGAGAAACTTACGGTCTTTTTATTGCACCTGCAATAAATGAAGCTTGTATCGCGCATTTTTATATGCTTTATCATACAAATATTTCTTATTATGGCGGAAAATCAGTTATTGTTCCTTTGCCTTTAAATGTATTTAAAAAAATGCTGGAAGATTCCTTTAAAGCTTCATACACTCCAAATCCAGAAAAAGTAAAATCTTTCTTTGAATATTCTAAAATGGTAGCTTTTGATAGCAATAGTGAACAAGAGTGGTATAATAAAATCGTAGAAAAAGCATTAAATTGGTTAGAATAAAATAAAAGTTTTTTATTATCTGTACATTCTCATTGTTTTTTCGGAGTAAAATAATGGCGGAGATTTACATTTTATCTGATTACGGAAAGCTTTCTAAGAAAGACGAAACGATTGTGTTTTCACAGCCGGACGGAACAAGCACGATTCTTTTTCCGTTCAAGACGGAGCATCTTGTGCTGGTTGGAAAAGTTTCAATCACAGCTGATGCGTTGCGGCTTCTTACAAAATATAAAATCGGAACAACTTTTCTTTCTTCAAACGGACGGTTCAACGGAGAGCTTTCATTTGGCGACGGAAAAAATATTTTTCTGCGTCAGAAGCAGTTCCGAATTCTTGATAATCCGCAAAAATCTCTTGAAATTGCAAAAAGCATTGTTACAGGAAAAATCCGCAACGAAATCAGTTTTATGCAGAGAATCAAACGCAAGAATTCCATTGAAAGCGTGGCTGTTGAAAATGCCATAAATGCTGTGAAAAATACTCTTTCAAATGCCGAAAAATCTGATGACATAGATAATCTTCGCGGCTACGAGGGAATTGCCGCACGAAAATACTTTGAGGTTTTTAAATTCAATCTTCAGGATGACTGGGCGGAATTCAAAACCCGCAGTAAAAATCCGCCCCGCACAAATGTTAACGCTGTCTTAAGTTTTTTGTACACGCTTTTGATGTACCGTGTTGAAAGCGCGATTGAAAGCCAGGGCTTGGATTCTTGCTGCGGAAATCTTCATGCCGTGAACTACGGAAAAAATGCGCTGGTTTTTGACTTGATGGAAGAATTCCGTTCGCCAGTTTGCGATTCAGTCTGCTGTGCTTTGTTCAATTTGGGAACTTTAAAGCCGGATGATTTTGAAAGAAAAGAATTTTCTGCAGAAAGCGATGATTTTCCGCTTGAAATTGAACATGAAAAAGGCGATTCGGATTCAACTTTGGGTGAGGAAGAAAATTCTGCGTCAAAATTCGGAATTCTTCTTACAAAAAATGGAATCAAAAAAGTGATTTCTGCGTTTGAGGCAAAAATGAATTCTCTGATTCTGTATGCTCCAACCGGTCAGAAAATTTCTTACACAAAAATAATCTATCAGCAAATTCAGCATTACAAGCGAGTAATCTGCGGAGAAGAAACTGAATACAAGGCGTATTATTTTAAATGATTTATTTTATAAGCTACGATATTGCCGAGCAAAAGCGGCTGCATAAGGTTGCGAAGACGCTGGAAAATTTTGGAATCAGAATTCAATTTTCGTTTTTTGAATGTGAAATGGAAAAAGCCCAGCTTGATGAGCTGAAATCCTCACTGCTGAAAATCCTTGATAAAAAAGAGGACAGCCTTAGGATTTATCCGCTGTGCCAGGACTGCGCGGCAAAAACAACATCGCTTGGAAAAGGCGACATTTTCATTCCAAAAACTTTTGAAATTCTTTAACGTGCTGGAGAGAAAAAATGACTGAAAAACATTGGCTGATTGTCTATGACATACGAAACACAAAGCGGCTTGCGAAAATTTCAAAATGCGTGGAAAGCTACGGATGGCGAGTGCAGAAGTCGGTCTTTGAAAGTGATGCAACTGATGAAACTATTGAACAGCTAAAAAGCCGCCTTGAAAAACTTATGGATATTGAAGAAGATTTTGTTCTTTTCTTTGAAGTCTGCGAACGAGATTTTCAGAAAAAGCAGGTTTACGGCAAAAATATTGAGGCGGAAAACAGAATTACAGATGAAGATTTTGTAATCCTGTGATAAAATGAAATGAATTTGCGGATTTGTTCTTTGACAAAAAAATCGCAAAGCTTTGTTTTTGAAAAAATCCGCAGAAAAGGCAGGGGAATTGCGATTTTTGCACAATTATTTACAATATAAGGACTTAAGATGAATAAAATAACTAAAAATTTGATTTTTCAGACAAAAAATCAAAAAATACCACCATCTGCTGACAAACATTGCGAAAATGCCGTTGCAACTTCTTGCAATAAAAGATATTGTATGTGGTAGTATTAAAAACAAAGACCTGATTTAAGGGATTAAAACTTTAATTTTAAGTTTGTCATTTTTATATCCTTGCCGTTATTATTAAAAACAAAGACCTGATTTAAGGGATTAAAACTTAAAATCTTTTTTAATATCGTTAACTTCGTTTTATTAAAAACAAAGACCTGATTTAAGGGATTAAAACTAATCGATAAACTTGACCATTTAATTTATCATTTTTTTCATTAAAAACAAAGACCTGATTTAAGGGATTAAAACCCGTTTGTGTCATAGGTATTTTAATAATATTACCATACAATTAAAAACAAAGACCTGATTTAAGGGATTAAAACTTTTCAAAATCGCCACAAGCTAATTTTACTTTCATTCGTTATCTCATTAAAAACAAAGACCTGATTTAAGGGATTAAAACCTTTCGATTTCTTTTTCAAAATCGCCGCAAGATAGTTTTATTTATTAAAAACAAAGACCTGATTTAAGGGATTAAAACTTTATAGATGATTTGATTTAAGTAATTCATATAAGCCTATTAAAAACAAAGACCTGATTTAAGGGATTAAAACTTGGTAAATCAAAAGTTGATTTACGACCTTGATTGAAATTAAAAACAAAGACCTGATTTAAGGGATTAAAACCAATTCTTTCAGAAGCAATTACATCGCAATTCTGTAATTAAAAACAAAGACCTGATTTAAGGGATTAAAACTACAACTTCATTATTTTCAACCGTTGCGTAATAATCGCTATATTAAAAACAAAGACCTGATTTAAGGGATTAAAACTACATAATTTTTGATAATTTTTATCCATAACACAACCTATTAAAAACAAAGCCCTGATTTAAGGGATTAAAACACTGTAGAACTTGTTGAATTGTTTAAAAATGCTAGTGCTCTATTAAAAACAAAGACCTGATTTAAGGGATTAAAACCTTTAAAACATAACGAAAACAACCATCTTTAATGGGTAAATTAAAAACAAAGACCTGATTTAAGGGATTAAAACCCGGTTTGCTCTGCAATAATTGTTATTAGTCGCCAAATATTAAAAACAAAGACCTGATTTAAGGGATTAAAACTAATCAATTATTAATATTACAATTATCTAACTCGTTATCAGTATTAAAAACAAAGACCTGATTTAAGGGATTAAAACTATTTCTTATTTGGTAATATTATGGTAAAATATTAGCATAGTTCACTGAATAAAAGGATAAAAACACAGAGATAAAGGAATGTTATCAATTTTAAATATGTTGTTTATTAAATCGTGCTTTGATGTGAAAGATTGTAATGACAGTATACTACACTATGAAGTGATGAATGATTAAAAAAAAAGGAAATGAATTAAATCAAAAGAAAAATGTAACTAAAAACGAACGAGAACTATTGCAAAGAAAGACGACTGTTGGTTTTTGAGTGAAACTTTAACTAGTTATGATAGCGATTATGGTTGGGCAGATAAAGAGTAACAAATGGAAAAAAGGTCGAAAAATTGACTATTAGAAGTACAAAAAACTCAAAATAATGCAACTTTAATACTAGATCAAGCATTCCAACTTTCTATTCATATTTTCATTAAATTGAAATATTCTAAAGACTATTCGTTATGAATTAATTTCCAATTCTTTTCATTTATGTACTTATTAAGAAATCGTATTAATTGCTTTTCTTTTGCATTTTTACCGCTTGAATCAATTATAAGCAAAATACAAGCAACGACACCACCGAATAACAAATAAACAACTGCAAAAATAATTATCAGCAAGAATAATCCTATCCAAAAATCTTTTAAATATGAAAATTCTTTTTGCACATAATTTGTTATATAAGTAGCAAAGGCAGGTGCTCCTACGTAAACTAATGCAGGTTTGAAAATTTTAGAAAATCTATTATTTTCATATTCAATTTTTTCAAGAAACTCTGCTTTTATTAAATTTAATTCTTCAATTGATAATTGCAATTTTTCCATATTTTTTGAAAATTCTTTGTATCTGCAACATACGCATTTTTTCTCTTTAGTATCAAAAAAAAAATTCTCAATTTTATCAACAATTTCTTCTAAATTCATTCTTTTCCTCTCAATGTTTTATATCATATTTTTTTTCATCAAGTCGCCTTTATAACCTTCATATCTTTTGTGATATAGCTTTCCAAAATACGATTGTTTTGTCTGTTTTATTTTTTTATTTTTAACTGCTTAACAGTAAGACAAGTTCTATGGAAATCACAATACTCAACGCATCTACTGAAATAAGTTTCGTTATTTAATAAACATGGGCAAATATCCTTGTAATCAGTTGAAAATCTAAAATTTTTTATAAAAAACTACTTTAAGTCTTGCAAATATATTATGAAATATCAAGGCATCATAGAATGATATTAAAAATTTATTTTCCTCGTCACTCCAACACTTTCAAACTCGCCGCGGCTGATTAGTTTTTCCTTCAAGTCAACAAACTGAAACGGAATGTGCCGTTCCTTGAACCACATCTGCGCTTTTTTTGTGCTGAAACTTTTTGCTGTTCCAAAAATCTGAATCATGCTGAAATTATAACAGAAAAAACGAAAACTTGCGATGCAAAGCTGTTTCTTTAAAATTTTTTGGCTGGAATTTCAACTTTGAGTTTTTGATGCGGCAAGTATTGCAAGGTCTGGCGAAGCCAGTTCACCAAGCGCAATCTTAGTTTTTCTTATAGCAATCAAGAATCTGGGCGTTCAAGAGATTCTTTTTATCCCTCCAGTCAGGCATATATTTGTCCATACTTGCAACAAAATCCTTTCTGTGGTTTGACACTTTCAAATGCGTCAGCTCATGCAAAATTACATATTCCAGACATTCCAAAGGCTTCTCCACCATCTGCAAGTTAATCCAGATTCGTTTTGCCTTTGAGTTGCAAGTTCCCCAGTGTGTCAGCATATATTTTGTTTGAAAAGAATCACAATAAAGGCCAGTCGTTTTCTCCCATTTTGGAATCAGGCGTTCAAGCTGCTCTACTAGAATTTTCCGGAACTGCTCACGCGCAAACCGCTCGCGCTGCCCGGCAGCTGTATTTTCCTTCATGCTTAAAATGATTTTATTGCCGTCTATTTTGGAATCTTTTTTTGTCGCCGCCACAAATTCAAGAAAAAAACTGCTTTCCCCAGATGTAATAAGTTTCGCCGCTTACATATTGTCTTGCGCTCATTCTAGGCTGATTAATAAATTTTTCCTGCTGTTTTTTTATCCAGCCGGAATTAAGACGGACAAAATTTTCAATGGATTTTTGACTCATCAGAAGAGGAGCCGATACAACAACTTTTCCAAGAGGCGGTTTTACTGACAAATGCATATTTTTGATATTTTTTTTGTTTATCTGGACATCAATGCCGCTTACGTCTATGTTCATTAGTATTCTGCCTGTTCTTTCACAACTTTAAAGATTTTTTCAACAGTGTCCATCTGTTCTTCACGTCCTGCATTTTGCATAAATTTCTGCACTACTCTATAGATTCCGCCTTTTATCTGCCGCTCTTTGATAAGATCGCCTCTAAAATGATCCTGCTTTGTATTAAGAACCGCCTGATGCAAAGCCAATGCATAGTTTTCATCTCCGCCAAAATTATCATACAAAGCGCACAATGCCAAGCTTGGAACGAATAGAAACAGGATGAGAATCGTTCTGCTCCGGCTTTTCAATCTGAATGACAAGACCCGCATATTTTTCGAGCATTTCCTTGTAGGAAGCGACATCTTCTTTTCTTTCATCAATCAGAGTTTGAAAAAGCTCAGACATTTTCTGGTAATACTTTGGATTAACAGGAGTCTTTTCAATTATCTTTCTGCGGATATTGTTTTCAATGGTTTCTGCAACATTCTGCTGCGCGGCTGTGTGTTTTCTGCCAGATTCTGAAGCTCCATTTTTCAAGTCCTCTTCCTGCTTTTTCTGGATGTATGCAAGCAAAGTGAAGTTTTCCAAACACCCGAGTTTTTCAGAATCCGAGGCTGAAATATAATTGTCAATAAGATGGAGCATCGCGCTGTCATATTGCTTAAGGTCGATAAAGTCCCCGCTTGAAAGGCCGATTTCATCTTTCATATCAATATAATCTTTTACAAGGCGGTTATATTTTTCCTGCTACTCCTTTGAATATCCAACATCATCAAAGGCAGGATTTAAATCTGCGTAGGCACGGGCGAGGCTTGAAACAAGTTTATACATCTTGCTTCTGAGCTTTGCATAATCATCATCATTTTCAGGGTCTACAGTTCCACTTTCGCCGCAGAAAAAATGCTTGAATGCTATTCTGTCGCGGGGATATTCAACATCATCTGTCAATGTGTCAAGCTCCTGCAGCAAGAATTCAAAGCGCTTCCTGCCTTCTTCAAGCCTGTTTTTCAAGAGGTCTGAAACATCTTCCTCGTCAAAGCCGCTTAAAGCGTTTCCTGTGTAAGAATTAACCGCGTCTTTCAAGTCGCCGAACAGCTCCTTGTAATCAACGACATAGCCAAATTCCTTGTCGTCGCCATCAAGACGGTTTACACGGCAAATTGCATGGAACAGGCCATGGTCATACATCGGCTTGTCGATATAAAGATATGTGCAGGGCGGAGCGTCAAAACCTGTAAGCAGCTTGTCCACAACTATCAAAAGCTGCATATTCGCAGGCTCTTCAACAAACATATCTTTTACACGCTTTTCAAAGACTTCAATTTTCTTGTAAAAATCATCATCTTCAACAGAAACGTCCGGATTAAGCCTGAGCATTTTCAAATATGCTTTCTGTTTCTTCCAGTTCTCAGAATCTTCCGTTGTGCTGGAAAAATCTGTGCGGAGCTCTCCGCGGCCCGGCTTGTACGAAGAAACTATCGCGCAGTTCTTGAAGTTTTGCTCCTGGAAGATTTCATAATAAAGGCACGCTTCTGCAATGCTGCCCGCAACCAGCAAGGCATTTCCACGGCCGTCGCACAGGCGCTGTTTTGTTTCAAAGTCGAGCATTATGTCAAGCGCGATTTTTTCCAGACGCTCCTTTGAGCTGTAAAGCTGCTGCAGTGTAGCCCATTTCTGTTTTAAGGCGGCAGCGGCTTTTGGCGTAAGCCCTTTTGTTTTGGCTTCAAACCATGCGTCGATTTTATCCTTGCTGCTTACTTCCTGGGGAACATTGCGGGCTTCGTAACGCAAATCAAGGACAACGCCATCGCGGACCGCCTGGTCGAATTTATATGTGTGGATAAAACCGCCAAACAGAGCTGCTGTTGTTTTCTGTTCCTTGTCAACTTTTAAAAGCGGAGTTCCTGTAAAACCAACGAAAACAGAATCAGGCATAATTGATTTCATTGCAAGATGAAACTTGCCGGAATAGTCTTTTTGAGCTCCTCGACATATTTTTCATAGTCAAGGTCGCTTACTTCGCCGGTTCTCCTGCCGAACTTGTGAATAAGAGAACACATAAGCCTGTTTTCGTAACTGTTCAAGAGCATCAAAAGGTCATCGCTTCTTTTTGAGCGCTCAATCTGCAAATCGACACCGGTAAAAATCTTTTCTATCTGGTCATCAAGCTCCTCGCGGTCTGTAATGACAAGAACTCTGGAGGCTGCAATATTTTCCAGAATCCATTTTGCAAGCCATACCATTGTGAGAGATTTACCTGAGCCTTGTGTATGCCAGACAATTCCGCCCTGATTTCTGGCAAGTCTTTTCTGGCAGCGTTTGACTGCATAAAACTGGTTGTAACGGCAGATTTTCTTGATGCCGGAATCATAAATAATGAAATTATGAATAATATCCAAAAGCCGTTCTTTCTGGAAAATTCTGTAACATTGCTTTTCCAAAAGATTTAACTGATGACTGCATTTATCTTCAATGAATTTGTCCAGCTCATCTTTATCCTGAAGCTGGTCTTGAAAATTATCTTCCTTCCATTCAAGATAATATTTTTCTGTAGTTCCGCTTGTTCCGTAGCGCAAGCCCTCGCTGTCATTCGCAGCGGCGCAAATCTGGACTGTAGAGAAGAACCGCTGGATAAACTGGTCTCTCTGGTTTGTTACATTCTGGCGGATTCCATCTGCCACGCTGACTGTGCTTTTCTTTAACTCAAGAACTGCAACTGCAATCCCATTGATATATAAAACAATGTCCGGCCGCTTTTCAACGTTATCATTTACAGTGACTTCTTCCGCAATATAAAAATCATTTTTCTCCGGCTCTTCCCAGTTTATAAAGTAAACTGTTTTTGGTGCTTCTCCCGGATATTCTGCAAGCTTAAGACCATATTTTAAAATACGGTAAACTTCTTTATTCGTGTGATATGGGGATTGAGAAAAATCAGAAACAATCTGTCCGAACTTCGTCTCAATTGCATCAACAAAATCAAAAGAATACCAGAATCATATAAAAATCTTTTCCAGTCACCCCAGCGGATATTATAATTTTCAGAATCTTCGAGGTTTCCAAGATATGTGTAGCCAAGCTCTTTCTGGAAAAACTGAACAATGCGGTTCTGAGTTTCGCGTTCAGGATGAACTGATTTTGTCATTTGCCTGTCTCCTGCATTTGTTGTTCAGATAATTCTGTTTTGTAGACTAGATAACCATCTTCCATCATAACAACTTCATCATTCCAAATAGCAGCAAACAAGACATCAATATTACGTTTTGGATAATCTGGGTGTTTGCGATGTATATGTTCTTTTATTGTAACATTCGTTTCTGAAGATTTACAAATTTTCTTCCAGCCACAAAGAAAATCTTCTTCACTTTCTTTTGTAAGCAGATTTTTTTGCTTTGCGACCCAATAAAAGCCAAGATAACTAATACTCTTAATTGGGAATGATTCATTTACAGAAAAACTCAAAAGACTTCGCCTTGCTTTTTTATCATCAGAACAAAAATTGATACATTCCATTTGCAGGCATTGAGTTAATGTCATTGCAAGGATAGTATCTTTTATTTCGCCAAGATTATTGTCATGTCCTATTTTTGAATCACCCGTTTGAACTGCAAGCATAAATTCTTCATCAGTTATAATTTCCGATTTAATTTTTAGAGATTCCAATTCAACATAATATGTTTCATAAAAAGCAGCTGTAAATACATCACAAGCCTGCTTAAGCCAATCAGAATAAAACTTTACAGCGGCGTTTTGAGAAACTTTATAAGAGTCTTTAATTATTTGTACAATCTGTAAATCTGAGATACAAGATATAATTTTAGCTGCAATGTTATTCTCCAGCCAGTTCGTTGTAACTTTATCGTGATCTGTAAGCTCTTTTTTATTCTGCTCATGGCAGTAGAAAATATATGGAAGCTTCAATACTATGTCGGCCAGGGATACATCTTTTAAGTTTTTGGTTGAGGCGGTCTTAATTGTAAAGTCTGTATCTAAAACAGCAGCTTTCTTTGCCATTCCTTACACCTGTTTCTTAAATTTTTCTTCCAATCTTACAAGAAATGCCAAATCATCTTTTGCACGAGACTCAGTTATATTATTTGAATCCCGATTCAATTCTACCAGTGCTTTGAAAGAAGCCAGATTATTCTCAAAAGTTGGCTCAAGCCATCTTGTACCACAATCATGAATATATGCTTCTTCCATAGTTTTACGGCTTTCAGATTCAAGAAGAATATCTGCCTGTTCTTCATTGTAGCGGCCGCATTCAAAAAGCTTTAAGACCATAGCTTTATAAGGCATGGCAAAATAGTCCATAAAATGAATCAAATCATTCAAATCTGAATCAGTAAACTCGCGGCCTGTAATTTTAATCTGCTTTTCTATCTGCTCTCTTGGAGCTAGAATCAAAGCAGCAAAAGCGTTAGCTTCTCTGTCTTCTTCAGAAACTTCTTCTTCATCAAAATCTTTTCTAGTAAGAATTGAACCTCTTTCGATGTATTCTTCCTGAGAATCTTCTATGTATTTATAAATATGGTAAAGTTCATGCGCCGCCGCAAAAATATGATTATTAAAAGGAAGTGCGGTATTGAGTGTAACAAAAATGATTCCATCTTTAAGGCAAGTAAAAGCCCAAAGTTCTGTGTCATCAATCGGAAACTTTAAAAGCTTAATTTCATAACCTTTAGATTTTACATAGTTCTGAATCACATCAAAAATACTGTCACGAACTATGGTTTCTCCAATATAAGCATTGCGAAAATCGGAAGCTTTAGTTCTAAGGATATTAAAGCGGTCTTTGTCTTTTAAGAACAAACAGTTTTCAATAAGTTTATTCATCACTCCATACCTGGTTGCATTTATTTATGTATTCTTTTGTCTGAAATTTGTGATGGAATGAATACAAGTCCATAAGCCTTTCTGCTGTTTCAATTGCAGCCTTGCCGCCGGCAGATTTTACTTCGCCCATAAACACTTTAATTGGAGAATAAACAACCGGCGCTTTTTCCTGCACAAGAGAATCCATTGAAACATGAAAATAATTAGCAATCTGGTTCAGTTCTAGAGCAGATATCATTCTAGCCCCATTAATCATTTTGCTCATAGTCTGTTTTGGCATATGGAGCGCATCTGCCAAATCCTGCTGCTTTTTCTTTGAAGCCTTGAGAAGATTGCTGATGTTCATAGCAATAACCTCATTCATACTCATAGAGGTATCTCCTATCTATATATATTATAGCATATAATTTCTATTTCGGTTACAACTATGTGAATTTTTAGTCAAAAGTTGCGAAAATAGTGACAAATAATATAGCAGATAAGCTTATTCTTTACAATTTGCTAAGCCTTAACACAAACGTTTATCTGAAAAAAGGTTTTCTTAGTTTAATTAGTTTAAAACGTACCCAGTCCGTCGGCTGAATATAGTTACTATATTTTAAAATAAAGTAACTATATTTGGAAATTTAGTAACTATATTGGCGGAACAAAGCAGCTATATTTTAGGATTTAGAAAATTTGCTCTTGCAACGGAAAAGCAGTGAATTATTCTGAAAAAAGCTCCCTTTACTTCAACCTTATCTTCCCGGTGAGCAGCTGCTGCATCATGGCGGTTTTGAGGTTGCGGTATTTTTCTAGCTTTGTGTTCAAGGTTTCTATTTCTTTGTCCATGCTGGAAAGAACGTTGGCGATTGCGGTTTGCTCGGATTTTGATGGCAAAGCGATTTCAAGACTATTAATAATTTTCAGATTAAGCCCGCCTCGTCCACCTCCAGCATCAGATAGTTCGCGTAATTCATAATACCGATTATCCATATTTTGATATAAAAATTCAGAATCATGCTCTGCTGATGGAAAAATTGCTGCGATAGATTGATTTGTACACAATTCAACATAATTAATTGCAGCAGTACCTCTTGTTTTTCCTTGTCCTGCAAGACCAATTAAAACACATTCTTTTGGAATAAGATGTGTACTTGAATTATTTAATCCAAGTTCTGTTATTCTTCCTTCAACATTGTAAACTCGTTTTAGATTTAATTCACCGGAATTCATCCAGAGAATAGAGCCATTCCAATATTCTTCACATAATGTCAATGGCGTTCCACCAGCTTGAACTTTTGCGAAATCTTTTATTTTTTTCACTTCCCAGTCTTCTGGAATCTCGCCGAGCTCGGTTTGCTTGAGCTTGCTGGCGGCGGCAAAGCCGGGCAGACGTTTTTTGCCGGTGAGGAGTTTTTGCATTGCGCCTTGCTTGATGTTTTTTTTCTTTTGTATGAACTTTTCTGTGGTGCTTATGACGGCATCCACATCAGAAAGGGCTTTTGCGATTCGGTGCTGCTCGGCAAACGGAGGAATGGGAATGTTTAATTGTTTTACTTGACCTCCTGTAATTAATGGCTGACCAGAACCAAAAATCAATTGATTAAGATTATAGAATTTTAAATATTCAAATAAGAAATCTATATTTATTTTTAATTCTTCAATAACAAGAGTATTATCTGAAACATCATATTTTCCGTCTACTTTGTTTATTAAACCTGCATTTGCCCCAACTCGTGCTATTAATAGAGATTCACCATCATAAGTAAAATTATTTCAGTACCCAATAATACCTGTTGAGCCATAAACAATATATTTTCCATTATTGTTGCGATCAGTGTTTTTCCCAGATGAGACATTCTTACATAAATCTCCTAGTTTTTTCACTTCCCAATCATCAGGAATCAATCCAACTTCTGTTTGCTTCATTCTTCGTTTTTACCTTTCAATTTTCATAGGAACTGCGTAATTCTTCATAATTCATTTTCTACAAAGAGCAAAAAGGGCTGGTTTTCTTGTTTGAAAACATCACCAAAAGTATCTTCCTTGCTTGCTATTGTGTGCATGTCAGGATTTAGCCAGAAAATAAAATTCATCAGTAAATCATGTTTTTGCTCAAGATCTTTCCAATGGGCAATGCGTTCGTGATGGGCAATTCTGTTCCGCAAATAGCGGATTTCGGTAAGATTCTTTTGAACGACTGAAGAATTCTTTTGATTCGCAGGACACTTGTGCAGACATTTTTTTATTATCGCATATTGAAAACTTTGATTATTGTATTTTCGCCCCATAAGTGCCACCCAGAATCCAAGCGTCAATTCAGCGACAAGTCTTCCATGAGAATATTTTTTACCGTTGCGCTTTATCTTCAAATTTGCATCAGAAATCATTGATATTTCTGTACTTAAAAGCGGGATAACATTGTTCCACTCTGCATTATTAAAAAAATCAACCAATGCATTGTCCATGGAGTTTCTAAGAGTCACTTCAAAAATATTAATAAGCGGATAAAAAGCCTTGCACAGTTCAATGTTGTAAATATAGCGAGCAATTGCAGTTTCTTCATCCGCATCATCAGCTTTATAAACAGCAAGCCTTTCTTCCGAGATTGATTTTTTTAGACTTTCATAGGTTTTAATATCCATAAATCCGCCTTGACTTTTCAACTATTCTATCATATATTTAGTTTGTAAGCCACGTTATCCTTTCTCCTGCTTTGCAGTGCCAGGGACCGTGGCAGTCTTTTTTTAACTTCTGCCTGCTTCATTCTTCTGCCTCGCTTGACTTTTTGGCATTTTGTGATATATTTGAAATATCGATGTGAGGTGTCTTAGCTGCCTTGTCCGCTGTTTTTTCAGCCGCATCACTCAAGCCTTGGAATCTTTCCGAGTCTTTATTTATTTCATCCAGTTCTATTGAATATATTCTATGTCCATTTGCGATGCTTTCTTTTACTGTAATCAGAACGTCAGCTTTTTTGTCGCTTTGAAGAATTGCCGCAGAAACAAATCTTTTAATTGAAACAACATTCGGGTCGTCTGGATTTTTCAAATTACCATGAGAAGCAACAAGAATTGCGGTTTCATAGAGAGGTTTTATTTTTGCTGCAAGTTCAAAATGTTCTGCAAGAGTAAATCCATTCTGTTTTGATCTTTCCAGAGCCTTTGCACTTGTCATTTTATCAATGGAATGTTTAGAAAGATTTGCTTCAATTCCTGTGCTTATATTCACAAGTTTACCAAGAACAGGTCTAAGAATTGCAAGAAGTTCCTTTCGTTTATAATTTGCATAACCTTGCTTCTTGGAAGTTGTTTCTGCCTGCTTCATATGCTATTCCTTATCTTTGAGGGATTCTTCTATTTCTTCTATTGTAGGCATACTGCTTTTAAAATCAGTTGGATAGAGTTTTGAAAGCTCATATTCCGAAATTCCTATTGGAACCGCACTGTTTAGAATTTCCTTTACAATAATCAATAATATATCGTATGTGCCCCACGGAATACTCCTCAAATCGTCCGCAAGCTGTGGACGATTCTCTGTTTCACCCTTGAAAAACTCATAATAATACTTCATATATTTTAGGTTTGTGGGAGCCAAGCCTTTTACTCCTGGCAGTTCATTTTTTAAGTCGTTGCTCAATCTATTATAAAAACCACTGCCATATCTGTTTTCGCTTTGTATAGAGACGATATCTTTTCCAAGCGACCAATAAAATTCAAGGCAGTAATTTATAACTGCAGAATGAGCCTTTAACCGTTGCTGCAAATAACGGTTCTTTAATTCCTGAACCCAAGTTGAGTATTCTTTATCAAAAACTGTTATTTCATTTGCCATTCTTTATCCCCCTGTTTGTTTCTACCGCTTGAAGTTAAAATTTTTGATCTCAAAAACTGCTTCATTTTTGTGTTCTCCCCTACAGCTTAAATCCCATCGCTTCAAGATGGGCGGCAACCTGCTTTTCTTCTTCGGCGAGTCTTGCTGTCAGGTCCGGCAGCGTGTCTGAACTGAACCCCAAAAGTTGGACATTTTTGGAGGTAATATGAATAAAAAATA
>SAMEA104315437__coassemble_208_pt1 | contig 49559 bp, 46 predicted proteins | sample SAMEA104315437__metabat2_low_PE_023 | metagenome-assembled genome bin SAMEA104315437 (sample SAMEA104315437) | gut metagenome | biome: Monkey gut; feature: monkey-associated habitat; material: faeces | place: China | collected 2013 | reverse complement strand
CAGATATTTTAGAAGAAGAAAAAGAAAAATCCCAAAAAACTGGTTTTGAAGAAGGTCTTTCTGAAGGACGCATAGAAAATTTAAAAGAATTAATTTCCAAAAAAATTGAAAAGGGGAAAACTGACGAACAAATTGCAGATGAGGTTGAATTATCCATTGAAGAAACTAGAGTTTTAATAAAACAATGTTTGGAACAGAAATAAGCAATTACAAATTTTCAATTTCTTCTAACCAGGAGTTTACCACTGCATCACTTGGCATTCGCCAATCTCCTCTTGGAGAAAGATTTATTGTTCCAACTTTTGCTCCATCTGGCATACAAGAACGTTTAAATTGTTGGCTAAAAAATCTTTTGTAAAAAATCTTTAACCATTTTAATTTAGTTTCTTTTGAATATGGAAGATTTGTATTTTCGACTAAAAATAAAATTTTTGTTGGAGAAAAACCGAATCTTAACAAATAATAAAGATAGAAATCATGAAGTTCATACGGTCCGACTAAATCTTCTGTAACTTGAGAAATTGTTCCATTTTTAGGTGGAAGAAGTTCTGGACTTACTGGAGTTGCTAAAATATCTTTCAAAACATTTGAAAAATTTTCATTTTTAGAATCTTCAGAATCTGTTGCAAACCATTCAACTAAAAATCTTACTAAAGTTTTTGGAATTGAAGAATTTACACCATACATTGACATTTGATCTCCGTTGTAAGTACACCAACCTAAAGCTAATTCTGAAAGATCTCCAGTTCCAATTACAATTCCATTCGTCTTGTTTGCATAATCCATCAAAATTTGTGTTCTTTCACGTGCCTGAGAATTTTCGTAAGTTACATCATGACAATTTTCATCTTGTCCAATATCTTTAAAATGCTGGCGAACAGAATCTTCTATTTTAATTTCTTTTAAGCTAACTCCGCATTCTTTTGCCAAAATGCAGGCGTTTTTGTAAGTTCTATCAGTTGTGCCAAAGCATGGCATTGTGATGGCTGTTATTTTTGAACGTTCAATCTTACAAAAATCAAACGCTTTACAAGTTATAAGTAATGCTAAAGTTGAATCTAATCCACCAGAAAGTCCAACTACCGCCGATTGACAATTTATGTGGCGTAATCGTTTTGCTAAACCTTGTGATTGCAAATTTACAACTTCAAGACATCGTTGAGTTCTTTTTTCTTTATTTAAAGGAACAAAAGGATGTGAATCTATAAATCGCTCAAAATTTGCAATTTGTGAATTTTGTAAACTGATTTTTATAATTACGTAATCAGAATTAAAAAAATTATTATTTACCGAAAAACCAAAACTTGTAGTTTTCCGTCTTTCTTGGCAAATGCGTTCAAAATCAATATCGGCAAAAATTGTTTGATTTGAAAAAAGTTCTGATTGTGAAAGAATTGTTCCATTTTCTGAAATTAAATTTTGCCCGCCAAAAATCATATCTTGAGTTGATTCATCTTTTCCGGCGTTTGTATAAAGATAAGCACAAATTAAACGAGCAGAATGAGATTTTACTAAAGAAATTCGATAATCAGCTTTTCCGATAATTTCATTTCCAGCAGAAAGATTTGCAATTATTGTTGCACCAGCCAAAACGTGTCTTGTTGATGGCGGAAGAGGAACCCATAAATCTTCGCAAATTTCACAAGAAATTGATAATTCTGGAGATTTTTCATCTTGGATTAAAATGTTTGTTCCAAAAGGAATATTTTCAAAATTTGCAAAATTTATAAATTGGGTTTTTGTACTTTGTAAAAAAGGCGTAAAATGTCTTCTTTCATAAAATTCGGCATAATTTGGTAAAAAAGATTTTGCATATAATGCTAAAAGTTTTCCTTTAAAAATTGCCGCTGCACAATTAAAAATTCCTTCTGTTCTTGGAACTGGAATTCCAACAAAAATGAGAGAATTTAAATCCTCAGTTTTTTTTATAATTTCGGATAAAGTTTTTTCTGCAGAAACGTGAAGTGTTTTTTGAAAAAATAAATCTCCGCAAGTGTAACCTGTTATACAAAGTTCAGGGAAAACAATAATACTTACTCCTCTTTGAGAAGCTTCAACCGCAGAATTGATAATCTGTTCACCATTAAATTTACAATCTGCAACTTTTAAGTGCGGAGTAACACATGCCGTTTTTACAAAACCATAATTCATATTTTATAATTATGAGAAAAATTTATTTTGGGTCAAGTGTATCACCGATTTCTACAAAATCTATTTTGCAACTGCCAGAAATTATTTCTATTTCAACGAGATGCTTTTTTTGCTGTAAATTATTTTTATAACAGAGAATTTCTTTATCAGTAATTTTTTCACATTCAAAAATCTGTTTAAGTTCTTCGCCATCAATCTTAATTTTAAAAATTGTTTTTTCATCACAATTTCCAGCCAAGTAAAAACTTGTACCTTCAAAATTCAATTTTAATTTTGAACCAGCAAATCCTTGTGAAGAAGTTCTTTTGTATTGTTTAAAACTTCCCATTGTGCAATGTTCCCAATGAGATTTTTCAGATTCAATATATTCAAAATTGTTATCAAAATTATCATAACGATTGATGTAAGGATTTTTTCCAACTGGAGAAATTTCTAAATTTGAAAAAAGATTTTTATCAAAATTACTAAAAAGTGCAACTCTTCCAGCTGATTGCATAGGAATTCCCAGATTTTCTATTGTTTCTGAAAGAATTTGATTTTCATTAATCCAAATTGTTATAAAATTTTCCTCTGCTTGAATTTTTAAAAGATTCCATTCTTTAAGATTTTCAATTTTTCCTTTTCTGATTTCGTTTTTATTATGGCAAAAAATCCAATCTCCATTTTCAAAAAGTTTTATCAAATATCCACTTTGTCCAGAATCTGCAAGATTGTAGCGAATTCCAATTCCTGCATAATTTTCGTTTTTTAAAATTGAATTTCTGGCAAATTTGATTTTTATTTGACTAGAATAATTAAACCATCTGTCATCGCCAAGATTTGTTGTCGGATTTGGAGTAAATCCCCATTCTTTATTCCGATTTGTATTTTCGATTTTTTGTTGTAAAACATTTTTTCCATCAAGATTTATAATTTCAAACGCTCCACCTTGATCTGTTGTGAATAATGGTGCATCTCCTCGATTTTTAAGAAAGTCTTTTGGAAAATTTGAATAAGAAAAATCATCTTGATATGGAAGTTTGAAAAAATCATTTTTTTTGGAAAAATTAAAATCAAAAATAGGGAAACTTACATTGAGTGTAGAAAGTGTGATTAAACTATTTGGTTTTAAGGTGATTTTTGTGCATTTTGAAGAAAAGTTCAAAACTGATTTTTGTAAAATTTTTTCTTTGGAAATTCCAAAAGTTTCATAAAGATAAAGATTTTTTAAATTTGTATTTCCAATATCATTTATTTCATATTCGATTTCTTCTGCTGTAGTATTTGTAATTACAATGCTCCAGTCATTTGTTCTTGGATTACATCCTGTTAGATAAGAAAAAGTTGCATTTGCAATGGAATGTCCATCACCAGCGGCTTTTCCATCTCCAAAACAAGCATCTTCTAAAATAGACCAATCTTTTTTTATAAATTGACTAAAATGAATCGTCATGTAAAAACCAGGATCTATTTCGTAAAATCCATTCCACGGCGTATTTGCTGTTATAAATTGTTTATGACAATAAGTTACGCCATCATAATAAGAAGCGATAATCGGTTGAAATTCGTAAAGAGTCATTTTTCCGCCTGGAAACATTGTGATAATTCTGTTTGCAACGTCTAAAATTCCGTTTAAGCCGTTTAATCCAGAACCGTTTCCATCATATTTTGCAATTCCTTTTGAAAATCCCATAGGAGAACTGCCTTCGCTAAACCAAATTTCTTTTCCTAAATCTTGCAATTGCCAAATTTTTTCTGGCGACCAGGAAGTGTAATGACTTCCTACAACTTCAACGGCATTTAGAAGTTCTTCATCTTTTAGCATTTCTTCTGCTTGCATCCAAGTTCCAACTTCATCACCAATGACAATTTTGATTTTTGAAAAATCGTAAGGAACATTTTTGTCGGTTTTTAGTCGATTTGAAAGAAATTTTATCCAATTAAAATCCCAACCGCGTTCGTTTTGAGTTGTACTTACAAAATCAAATTTTAAATTAAAAGTTTGATACGCTTGAACAAGATTTTCTTTATACCATTTATAGCGGGCTTCATAAACATTATCAGATTTTTCAATCCAAGCAGGTTCTCCCCACCAAAGCATATCTAAAGTTAAATCCGGATTAATTTTTTTTGCATCCGCACAGAGAATAAATCCTACTCCACGAGTGATATCTGCTTTTTCTGTTGGACTTCTCATTGTGCAAGGTTCTGTTCCAGATGATGAATTTATGTCAGAACCCATTTCTATTTTTAGATGTTGAACTTCAATTCCGTTTTTGCCAAAAATAAGTTCTAGAATTTCATTATATTCTTTTGGATGAAGTGATTTATAATCAATTAAAAGGCGAGAAGAATTATTTCCGCTAACCATTCCCATTCCACGCCAAAGTTTATTTTTTTGTATAATTGCCTTTTTTGTATCGATGATAATTTTTCTAGAAAGTTTACTCATAAAAATAGTTTATCACGAAAATAAAAGAATTCATAATTTTATGGAAAGATTTTTTTGAAGTTTAATTTGAAATTAATTTGACTAAAAATTTTTACTTATTTATATTATCTTTATGATTTTTCTTAAAAAAAATTGGTTTTTCTTGTTTTGTTTATTTTTCTTTATTTCTTGTTCTACCCAAAAAAGTGAAATTTCGTTTTATGCGATGAATACTTTTATGACAATTCAATCTTATGGGAAAAATTCCGATAAAATAAATTTAGAAGCAAAAAAACGAATTGAATATTTAGATTCTATCCTTTCTACAACAAATATTTCTTCTGAAATTTATAAATTAAATCATAATCAAGATAAATTTATTGAAGTTTCTGATGAAACAAAAAATCTTATAGAATTTTCAACAAAAATATCAAATAAAACAGATGGAGCTTTAAATATCGCTTTGTATCCAATAATTTTGGAATGGGGATTTACAACTCAAAATTACAAAATTCCTTCTTTGCAAAAAATTTCAGAATTATTAGTTTTTACAGATTATAAAAAAATAGAAATAAATGAAAATTTTGTAAAACTTCCAGAAAATATGATGATTGATTTAGGTTCTGTTGGAAAAGGTTTCGCCGGGGACGAAGCAATTAAAATTTTAAAGAAAAACGGAATAAAATCTGCAATTTTAGATTTGGGCGGAAATATTCAAACTCTTGGAAAAAAAATTGATGGTTCTGATTGGAATATTGGAATAAAAAATCCTCTTGATGAAAAATCAACTTTATCTGTAAAAGTTTGTGATAAGGCAGTAATTACTTCTGGCGGTTACGAAAGACATTTTTTTTCTGATGATGGAACGGAATATATTCATATTTTTAATCCAAAAACTGGTTTTCCCGTTGATAATGATATTTTAAGCGTAACAATTATTTCAAATTCAGGAACTTATGCAGACGCTTTAAGTACAAGTCTTTTTGTTATGGGAAAAGAAAACGCTCTTAATTTTTGGCAAAATACTCAAGATTTTAAATTGATTTTAATTTGTAAAGATGGTTCTACAATTATAAAAGGAAATTAAATTTCTTTTAAATTAATTTCTTTTGCTTGTAAAGCGATTTTTATTTTCGTAAAAATATTTCCATTTGTTGATTGCATAATTTTATTTAAACCAGAAAAATATCTTAAAACTAAACAAATTAAATTATTTCCAGAAAATTTTACTTTTGTAAAACATTGACTTAAAGCAAAAACTGTTGAAAGTTTTAGAGATTTTTCTATTCCTAAAATCAGTGAATTTTGTGTGATATTCCATTTCCAAATTGAAAATAAAATTTTTCCGTTTGGTTCAATCAATGTTGAAAAAATTACAAAGCACCACAAACTTAAATGAGGAATAATCATAATTTTGCGTTTGCAAATTTTTTGAAAAATTAACGAAAAGATAAAAAATCCACATAAAATAAAAATATTTTTTATCATTAAAGTTGTGATTGCAAAAATCAAAATTAAAATTGAAAAAATGAAAAATTTCGCATTGTTTTGTTTTTCTTCATCAAAAATTAATTTTGGCGTTTCGGAAGGAATTTTTAAAATTTGACTAAAAAAAGCAGTTAAAATTCCAGAAAAAACGCTAAAAATCATCATCAAACCTAAAATAGAAAAAGTGCCTTCTCCTAAATAAAAGCTGCTCAATAAAATTTGAATAATTGCACTTGTCGCAGAACCGATTAAAGAAATTCCGTAAACAGAAATTAACTTAAAGCGTAAAATTTTTACGCAAAAAAACATTATCATTCCGCTAAAAATTGATTGAAAAAATGAAATTATAAAAAATGGCGAAATTAAAGTTCCAGAAAAAATGCAGGAAACAATTGATTTTATTGTTGTTAAGATAAAAAATGATGGAAAATTTAAATCAAAAGCTAAAAGAATTACAATATTGCTAAAACCAAATCTAAAAAAAGGAATAAATCTTGGTAAAATCATTTCTAAATAGGAAAATAAAAGCGTTAAAGAGGCTAAATATGCAATCCGATTTTTATCAATTTTATTTTTATTGAGAAATGGCATCAAATTCCTCATTATTTTTTATTTTTATGCTGACTTTATTTGGAAGACAAACGATTTGATTTGCCCAACCTTGAGAAACGCAAGTTTTGTTTGGACAAGCGGAATCTAAAATATGAACGGAACCATTTTTTATTTCAAAAGTTGTAGTTCCTAATGCACCTTCAACTTTATAAATTCCATCTTTTTTTAGTGAATATTCATACTGAATTCCGTTTGCATCTACAATCACAGAATTTCCTTTTTTGGAGAAAGATTTTATCGTAAAAAAAACTCCTAAAAACAAAATAGAAAATAATATTAAAAAATCAAAAGGTTTTGGTTTCATAAAATTTCTTGAGATTTTAAAGCGGGCAACAATTCTTCAAAATAAAATCTATCATCAATTTTTTTATTCCCAACTGTATGTCCTAATTTTCTGTCTGCACGAATTTTTTCACCATGAAAATCTGACGCTGCGGTTATAAAATATCCAATTTTTTTGCCTAATTCTTCTAAACGAATACAATCACCCATTTTTGCACCAGGATGATAAGCTTCTAAACCTGCAATTCCTCTTTCAAAATAATCTTGCAAAACATCTGGAAGTTTTCCCCAAGAAATATAAAGCGACATTGGATGTGCTAAAACTGGAAGTCCGCCAGATTCTCGAATTGCAATAATTGCTTCATCAAGATTGGCTCCAACTCGCTGAACAAAAAAAGGTCTTCCTTGCCCAAGATATTTATCAAACGCCTGCTGATTATTTTTTACAATTTTCTTCAAAACAAGCATTTTCGCTAAATGTGGACGCCCAATTTCTGTGTTTGGAAAATGATTTTGGATTTCTTCAAGAGAAATATCAATTCCTGCATTTTGCATTTTAGAAATAATTTCCTGATTTCTTAACAATCTGTTTCCTTGCAATTCTTCTAGGATTTTTTTTAAGGATGGAGATTCTTTTTGTAAGCCTAATCCTAAAAGATGAAATTCGCCACGTTTTGTATTTATATTCAATTCAGTTCCTGGAACAAGTGTGATATTATATTTTTCTGCCGCAATTTTTGCTTCTGGAATTCCAGCAATCGTATCATGGTCTGTGATGGCAATTGCTTTAAAAGTTTTTTCGGCTGCCATTTGTATAATTTGCGATGGAGAATATTGTCCATCAGAAGCGGTTGTGTGAACATGTAAATCAATCATAATTATAGGATAGCATATTTTTTTTTCTTTTGATATAATTTTATCGTTTAGAGCAAATTTAAAAACGAAGGAGTTTGAGAAAAGTGCCTAAAGCAATACAATATTCAAAAGGTTCTGTTATTTATTTTGAAGGTGACCACGAAGATAGAATTTTCATCGTACAAAGTGGAATTGTGCTTCTTTCAAGTACAGATATTGAAACTGGAAGTGCTGTAGCGGAACAAGTAAAATCTGGTGAATTTTTTGGAGTAAAATCGGCATTAGGACATTTTGCTCGGGAAGAAACTGCAACTGCATTAACTCCAACGGTAACAGTTGCTTTAACTGTTCAAGAATTTGAAACTGTTTTTAGTAATAATAAAGCTCTTATTATGAAAATGCTTCGAGTTTTTTCTAATCAGCTTAGACAAATTCATTGTAAAATTGAATCAACTTTGAACAATCTTACTGAAGATCAAAAAAGTGGAATGCTCGCTGTTGCAAAAAGTTTTTATGATGATGAAAAATATCGTTCTGCATGCGATGTTTATTTAAAATTCTTAAAACGTTATCCAAATTCTTCAGAAAAAGAAGAAGTTGCAAAACTTTATAATGAAGCAAAAATTAGAAAAGATAGATTAGAATCTAGAAATAATCGAACAGTTTTTGACTCTCGTGATGATGATTCGTCAAAATCGAATTCTTTAAAGATTTTTGATCTTCCTGCTTTTGAACGTTTTGCAAAAACTTATGAACCATCACAAGTAATTATTTCTGAATATGAACCTGGAGATTCTTTTTATTTTCTCCAAAGTGGAAATGTTCAACTTATAAAATGTGTAAATGGAACTTCTAAAAATTTAGATATACTAAAACCTGGTGAATTTTTTGGTGAAATGGCGATTTTGGATAATTCTCCTCGTTCTGCAACTTGTATGGCAATTGGAAATGTAAAATGTCTTGAATTTACAAAAGAAAATTTTGAACTTTTAATTACAGGAAATCCTCAAATGGCTTTATTGCTCTTGAAACTTTTCTGTAAAAGAATATATGATCAAAAACGTCGCTATCGAATTCTTGTAGTAAAAGATTTACAGGCGAGAGTGGCGGATGTTTTTCTTATGCTTGATGAAATGGATCCTGTTGCAAATGAATTAGAAAAACAGCGAAGATTTAACGTTACAATTTCAGATTTAGCACATTGGGCAGGACTTTCTCCTGAAGTTATGCGTGATGAAGTTAATAAAATGGTTTTGCAGCGAAAAATTGAAATTTATGATAATTATGTTATTGTAAATAATATTCTTGATATGAAACGTGTTTACGACACAAGAGCCATAGCAAGACAATAAAATATTTTTTTGCCGACTTAGCTCATCTGGTAGAGCAGCACCCTCGTAACGTGCAGGTGGTTGGTTCAAGTCCGACAGTCGGCTTTTTAAAGCAACTCGATAAATCTCGTTGCACGCATTTTGGGTGGAGAATCCTAAAACAACCCTGCGGCTTGTTTCTTAACGGATTTCCGATAAGAGCGGGTTCAAGTCCGACAGTCGGCTTTTTAAAGCAACTCGATAAATCTCGTTGCACGCGGTTTGGTGGATAATCCTAAAACAACCCTGCGGCTTGTTTTTTAACGGATTTCCGATAAGAGCGAAAACTTTTTGCGAGAACAATTTATTGGAAACTTGCATAGTCATTCAAATTTCATTATTATTATTTTGATATTTTAGGAAATCTATTGAAAGATTCCCAAAATTTTATAAGGAGGTCTTTTAATGACTATTAATGACATCAAAAATACTAAGATTAAAAATTGGGTTGAAGAATGCGTTAAAATGTGTGAACCAGATAGCGTTAGAATCGTTGATGGTTCTCAGAAAGAGTATGAAGAATTAATGCAAAAATGTGTAAAAGAAGGTTTTGCTACTCCATTAGCAAAGAAACCAAATAGTTTTCTTTTCCGCTCTGACCCTTCAGATGTAGCTCGTGTAGAAAAAAGAACTTTCATCGCTTCTAAAAAAGAAGAAGATGCTGGTCCTACAAATAACTGGATTAATCCAGATGAACTTAAAGCAACTATGAAAGGACTTTATACAGGCTGTATGCATGGTCGTACAATGTATGTTATTCCTTTCTGTATGGGTCCAGTTGGTTCCCCAATCGCAAAATATGGTATTGAACTTACAGATTCAGAATATGTTGTTTTGAATATGGATATTATGACTCGTGCTGGAGAAAAAATCTGGGCTTATCTCGATGATGATTTTGTTCCATGTCTTCACTCAGTTGGAAAACCATTAAATAATGGTGAAAAAGATAACGGAGTTTGGGCTTGTGCTCCAGTTGAACAAAAATATATTTCTCAATTCCCAGAAGAACATCTTGTTTGGTCTTATGGTTCTGGTTACGGTGGAAATGCTCTTCTTGGAAAAAAATGTTTTGCTCTCCGTATAGCTTCTGTTATTGCTCGTGAAGAAGGCTGGCTTGCAGAACATATGCTTATCTTAAAACTTACTCGTGAATCTGATGGAGAAGTAAAATATGTTACAGGTGCTTTCCCTTCTGCTTGTGGAAAGACTAATCTTGCAATGCTTATTCCTACAATTCCTGGTTGGAAAGTTGAAACAGTTGGTGATGATATTGCTTGGATGAAATTCGGTGATGATGGTCGTCTTTATGCAATCAATCCAGAAGCTGGTTTCTTTGGTGTTGCTCCAGGAACTTCTGAACAATCTAATAAAAATGCACTTGTTGCTGCTAGTGAAAATACAATCTTTACAAACTGTGGTCTTACAGAAGATGGCGATGTTTGGTGGGAAGGAATTGGCTATGCTCCAGAAGGAAAAGAAATTACTAACTGGCATGGAAACAAAGTTGCTTGTCCTACAAACGATAAAAATCCTAAAGACAAGAGTCAATGTATTGCACATCCAAATGCACGCTTTACTGCTCCTGCTAAACAATGTCCTTGTATCGCTTCTGATTGGGAAGATCCAAAAGGTGTACCAATTTCTGCAATCTTATTTGGTGGACGTCGTCCTTCAACAATTCCACTTGTTCATCAAGCTCGTTCTTGGGAACATGGTGTATTCTTAGGTTCAATTGTAGGTTCTGAAATTACAGCAGCTTCTACAATTAATGCTGATGAAGTTGGAAAAATCCGTCGTGACCCATTCGCAATCATTCCTTTCTGTGGATACAACATGGGCGATTATTTCCAGCACTGGATTGATGTAGGAAATGCAGCAAAAGATAAAGATCTTCTTCCAAAGATTTTCTACGTAAACTGGTTCCGCAAGGATGATGATAATGCTGATCTTCCAGGTGGATTTATGTGGCCAGGATATGGTGATAACTCACGCGTTCTTGCTTGGATTTTTGACCGTTGCGATGGAAAAGATAACTTTGTTGATACACCAATTGGATATATGCCAAAAGAAGGTGCAATCAATACTGAAGGTCTCGCTGACTACTACAAAAAGACATTGCCAGAAATCACAAAAGTTGATGTTGAAGGCTGGAAGAAAGAAGTTAAAGATGTTCGCGAAAATCATTATCCAAAATTTGGAAAACATCTTCCAAAAGAACTTTGGGATACATTGGATGATTTGGAATCTCGCTTGAATAAAGCATAATTTCTTTAGTCCTAAATAAAATTATAAACTGACTGTTTTTATAAAAATGGTCAGTTATGACAAAAATCCTACTAGCAAACTGTTTTTTCAAATGTTAGTAGGATTTTTTTTGTTTTAGATTATCAAATTAAATTATGAAACTGATGTTTATTCAGCCTCTGGCAAGTCATGTTTTACAAGTTTTCCTTCTTTTGCATGTTGAACAGAAATCGCAAGTCTTTTTTGATTTTCTTCACTCCAGAAAGGATCTTCATCGGTAACTTCAAATGGAATTTTATGCTCGCGGACAGTTGCTTTTGCAAACATATTTACTGCTGCAGAAACTGTAAGTCCAACATTTTTACAGAATTTTTCAAAATCCGCTTTCGTTTCATCATTCATTCTAATACTTAATGTAGCCATTTTTGTCCCCATATTTATGAAAGATTTTATTTTGCGAAAATATTTTTAGAAAATATAATACATATGTAATACAAAATATATACAAAGTCAATTTTTTAGGATAAAATTTAATTATCACATTTTGAAGTTTTAGAAATTTTTCTTGCAAGATAAACAAACGGCGTATCAAGTAGACTAGTAAAAATATAAATCACATAGCAAGCACCTGTAATTTTTATTAATTCCGAAAAATCATAAATTCCTAAAAATGCTCCAAAATTAAAAATTACAATATTTACAAGTTGGGAAAATAGTGTAGAAAAATTGTTTCTGAGCCAAAGAAATTTTGTATGACTTCCAGATTTTTTCTCAGTAAAATTCCACCATTTATGATAAAGCCAAACATCAAAAATTTCAGAAATTGCATATCCTGCTAAACTTGCAAAAAGAATTCTTGGTGTATTTGAAAAAAGTGCTTTTACAGAAGGGCTTGCCCAATCAGATTGTGCAGGAATGTAATGACACCACATTGTAGAAAGGATTATAAAAAGTGCAGTTGTGATAATTCCAATATAAACTCCTTTATCAGCATCTTTTTTTCCGTAGATTTCACTTAAAATATCAGTTGCTAAAAAACTTGAAGCAAAAAGAGTATTTCCCAAAGTTTGATCCATTCCAAAGGCGTGAACTAAAATTGTAACTTCGATATTTGCAAAAACGGCACAAATTCCAATCCAGGCAAAAAGCCCAGATTTTCCAAAAAGTTTAAAAAATAGAACAGTTGAACCAAATGAAATTAATAAAGAAATGATTAATAAAAATTCGTTCATAAAATCTCCAAATTGATAAATTTTGCAGAAAAGACAATTGTAAAAGTTGAAATTTTATAAACTAACCTGGTTTTGTTTTACGACAGGAGGGCTTCGAACTGTCTTTTTTGCGTACATTGACTTTATCAAATAAAAAAAAAATATGCAATTTCTTTTTTATTTTTAAGAGAGAAAGATTATTAATTTGGAAAATAGAAATTTAATAAAAGAAAGATTTAAAAAATTGAGGAAGATAAACAAATCTATCTTCCTCATAAAATAGAATGGTTTAGAATAATTTTAATTCAAGTCCAAGTGTTGCATAAAGAGAACGACGAGTATATTCAATTGTTGGATAACTTCCTACAGAAGTACCTGCAACATCTATAGTACGTTCATCTTTTTTGAAATCCATAATATATCTTCCAGAAGCAACAAGTCCTATATGATTTGTAATATAGAATTTTAAATCAACTCCTGCAGCAAGTCCCATTTTGAATGAATCTTTACTAAGATGTGTAACTTCATCTAATGCTTTTAAAGTTGTTCCAAAATTAGGTCCTGCACCAAAGCCGAGAGTGAATTTCCACAAATCAAGATTCAACCAAACCATTAAAGGTACATCTAATTGTAAAGTTTGAGATTTTGTACTTTCAACTCCTCCATTTTTGTAAGAAACTGTACTATTAATGATATTTGCTTCTGCTTGAACTCCTAATCCTCCTAGCAAAGCAAAATTTGCATAAATTCCACCACCAAAATCAAATGCTGAATCTAGAGAAAGTTCTGTTACGGTTTCTTTAATAGAACTTTCTGCAGCAATATTTGTTCCTAAAATTGCTCTTCCACCAAGTGAAAAATCAAGTGCAAATGTAGAACTTACTAAAGTTACAGCAGCTACAGCCAACGCAATAATTTTTTTCATTTTTTTTCTCCTATAAAAAGTCAATGAGGAAATCTCAATTTCCGATTTGACTTTTTTAACAACTTCGCAATGAAATGAGAAGTTGTGTTGATAAATAAGTTTGCAACGCAAACTAAACCAATTTTTCTAAATCCAAAAACATTTTACCATAGTTTTATTGAATTTACAAAAATATTATTTATTATTTATTACTTTTTGAATTGCATCAAATAATTCTGAATATTCTGTAAAAGCTGGATATTGTGGATATTCTTTGATAATTTTTTCTGTTGAACGGAATAAAAATCCTGCTTTTGACGCTTGAATCATTCCTAAATCGTTAAAACTATCACCACTTGCAATTGTTTCATAACCAATTGATTGTAATGCTTTTACTGTTGTAAGTTTGCTTTTTTCGCAGCGCATTTTATATCCTGTGATTTCACCAGAATCAGAAACTTCCAAAGAATTGCAGAAAATTGTTGGCCAGCCAAGTTTTTCCATAAGAGGAGAGGCAAATTGGCTGAATGTATCACTGATGATGATGACTTGTCCATTTTCACGTAATTTATCAAGAAAATTCTTTGCACCAGGAAGAGGTTCTATTTTTTTAATTGTTTCTTGAATTTCTTTTAAACCGAGTTTGTGTTCTTTTAAAATATTAATTCTATATTTCATAAGTTTATCATAATCTGGTTCGTCGCGAGTTGTTCTACGCAATTCAGGAATTCCAACAGCATCGGCAAAAGCAATCCAAATTTCTGGAACTAAAACACCTTCTAAATCAAGACAAGTAATGTACATAATTTTCTCCAAAAAATAAAAGTTTATAAAGCAATAATTTATTTTCTTTTGCTAAGAATAGACGATTTATTGAAATATGTCAAAGAAAAGCATAAAATAAAATTATGGCACAAAAACGAGAATCATCTAGTAATTCAAAAAGAACGACACAAAAAAAAAGAACTTCTAAACATAGAAAATCAAAAAAAACGAATGGAAAAATTCCAACTTATAAAGTTTTAGTTTATTGTGCGTTGGCAGTTGCAATTTGTATTTTGTTGTATCTTATTGCTGATATATCTGATAAAACTATAAAAAGTGAATCTTCTTCTATTGCGGAACGTTACGAAAAAATTGATGAAGATAAAACTAAAGAAGAAACAAAAAGTTCTGTTCAAAAAGTGGAACCCGAGAAAAAAAATCAATCTGAAACAAAATCATCTCAAAATAAAAATGTAATTTCGTCAGAAAAAAGAATTTCTCAGCCTCAAAATGAAGAAAAAACAAAAATCAAACAGGAAAATGTAAAAAAAGTTGAGGAAATTGAAAAAAATCCTATTAAAAAAGAAGAAAATCAAATTGTACAAAAAAAAGATTTTGACTTTCCGGATGCGATAAATAATGCAAAAATTGCCTTTGTTTTTGATGATGGCGGACAAAATTTAATGCAATTAGAAAAGTTTTTATCACTTCCGTTTTCCATAACGATTGCGGTTCTTCCAAAACTTCCTCATTCTGTAGATTCTGCAGAAAAAATCCGTGCATCCAAAAATGAATTAATTCTTCATCAGCCAATGCAATCTGTAAATGAAAATGTAAATCCGGGAAAATGTGCTATAACTCCAGAAATGACAGAAAATCAAATTATTTCTGTTTTGTTTGAAAATGTAAATGAAATTGCCCCAATTTCTGGTTTGAATAATCATGAAGGTTCAGCAATTACCGCAGATGCAGAAAAAATGGCAATAGTTTTAAAATTTGCTTCTGAAGAAGGAATTTATTTTTTAGATAGTAGAACGAATGTTCAAACAAAAGTTCCTTATGTTGCAGAACAAATGGGATATAGTTATTATGAACGTAACATTTTTTTGGATAATGAAAAAACTCGCGAAAATGTGTTGAAAGAATTAAAAAAAGGCTTAAATATTGCAAATAGAGATGGTCAAGTTATTATGATTGGGCATATTTGGAGTGCAGATTTTTTACCAGAATTATTAAAAGAAATTTATCCTGAATTGACTAAAAAAGGTTATAAATTTATAAAAGTCAGTCAGGCTGAAAGAAAAAATTAAAATTGAGTTAGGAATAAATATGAAAGTTTTAGGAATTGAATCATCGTGTGATGAAACTGCTTGTGCAATTGTGGAAGATGGAAAATCTATTTTGAGTAATGTTGTTGCAACTCAAATTCCGTTTCATCAAATTTATAAGGGAGTTGTTCCAGAAATTGCTTCAAGAAAACATGCGGAATGGATTTTGCCAGTTGTAAAACAAGCTTTGGCAGAAGCAAATTTAACTTTAGATAAAGTCGATGCAATTGCGGCTACAAATCGTCCAGGACTTATGGGTTCTTTAATGGTTGGTTTTACGTTTGCAAAGACATTAGCTTGGGCAACAAATAAACCTTTTTATGGAGTGAATCACATGTTAGGTCATTTGTATGCAGCACAGCTTCAGAATTCTGTTGAATATCCTTTTTTGGGGCTTTTAGTTAGTGGCGGTCATACAATTATTTGTAAAGTAACAAATTTTGATGAATTAGAGATTTTAGGAACAACTGTTGATGATTCTGTTGGAGAAGCTTTTGATAAAGTTGCCAAATTTTATGGATTAGGTTATCCAGGTGGAGTGATTATTGATAATCTTGCTAAAAAAGGAAATCCTAAAGCCGCAAAATTCCCAATTCCAAAATTAGATGAAAAAGAACATAGATATGATGTTTCTTTTAGTGGATTAAAAACGGCTGTAATTCATCAGTGTGATTTATTCTGGCAAGATGGATTTGAACATTCTACAGAAAATATGTGTGCTGCTTTTCAAGAAACTGCAATAAAAACTTTGGTAAATAAACTTCTGCTTGCGGCTGATGACACTGGTTTAAAAACAGTCGTTTGTGGCGGTGGAGTTGCTGCAAATTCCAGGCTTAGACAAATTCTTAGTGAACGAAAAGATTTAAATTGTATTTTTCCTCCGTTAAAACTTTGTGGCGATAATGGTGCAATGATTGCTGGAGTTGCGTATCATTTCTTAAAACGAGGGGAAAGAGATGATTGGAATTCTATTACTTATGCACGAATTCCTCAATTTAAGAGAGGACTTGCTCAAGTTTTGCATGAAAAAAAATAATTTAAGCATCAATTTGAAAAAGAGCTCCTGGAAGTGGCTGAGCTCCAGCTAAAAGATATGAACTTTGTTTTATTGTTTGCTGAATTTGTTGTTGATAACTTTTTATAAGAGCGTCTGTTTGATTTTCTGTAAGATTTGAAAAATTTTGTTTTGGTTCATTTTTTATAGCAGAAAGACGTTCTATTAAAGAATTTAAAATTCGTATCTTACTGATTGAAACTCCATTTTGTCCAGAACGAGCGGCTACTCCAGAAACATGATCAAAATGAGAATATAAAAGTGCAGATTTATTTACAGGAACATAAAGTTTTCCACTTGTAGCAGAAGAACTTGTTCCATAAATATTTCCATAAGAAAAATTAACATTTCCAATAAAATTACTCATTTTTTATCACTCCAAAACAATTAGAAAAGTTCCAATTATTTTGATTATCGGATGTGATAAAAAAAAGTTAACAAAAAAAGGCTGACAAAAATCAATCATAAAATTAATTAATTTGTCAGCCTAAAAATTTATTAGTTATAAATTATTTTACTTCAAGATCTTTTATGAAAATAGGATCTTTTCCACCATAATAAACTTGAATTCCAAGGAATTCGCCTTCTGGTTTGTAAGAATTTCCCCAAAGTCCATCATCTGAAGCAAGATTAATAGTTGTTGTAGACCAGCTGTCTGTTGTCATTGGACCTGTGTACATAGCTGTTGCATGTTCACCTTCTGTGATTGCATTATTATACATTAATGCAATATTCCAAGTCCAAGTATTATCAGCTGGAACATCAAGACCTGCAACACTGAATGTAAATGTGCTTAAAGAAGCTGCATCTACAGGTTTGTCGAACAACCAGATAACACGAATGTTTCCGTCTCCGTTTGGAGATAATTTTACACATTCTTGACCTGCAAAATTTACAATTTCTGGTTCATCACAGAAAATATCAACTGGAGTTGGTTTTGAATAGTCTTTATTTGCAATAATTTTTACATTTTTTAATTTATTGCAAGAATTTCCTTTTGCAATTTTTCCAGTTGAATCATAAGGAAGGTGAAGAAGTCCATCATCTTCTTCCATAAATATAGATAAATCAGCAGAAATATCATCATCTGCTTTTTTCTTTGAACAAGACATCAAAGAGAATACTAATGCAGTTGCTACTAATGCGATAGCAATTTTTTTCATAAAACTTTCCTCCTAAATGAAAGATGCATTTTTTTATTAAGAATTTTTAAATTCTATTTTCAGTATAATCTTGTATTGCATTTTTTGAGAATTAGTTTTTTATTCTTTTTTTATTAAAAAATCAGTGATTTTATTTTTCTATGATGATTCCATCAATTGCAAGAGAAATAGATTCTTTTATAGTAGAAATATCTTTTATACCAAGAACAGTCATTTTAAAAATTGCCGATTCAATCATACTGTATAAAAGTTCATTTATTTCTTTTACAGAAATTTGTTTAAATTCGCCATTTTGAATTCCGCTAATCACAATTGTATTTATGTGATGTCTCATTCTGATAACTCTACGGCGAACTCTTTCTTCTGTATCGGCACCAGTTTTTTTTAGTTGTAAAAGATAATTTAAAAGAACAGAAAAAAGTTTAGTATTATTTTGACATTCATCAATAATTTTATCAAAAAAATCACGTAACGCTTTTTCGGAAGAAGGATTATCATCACTAACAATTTTATTTAAAGCGATTTCCAAAGATGAAAGAAGTTCTTTTATGCTTCCTAAAAAAATTTCATGCTTATTTTTAAAATAAATATAAAGTGTTGTACGAGTAATTCCACAACGATCTGCTATTTTCTGAAAAGTTGCATCTTCATAACCTTCATCAACAAAAACATCTAAAGATTTTTGGAGAATTTCGTGTTTTCGTTTGTCGTGTTCAATAATAATTGCCATTTTTTTTACCTTTTAGTTTTTTTTGATTCGATTATAAATGTAAAATACTGTATCAAGATTTCCAGCTTTCAAATTTTTTATATGATTTGCTTTATGCGAAAAATCTTCTTGAAATTTTGGATTTGAAGTGATAACGCCAATATCCCAATTTGGAAAATCTTCCCAAAGACTAGACATCTGTTTATAAAGTTTCGAAACTTCTTCTTCATCGCCAAGTCTTTCTCCGTAAGGAGGATTGCATAAAAGTAATCCGTTTTCGTAAGGAGCGTGTAATTGTTTAAAATCTGATTGAATAAAGTCTGGACGTGGAAGATGTGCTGAAATCCCAATAGATTTTAAAGCTCTTCCTGCCATAACGCATGCGTATTCTGCGTTTTTTTTCGCTCTTTCAATTGCTTTTGCATCTATATCTGAACCTGTGATTCTAACTTCAACATCAGTTCGGATTTTTGCTGCTTCTTGAGAACGAATTTCCAAACTTCGTTTTTCGTTATAAATTGAAAGATTTTCAAGTGCGAAACGTCTTCCAAATCCTGGAGCGACATTAAAAGCGTAAAGAGTTGCTTCAATTGGAATTGTTCCAGAACCGCAAAATGGGTCGTGAAGAGGATTTTTTCTGCGCCAAAGCATTTTTTGTAACATAACAGCAGCAGTTGTTTCTCTTAAAGGTGCAATTCCACCATCAACGCGGTAACCTCTTTTATGTAAAGGAAGTCCAGATAAATCTAAAAGTAGAAAAACTTTATTTTCATCAATGTAAATGCGAATGTCAGAACGTTCTCCAGTTTCTGGCAAAGTTTGCATATTCCATTTATCACCTAATTTTTTATAAATGGCTTTATGAACAATTCCTTGAATAGAATGTTCAGAATTTAATTTTGATTTATTAATTCTAACTTTATCAACAACAATTTTTGTATCTTTTTTGAAAAAGTCTTGCCAATTTACAGAATATGCTCCATCATATAAATCATCAAAATTTAACGCATTATATTCTGCAACTTGAAGATAGATTCTATCTGCCGTGCGTAAACATAAATTTGCACGAAAAAGAGAATCATCATCACCAGAAAAACTAACTCTTCCAGGTGCATTTGAAATGAGTTTATAACCTAAAAATTTAATTTCGTTTCCAAGAATTTTTTCTGCACCAACGGCACATAACGCTACAAGTTTGTTCATAAGTATTGCCAATTTAACAAATTGTGATATTTTGTTCAATTAAAATATCATAACAATTAATAAGGAATTCCATCATTTTCTGAATACGCTGAAATTTTTAATGTTGTCTTGCCAGTAACTTCTGAAGGTTCTGTAAAAGTATATTGGCGAATAATTTCTTTTTTATTTTTATCAGTTGTAACCTGTGTATGTTTTACTGAAACAAAACCCAAAATTTTAATTTGGTATGGAAGAAAATTTTCTGGAATAAAATTTTGTATATTTAAAGATTTATCAGCAGAAACTGGAAAAGGCATTAATTTTGAATCTATTTTTTTATTTCCATCACTACATTCAATCGCAATGTAAGGAGTTTTTTCAAATGAATCTGTTATATCTGATGAAGCAGAACTTGTAAAAGCAGGAATTGAATCTAATGTAAGAATATTTGCAACTTCATCATAACTTAAAGAAATCTTTTCATAAGTTAAATCATAATCTAAACCGTAAGTTTGAGTTTTTTTTGTATTTGTAATAGAAATTTTTTCTGACCAATTTGTGTAAGAAATATTATCATCAGAAATATAATATTTTAATCTGTAACAATAACTTCTTTCGTTGTTTGCATACGAATCACTAAAAGTGTAAGAATCTTCTGTGTAAGTTTTTGTATTTATCATTCCAATAGGAACACCTTCCGACTTATTACTAGGTTCTTCGTTTGTCGCATTAAAACGATAAATTGTAATGTATTTTGTGTCTGAATTTATTTTTGGAACAGAAATTGTTATATTTCCAGCATCATTATATTCAACATTTGGAGCTCTTCTATATTCACCATCGGTAATATTTGTGTTGCAACTTGTAAAAGAAAAAATAAAACAAATAGAAAGAGCAAAAAGATAGAGTGATTTTTTCATAGTAAACCTCATTTAAATATCGGTGGAAATTGTTAAAAAGATAAAGAAAAGATTTGTTAAAAAAATTAGTTTTCAGTAAAAGTTTTTTTTGTTATCATCATTTTGTATGAAAAAGATTTTGTTTATTTGTCATGGAAATATTTGTCGTTCTCCAATGGCTGAAATGTTTTTTAAAGATTTAGTTAAAAGAAATGGTTATGAAAAAGATTTTTATATTGATTCAGCAGCAACTGATTATGATGAAATTGGAAACGGAATGCACAGAGGAACTCGTGAAATTTTAGAACAACATAATATTCCTTTTTCAAATCACCGGGCTAGAATTGTTACAAAACAAGATTATGATGATTTTGATTTTTTAGTGATTATGGATAGCGAAAATGAACGTCATTTAAAAAGAATTGTTGGTCCTGATGTAAAAAATAAAATTAAATATTTAATGTCTTTTGCTGGTAAAAATCGTGATGTTGCAGATCCCTGGTATACAAGAAATTTTTATGAAACTTGGAATGATATTAATGAAGGTTGTTCGGCTTTATTAAAACAACTTGAAAATCTTGGAATTTAAAAACAATAACATATTGCAGAAAAAATAATTTGTAAGTAAAAATATAAATTATGATAATACAAAAAGAAAATCGTTTAATTATAAAAGATGAATTTGGCACAGTTTGGATTGAATCTTGGGGAAAAGATTCTGTTCGAGTAAGAATGACTCTTGAACGAAAAATGGATGATGAAAATTGGGCTCTTGAAGAAAAAGTTGCTCAAAATTCTCCAAAAATATCTATAAAAACTGTAGATACAACATATCCTTGGGCGGAACATTTTGAAAATGTAGAAAAAACTTCAGGACAAGAAGCAATTTTTACAAATGGAAAGATTCAAGTCCGCGTAAATCATGAAGATTGGATTAGTTTTTGGAAAATAGAACAAAATAAAGAAATTTTGCTTTTTGAAGAACAATGGAGAAATCGTCGCAGAATAGACAGATTTTGTGTTCCAACAAATAATCCTGGAAGAGAATTAATTCCAAATCAAAATACGTTTGATTATAAAGCGACAGTTCGTTTTGAAGCTTATGATGATGAACATTTATACGGAATGGGACAATATCAAGATAGTCATTGGGATAAAAAAGGTTCTGTCTTGGAATTATCACAAAAAAATTCACAAGCAAGCGTCCCTTTTGTTGTTTCTAGTCGTGGTTATGGTTTTTTATGGAATAATCCTGCAATTGGAACTGCTAGTTTTGCGACAAACGGAACAATTTGGTCTGTAGAAAATACAAAAAAAATTGATTATTGGGTTACTTGCGGAACTCCTTCCGAAATTGAAGAAAATTATTCCGCTGTTACGGGGCGAACGCCTTTAATGCCAGAGTTTGCAATGGGATTTTGGCAATGCAAATTACGTTACAGAACTCAAGATGAAGTTTTGCAAGTTGCAAGAGAATATAAAAAACGCGGTTTGCCTTTAAATGTAATTGTTATTGATTTTTTCCATTGGTCTTGTCAAGGTGATTTTAAATTCGATGCGGAAGACTGGCCTAATCCCGAAGAAATGGTAAAAGAACTTTCAGAAATGGATATAAAACTTATGGTTAGTGTTTGGCCTACAGTTGATGAACGTTCCGAAAATTTTGAAGAAATGGCAGAAAATGGGCTTTTGATTAGTTTTGACAAAAAAGATGGATTTAATATGGATTGGATGGGAAATACCGTCTTTTTTGATACAACAAATCCTAAAACAAGAAAATATGTTTGGGAAAAATGTAAAGAAAATTATTTTAAAAAAGGAATTCAACTTTTTTGGCTTGATGAAGCGGAACCTGAATATGGACTTTATAATTTTGAGCATTATAAATATCATCTTGGACCGGCAATGCAATGTTCAAATATTTATCCAAAATTTTATGCAAAAGGATTTTATGAAGGTTTGCAGGAAAGTGGTGTAGAACAGCCGCTCAGTTTGATTCGTTGTGTTTGGGCAGGAAGTCAAAAATATGGAACTGTTGTTTGGAGCGGAGATGTTCATTCAGATTTTAAATCTCTAAAAAATCAAATTCAAGCTGGAATTTCTATGAATATGGCAGGCATTCCTTGGTGGACAACTGATGCAGGTGGATTCTTGGGTGGAGATATAAAAAGTGAAGATTTTAGAGAATTGATTGTTCGTTGGTCAGAATGGGCAGTTTTTTGTCCAGTTATGCGTCTTCATGGAGAACGTCCGCCTTTTAAAGTTTTAGAAAAACCATATCATGAAATTCGTGGTGAAAAAATAAAACAAATGGAAAGTGGTCAAGATAATGAAGTTTGGAGTTTTGGAGAAAATGTTTACAAAATTTTAAGTGAACTTCTAAAAATGCGAGAAAGACTAAAACCTTACATAAAAGAAATTATGCAATCTGCACATAATTCAGGTTCACCAGTTATGCGTCCACTTATGTATGATTTTTATGATGATAAAAATGTTTATAAAATTGAAAATGAATATATGTTTGGAGAAAAACTTTTAGTTTGCCCAATTTCTGAAAAAGCGCAATTTGAATGTGAAGTTTATCTTCCAAAATTAACAGACGGTTCTCAATGGATAGATACTTTTTCTCAGAAAAAATATGATGGCGGACAGACTATAAAAGTAGAAAGTCCTTTATCAAGAATTCCTGTTTTTAGTAAAGGTGATTTTTCTATAAAATTATTTTAATAAAATTTAAAATGGCAACAAAAAGATTGTCGTATTTTTTTACGACAATCTTTTTGTCTTATCTAAGGTTTAATAAAAACTTAAAAACGGCGAAGTCAAGGTACGCTTCGCTTAAAGCCTTAACTCGACTTATTCTGTAAATTCTTGTGCGGCTTCTAAAACACCAAAAAAAGCTGGTTTACATAAATATTCGCTATTTTCTTCGTTTCCAGATTCTCTAAATAAAAGAGGATATTGTTTATATCCTTTGTATTCTTTTTGTGCGTTTAACCAAGTTCCTTCATCTTTTATTCCCCAAATAGTTACTCCGCAAATTCCATTTTTGCTGTCAGTTTTTCTATTTCTTAAAAACATTTCATAATATTCTTTATATTTTGCTTTTAATAAATAAGGACTATAAGGGTCTTTTGCATTTGCAATATCTAATTCAGTAACTTGAACATCAACTCCTTTTTGAATAAAAGTTTGAACTGCAGATTCATAACTGTTAGGACCAGTTACATTTGGAAAATTTATTTTTACATGAGATTGCATTCCAATACAATCTAATCTTGCATCTGGAGTTGCTTTTATTAAATCTATAAGTGTACAAATTGCATTTTTTTTGTTTTGACTGTAACAACCATAATCGTTATAAACTAATTTTACATCTTTTGGAGCGTATTTATTTGCATAACGGAATGCATTTATTATGAAAGTTTCATCGCCGTAAACATCATACCAATTACTATCAGTTCTAAGCCATTTTGTAGAAGTTGCACCATCAGAAATTGCTTCATTCACAACATCCCAAGAAGTGATGATATGTTCTCCGTTGTTATTTTCTTTTTCCCAATTATCAACAAATTCCAAAACAGTTTTGATATACCATTCCTGACGAGCAGTCATTTCTTCTTTGCTAACTTGTCCTTTTGATAAATCGAAATTTTCTTTGAAAAACCAGGCTGGAGTTTGAGAATGCCAAACAAGAACGTGTCCTCGCATTTTTACGCCAGCATCTTTACATGCTTGCAAATATTTTTCTTGTCCACCAAATTTTGGAACATCAATTGGCATTTGATAAGTTTTTCCATCTTCGGCAACAAAATCACCAAATTTTTTAGGACGCGACCAATTAAAAATAAAATCTGGTTTAAATTCATTTCCAGCAGTTATGCAATCTGCGTGATAAGCAATTCCTTCTGCAATTGGTTGCTGGTCAAATTCTCCACGAAAAACTGCAGCAAGTCCAAAATAATCAAATTTTCCTTTATAAGCTTCTTTTAAACTAGGAACTTCTTTCCAATTTTTAATAATTTCAGTTTTGTTCCCAATTCCTTCACCAGAAAGTTTGAGTTTAAAATTTTTAATGTAGAAAGTTCTATTTTCAGCATGCATTCCTGATGATGAAAGATAAAAATTTTGTTCTCCAGAAAGATGAATAAAAACTGAACCACTCATAGAAACCCATTTTCCTGAAGGAACTTTTTCTCTTGCTATTTGAGGCATATTCGCAGAAATTTCGTTAATCATCCAAATAACATCAGTTTCTTTTCCGTTAATTTCATCAATTTTAATATCACAAGAAAAATCAAACAAAACATCTTTTTCTTTATATTCTGCAAGATTTACATTTACAGGATTAAGATTTTTGATTTTACTTCCATCAATTATCGTAACATTTTCAAAACCATCATTTTTTTGATTGTATTTTACAGCAGAACCATCTTTATCAACTTTTGTGATAGTTATGCTTCCATCTTCATTTTGTATAATTCCATCGTTTCCACAAGATGACAGAAAAACTAAGGAAATTGCACAAAGTAAAAATAAATATTTTTTCATATAAAACTCCAAATTATTTTCTACGTTAAGAAAGATTTTAACATTTTTTTTTGCTTTTTGTATGAGGGATAATTCTTATTCAAATAAAGGATTTGAACATAGAGTTAAAATAATTTATAATAAACTAATTTATTCTCAGTTTTATTTGAAGGAAGATTTTTATGGGTATTCAATTTCGAGAAAAATATGGAAAAACTTTTGCTAAACTTGCAGAAATTTCTAAGGCAGCAGAAAAAGTTGATGAATTTAATATTTATGAAGAAGCAAATCCTGATGCAAAAAAATATGCAAATATTGTAGTTTCTGAAGTTTTACCAGAAGATTCTTCAATAAAAGGTTTGGAAAATTTACATGCACTTTATAATTCTGTTACAAAAGAAGGAAAATCTGGACTCATTTTAGCAGAACATTATTCAAATTTTGACCTTCCAGAAATTATGTATTTGCTGGAAAAAACTGGTGAAGATTGGGCAAAAGATATGGCTTCAAGAATTGTTGCAATTGCCGGAATGAAGTTGAATGAATCTGACCCTTTTGTTCGTGCTTATGCAGAAAGTTTTACAAGAGTTGTTGTTTATCCTTCTCGCAGTCAAGATAGTGTAGAAAAAAAAGATATTTCTGATGAAGAAAAACAAGCTGAAGCTCAAAGAGCAAAAAAAATAAATTTTGCAGCAATGAGAGCAATGGATCAATGTAAAAAACGAGGTCAAATTATTGTAGTTTTTCCTGCTGGAACACGTTATCGTCCTGGAAAACCAGAAACAAAACAAGGACTTCGTGAAATTGACAGTTATTTCCGTCTTTTTGATAATATGGTTTTAATTTCAATAAATGGAAATTGTCTTCATATAAATCCAGAAACTCCAGACGATATGCTTTCAGATATTATTGAACCAGAAACAATTACTTTAACCGCAAGTCCAGTTATGGAATGTAAAAATTTTAGAAAAAATATTCTTGCAAATTTACCAGAAGATTGTCCTGACCCAAAACAAGAAACAGTAAATCAGATGATGAAAATTCTAGAAAAAATGCATGATGATGAAGAAAAAAATCGAGAAGGATTAAAATGAAAAAAATAGATTTATTTACAGAAGTTTCAAAAGTTAGTTATCCTGGAAGAGGAATTGTAGCCGGACTTAGTAGTGATGGAAAATATGCAGTTTCGGCGTATTGGACAATGGGAAGAAGTGCAGGAAGTAGAAATAGAATTTTTGTTTCTGACCAAGAAGATGGCTATGAAGTTATTCGTACAAAACCGTTTGATGCATCTTTAATTGCCGGAGATTTGTCTTTAATAATTTATGCTGCGGTTCGTCAATTTGGAAAAAAAACAATTGTTACAAATGGCGACCAAACTGACACAATTTATGAAGGATTTAAATCTGGAAAAACTTTTGAACAATCTTTACAAACAAGAAAATATGAACACGATGCTCCAAATTATACTCCAAGAATTTCATCAGTTTTAGATATTTCAAAAGGAAAATTAAAATATGATTTATCAATTTTAAAAAGTGATGATGGAAATCCTGATAATTGTTTAAGACAAACTTTTTCTTATGATTCACCAGTTCAAGGCGAAGGAAATTATATTCACACTTATTTAGGAGATGGAAATCCTCTTCCAAGTTTTGAAGGCGAACCAGTAAAAGTTAGTATTGAAGGAAATATTGATGATTTTTCAGAAAAACTTTGGAATTCATTAAATCCGGAAAATAAAGTTTCTTTGTTTGTAAGATTTATAGAAATTTCTTCAGGAAAATACAATCAGAAGATAATCAATAAAAATAAATAATTTGATTAGGATTAAGAATGAAGAAAAAATATCTTTTTATAAGTTTTATTTTTTTAGTATTTTTTAATTCTTCATGTTCAAATTTTGACAAAAAAACTTTTTCTTCCCAAGTAGATTCTTTTCTTTTGGAATCTAATTTTCAAGGTGCAGTTTTAATTTCAAAAGGAAAGAAAGTTCTTTTTTCAAAAGGTTATGGTCTTTGTGATTATAAAGATGAAAAATCACCAGAAATTACAGAAAACACAATTTTTGAAGTTGGTTCTTTAACAAAACAAATTACCGCTTCTGCAATTTTACAATTAGAAAATCGGAAAAAACTGTCCACCAACGATAAACTTTCAAAATATTTTCCAGATTACAAATATGGCGAACAAATTACTTTAGAAATGCTTTTGAATATGCGTTCGGGGCTAACTGATTGCATAAATAATTCAGAAGAATTTTTTCCAAGAAATGTTCATTTACAAATTGAAAAATGCCAACTCCAAAATAAACCTATTGAAAATGATATAATTTTAAAATATTTAAATGATGCTCCTCTTTTTGCAAAACCCGATTCAACTTATTTTTACTGCAATACAAATTATTTTCTTTTAGCAAAAATTGTAGAAAAAGTTTCTGGACTTAGTTTTAGTGATTATGTTCAAAAAAATATTTTTAAAAAATGTAAAATGACTCATTCAAATTTTGAATTTCAACAAACAGATACCAAAGGTTATGATTACAACGGAAAATATTATAGTATTCCAGAAAGTCTTTCTTTTGGTTGTGGAAATTTAAACTCAAGTACATCAGATTTGTTTAAATGGAATAAAGCGTTTTTTGGTGGAAAAATAATTTCAAAAAAAAGCCTGAAAAAAATCATCAATTCATCATCTTATACTTCCGGATTTTATAAAAAACAAGATATGCTTTTTCATGGTGGAACGACAAATGTTTTTAATTCTTACAATGCGTATTATTTAAATTCAAAACTATCTATAATTGTACTCACAAATCAACCAATAAATAAAACAAATTCGACTTTTGTCGCGGGAAAACTCTATAAAATTTACCAAAATTTATACTAAAGAAGTTTAAAAAACTAATCTTTTTGTATAAGGAAAATCTCTTAGTAAAGTTTATAATAATAAAACTATCATATCATTTGGAGTTTACTGTGGATAAAATTAAAAAAAATGTAAATCCAATTAAAATTTTAAATACGATTTTAAATTGGGCTTTTAAAATTGTTGTTATTTGTCTATTTTTAGTGATGTTTTTAGGGCGTCTAAATCCTGCTCGTATTTCTAAAAATATGAATGTAAATTCGTCGCTTGTAAAAACAGCTTTTTATTTTAAGTCTTACGTAAAAGATATTATAAATACTAACGTTCAAGAAAAATCACTTGAACAGGAAGAAACAAAATCTTCTGAACCTGAATCTTATGATGATATGTATGCTCAATTTGCAGAAATGGTTGCAAATACAGATGCTTTTTCTAACGAAGCGGATGATGATTCAGAATCTACAGAAGAAAAATTTGGAAAATTAAAAGTTGAAAAATTCAGTACAGTTTGGAATGATTTTTCAGATGAATATCCAGAAATTGCAAATGCTTTAACAAAAGAAAGAATTGCTTCAATCATAACTTTTGTGGCAATAATTATAACTTTAGTTGGTGTGTATTTTGCCTGCGGAACTGGAAAAATCAGAAAAATTGGATATTTAATTTCTTGTATCGGTTCAGTTTTGGTAAGTTTAAGCATGATAAATTTCAATACCGCTTATTATTCTTTCAAAAATGCTCCAAATTCTACAATGTTTAATCTTTCTGAACCTTTCGGATATAGTTTTTACATCATTTTTAGCGTTTTGATTTTTGCTTGTACTTTAGCTCTTCTTTTTACCGAAAAACAAGAAAAAGAAATTCCTTCAGAATTTAGCGTAAAACCTTTCCAATATACATTTAGACTTATTGCTTTGGTTTTATTTATTTTACTTTTTATTCCAGGTGCAAATCCTGCTAGAATTTCAGAAAAAATCAGTAGAAACGTTTCTTTGTTTACATCAGCATTCTCGTACAAAACTTATATTGGCAATTTGGAAAATATTTTAATTCGCGGATATTTACCTTATTACGTAGTAAGAATTGCTTTTGCAGGAAGTTTATTTACTTGTCTTGGAATCATTGCAATTGGTGCTGGTTCTTGTATGTCTGTCGGAAATAATAAATTAAAACGCATAGCTCATATATGTCTTTTAGCAGGAAGTGCTGTTGCGTTTGTGTCTTTATTTGTGATTTTGTATGCTTTCAATCTTATATCAGCTTCTCCAAATGTTGATAGAGTTTCACCTCGTGAACCTGGAAATATTCTTCTTTATTTTGTTCTTCTTGCTGTTATTTTTGTGTGTTCACTTGTGTCTTTTGTAAAGACTCCTTCTCCAGAAAAAGATGAAAAATGTAAAATTGAAGCTCCATATCAACTTTTCTTAATGATATTACCATTCTTAATTCTTGTATTTTTGTTTAGTTATTTACCACTTTGGGGATGGCGTTATGCTTTCTTCGATTATAATGCCGGTGATACACTTTCTATGGATAAATGGGTTGGTCTTAAATGGTTTAAAGCTCCTTTTGAAAATGAAGCAACCCGAAATGATATTATCCGAGTTTTAAGAAATACACTTGCAATGAGTGGTTTAGGAATTGCATTCAGTTGGCTTCCTATGATTTTTGCTATCTTCCTTGCAGAAATTAAAAACAGTGCTACAAGAAGAATCGTTCAAACATTAACAACAATTCCAAACTTTATTTCCTGGGTTTTAGTTTATGCAATTGCTTTCTGTATTTTTGGAACAGAAGGTTTTATTAGTAGCATAATGAAAAGTTTAGGCGTTTGGGATAAAGGAAAAAATATGTTGATGGGTGATTCTCATATTTGGCTCAAAATGTGGCTTTGGGGAACATGGAAAGGATTAGGTTGGTCTGCAATTATGTATATTGCTGCAATTTCCGGAATTGATCAGCAGTTGTATGAAGCAGCCACAGTTGATGGAGCAGGTCGTTTCCAGAAAATTTGGCATATTACTATTCCAGAATTGTTCCCAACTTATGTTGTTCTTTTAATTTTGTCAGTTTCAAACATCTTAAGTAACGGAATGGATCAATATCTTGTATTTAAAAATCCTACAAATAAAGATTCTATTGAAGTTCTTGATTTATATGTATACCAATTAAGTTTTGGGCAAACTTCTAATAGTCAAATTCCTTTTTCTACTGTAGTAAGTATGTTTAAATCTTTGGTTAGTGTAATTTTGTTATTTATTACAAACAAAATTTCTAAATGGGTTCGTGGTTCAAGTATTTTCTAATAGATACTTTTGATTATTTTTATAGAGGATTTAATTATGATAGAAAGAAAATCAATTGGTGATGTTGTTTTTAATATAATAAATTATACTTTTTTCATTTTATTTACGGTGATTTGTGTTTTTCCTTTTTATTATCTTTTTATAAACACAATATCAGATCAAGGATTAGTTTCTAGAGGATTGATAAATTTTTATCCAAAAGGAATTAATTTTAAAAGTTATATAGCATTAAAAAATGTTCATGATTTAGGAACTTCTATGATTGTTACCTTAGCTAGAACAGTTATAGGAACAGTTACTTCAACTTTTGTTTCAGGATTTGTAGGTTATTTAGTTACAAAACAGGAAATGTGGCACAGAAAGATTGCATATCGTTTTATGATTGTAACAATGTATTTTAATGCAGGTCTTATTCCTTGGTTTACAACTATGCAAATGTTAGGACTTACAAATAATTTTCTTGCATACATCATTCCTGGACTTGTAAGTGTTTATAATATCATAATGGTAAAAACTTATATTGAATCTATTCCAGCAGAACTTGAAGAAAGTGCAGCAATAGATGGAGCTTCATATTTTACAATTTTTGCAAAAATCATTTGGCCATTGAGTAAACCAATTTTAGCAACAATTGCAATTTGGTGTGCAGTAGGACATTGGAATTCATTTCAAGATTCTTTAGTTTTGATGTCAGGTGCTCCAAAATTAAAAACTTTACAAGAAAGATTGTATATTTACTTAAATCAATCATCAAACTTAGCAGCATCAATGTCTACTTCAACAACAGGACTTTCCGAAGCTCAAAGACAGGAAATGTTGAATACAAGAACAATTCAGTATACAGTTGCAATGGTAACAGCAATCCCAATCTTGTGCGTATATCCATTTATGCAAAAATATTTTGTAAAAGGAATAATGCTAGGTGCTGTAAAAGGGTAAAATAGCAAACTCGTTAAAAAAAATTGCGAATGCCTGGAGCAATTTTTTAGAGTTTACAAACTTCAGGCAAACTCGTTAAAAAAAATTGCGAATGCCTGGAGCAATTTTTTAGAGTTTACAAATTTAAAATTCTATAGTTTTTATATAAAAAAAAATGTTTCATAGGAGGAAAAAATGAAGCGTTCTAGTTTAGTTTTTGCAGGCGTTGCTATGATTTTGTCATTTGCTTTAATAAGTTGTGGCGGATCTAGCAAAAATGCAAAATCGGGATCTTTTGATTATGCTATTGCAGTATCAGGGTCAAAATCGGAAGGAAACATCAAAAAAATCAGACCATCAGAAACTGTTACAATTGATGTTTATTCACAATTAGCCAATTATTCAGGTTTACAGACAGGTTGGTTTGCTGATTTGTTGTTGGAAAAATTCAATGTAAAAATCAACATCATTCCAGAAACTGGTGGAGCATTCCAAACTCGAATGGAAGCTGGAAAACTTGGTGATATTGTAGTTTGGGGTGATAATACAGATAAATATTCACAAGCATGTAAAAAAGGAATGCTTTTGGATTGGGAAGAAGATAATCTTCTTGCAAATTATGGTCCATATATTCAGAATAATATGAAAATGGCTTTGCAGAAAAATAAATTAATGGATTCTCCAGACAAAAAACTTCACGGTTATGGATTCAATGTTTCTACATCTGCAAAAGATATTCAAGGATTTTTCTATACTTGGGATTTACGTTTTGACCTTTATGAAAAAATCGGAAAACCAGAAGTAAATGAACTTTATGATTTAATTGATGTTCTTGCTAAAATGAAAGAGATTTGCCCAACAGATGATAATGGAAATACAACTTACGGTGTTTCTTTGTTCAATGATTGGGATGGAAATATGGTAATGTATGTAAAATCTCTTGCAACAGCATATTTTGGATATGATGAATTTGATTTTGGTCTTTATGATCCAGATACAGGAAAATTCTATGATTGTTTAGATCCAGAAGGTCCATATCTTTACTGTTTGAAATTTATCAACAAATTAGCTCAAAAAGGTCTTGTAGACCCAGATTCTATGACACAAAAATATGCCGGAATGTCAGAAGATTATCAAAACGGAACTGCTTTCTGGAATATCTTTAACTGGATGGGTTCTGGAACTTATAACTCTGAAGCTCATATTGCAGAAGGAAAAGCAATGTTCCCAGTTTCTCCAAAATCAGCTCATCCAATCGTTTATGGACAGAGTGTTTATGGTGGAAATCGTCTTTGGACAATTGGTGCACAAACTGCATATCCAGAACTTTGTATGGCAATTATCAACTGGTTCTCTACTCCAGAAGGATATATGACAATTGAATACGGTCCTCGCGGTGTAATGTGGGATATTAAAGATGGAAAAACAAGTTTTACAGAATTTGGAAAAAGAGCATTTGCTGATCAGAACAATACAATTATGCCAGAACCTTTCAAAGGAACATTCCATGATGGTGCATTCCAAATTAATAACACAACTTGGTGTAAAGATTCTCACAATCCTTTAACAACTAACGAAACTTACAATAAAATTTCTTGGGCTTCTGAACAAGTTCCAGCATCATCTGATATCGAAAAATCTTGGCGAGAATGGTCAGGTTCAGAAACTCCAGATCGTTATATGCAAACAACAGCATATCGTGTATCTCCAGGTTCTTTGTATACAGGAGCAGGCGTTCCAGACGAACTTTCTATGAAATGGAATCAGGTTGCAGAATTAATCAAAAACGAAAGTTGGAATGCAATTTATGCAAAATCTGATGCAGAATATGATTCAATTGTAGAAAAAATGATTAAAAACGCAAAATCTTATGGTTATGATGATTGTTGTGCTCATACTCAAAAACAAGCTACAAAACGTGCTGCAGCAGAAAAACTTGCTAGAGGCGAAAAATAATTAATTTATCAAAAGTGATAAGGCACTAATTTGATTTAATTTTTATTTATGAAGAGACTGTTTAAAAGTAATTTTACTTCTTAAACAGTCTCTTTTTTTTGGTGAAAGACAGCTAAAAATCTATCTTTTTGGAGAAAATTCTATTATTATCATTTTATGGGAATTTTTAATCAAAACAGCGGATTTGTAAAATTTGTAAATAAAGCATTAGATATAATTTTTTTAAATATTCTTTGGATTGTGTTTAGTCTTCCAATCGTTACTATTGGTGCTTCAACTTGTGCCGCATTTTCTGTTACTTTAAAAGTGGTTGATGATGAAGAAGGTTATATCGGAAGAAGTTTTGTAAAAGCATTTAAAGAAAATTTTAAACAAGGTTCTTTTATGTGGTTAATAACGGCTCCTTCTATTTATTTAGGCTACTTAATTTGGCAAGTTGTTACAAAAGCTGATGATGTAAATTTTTTCTTAATTTTAGGAGCAATTCTTTATTCGGCAGTTGTGATTGCAATAAATATTTACGCTTATCCTTTAATTGCCCGTTATAAAAATACTTTAAAAAATATGATAAAAAACTCAATTGGAATTTGTTTAACATATTTTGGTCGAACAATTTTGTTAGTTGTGATTGTTGCAATTGAGATTTTAATTATTTGTTGGAATAGATGGACAGTTCTTGCAGGAATTCTTTTAGGTCCAGAATTTATCATTTTTACAATCAGTGGAATTTCAAAAAGAATCTTCCAGCAAATTGATAAACATGAAGATGCAAATTCAGGAACAATAAATCAATAGTAAAAATATATTCATTGAAAAAACATAAATTTTAGTTTAATATTTTTCTATGAAAGAACTTGAACTTAAATATGGATGTAATCCAAATCAAAAACCTGCACGGGTTTTTATGGAAAATGGCGATTTACCAATTACAGTTGTAAATGGTAGACCAGGATATATCAATCTTCTTGATGCTTTAAATGGTTGGCAACTTGTAAAAGAATTGAAAGAAGCTACAGGACTTCCTGCTGCAACATCATTTAAACACGTTTCTCCAGCTGGAGCAGCAGTTGGAATTCCTCTTTCAGATACATTAAAAAAAATCTATTTCACCGATAATGTAGAACTTTCACCATTAGCTTGTGCATACGCAAGAGCTCGCGGTGCAGACAGAATGTCATCTTTTGGAGATTTTATTTCTCTTTCTGATGAATGTGATGAATCTACCGCTTTGTTAATTAAAAAAGAAGTTTCCGATGGAATTATTGCACCATCTTATTCACCAAAAGCTTTAGAAATATTAAAAGCAAAAAAAGGTGGAAATTACTGCGTTATTCAAATTGATGAAAATTATGTTCCAGCTGCTCTTGAAAAAAAACAAGTTTTCGGAATTACTTTTGAGCAAGGTCATAATTTCTTAAAAATTGATGAAAATGCACTATCAAATATTGTTACAAAAAATAAAAATCTTTCTCAAGATGATAAACGAAATCTTATAATTTCTTTGATTGTTTTAAAATATACTCAATCAAATTCTGTTTGTTTTGTAAAAGATGGGCAAGCAATTGGAATTGGTGCAGGTCAGCAATCTAGAGTTCATTGTACGAGATTAGCTGGTCAAAAAGCGGATAATTGGTGGCTTAGACAATCGCCAAAAGTATTAAATTTGCAATTTGTAGATGGCATAAAACGTGCAGACCGTGATAATGCAATTGATGTTTATATTGGTGAAGAATATATGGATGTTCTTGCAGATGGAAAATGGCAGAATATTTTTAAAGTAAAACCAGAAATCTTTACTCGTGAAGAAAAAGCAGAATGGATTAGCAAAAACACAAATGTCGCTTTAGGTTCAGACGCATTTTTCCCATTTGGTGATAATATTGATAGAGCGTATAAATCTGGAGTAACAGTAATTGCTCAACCAGGTGGTTCTGTTCGAGATGATTTAGTAATTGCTTCCGCTGATAATTATAATATGACAATGTGTTTTAATGGTATCCGTTTATTTCATCATTAATTAATCGATGATTTATTTTTGAAAAAGCCTGCATTTTTGAAGTGTAGGCTTTTTTTAATATGGTCTTTGTAGAATAAAAATATGAATTTTATAAAGATTTATTATTTTGCATTAACATTGCAATTTTTTCTTTTAATTCTGTTATTTCAATATCTTTTTGCAAAAGTAATTGTTTATCTTTTTCTTTTTGTTGGGCAATTCCTTGTTTTAGACCTCTTTTAATACCTTTTTCCATTCCTCTTTCAAAACCTTCTGTTGCACCTTCATTAATAGCATCCATTTTCCACATTTGAATGTTTATATAATTGTTTCTCCAATATTCATCATTTTTGATTTCTTCAACTTTTTTATCAATTTCTTCTACAAAGTCCATTTTTTTATCTCCAGTTTTTATGTATTCTAAAACGAATTTTTCATCACAATCATCTAGTTTTTCAAAAGCACTTACATTATAAACTACCTCTTTTCGATTGTCATCAAAATTACATTCAGGATGATTTTTTATAACTGATGAAATTTCGTAAACGGCTTCTCCAAAACCAAATGGGTCTTCTGTGCAGATGAACAAAACATAAGTTTGTTTCAAATCGGAAAAATTTTGTTAATTTTTAGTATTTTGTAGTTTGAATTTCAATATCAAACACTTTATCTTTTGTTTCTGTATAAATATCAAAACGAACGCCTTTAGCAGAAATACCAGATTGAAAAGTTTTTTGATATTCAGGAGGGATTTTTAGAGAATCAATTTTTATGTGCAGCAGAATTTCGATAAGTTTTTTGCAAAGTTTTTCATCAGAAAAAACTCGTCCAAAAATAAAATCATCACTGATTGTTAGAGAATTCCATTCTTTCTCAAATTTTTCAATAAAGTCCATTTTTCTAACTCCTACAGTTAATATTGACTTTACTGAACGGTTTTTACAGAAATAACAGAAAAAAATATGTTTTTAATAAAAAAAATGTACCTCCAAAAATTATTTCTAACTTAGAAGGTACACTTCTTAAAAGAATATCTTTTCTTTTAAATTATTTACACCAATAAACAGACTCAATTTTAAATGTAAAAGGATTTGCTGTAGTATTGTTGCACATTGCAATTGCTCTTACATTTGGCATAAACATTAAACTTGTAAAACTGTATTCATCACCATTAAAATAAGATGTCAAATCTGTATAATCCCAAACATCTTCATAATCACGGAATTGATACGCGATGCAGTTTGCACCTTGTCCACCAGCACCGCCTGCTCCTCCCCAAGAATTTGTGGCATCTGTAGACATTTTCCAAACGATTTTTTTAAGACCATCATATTCACAAGTCGCTGTAACAACACAACTTGTAATATTTTCCATAAATTCGTGATCAGTTACAGGAATTGGAATTAAAATTTGTGAATAATTTCCCAAGAAAGTAACATCGAGAGTTCCATCATCATTTAAAACTAAAGTTGAATCTGTTTCGCTAGGTGTTGTGATTTTTGATAAATCCATAATATAAGCAGAATGATCATCATTCCATTCACCAACTATAATTGGTTCTAAAGAATCATCAAATTCAAACATTTTTAAACTTTCTGTAGAAGCTTTTGCTGTTGTGTTAGATTTTTTTTTGTTACAACCAGTAAACGAAAAAATAACAGCCATCGAAAATGTAAGTAAAACAAATTTTTTCATATTTCCTCCAAAATTATAATTAAAATTCTAACGCAGAAGAGTTAAATGTCAATGAGAGATTTTACCGATAGAAAGAATTTTAAAATAAAAAAAAGGTCACCTCAAAATTGAAGTGACCTTTCTAGTTTTCTAAAAAACTATTTAGAAGCTTTTAAGATTGCAGGATGATCCATAGCATCTGCTGAACAGCGAAGTGCTAAAGAAACACCTTCCTGTGCATCTTGGCTAACTTTAAATTTAACAGAACCTTTGAATTTCTTTCCAGAAACAACTTCTTCTGCAAATGGGTGATTTGAATCATCTGGATCTTCACAGATTACAGCCCACCAGTTTACAGCAGCTGTGTTTTCAATAAGTTGAGATTTAATTAAAGAAATATCTGTGTCTGAAATTCCTTTATAAGAAATTACGATTTCATCACCTTTAATTGGAAGGTCTCCACCAAATGCTTGAGCAATATCAACTACAGCTTGCCAACCAGAAATTGTTTTTGTATCAGCTACGCCATTTACCCAAGGATGATCTGCTTCAATTTTGATGAAAGCAGCAATTTTGTTAAGGTCAAGTTTCCAAGTTTTTGCTTTTCTCTGAACTTTTGGAACTGGTTTTGTTGTTTCTACACCTGTTGCTGTAAAAGTAAGACTTGCAGCTTTTCCATTTTTTGCATATCCCATTTTTACAAGATTAGGATCATCATACATTAAAGGACATTCAATTTTTGCAAGACAATCTTTTTCCAAAACTACAGACCAAACACCTTCAACTGTTTGTCCAGCTTTAATATCTGTTGCTAAAGGTGGTAAATCTTGAGTATCTTTTCCTGTAAGATTTAACCAATAATTTGCTTGTGCAGATGTATCTACAATATTAATTGTAAGAACTGATAAATCAACATCAGAAGTAAATTTATAATGAACTTCAATTGTATCACCAGCTTTTGGTAAATCTGGTTTTAATTGTTTTGTAAAAGAAGCACAAGGATTACTCTGATAGTTATCAGCATATTGATTTTTTGGAATAGCAACTGTTTTTCCGTTTTCATTTTCTGCTAAATCAATAACATAAGTCATTGGATGAGCAGCAACAGTTGCACTTAGTAAAGTAAAAGCAGCAATTGCTCCAGCTATAATTTTTTTCATACTTATAAAATCCTCCAAAGTATTTTCTATATTTAAAAATCATATCACAAAAATTTTAGTTTTCAAGTGAAAAATATAAAAATAATTTTTTTTTCTAAAAAGATTTTGTATAATAAAAATATGCCTTTTAAAATAATCTGGGATGATTTTCCTGAAAAATATGATGATGAAATCAATCTGCAAAATTTAGTTTTTTTTCCAAATTTACCAAAAAAAATAGAATCTCACATTTTAATAGAAGCTGATAATTATCCTGCGATGAAAATTTTATCTTTACAAAATGAATGGAAAAATTCTATTGATATAATTTATATTGATCCGCCTTATAATACTGGAAACGATTTTACTTATAATGATGATTTTTCTCAAAAAAATGATAAACACAGCAAATGGCTTAGTTTTATGGAGAGAAGATTAAATCTTGCAAAAAATTTTTTATCAGACAGTGGATGTATTTTTATTGCAATTGACCAGAGTGAACTTTATGTTTTAAAAATTTTATGTGATGATATTTTTGGTGAAAATAATTTTATAAATGATTTTATGTGGTTGCATGGAAAAGGGAAAAAAAATACTTGGTCAAGGACATTGCAGCAGCACACTTTATGTTATGCAAAAAATAAAAAAAAATTAAAACCTTTTGTCGAAGTTGAATATTCTTCTTGGGCAAAAACAAATCCCGATAATGATTTTAGAGGAAATTGGTTTAGTGGAAGCATTTCTTTTTCAGAAAAACGTTCAAATCAAAATCATAAAAATTATTTTACAATCACTTCTCCTTCAAATAAAAGTTGGACCCGACAATGGTTAGTTTCTCGTGAAGAAATGGAAAAACTCTTAAAAGAAAATAAAATTTATTGGGGAAAAGCTCCAAAATTCGATAAAGTTCCCCGCGTTAAGATTTTTAATGATAATCCAACTTTTGTAATTCCAAAAAATATAATAGAAAATGTTGAATCGACGCGTTCGGCTCAAAATCATTTGGATAATTTACTTGGTAAAAAAAATATTTTTGATAATCCTAAACCAGTAAATTTAATTTCACATTTGATAAAAATCACAAATATGAAAAAAGATGCAATTATAATGGATTTTTTTGCGGGAAGTGGAACTGTTTTTGAAGCTGTTTGTGACTTAAATTCTTGTGATGATGGAAATAGAAAATGTGTTTTAATTCAAAAGCCAGAAAAAATAAAAAAGTCGGTTCAGAAAAATCATAATGAAAATTCTAATTCCGACTTTAAAACTATAAGTGATATTTGTAGAATTCGTTGCAAAAAAGTGAGTGAAATTTACAATTCAAAAATTGAAAACCATAAACTAATTTGCAAATAATTTTCTACATTCAAGGTAAAATCTTTTTTCATCTGCTTCTCCCATAGAAAATGATTTTCGTGGAAGAGGACCGTTTGAATTTATCGTTTCAAAAAAAGAATCTTTTTTAATTGGAGGCAATAGAATTCCTAAAGAATTTTCTTTTTTTCCAAGTTCTAAAACTTCTTTTGTTCCATGAATATAATCAATTTGTGAATTTTTTGAATTTTCTTGTTTTAAGAATTCGTCAATTTCTGGCTGAAGTTTTGAAACTGCTAATTCTTTTATTTGAGTTTTTAATAGAATGAATTTTTGATTTCCGTTTTCAATAAAATCAAATCCGAAATTTGCGGAAGAATTTTTTACAGAATTTTCTAATTCTTCCTGTGTTGAAACCTCTTCTACAATTCCATTTAATTTTTTTGCTAAAGTATTAATTAATTTTTGAGAATTTATATTAAAAATCACTCGGTGAATTGGTTCAAAAGTTAATCCTTCATCATAAAGATTTACAATTTCAACTAACGCAAATCTTACAGGATTTTCTTGAATTTCATTTTCGGTTGCACCATTTTTTAATAATTCTTCTTTATATTCATTCCAGACTGTTTTTGCGGTTGCAAGAGAATGATTTCCATCACCAACGGCAAATAAAAATGTAGAACCATCGTTTGACTCATTTTCTTTTGCAATTTTGTTAATTGCTTCTGTAATAAGTTGAATTTCTTTATCGGAATCTAAACTCCAACCAGTAATACTTCCTCCATTGCACATTAAATCGCCTTTATAAAGAGGAGTTTTAGATTTTGCAATTTCGCCAGTTTTTCCAATTAAAATATCATTTTTGTCATTTACAAGAAGCATAATGTGAGGAAGTTCAAGTTCAGCACCTTTTCTAATTTCTTTTCTTGGTGGAATTCTTTCAACAATTGTTGCTTCTGTTGCACGAATATTTGCTTTAGAAAAAGGTTTCCATTCATAAGTTTCTAAATCAATTTGAGCGACAAGACCTTTTCTCATTCTTCCAAACGCAGTTTTTCTTTCAAGATAGATAAAACTTTTTTTTGGTTCTTCAAAAATCCCAGAATTTAAATATTCATTCATAGTTTTACGAATTTTTTGTATTCTTTCTGGTTTATCTTTGGAGTCTAAATAAACTTCTGGTAAAATTAAATTTAGTGTGGAAGGTTTTTTATCTACGATTTTTTCAACTTTTTTCCAATATTCTAAATCTTGAGTGTATTGGTCGCAGGCTATTACAGACCAACTGGAAATATCAATGTTTTTTGGTAAAAGGATTTCCGGAATACGGATTCCAAATTCTTCAATCTTTTTCATAGTTGGAGTATAATATTTTTAGAATGGAATTACTACATCAGCAGAACCAAAAGCAAAAACAAAATCAAAAAATTTCGCAACGACAAATTCAAGCTATTTCAATTCTTTCGATGGATAGTTTTGATTTGCGGGAAAAAATTTTGAAAGAAGTTAATGAAAATCCGGCGTTGGAAGTTGTTTCAGACCCTTTATCTTCTGATGATTTTTCTTCCACAAATACAAAAAATAAATCCAGCGATGTTTTTCAGGCAACTTTGGAGTCAAAAGAAGATGATAGAGAAACTTTACAACAACATTTAATGAATCAAATTCGGCTTTCAAAACTTTCTCAAGATGAAATGGAACTTTGCCAAAAACTTATTTACAATTTAGATAAAAATGGATTTTATGGTTCAAAACTTTCTCCTCAAACTTTTTTAGATAAAACTAGACCAGTTCAAAATCAAAAAATGTTGGACAATTGTATGAATTTAATTCAACGTTTAGACCCGATTGGAACTTGTTGCAAAAATACGGAAGAAAGTCTTTTAATTCAAGCAAAAATAAAAGGAAACGCTTCTCCATTAGTTTTATTTATTCTTGATGGACATTTAGATTTTTTATCACCACCAATTCCAGAAAAAATAGCAAAAAACATAATTTCTTACAAAAATAATTGGCATTCAAAACAATTTTCATCAGAACTGCCAATAGATTCCATAAAAATTGATGAAAAATCTGCAAAAGATGCTTTAGATTTTATTTTACAATTAAATCCTTATCCGGCAGAAAATTATGTTAGCGATACTTCTCAAATGGATGAAAATATTCCAGATGTTATTTTAAAAGTTTCAAAAGAAAAAGGTTTTATTTTGTCTGATGAATTTGAAAATGGAAAAATTTATGGTGGAAAAGATTTTTATTTTCAGGTGAAATATGCAAGTGGAATTCTTCCTGAAATTCGAATTTCAAAAGATTTTTCGTTTGATAAGCAATATTTAGAACGTGCAAAAATTTTTGTTGAAAATATAAAATTTAGGGAAAATACAATTGCTTTACAAGGTTGTGCAATCGTTTCTGCTCAAAAAGATTTTTTTGATAAAGGTCCAGAATTTTTAAAACCGCTTTTACGAAAACAAATTGCACAAGAACTTGGAATTCACGAATCTACAGTTTCTAGGCTTTCTTCTAAAAAAAATAGTAAATATTTACAATGTGATTGGGGAATTTTGTCAATAAGTTATTTTTTTGGAAGTGGCTTAAATACTGCAAACGGTGAAAATAAAATTTCTAGCCAAGTAATAAAAGCAAAAATTGTAGAATTGACAGAATCTGACCAAAATATTTCTGATAATGAATTGACAAAATTATTGAATGAAATGGGCATAAAAATAGCCCGCCGAACAGTTTCAAAATATCGTCAGCAGGCTGGAATTAAGAATTCTTATTTAAGATAAATTATTTTTCTTGAACTTTATCTTTTTCCTTTTTTACTTTGTTATCAAGAACATCCATCATTTTGTTTAAGGCTGCTCCAAAATCAAAATCTTCACCAGTAACATGGGCTTGTGTTCCCCATTTGAAATTTACTGTTGTTTCAAAAATGTATACTTTGTCATGTTTAATTTTTATAAGTAAATCAATAATTAAATCTTCCGCATAAGCAATTCTTTTTAGTTTTGATTGAACCATCTCTGATTGTTTTGAATCTAAAGAAAATCCTACAGCATTAATTGAAGGTGTCATAGTTGTCTCCTACGAAGTGAAAATCACTTCTTCTAGTAAATCAAAACTTGCACAAGCAAGCTATCTTTAAGTATACAACTAGAATTTATAAAAGACAAATAATTATTGAAAAAAAAACGTCTGATGTGTATAGTATAATTATGGCCGATAAGAAATTTACGGTATTAGATTTACTTGATTTGGAACTCTCTGGACACGATATTTTGAACTTAAAATGTATTGGTGGAAGGAGAGGGCTTCCTCGTGCAATTACCGTTCCTCAGATAAATAGACCTGGACTAGCACTTTCAGGATTTTATGAGTCGTTTGCAGGAAATCGTGTACAAATTTTTGGACGGGGAGAAACGTCATATCTTCAAAAACTTCATAAAGAAGAAAATCTTGATGCAATTCAAAAATTCTTTTCAAACGAAATGCCTTGTTGTGTTTTTACTTCTAATTTGGAACCGACAGAAGATTTTAGAAAGATTGCAGAAGAAAATTGTTGTCCTATTTTGCAAACTGATTTACCTTCTACAGAATTTTCGAGTCGTATAACTCGTGTGTTTTCAAATATTTTTGCTCCTCATAAAACTTTACATGGTGTAATGGTTGAAGTTTATGGAATTGGAATTCTTTTAAACGGACATTCTGGCGTTGGAAAAAGTGAAACTGCGTTGGAACTTGTAGAACGTGGACATAGACTTGTTGCAGATGATATAATAGATATTCGATGTGTGAATGGAAACGTTCTTTTAGGACGCGGTGCAAACACAATGATAAGTCATCACATGGAAATTAGGGGATTAGGAATTATAAATATTTCTAAACTTTATGGAGTTGGTGCAATCCGAGATCAAAAAGAAGTTCAGCTTATTGTTCAACTAGAAGATTGGGATTCAAACAAAGCTTATGATAGGCTTGGAACAGACCAAAAATACATGGAATTATTGGGAGTAAAAGTTCCTGTGATTGAAATTCCTGTACGACCGGGACGAAATCTACCTATTATTATAGAAGCTGCAGCAATGAATGAAAGACTTAAAAATATGGGTTATAATTCTGCAAAAGAATTTAATCAAAATGTTTTAAAATGGATTGAAACTGGAAATGCTCAATCTGTTTATAATGGAAATGATTCTTCATATTAAAAAAATATATATTTTTTTGAAAGGAAATAAAAATGGTTGAAAAAATCTTAACTGTACAAAATCGTGCTGGAATTCATGCTCGTCCAGCGGCAATTATCGCTCAAACTTCAAACAAATTTGAGTCTGAAATTAATATTGTAAAAGATGGAGCAAGTGTAAATGCAAAATCTATAATGGGTGTGATTGCAATGGGAGCGGGATATAATACTCAATTAACTCTTACGGCAGAAGGTCCGGATGAAGTTGAAGCAGCAAATACAATAGAAGAATTATTTAATAGCAAATTTGAGGAGGAATAAAATATGAGAGAAATTACAGACCGTCAAAAAGAAGTCTTGAATTATATTTCTGAATTTACAGAAGAAAATTCTTTTCCTCCAACTGTAAGAGAAATTAGCACTCATTTTGGAATTTCTTTACGAGCGGTTCAAGATCATATTTTAGCTTTACAAAAAAAAGGATATCTTTCTCAAGCACAAAGACGTTCTCGTTCAATTCGGGTTTTAGCAGATACTCGCGATAAAAATCCTGAAATTTTTGTTGGAAAAGTTCCGTTGTTAGGAACCGTTGCTGCAGGAAAGCCTCTTTTAAGTGAAGAAAATTTAGACGGTTATGTAAATCTCACAGAACCATTTGTTCGTCCTGGAAAAAGTTATTTTGCATTAAGAGTTCGTGGACAAAGCATGATAAATGCAGGAATTCTTGATGGTGATTTGGCTGTCGTTGAACAATCAAGCACTGCTGTTGACGGTCAAATTATTGTTGCTGTTATTGATGATGCAATCACCTTAAAACGTTATTACAAAGAAGCAGAAAGAATTAGACTTCAACCAGAAAATCCAAATTTTCAAGCAATTTATTGTACAGATGTTAGAATTGTTGGAATTTTATCAAATATCGTAAGAACTTACTAAAAAAATGGCAGCTTCAGTTTATCTTTATACAGGTCCCGAATTTGGAGAACGTGATGAAGCGGTTTTAGAAATAAAAAAATCGCTTATCAAAAAATTTGGTGATATTGACGAACATTCTTATTATCTTTTAGAAACTCCTTTTAATAAAGTGATGACAATTTTACAAAGTGGAACTTTATTTTCAAATGGAGTTTTTATTGTTTGCAAAAATGCAGAACTTTTAAAAAAGAAAGATGATTTAGAACTTCTTTCTAATTGGATAAAATCTGAACCAGACGAAAATTCTGTCTTAATTTTAATTTCTGATGAAATTTCAGTTGATTCAAAATTGGAAAAATTAATTCCTCTTACAAATAAAAAGAAATTTTGGGAATTATTTGAAGACAGAAAAATGGATTGGCTGCAAAAATTTTTCTACAAAAATGGATATAAAATCAAAACAGATGCCTGTGAACTCATCTTAGATATGATAGAAAATAATACGCAATCTTTAAAAAATGAATGTTCCAGGTTTTTTATACTTTTTCCAAAAGATCACACTGTTACTTGCGAAGATGTAGAATCTGTTTTAACTCACGAACGAGAAGAAAATTCATTTTCGCTTTTTAGACATATTTCAAATTCATCATCATCAGCTCAAAAACGACTTGAAGAAGGAATTTTAATTTTACAAAAAATCCGTCTTTCAAAAGATAATTCTTCAGTAATGATTATTGCAGCACTAGCGTCTTGTTTTAGAAAATTAATTTTGTGGCACGAAATTGCACCAAACGGAATAAGTCCTTCTTTTGAAGATTTAAGAAATTCTGGATTTTCAAGCAAAATTATGCAATCACAATATAAAAATGCAGCAAAAATTTGGAGTACGGGGCAGGCAACAGCAATTTTATCAATTTTAGCTTCAACAGATATGGAAATTCGAAGAGGTTCTGTTGCGTTAGAAGATATTTTACTTCAAAAAATGCTTTATGAAATCATAATAAAAAAAGGTGGACAAATTGCAAAATTCGAAGAGGAGTTTTAATAAAAATTGTTTTGAGAAATTGTGAACAGATTTATAAATTCTAAATCGTTAAAATGCAACGATTTAGAACATTATAATTTTTGTTTTGCTATAATTCAATTTTATTTAAAAGTTCTTTTAGAGATTTTAATTCATCTTTTGTAAAAGTTGAACCTTTTCCCATTTTTTCGTGATTTGGAGACCAGCTTCTTAAATCATATTTTGCAGGTCGTCCGCCCCAAGAAACTAAATTCAATTCTAAATTCCAACCACCTTTTCCTTCAGAAACAATTCCTAAATTTTGTTCGATATTAAAAGAAAAATCATCAGCCATTTTGTACCTCGGTTTTAGTATTTTCTATTTATATTATCGTTGTAAGTTTGATTTTTTTATAGTAAAATAAAAAAAATAGTGAGGTGTTTCATGAAAAAAGTATTTTTTGGAATTCTTTCTGTTAGTATTTTTGTAATGCTTATTTCTTGTGGTTCAAAACCAACAGAAGAAGAAACTAAACCAGAACCCCCTGTTATTGAGGAAGTCGAAGAGCCAGAAATTGAAGAAATTAATAATGATGCTGCAGTTGCTCTTATAGATGATGCTCGTAATTTGGCGATTGAAGTTGGTGCAGAAGAAAATGCTCCAGATTTATTAAAAGCAATTGATGAATATTATGAACAAATTAAAACGGATGGAACTGCAATTACTCCAGAAGAATCTGCGGAACTTGTTGCCCGTTATCAGGCTTTAGCAAATTATATAAAAGCATCAAATGCAAAAAAAGAAATTGATGATAAAGAATACGCACAATATTATCAAAAAGGTTATGATGATGGACTTGCTTCTTTAGAAAAAGTAAAAAATGCGTTTGATAATAATGAAAATGCAACTACTTTTGCAGGAGAAGCAGAATCGGCTTATGTTAATTTTCAATCAGTTTTAACAGTTGCTTATAAAAAAATTGCAAAAGAAGAACGTGCACTAGCTTATGATGCAAAGAAAAAGGCTGATAGCGTAAAAGCAGCTGTTTCTCGAAAAGATGAATATAAATCTGCTGCGGAACAATTCCAAAAAGGCGATACTCTTTACGCAATGCAAAATGCAAAATCTGCTTACGAAAATTATCAGAATGCAAAAGAAACTTTTACAAAATTGCATGATGAAATTTATGAAAAAAGAATGGCTGCTCAAGAGGCAATTGAAGCTGCAAAAAAAAGAGTTGCAGAAAGTGCTGAATATGCAATAGAAGCGGATTCAAAATCTCCAATTACAGAAAAAGTTGAAGGAATTGAAGATGAAGATACTGTTCTTTTGGAAGAAGATTCATATCAAAATCCGGAAGAAGCAGAAATTGATGTTGCTCCAACTTTAGAAGAAGCAATGGTTGAAAAAGCTACAGATGCTGTTAATACTTTAATAGATGCAGCAGATGCAAAATAGGGGAGGAATAATATGAAAAAAATATTTGGAATCTTATTGATAACAGTTTTTTCAGCATCATTATTTGCAATTAGTTATAAAAATAATACATATCAAAAACTTGCAGATGAATATACTAAAAAAGCAGAAGCTGCTCTTGATGCAGGTGAATATGAATTATCTTTTGAATATGCTCAAAAGGCTGAAGAAAATGCAGAACTTTCGAAAGCGTATATTCAAATGATGCTTGCAAAATCTGATGCATCTAATTATTTGGAAATGGCAAAAAATCAAGTTGCCTATGCAGAAAAAATTGATGCAGAATATAATTTTCCAATGGCATATACTTCTGCAAAAGAAAATCTTAACAATGCAGAAAATGCTTTTAATTCTGAAGATTGGGCAAAAGCGACTGAATATGCAAAACAATGTTTAGCAGATTTAGATGGAATTAGAGAAATAACTCCTCTTCCTGAATTTTATATTGTTCGTCCTTGGGCAGAAACAAAAGATTGCTATTGGAATATTTCTGGTAGACCTTATGTTTATAATAATCCTTTACTTTGGGAAAATTTATATCAAGCAAATAAAAATGCTATGCCAAAACCAGAAGATCCAAATCTAATTCTTCCTGGAATGAAAATGAAAATTCCAAGTATTACAGGTGAATTCAGAAAAGGAACTTATGATTCTAAAAAAGAATATGAACCATATAGTGCTAATTAATTTTATATTTTGCTAGATACATAGCTAAAGCAGTTCCCATAAGTGCATGTGGGAACTGTTCATTTCCCATATTTTGCACAACTTCTTTTATAGGAATTTCAATAAAATTTACAAATTCATCATTATCCAAATGTTGAATTCCTGTTGAAATTAAATCTTCTGCCAAAAAAACATGAACTTTATTGGAAAATAACGCTGGATTAGGATTTACAGAACCAAGTTTTGTCAATTTTCCAACTTTATAACCAGTTTCTTCTTCAAGTTCTCGACATGCTGCAACTTCAGGTTTTTCATCATTTTCAATCACTCCACCAGGAAACTCTATACTTAAAGATTTTGAACCATGTCGCCATTGTTTTACCATCAAAAATTTATCATCTTTTTTAGGAATTGTAATAACCCAATCTTTCGCATTTAAAATAATATAATCACCTTCAACTTTAGAAAAAGACGTATTGTGTTGAGATGTTACTTCAAAAACTTTAGTTTTTAAAAGAGAAGTGATTTTTCCTTGTTCCCATTTTAATTTTTCATCATCATTTGTGAAATAATTTTCCATAATAAATCCTTGAAATAAATTAAACCTGATTTTTGTTAAAAAATACAATACTTTATTGTTATAAAAATGTCATTATTTCTTTGTGATTATTCTTTTTTGAACGAAAAAAAACAAAATAATTTTTTGACAGATTTAAAAAGCGGATTTATTATAAATATAATAAATATTTTTAAATAAACGGGAGGCATATTATGGCAGTTATAACTCTTTCTAGACAAGTTGCAGCCTGGGGTGATGAAGTAGCAGAGGCTCTTGCAAAAAAAATTGGATATAATTTTGTTACGCGCAAGGATATTGAAAAACGAATTATAGAATTAGGTTTTCCAGAATCAAAAATGATAAAATATGATGAACGAAAACCCGGATTTTTTGCTTCTCTTGCTAAAAATAGAGATGAATACTTAAATTATGTTCAATATGCAATTTTAGAAGCAGCAAGTAAAAAAAATGTGATTATTATTGGTCGTGGAGCATTTGCCGTTCTTCAAGAAGTTCCAAATAACATTTCGATTAGATTGGTCGCTGATGAAAAAACAAGAATTTCTCGATTGGAAAAAGAATTTTCCTGGGATGAAAAACAAGCAAAACAGAGAATTCAAGAAAGTGATTCAAATAGAGCGGGATTTCATTCTGGTTTTTATAATGTTAATATTGATGATTCAAGTTTGTATCATGCAGTTTTGAATACTGGTTATGTTGAAATTGAACAGGCGGCATCAATTATTGCTGATATTGTAAAAGAATCTGTTACGCAGGAAGATGAAGAAAAAGGTGATAAAATTATTCAAAATATGCTGATTGCTCAAGATATAGTTAATAAAATTTATTTTGAAGAAAAATTGAAAATTGATTTTATTCATGCAAAAATTGAAGATAAAACATTTATACTTTATGGTGTTTCAGATTCTCCGGCGACAGTTCAACAGGCGTTAAGATTTATAAAAGAAAAATTACCAGATTATGAAGCAAAATCTGCAATAAGTATTGTTCAAAATTTTAAAGCATACTAAATATTTTATAAAAATCTGATTATTGGAATTATCTAATAATCAGATAAAATTGGTTAAAATAAAAAATCCTATCTTTTTTAAGATAGGATTTTTTTGTTGAGACTGACACGATTCGAACGTGCGACCCTCACCTCCGCAGGGTGATGCTCTAATCCAGCTGAGCTACAATCTCATAAAATACTGTGTTGTGATTTGTGTAGAGGTTCACGGAGGCGACAGGAGTTGAACCTGCCCGGCCCTTTCGGAACCGACGGATTAGCAATCCGTTGTATTACCGCTCTACCACACCTCCAGTAGAATCGGAGCGAGAGGGATTCGAACCCCCGGACCCGTGAAGATCAACGGTTTTCAAGACCGCCCCAGTACGACCGCTTTGGTATCGCTCCAA
>SAMEA104315437__coassemble_205_pt1 | contig 50574 bp, 39 predicted proteins | sample SAMEA104315437__metabat2_low_PE_023 | metagenome-assembled genome bin SAMEA104315437 (sample SAMEA104315437) | gut metagenome | biome: Monkey gut; feature: monkey-associated habitat; material: faeces | place: China | collected 2013 | reverse complement strand
CAAATCTATTTTTGCAAAGAATTTCTGCATTTCAGAAAGTTCCGTGCTGCATAAAAGCACAAAATTATAGTCGATATTTTTTCTTGCAAGCTCCACAAACTGAAAAACGCCTTTGTATTCCTTGAGAGAAGTCGGCATAAAAATTATTTTTTGCTTAAGTTTTTCATTTAAATATTCATCTAAATTTTCTGGAACCGGACTAAATTCAATCGGATTATAAACAACAACAGAAGGCAAAAAATCAGTGTGCTCCTGAACATATTTTGAAACACAAATAACTTGTGATGCGCATTTTTTCATCACTTTAGAGTAAAAACGTTTTAAAAATCCAGGGTTTATATAAACTTCGTGAACATGATAAATAATTTTTTTACCACGGACTTTTGCAGCAAGAGCAGCCCCAAACGGAACAACTGTGTTCATATAAAGAATGTCATAATCGGCGGAAAGAGCAAAAAAGAAATTAAAAACTTGCGACAAAGCAAATTGAAGAAGCCGGAGAATTTTATTTTCGTGCCAACGGTAAAAATTATCATGATATTCAACATTCGGAATGTCGTTTAAAATTCCGTCTGTCTTGGAAGTAAGAAGAGAAATTTTTATGTTTTTATCATTTGAAAGCGACTTTAGCAGAAACGAAAGCACTTTTGGAGAACCTGTGAAATTGTTCAGAAGATGGGCAAAAAGGATTTTCATATTCTTTCCTTTATGATTTTTGCAGGAACACCAGCAATCACAGAATTGTCTGGAAAAGATTTAGTTACGACAGAACCAGCGCCTATTACACAGCCATTTTTAGGAGAGGTTCTTCGATAGAATAATTTTACGAAACAATAAATCAAAAACAATTTTTTTGTTCGCAAGTATTCGCATATTCTTAATAGAACAACAATTCGATATTCTCTCAAAAACAAATATAAAAGGAAAAAATTTAATTTTTCTTTTCCAAGCTCTTTTTTCCAGCGTTGATTATCTTGATTTAGCAAAAGTTGAAGTTCTGAAAATTTCATTTCTTCTTATATCCTTACAATTCAAAACTAGACTTCTCAGGCAATATCGATTCAAAAGCATTTGAAATTTCTTTTACATATAAATCAAAGTTTTTTGAATTTTTTCCGCAGTCATTAATAACAATCTCATGATATTTTTGAGTGTGTATTGCAGAACAAATCTCTTTATAATCATTGTCAAATGAAAAATATTTTTTTGATTTGAACGGATTTACTGGATAAAATTTTCCTTTACATAATGTCCATATTTTAAAAAGCCATTGATTCACATCTGATGTGCTGCGGAATTTCTGATTCATTGTTTCTGACAAAATATCTTTTTCTTTAGACCAGACTTCTAAAATCTCTGACTTCAAAAAAGGCTGTGGCATATGAGTAATAAGGATTCCCATAAAATACGGCCAAGTAGAAAGACAAAGATTACGAATTAAAGCTGAACCATATTTTAATGACCACCATTTATTAAAATTTTCTTTTACAACTTCATTTTTAGAAAAATGCCGATTAATGATTTCAATATCATTTAATAACAAATGTGCTGCGTGATTCGGATTAAATGGATTTAAAATCGCACTGTCACAAGGTAATCCATTCTTAAAAAATTCCTTTTGTTGTACAGGAGCTGTCAAATAAAAATCATCATTGAAATATACAAAATGTTCTGCAAGACTTGGAATTTTATGCATATAAAGTTCTATCGGATTTGCAGAAAAAACTGGCAGAAACTCTTTCGGAATATAATCTTCGTGTTTTACCCAATGTAATTTCGTAGCATTAAGATTGAGCCAATCTGGTTTTTGCCCGCAAGTTACAAAATGCACTTTATGAACCCACGGTGCAAATTTTTCAACTCCGCGAAACCAATATTTCAATAAACCGTAATCTCGATAACGCTCTTTTGAAACATCTATATCAATCTGTTTTTCTTTTGGAGCATATTTGTTGAATTCAAAAATCCATTTAGAATCGCTTCCATCAACCCATGGAATTACAAAATCAATATCAAAATCTTGTTTCATAAAATCACCAAACTCCTATCATAGATGTATAAGGAACAATTTCATTCTGATTCGCCAACAAGCCAAGTACGAAAACAAATAAAAATGAATAAAGGAAGCTGCAAAATTTTCCTATTTCGATAAAAATATTTTTACTTTTCCAAGAATAGAGATTCACAAACATTGCCATATAAGCTACAGAAAAAATAACTCTAAGACGACCAAATGCATAAATTTGAGTCGCAAGTATATCTGCGCTAAGCAAAGAAAGGAACAAAACGCTCATTGCAGAGAATTCTTTTTTAGATACTTTTTTTTCTGATGTAAGACAATACGTAAAAAATAAAACAAAATGCCTAAGCAGAACTCCAAGCCCAGAAGAAACTTCATTTGCCTTGTTATAAGAGAGCGAAGCAGCATATTTTGCATATTTTGTTGCCCCTAATAATGAAGAATTGAGGAGATTTTGTGCAAGCTGAAATTTAAAAAATACCATATATATTATAAAAGCAATGATTAAAGTTCTCTTTTTTGAAAGTTTGACAAAAAGCATCAATAGATAAATTAGAATACATAGCCATGCGGAAGAATGAAATAACGTTCCTGCAAGAACAAATAAAAATCCTTTTAACTTCTTGTTTTTTATAAGGTAAATATAACTCAAGAAGAAAAGCATCACAGAAATTGAATTTCTTACTCCATTATATGAAAATGTATAAAAATAAAGAAAAAAAATTGTGATTGTTGGAAAAAAATATTTTTTATCAATAAATAAAAACCATATAAATATTAAAAAACTGGAAATAACAAAAAGCCATTGATAATGAAGTCCTAATTCTAGAATTATTGACTCCAAAACTGTCCACCCCATCTCAAAAAAAGAATTTCCTGTTATTGCAAAACTATTAAAATATCCAAGATAATTTACATAGTCAGTTCCAATATTCACTCTTATCGCCGAAGGAATGAATATAAGAAGAAAAACAAGACATTTCAAATCCACAGACAGATACTTATCATCACATTTCGAGTATGAGAAAGCAGAAACTGATACAAGAATGAATAACATTATGTAAAAACTCATTTTATAAATCCATTTCTATGTTTTAAGCCGAACATAATATTTGCAATTTTTTTTAGATTGTAATAAGCACATAAATAATATAGTTTTTGTAGAAAATTCGCTTTTTTTATAATCCTCCAATTCAATTCTGGATATGTATTTTTCCATAACTTATAATCTGGTTGTTGAAGTCGGAATATATATTTGTTTTTGCAAAGAATTTTTTTGCTCTCTAAAAAATCATACCAATCTTTAGCAGCGTTATTTTTATTCAATATTTTTTCTATTTCTGTAAGAACTTTTGTTTCATCATCTATTTTGCTGTAGGTAATATTATTCACTGCGGAATTTGGATTAATAAAATAGTTGTAACCTGAAACATTCAATCCATATATTTTTTTTGAAACGAAAAATACTTTAAATGTAAATAACAAATCCTCTGCAAGCGAAATTCCATTAGGAAATCGAATATTGTGCAAAACTGTTGATTTAAACAGTTTTGCACAAGGACCTTGCCAATAAATAACAAAGTCCTTGGGCATACTCATAATTCCTTTTGGAGGAATATGCGTTTTTATTTTTTTATCCTTTCGTACACGAGTGTCTCCACTAATAACAACATCTGCATCATTTTCTGTTGCATAATCATATAATTCTTTAATCAAATTGTTTTCTATCCAATCATCCGCATCTACAAATCCAATCCACTTTCCTTTCGCCACATCAAGCCCCTTGTTTCTCGCAGAAGAAACACCTCCGTTCCTCTTGTGAATTACACGAAATCTTGAGTCCTTTTCCGCATACTCATCGCAGATTTTTCCGCTGTTGTCAGGAGAGCCGTCATCAATCAAAATACATTCCCAATCGGTGAACGTCTGGACTTTTATCGAATCAAGACAGCGACGAAGATATTTTTCAACGTTGTAAACGGGTACTATGATTGAAACTTTGGGAGCTTTTTTATTATCTGTCATACTTATTCCTCTAAAACTATATTTTTATTTATCCAAGCAATAATTGCACCACGAATATAATTATTGAATTTCAAATAGCACTCTCTACGTCCTGAAAATCCAAAATCTGTATCAAACTGCATAGACACATTGTACTCATTAAAATAAAATTCCCCTGAATGAAAATGACCAGAACGAATAGTACCAAAATAATAGTCCAATAGTTTTTTATCTAATGTAGTTGATGAATATTTCTGCATGAAAGAAGAAAAGTCTAGTTTTTCAGATTTTGCCAATGTATCTATACAAGAAACTTTATAAGAAGCAGAAATTGTAGCACCTAATTCATCAGACAATAAAGATACATTGTAAAGTCTAGTTGCTGCCAAAAATATTTCTTTCTTATTCGCCTCCAAATTTTCTATATTTCTTATATAAGTTCTTATTTGCCGAGGAATTTTTATTTCATTTGCCGGAAAGTGTGTTAAAACATTTATTTTCTCATTATAAGTAGTGATGCCATTCATTTTTTCAATCTTATGATTAAGAAAAACTTGTTCAACATTTCCGTTATCATTCTGATTTTGAATTATTGTTGAGCCTATTCTGTTTTGATTAACATCCATAAAGGTGGTTACGGCATTTCCCATAAACTTTTTGTTTCCATCTGCAAGAATCGTAAGACCATTCAGATTGTTTTTTACAGAAAGCCCCCATTCAAAATCTGCAAAGCCCGTTCTATAACGGTTAAGTGTTAATCCATTACAAGAATTTTGTACAAAAATATGATATTTAGATGTCAAAAGTTTTAACCCAACATCAAGAAGAACAGATAATTCCGAACACAAGGTATTTGAATTATTATATGCAATAGATAAAGCTTCATTTATATCAACAGCAGGTATTTCAGTATCAAACATTAAAATTTGCTCTGTCAAAGGTTCTGTAGAAAATCTTTTTGAATTGAAATTATATGAATGTATTCTAACCTTGTACGCTCCATGCACAACTAAATCAATTTGCATAGGAACTCGATTAAAATATATGCAGTAATTTCGAACACAATAAGTTTTTTTAGGTTTATTATTTAAAACTGTGAATAGTTTCTGAATAATTGTATTTGCAAAATCAGACAAATCATATTCATTCAGATTTTCTGAATAAGACGAAACTTCTATTCTATCAAACCACTTTGATCCTTCCTTTTCTATAAAATCAAGTTCCACAGAAATTTTTTGCCTCTCCCCTCTTATCTGAGGAGAGCATTCATAAATCAGACTTTCATTTTGTTCACTTATAATTGCATTCTGAAAAATATTTTTAAAAATAGATGAAACATAAGTATAAAAATCTTGTGAAAGAATCTTAAAACCTAAGTCGTTTATTTCAGATTTTTTTAACATAAAATAACCTCCTCCAAATCAAAATCAGTTTTTATCTGTAATGCTGGATTCATTTTTTCTTCAAGCACAGATAAATCATTCGAAAGTTCTGATGTAAGCCATCGCGGTTTTATTCCAAAAATTTCAGAAAGAGTTTCTATGCGGGTATTCATTCCTGACAGAGCTTTCGTCAGCGGCACTACACCAAATTGCTTGCTAAAAATCAGGCTGAACACGCAGCAGTGAAAACTGTTCGTAATAACATATTCAGCGTTGTCGATTAGAGAAAGCCACTCTGGAATCGTGGCAAATGTCTTTTCGTATCTGTCAATTTTTCCGTTGCCCGTAACATAAACAATCTCAAGATTTTTCCGGACAGCAAAATCATAAACTTTCTGAATGTTAAAATCACAGGTGTTGTTCAGCATATACAGAAAAAGATAGGGATTTTTTCTTTTTGATGCGCTTACATTTTCTTTATACAATTTACGGTAATCTTGTGCTGTCAAAAGAAGAGTCGGATCACATCTGAATTCAGCATTATCATAGCCGCATTTTCTGCACAAATCAATTCCGCTTTTTTCACGGACAGAAACATAATTAAACTTGGCAAGAAGCAGCTGAATTTCTTCAATTATATCTGAGCGTAAATCAGAACAGCTCCAGCTTGCAGAATAAGAAACACGCTTTGTTTTTTCATCTCCAAAGTCAAGAAAATATGCATGAATTAAATTTCTGCAATTTTTTACATTCTTATATGAACCGAAATTCCACACCTGGTCGCTGCCCACAATATAAACATCCGCTTCAGGAGAATTTTCTTTCAATTGACTGTATGAAGTGTACAATTTTTCAGACTGAACAATATATTTTGAACGGAAATCATCAAAACGGCGGTCATTAAGCTTTGCCTCTTCTTTAATTTTTTTTGAATTGATTTTGTACTTCAAAAACTTGCATAGTAAAACAGGATTCAGAGCTTTAAAACAGCGAAGGAAAAACGATGTCTTAATATAATCAGTCCGGCAATCATAGCGGATTAAAAACGCATCGTGCCCAGCCTCACGCAAATATTTCTGCAAGGCATAACATTGCAGAAGCTGACCGTAATTGTCGTTCGACCACCAGAAAGTGAGTATTCCAATTTTAAGTTTTTTCTGATTTTTACCTGTATCTTCAGCCATTTATTTCCGGCTGAAAAGAGAATTGATTTTAGTTTTTCTTAAAGACTATGAAAACAGCTCGCTGTGTGAATTTATCCTGAACGCAGTAAGAAGAATAGCATCCTTGTTCTTTGAATAAATCCGCACAAGGTCAGGCTTTACATGACAGTCCCTAAAGCCGGCATAGTCACCTTTTAAAGGATGGTCTCTGTATTTCGGCTCAAGAACCTCATCTTTTGCAAGGCGATTTATAACCTGCTTCGCAAGTTCCCTGTCTGCCGGTGGCAATTTTGCATATTCTTTGTCAAAACGTTTTGTCGTGGTGATTTTATAGACCATTGGCAGTCTCGTACTCATCCATTGAGGAATAAGTCTTTAAAGTGCCTTTTTCATGCTCCTTCAAAATCTCCGCCTTTAATTCATCTGCCAGTGACTTTTCTTTTTTTATGGAAACCTTTACAGCCGGATGCAGTCTGCAGACACTTTTTATAGCCGAGATAAGGGCATTGTCCGCATTCTGGATAGTCATATTAACAACCATAAGAAAACCTCCATAAAAATCTTCCATAGCAATTTTACCACAGCCATGCTCAAAAATCAATTATCCTTTCAGGCTACCTCCTCAATTTTCTTATTTGTGCGAGCCCCTGCATTTCATTTCGGGCCGGGCATTGCGCACTTCCGCTCCCGCTTCATTCCTCCGCTTCTCTTCGGAACGCCTCCGGCGGTGCTACAATCCCCCTCGCAATTTTATGAAACTTTTTTTTTCCAAACCGCAAGCATCTTTTTACAAAGCACTTTAATCTAGAAAACAAAGATTCTCTTCCGTATTTTCTGAATAAATAATCAATTCCTCTTTCTTCAAAATTCTTATAGAAACTGCTGCGTTTGTTTTTTCTTCTAGGGCTTTTAAAATATGCTGGATTGAAACTTACAGACTTAAAGAAATCTACTTCTATGTATTTGAATTCATCCTTGCAAGAATCAAAAAACTCTTTTCCTTTTTCATTCTGGACAATCAAAAGAGAAGTTCCCCTGTCATCAAAATAGTCTGGACGGATTTTCTCAATTCCCCAGAAGTCGGCAATAGTCAAATCTGACCTGTGATTGTCTCCGCGGAACGAACAGGCATAACAACTTTCTCTCAATGCGTTATCTTTCAGAAAGAGCTGAAGATATTTGTCCTTTGTAATGGAAACTCTGTATTCACTGTCATTCGCGAAAGTGAATGACAGTGAATACAGTTTCCAGCCGTCATCCTTCCGCCTGAAAACTGTTTTCACGGTCTGCGAAGCAGACTTTTTTTCGCGGTATTTTATGTACTTCTGCCATAAGGCAGGAGAAGGCACTCCGTGACATATAAAATCAACTGCATAAAGATTTTCATATTCTTTTTTCAAGAAGCTTTTTAGACCAGCAATCTGACACGGTGTTCCAGTAAAAAGAACTTTCCGCCCGCCTTCAAGGAATTTTTTACATTCACAAAAACTGTTTTCTGTTCTTGCCTGTAGATATTTTGAAGTCCGGAATCTTTCAAGGCATTCAATGCTCTCTGTCCAGCCGAACTTTACAGAAAAATCTGTGTCAAATTCTGCACCAAACACTATTCCACCGTCTTTTATTATTTTTTCTGCAAGAACCGTAAACATTCCGCCGCTGGAACTTTCTTCACGAACTTTTTCATCGCTTGCAATGCAGGCAAATGCTTTCCGCTCTGAAAAACTTTCCCCGCTGTTCTCAGGTTTGCTTACCGGGCAACACTTTTCGCACAATCCGCAGTTCACACACAAGGAGTCTTCAGTTTTCGGATATAAAAATCCCTCATAGTTTTCAGAAAGAGAAAGTGCCTTTCGTGGACACAGCTGAACACACGCACCGCAGCCGGTACATTTTATTGAATGAAGATTAGGCATGGCAAAACCTCCCCTTCATTTTCAAAACCAGTGCATTTCGCTCTTGTTTATTCAAGCCAACTAGAAAAATAAAAAATCCACAAAAGACAACAGAAGAAAAAACTACAGCAAAGAATTCAGCAAGAGGATTTTTTATCAATATTTTTAAAAGGACAGGAACTGCTGCCGAACAGACAGCTACCATCAACATTGAAAAAACAACTTGCAGAGAAAACTTCCTTAAAGAAAAATCCGTAAGATGTTTTACAATCAAAAGCCTTGCCAGAAACGCAAAAAAGGTTATACAGATTGCAACAGCCATAACGCTGAAAGCCGGAGCGCCAAGTTTTAATACAATAAATGAAACAGGCAGATTTAAAAGCAGAATTCCGCCGACGACGCCCTGGTAAAGTTTTATTTTTCCAGTCGCCTGTGCAAGAGTCATTATCGGATAGCTCACAGAGTCGACAAGAGCATCGACCAAAACCAGGCACGCAAACAGAGCCGCATTTTCTGGAGGATTTACAAGCCATATTTTCAGGACAAACGGCATCTCAAGCACAAGCGGAAGAGTAAATACATACATAAGAAAAAAAGTCATCTTGCAGCCACGAAAAACAAGCTTCTCACACTCCTCTTTTTCATCTGCAGCATAGGTTTTGATAATCTGCGGTCTTATTGCAGTTGAAAAATTTTGTGAAAAGCTTACAACCGCCGAACTCACCTGAGATGCAACCGCACGTGCGGCATTCACAACAGCACCGAAAAACTGGTTCAGCAATATATTCACAATTTGATTCTTGAAGACTCCGACCGCAGAGCCGAAAGTGTTCCATCCAACATAACTTGCCATCTCGCGGAAAAGTTTTCCGTCCCACAAAAGCCTGAACCGACATTCACCATAATGCCTTCTGCAGTAGAACCTATAAAGTCCGGTATTTATTATTGCCACGCACATGAGAAGGATTCCGTAGAGAATCAGTTTGTCAGTTTTTCCAATCTTAAGTACAAACACAATAACAAGCTTTAGAAACGCCTCCACAATGCTCACATACGCATAAACGTTCATATTTTCATGTGAAATAATCGAGCTCATATAAGGCGTTGTCATCACGGTGAAAAGAAAGGAGAACGCCGCACATTGATAAACAACATTCGCGGCAAGCATCCTGTTTTCTGGGATCACAAGCTTATGATTTATAAACCAAAGTCCTAAAGTTTCTGCAAAAAGAATTATCACAAGGCATAAAAGTGCATAGATTGTAAGCGTCACGGAAAAAATTTTTTCAAGTCCTTCATTGTTTTCTTTCCCCATCTCAAAACTGAAATATCTCTGGCTTGCAGTCGCCATTGCTCCGCTCAAAAAGCCGAACATTGTAACCACTCCAGCCACAACATTGTAGATTCCGTAGTCCTCCGCTCCGAGCGTCGCAAGAACAACGCGCACGGTGTACAGCGACACCAGCATTATGAGAATCTGCCGGAAATATAGGGCGAGTGTGTTTTTTGCGATACGGGAAGTGTTAGACATTCTCCACTTTCTCCCAACCTAATTCATCTTCACTAAGCATCACGCTGTCTGAATCCATCACCACTTGCATGTCAATTCCGAGATCCTTTGCAAGTTTTTGATAATATTCTATTACTTCTTTTCTGATTTCATCGCCATTTAACCAAAATGAAAAATCATCATCTTTTGTTGGAGAAAGTGTACAAAAATATAAATATAAACTTTTTGGATTTTGATTAAATGAATTGTCTAAAAGAATTTCTAATGTCATTTCAGAAATTCCTGAAGGAAAAGTTACTACGCTATCGCAAATTATGCCTTTTTTTTCTTGTAAAAAATCTGACATTTCTACTAATTTTTTCTGCCGAAAATCTTCTGGGGCAGAACCACAAAGAATAGCGTAACGTAACAAAATCATCTCCCATAAAAAAAGTCAATGAGGAAATTTCAATTTCCGATTTGACTTTTTTCTACAACTTCGCAATGAAATGAGAAGTTGTAGTTGATAAAAAAGTTTGCACCGCAAACTTTAGTTAGATAAAACTGCGACATTTTAGCACTTTTATCTAACACTCCTGTGCAATAAGAAAATGCGAGCCGTGTCGGAGCATTTTCATTACTGTGTTTTATAAAAAAAGTTTGATTAGCGTAGCGGTTCAAACTTTTCATTGTAATAACTTTAACCATATAAACACTTCTGTCTATACAGTTTATTAAAATATATCATTTCTGCCCATATAATTCAAGAGAATGAACTGTATAAGCAAAGAACTTGACTATGTGGCAATCGGAAGTCGAATAAGAAGATATAGATGGGAAAGCAAAATCTCACAAGAAGAATTGGCAGAAGCGGTAGGAATTTCAACAACTCACATGAGTCATATTGAAACTGGAACGACAAAACTTAGTTTAACAGTTCTAGCAAATATTTCTCTTGCTCTAAATATTTCTGCTGATTTAATTTTAAATGGTGATAATTCTGTTTCAAAAAAAACTGAACTTGAAAATATTTTTGCAGCAAGTGATGAACGCCAAACACGAATTTTAATTGAAGTCGCTCGTGCAACAAAATTAGCACTAGATAAAGAACGAATCTAAAATAAACTTGTGGTGCAAGTAAAATGCATTCTCCAATTATGTATGCCTTTAAACTTGCTTTCAGTCTTATGTAGGCATTTTCAAGTTTGCAAAGCAAACTTGCGGTGCAAGTAAAATGCATTCTTCAATTATGTATGCCTTTAAACTTGCACCATTTTTCTTTATACTATCATTATGGGTACAAAAAATAATGATTTTTCAGTTATCTACGAAGATGACGATATTCTTGTTCTTAATAAACGAAGTGGAATTTTAATTGCAGCAGACAGATACAATCAAAACGCACCTAGATTAGATTTACTTACAGAAAAACAATTTGGAAAAATTTATGCAGTTCACAGAATTGATAAAGATACATCGGGAATTATTGTTTACGCAAGAAATCCAGAAGCACATAAATCACTTTCGAGCCAATTTGAAAAACGCCAAGTTCATAAAACTTATCACGCTTTAGTTTACGGTCATCCTCTTTGGGAAAATTTACATGTCGATTTAGCTTTACAACCAGACGGAGATGCAAGACACAGAACTATTGTTAGTAAGCGATTTGGAAAACCTTCTGTTACAGATTTTAGGCTTATTGGAAATTGTGGACCATTTTCCTGGATAGAAGCAAAACCTTTAACAGGAAGAACTCATCAAATTCGTGTGCATCTTCAAGCAAACGGATTAAGTATTGTTTGTGATCCTTTGTATAGCGGAAATCAAAAACCTGTAAGATTAAGCCAAATCAAAAAAAAGTGGAATGGAGATGAAGAAGAAGAACGTCCACTTTTAAATAGACTTGCTTTACACGCATACAAAATTGAATTTACACATCCAAAAACTGGAGAAATTGTTAGTTTTACAGCCGATTATCCAAAAGATATGGAAGCGACAAGAAAACAATTATCAAAAATTTTTGGAATTGATCCGTTATCTTCTTAAGTTTTAAATGAGCAAAAATAATAAAAAAATTCTTTTCATAATTTTCAACTTTTTCTTTACTGCTGTGTTTGCATCAGAAAATTTTCATTTTTCATTAACTCCAGAAATCGGGCTTTTAAATGGAAATATTTATGAATATGTTTTTGAAGATGCTTGTACGAATACAAATAATTTAGTAAGTAAACTTGATTGGGAAGTTCAAAATATTCCATTTGTAGAAATTTCAACAAATTTTGATTTTTTCAAATATATAAATTTTTCTTTTGGTGGAAAAATTGGTCTTCCAAAAAAAAGTGGTTTTATAAAAGATTATGATTGGTTAAATTATTATTATTGGCAGGATGATGACCCAACAGAACTTACACATTTTTCCATTTCAACTAACAAACTTAACTCATTTTATTCACTAAATACCTCTTTAGGAATTAATTTTCCTATAAATAAAAATAATAAAATCACTATTTTTACTGCTTATGATTATTTTTATATAGGTTTTGACGCTTATGATGGTTATTATTCTTATAAAAACTATAATTGGAAAAAAACAGCTCTTTCTGGAAAAGTTATATCTTATTTTCAAGAATATAATACTTTTTTGATTGGAATAAAAACAAATCACAAAATTTCTAAATGGAATTTTGATTTTTTAGTTTCTTTTAGCCCAAATCTTTGTACAAATAACGCTTTAGATTTTCATTATTTAAAATCAACTTTGTATTGGGATAATATCAAAAATATTTTTCAATTAAATACAAAATTTTCATCATCATTTGAAATAGAAAAACATTCAAAAATTGGAATTTCTTTTTCTTGTAAATATGTTCCTGCTTCAAAAGGGAAAAATTATTACACAAAAATTTCGTCTGATGGAAAAATTATTGGAACAAATTGGTCTTCACAAAACGCATTTGGCGGTTCTTCAAATTTTCTTTACGCTTTTTCCATTTTCTATAATCTAGGATTTTAATTTTTGTAGAAAAATCTTCCTTAAAAATAAATTTTTCTACTTAATTAGAATTTTGTCCCAAATTAATTCTTACAGTTACAATTCTTCTTGCAGAAACATCTTCCGCTGTAAAAACAACTTTATCATAAACTAAAGAATTTCCTGTTGAAGGTAAATATCCAAACTGTTCAAGAAGCCATCCACCTAAAGTATTAAAATTTTCGGAATAAAGGTTGAGATTCAAATTGCTATTAACATCTTCAAGTTTTAATTCTCCAGGAACTAGAAAAATATTATAAGAAACAAATTTTATTTTATCTTCGGCAGGAAGATTATCATAAGAATTTTCATCAGTCATTCTATCAAAAACTAATTTCATAATATCTTTCATTGTAACAATTCCTGCTGTTTGACCTTGTTCATTCAATACAATTGCAAATTTCTTTTCTTCCTGGCGGAATTTTTTTAATAATTCTAAAACAGAAAAAGTTGCTGGAACAAAAATCACATCTTCCATATTTCTAAGTGCAAAATTTTCACCTTTATTTTCATCACTTCCATAAAGAATTTTTTTATAATTCAAAACTCCAACAACTTCATCTTTTGAATTTTTGTAAACTGTGATTGTTGAAAATCCGGACTGATTAAATTTTTCTATAACTTCTTTTTGGGTCGCCTTTTCATTTACCATACAAACTAAAGAACGATGCTTCATAATATCTGAAACTTGTAGATTGTTAAATTTTATGATTTTGTTCATCATTTTACTTTCTGATTTTTCTATCGTTCCTTCTTTTTCGCCAACTTCTATTAAAGTTTGAATTTCTTCTTCGGTTATTTTTGATGATGATGGATTTAAAATTTTTTCTACAATTTTTACAACAAATCCTGAAAGTTTTTCAAACAACCAAATGATTGGAAAAAATATTTTCTCCAAAATAAATAACGGAATTGAAGAAAAACTTGCAAAAAATTGCGGATAAATTCCTGCTGCCGTTTTAGGAACAATTTGCCCAAAAACTGTAATAATAAATGCTGTAAAAAAAGGCATTAAATCTGATAAAGTTCCGTTTCCTAAAAATTGCATTACAAGAGCGGTTACTAAAGCAGAAGTTAATGATGTAAGCAAATTTGTTCCAATTAAAACTGTTGTTAAAAGTCTGTCCATATTTGATTTTAATTTTGAAACTAATTTTGCATTTGCTTTTTTTTCTTCTATCATTGCACGGATTTTTAATTTTGGAAGAGAAAGAAAAGCGGTTTCTGAAGAAGTAAAAAATCCTACGAAAATAATTAAAATTATAATTAAAACCAAAAATACAATATTTTTAATCATCTTTTTTTTCCAATTTAGTTATTTTAATTCTTTCAATTCTGTGTGATTGCACTTTTTCTACGGTGAAAAGATAATTTTCATAAATAAATTTATCACCATTTTCTGGCATTCTATTTATTTTTTCTATAAACCATCCACCAATTGTTTCGTTTATATTTGATTCAAGCGGAATTCGTAAACTTTCTTTTAAATCACGTATTAAAACAGAACCGTTAATTTCAAAATCATTTTTATTTTCAATATCATCAAAATCAAAAACTTTTCCTCGTAAAGAACTTTCGCCAGGCATTGCAAAAATTTCTTTAGAAATATCTGTTTCTGTAACAATTCCGTCTGTTCCAGAATATTCATCAACTACAATCGCCATAGTTTGTCTATTTTCAAAAAACATTTGCTGAATTGAAGACATTTTTTTTGTTCCTAAAATAAATAATGGCGGTTTCATAATTTTTTCAAGGTGAAAAGATTTAATATCATCCTTAAAAGGCAAAACATCTTTTAAATAAACAATTCCAACAATATCATCAATGGAATTTTTATAAATTGGAAAACGCGAAAAACCAACTCTTTGGGAAGTTTCTACAATTTCTGAATAAGTTGATGTAATTGGAAGAGCCTTTATTTTTGTGCGGGGAACCATAATTTCTTCAGCTTCTAAATCTGAAAACTTAAAAACTTGAGAAAGCATTCTATTTTCATCTTTTTCTAAAACACCAACTTCAGAACTTATATCAAAAAAAGTTTTAATTTCTTCTTCTGTATAAGATTGTTTTTTTGTTTTTGATTTTATTCCAAACATTCGCAAAATAATTTTTGAAATAAAAGTAACTATTTTCACGATTGGAAACATCAAAATGTAAACAAATTTTACAAATCCGCTAAGTCCGTAAGAAATTTTATCTGGACAACGAGTTGAAATTGTTTTTGGTGTAATTTCTCCAAAAATTAAAAGAAGAACTGTAGCCACTAAAGTTGCAATTCCAACTCCCTTATCGCCAAAAATTTCTAAAGCAATAGACGCGATGATTGATGATACAAAAATATTTACAATATCATTAGAAACTAACAAAGTATTGATAAGCTGCTCTTTGTGTTCTAAAAGTTTACTTATTCTAATTGCCTTTTTATCTTTGTTGTTTTTCTTTATTCTGAGTTTTAATTTATTCATTCCAAGAATTGAACTTTCTGAAATAGAAAACAACATTGAAAGAAAAATTAAAACTACAAGAATAATTATTATAAAAATTTTATATTTCGAGGGATAACCGTCCATAGTCTTCCTACTTGCTAAAATAAGCTACGCCAGCAGCAAAAATATTTTCACAAGTTGTTTCATTTTGATTTGTGATTGGATTTCCACCAACATTTTTAAATAAATCAAAACTTGCACCATTTTGTTCAAGACCAATTCCACGTTCAGAATGTCCCATTTTTCCAAGAACTCGTCCGTCTGGAGAAGTAATTCCTTCTATTGCAAACGCTGAACCATTTGGATTATCTGGTTCTGAAATTGCAGGCTTTCCAAATTCATCAACATATTGAGTGAAAATTTGTCCATTTTTAAACATTTTTTCTGCAAGAACAGGGTCTACAACAAATCTTCCTTCACCATGAGAAATTGCAATTAAGTGATTTCGTTCATCAATTACAGAAGGATGCATTGCCCAAGGTGATGTTGCAGAAACAATTCTTGTACGAACAATTCTTGAAATATGACGACCAATTCTATTGTAAGTAAGAGTTGGCATTTCTGGTTTCATATCGCAAATTTCACCATAAACAGCAAGTCCAGTTTTTACAAGTGCTTGGAATCCGTTACAAATTCCCAAAACAAGTCCATCTCGCTTTTTGAGAAGATTCATCACTTCTTCGCTAATATTTCCTGCTTTTAATACATTCGCAATAAATTTTGCAGAACCATCAGGTTCATCACCACTAGAAAATCCACCGGATAAAGCTAAAATTTGAGTATCTTTTAATTCTTTTTCAAATTCTTTTAAACTTTCTTCCAACATTTGTGGATTTTTATTTCTAAGAACAACGATTTTTGTATTTCCGCCAGCAATATTAAATGCTCTAGCCATATCGTATTCGCAATTTGTTCCAGGGAAAACAGGAAGTAGAATTTTTGGCTTAGATTTAGGCTGAACAAAAGCAGGTGCTTTTCGAATATCGCTAAGTGATTTGTGAACAGATTTTGCCCATTCAGGAAGTTCATCTTGTAAAGGATAACCGCTTACTTGTGGGAAAACATCTTTTAATTTATCTTCCCAAGATTTTACACAATCTTCAAGAGAAATTTCTACACAAGAATTTGTTACATTTTTAAGTTGAACATCAAGAATTCTTATACATTTTTCTGAAATAGTTTTTCCTAATTTTGTAACAGTTCCTTTTTTAAATCCTAATTTTGATAAATCTTCATTTGTTTCAATGATAATATTTCCATAAGTTGGAACAAACAGTTCTTTTGCATTTTGAGATTTTATTTCTGCTCCAATCATATTTCCCATTGACATTTTAGAAACAGCTTCTGCAATTCCGCCTGCACAAACAGGATACATTGCAAAAATTTTTCCAGCCTTATTCAAATCATAAATCACATCAGAATTTTCAAGGAAAGTTTTATAATCTGGCTCTAAAAGATTAGAATACGGAACAGAAATCATAAAAATATTATTTCCGGCTTTTTTGAAAGAACCACTTACAACATTTTTTGCTTCATCATGAGTTACTGCAAAAGAAACTAAAGTATGAGGAACATTTATATTTTCAAACGTTCCAGACATAGAATCTTTTCCACCAATAGAAGCACATCCAGATTCAATTTGAGCATCTACAGAACCGAGTAATGCCGCAGTTGGAGCTCCCCAAGTTTTTTCATTTACTGCACGACCAAAGAATTCTTGAAAACTCAATCTGGAAGTTCTAGCTTTTCCACCAATACAAGTTATTTTTGCAAGAGAAGAAAGAACCGCAGTTTTTGCACCATGCCAACTAGACCATTCACCAACGCGAGGGTCAAAACCATAAGCCATCATAGAAACAGTTGAAGTTTCGCGAGGAGTTACAACTGGAATTTTTGCAGACATTGCCGCTTCTGGAGTATTTTGATATTTTCCACCATAAGGGAATAAAACTGTAGAAGAACCGATTGAACCGTCAAAACGTTCTCCAAGTCCACGTTGAGAACAACAAGCAAGATTATTTAAATTTTTTAACCAGGCATTTGTAAAATTATTTTTTACACAATTTTCGCATTTTACATCTTTATTTAGTTCTTCTGCGACTGTATCAAGAGGATTTAATAAAGGTGATTTTTCTGGTTCTGCTGGACTTTCAATTTTTGCAATTGCTTCGTGATGAGCTCCTGCTGCATCCAAAAATTCTCTTCCAATATCAACAATTGTTTTTCCACGCCATTTCATTACAAGACGATTTGAATTTGTAACGACAGCAACAACTACAGCGTTAAGATTTTCTTGTTGAGCCGCTTTTATAAATTTTTCAACATCAGATTTTCTAACTACAACTGCCATTCTTTCTTGACTTTCGGAAATAGCAAGTTCAGTTCCGTTTAAACCTTCGTATTTTTTTGGAACTTTATCTAAATCAATTTCAAGGCCAGGAGCAAGTTCACCAATTGCAACAGAAACACCGCCAGCACCAAAATCGTTACAACGGCGAATCATCAAACTAACTTCTTTATTTCTAAACAATCTTTGAATTTTTCTTTCTTCTACAGCATTTCCTTTTTGAACTTCCGCAGCAGCAGTTGTTACTGAACTTACTGTATGAACTTTTGAAGAACCAGTTGCTCCACCAATTCCATCACGACCGGTTCCTCCTCCAAGTAAAATAATTATATCACCAGGTTCTGGACGTTCGCGAATAACAGTATTTACAGGAGCAGCAGCAATTACCGCACCAAGTTCCATTCTTTTTGCCGCATAGCCAGGATGATAGATTTCTTCAACTTGTCCAGTTGTAAGTCCAATTTGATTTCCGTAAGAAGAAAAACCTTGAGCCGCTTCACGACAGATTTTTATTTGAGGAAGTTTTCCTTTCATTGTTTGAGAAAGAGGAACAGTTGGATCTGCCGCTCCAGTAATTCTCATTGACTGATAAACCCAAGAACGACCAGATAAAGGATCTCGAATTGCTCCACCAAGACAAGTTGCTGCTCCACCAAAAGGTTCTATTTCTGTAGGATGATTATGAGTTTCGTTTTTGAACATCATAAGCCATCTTTCTGTAGCTTTTGGGTCATCAGATTTTAAAGGATTTCCGTTTTCATCAGTTGTATAATGAACATCAATATAAACTGAACAAGCATTATTTTCTTCAGAAACTTCCATATCTTCTAACATTCCATGTTTTTTAAGATATTTCATTCCAATAACAGCCATATCCATTAAACAAACTGATTTATCTTTTCTGCCTGCATACAAATCTGTACGCATATTTTTATAATTTTCTAAAGATTTTTTAAAAAGTTCTGAATAAGGACCTTCTTCAATTTGAATGTCTTTTAATTCTGTCAAGAAAGTTGTATGACGACAATGATCTGACCAATAAGTGTCTAAAACACGAATTTCAGTTTCTACAGGGTTGCGACCTTCGCCCTTAAAATAATCTTGCAAGAATTTTATATCAGCAAAATCCATTGCAAGACCCATTTTATTTCGGTAAGATTCCAAATCTTTATCATCCATAGTGATAAAACCTTCTACAACAGGAATATCACTTGGAGTTTCCATTTTCATTTTTAATGTTTCAGGTTTTTGTGAATTTGTAAGACGAGAATCAACTGGATTAACAAGATAATCTTCGATTTTTTTAATTTCTTCGTTAGAAACATTTCCGGCAAGGACAACAATTTTTGCACATCGAACAATTGGTTCTTCAGAACTAGTTTTTACACCTTTTAAACCAGCTCTGAGCAAAGAAATACATTGTTCTGCACTATCTGCCCGCTGGTCGTATTGACCAGGAAGATATTCCCAAATTATTTGATTTCCTTCAATTTCTGGAAGATTTTCTGTAAAAACATAATCACTTTGAGGTTCTGAAAAAATACGTGTTGCAGCAATTTTAGCAACTTCTTCAGTTACGTTTTCAATATCATAGCGATTAAAATAACGAACACCAGTTACACTGGAAATTCCCAAAAAACCATTAATCTGTGATAAATAACTTTTTGCCTCGTTTTCAAAACCCGGCTTTCTTTCTACGTAGAGTCTGTACATATAAAAAGTATAACGATTTTAGATACTTGTTACAATTAAAAAAGTTGGAGGATGGGAAATAGTAAAGTTTGACTGAAAACGTATGATTAGAATTTCTGTAGATTCTTAATTTTGCTATGATTTTTTAAATCAAGTTTTTTTTTCGTAGACTTATTAATTCCAATAATCAAACAGATTGTTTATTGCTTGCTTAAAAAGTTTTGGAGCTTTTATTCCAAGAACAAGTTTTCCGTTTTCATTTAGTAAAAATCCAACTTCAATTTCTGCAATTTGTTCTTTTTTACTGCCATAAAGAACAACTGTTCGGATAATTTTGAAATTTGGATAGTAAATTTTTAGATATTTTTCATCAAAACTATCGTAATTATTAAGTTCATTAATTCCATTTTGCTTGAATTCATATTTTTTACCTTCAATTGTGATAATTTCAGATTCTGCAATATCAAGCAAAACTAAATCTGGAATAAAGACGATTTGATTTTTATCACCTGCTTTATATGCCTCTCTGTTAGCATATTTTTCAAGTGCAAGATGTTCTCCATCTTTTGTAACAAAATATCCTTTTTCACAACCTGCATGATTTTCAAAAATTGAATAACTTTTGGTAAAATTTTCTACAACAATATGAATAAAAATTGTACCAAGTTTTTCGCCTTTTGTTTCATAGTGCCAATAATCTTTTGGTAAAGTTGTTTCTGGAAGTTTTAAACCTTCTAGTTCAAGCCCTAGAACATTTGCAATTTGAACAAATTTATTTGTCTTCCCAATATGCTTTTGTTCAAGCCCATGCATAATAATTTCAATTTTTCCCCTAAAATCTAATTTTCTAATAACGGCAGAAATAATGCTTAACGCACCAATATTCGGATCATAAGAAAGTCCACCTTTTTTGTATAATCGACCTGAAATTTGAATACAATTATCATTTGCAATATTTATAGTAATAGGAATATTACCTTTTGGTGCATGTTTCATATTTGATTTCGCTATTCTAAGTTCTTCAATTGAATTAAATGGTTTGAAAATTTCAGGATTAAGTTTCTTTCCAAGAATTTTTACGCCTAAAGTTAAAAGTAGTCGAGTTCCAAAAATATACGTTTCTGTAGATTTTTCTTTCTGACCAACTTGTAAAGCATAGAGCATTATCAGTTTTGTCTTTGGATAATAATTCTGAATAAAAACAAACTTTGAACAACGCTGATAAACTCCTGTATTACGACTTTCTTTATCGTCAGTTTTTGTTTCTTCAATAGCGTAAAGAGGTATGTCTTTTCTTGTTGGCATATTATCTTGATAAAAAACAAGAAAATCAATAAAACTTGAACTTCCAGAAACTGTTTTTATAAAAACTTTATCAACTTTCGCACATTTGAATCCACTAACTTCATACGTAAATGAGAATGTTTTATCTTTATTTAAAAGAGGAATAATACGAATTGAATCTCCAAAGAATCCACAGTTTTGGTCTTTAGCAAAATATTCAAAAATCATCTGCAAGACTTCTTTTTTAGGTCGTTCTTCTGTTAAAATCCACAAGTTCATTCTTTTACTCTCTTTTTAATATATATAACTGCTCGAAAACAGTTTTTTTAGTTTTTGCAAGTCCATTGTTATTGCTTTTGAATCTTGCATATTCAAATTGTTCTAGTTTTACATTACCATATTGGCTTAAAATTTCAATAATTTTTTCAGAAGGCATTATTCCTTCTGAGTTATAACTTAGTACAAGAAATTTATATTTTGCTTTTTCTGCAATTTTTTCTAAATCTTCTAATGCAGTTCTAGAATTACAAAAACGCGATTTTTGAGAAGAATAATCTCTCATTCCTGTAATGCCTCGCAATTTTGGTTTATCATATTTTGCAATTGTTTCTAGAATATGATAATTTGGTGCATATTGCCTTTCATTATATGGCGGATCTAAATATAAAATATCAGTATCAATTTTATCTAAAAGATTTATACTGTCATCATTATATACAATATTCTTTTTTCCATTATTTATAAATTGAATTGTTCGTAATTCTAATGGACGCAAAGCTCTGCAGTCCCAATGTTTATGAAAAGCTGCATACACACCAGCAATATTTGAATAAAATCCTATTGTTTCTATTAAGCAAGCAAGCAAAATAAAATACTCTTTTTCAGAAATAAAATGCTCTGCTTTCCATTTTTCAATTTGCTGTCGTATCGCATCTATTTTTTTACCATTTTCATCAATAAAATACATTCTTGGTTGTTGAAGTTCTTTAGTTCCTGATGGCGTATAATTCTTAAAAATAAATCCTTCAACACCTTCTAATGAATTAAGATAACTTAAAACCGTTTCCAATGGATTTGGAAACATATTTAGAGAATCATTCTTTGGTAAAATCTTTAATAGTTTTGAAAACTTAGGTTCTTCATTATTTTCAATATAAGCTTTTTGCAAACAATAAGATAAATATAAAATATCAGAAGAAAAAACCTGATAATTTTTTTTCTTAAAAAAACGACCTACATTTGTTGTTCCTGCAAAAAAATCAAAAAAAGTTTTTCCTTCTATATTGTTTGCCTGTAAAATAGAATAGATTTTTTCTAGAATATTTTCTTTATTACCAATATACCGCATTTTAAGCCAACTTTAAGGAGCAATTTTCCTGTATTACATTTTGAGGATTGTAATTTGTTATTAAAACCTCAATTGTAGAATTTTTATTACGGTCAATTGTATGATAGTTTGAGTTCGAATAATCTTTTAAAAGATATGAAACAAAATAATTATTTTCTTCAATCCAATTTTTCAAAATTAAATTTTCTTTTCCTTTGTGTTCTAAAACATTAGAAAGAGCAAAAGAAACTAAATTTGAATTTAAATTATCAAGAATTTGCAGAAGTTTTCTTTCCTGATTTTCGCTCCAGCCTGTAAAACCGCGTCTGCCATCATTATATGTTCCAGTTGTAATTAAATAAGGAGGATCGCAGTAAACAAAATCATTGCAAGACAAAACAGAAAAATCAAATTCATCAAAATTCTTCGCTGAAAATTCTGATTTTTTTGAATTCAATTCTTTTAGAAAAGTTAAAAGATTGTTTTTCATGTGTTCATTAAAGCAACTCCTTTCTTTTCCAAACGGATTATTAAATTCATGTGAATTGTTAAATCGTATCTGATGATTAAAAGAATAAGCAACAAGAACAAATAAATCTAAAGGATTTTTTTCTTGATTGTAAAAACTGCGAAGCGCTAAATAACCTTCTTTGTTCGTTAGTGAAAGATTAAACTGTTTTATTCGGTTTTCAATATGATTTATAATTTCATTTTCTGATAAGATGTTAAATGTTTTATATAAATCAATTAAATATGTTAAATTATCATTAAAAATAGTTTTTTCGGCAGGAACATTTATACCTACATTGCAACCTCCACAGAACAAATCAACAAAAGTCCTTATATTCTTTGGAAACAAAGGCAAGATTTGTGGAAGTATTTTATATTTTCCGCCTATATAATTCATAGGAGATGCTATAATGCGACTCACTTTTTTAGTATACTATATTTCCATTTTTTTTCATATAGCAATTTCTCTCATCTCCCTCGTCCGCACAAAAAATTACGACTTCTTCTTTGAAAATAATCCTGCTGTTTTTGTAAAAATCTTTTCGAGATATTTTATTTCTCCTTCAGAAAGTGCCGCCCGAGAAAGTAAACTTTTCCAAAATTCTTCCATATTTTTGCGACCTGGCATTTTGAAAAATCCGATTTTTTGCAAATTATCTGTAATGTTTTTTACAGCGTCATCAACTCGGTTTAACGAAATTGGAGTAAAGCCCCGAAAATCTTGATATTCATTTTTCAAATTTTGTCTATACAAAGTATAACAAATAATTTGTACTGCATGAGAAAGATTTAATGAACCAAATTCGTTCGATGAAGGAATTGTTACTCCCATTGTGCACATATCTAGTTGTTCATCAGTAAGTCCGGTTCGTTCGTTTCCAAAAATGACTGCAACTTTTCCACCAAAAGATTTTTCATTTTGAGAACCACTAAGTTTATCAGCTTCTAAAGCAAATTCTTCTGGTAAAAGTAATTTTCCACGTTTTTTTCCTTGTCTTCGAGTTGTTCCAGCACTTAAAACGCAATCTTTTGTTGCTTGAATTATATCATCATAAAATTTTGCATTATCAAAAATATAACGGGCGTGAATTGCAAGAGTATAAATTTTTTCTATATCATAATTTTCTTTTTTTCCTACAACTCGCAAATCCTTTATATCATTATTTGCCATTGCTCTACACGCAGAACCGATATTTCTCGCTTCATCAGGATGGTCTAAAATTACACAAATATTTTCCAAATTCATAATATGATTTTATCAGATTTTTTAGTTTTTATAACTTGTTTTTATATTTTTTTTTACTTTAGAATAATTATATTTAAAAATATTTAATACTCTATTTAATAGGAATAAAAATGAATTTATGGTTTGAAATTTTAATCTGTTTTTTGGCTGGAGCTGGTGCTGGAATTGGAACTGGATTTGCAGGAATGAGTGCGGCTGCAATTATCGGACCAATGCTTATAACTTTTTTAAATGTTCCTGCGTATCAAGCAGTTGGAATTGGACTTGCAAGTGATGTTTTAGCGAGTGCAATCAGTGCCTGGACTTACAAAAAAAATGGAAATCTTGACATAAAAAATAGTCTTTCTTTACTAATTACGGTTTTAGTAATGACAATTGCAGGAAGTTGTATAGCGACTTTACTTCCAGAAAGAGCGATGAGTAACACAATGCAAATTGCTATGATTTTAGTTGGATTAAAATTCTTAATAAAACCCGTAAGAAAAACAAAAGAACAAATGCTTTCTACAAGTAAAAAAGAAAGAATCATAAAATCTATAATTGGTGGGATTTTTGTAGGTTTTATTTGTGGATTTGTTGGTGCCGGCGGTGGAATGATGCTTCTTTTGGTTTTAACTTCTTTTCTTGGTTACGAAATGCACATGGCTGTTGGAACAAGCGTTTTGATTATGTCATTTACTGCATTAACAGGAAGTGTGAGTCATTTTGTATTTAAAGGCGTACCAAATTTAAAATATTTGATTTTATGTATTATTTTTACTTTCATTTGGGCAAGAATTGCTTCAAAAATTGCAAATAAAGCAAAAGCAATTACCTTAAATAGAATTGTTGGAATTGTATTAATTCTTTCAAGCATTGTGATTTTGATTACAAATTATGTTTTAAAATAATAAAAATGATTTTTCCCATTGACAAAGTAGGTTATTCTTTTAAAAATAAATATCTATGATTTATGAAACTCTTGAATTACCAAAAAAAGATGATGTCGTTCTTGTAGGAATGAGTGGCGGTGTAGATTCAACTTTAACAACTCTTTTATTAAAAGAAAAAGGATGCAAAGTTATTGGTGTTACTATGTCTATATGGGATGGTAAAATACCCGAAGTAAAAACTTCTCATCCAATGAAAGAAGCGTGCTACGGACCTGGCGAAGAAGAAAATATTGACGAATGTAAAAAATTCTGCGAAAAACACGATATTGAATATCACGTGATTGATGCGAAAAAGCAATATTCAAAAATGGTTTTAGACTATTTCAAAAATGAATATCGTAGCGGAAGAACTCCAAATCCTTGCATCATGTGTAATAGAAACATAAAATTTGGGGCAATGTTAGACGGAATTCAAGAACTTGGAATTCATTTTGACTATTTTTGTACTGGTCATTATGCAAAAATAGTTCGTCCAACAGAAGGAATTTTTGGTTCTCAAGTAAGACCTTGTATGATTGCAGGTGCAACTGATGTTTCAAAAGATCAAACTTATTTTTTAAATAGAATTCCTTCAGAAATTTTGGAAAAAGTTCGATTTCCGTTGGCTCAAATGAAAAAATCTGAAGTTTTTGAATTAGCAAAAAAAGCAAATCTTGAAGCAGCAAATCGGGAAGAAAGTCAGGATTTTATTGGAGAAGAATATCGTGATATGATTTTTTCTGATAAACCAAGTATTCCCGGAGATATTGTTGATTTAGATGGACACATTTTAGGTCGTCACAGAGGAATTGAACATTACACAATCGGACAAAGAAGAGGACTTGGCGTTGCTGTAAGTTATCCGGTTTATGTTCAACAAATTGATGCAAAAAATAATTTAATCGTTCTTGCCCCAAATGATGCTTTAAATTCAGATGCATTAATTGCTGATGATTTTGTCTGGCCGGGAAATATCGAACCAGATACAGAATCTTTTGAAGCTTTAGTAAAAGTTCGTCTTGCAAGTAAACCAGTTCCTTGTAAAGTAGAACGTTACACATCTTCTAATCAAGATGAAAAATTTAATGGAAATGCCTGGAAAATAAGTTTTGAACAGCCACAACGAGCAATTGCTCCTGGACAAGCAGCCGTTTTATATAAAGATGATGTAATTATTGGTGGAGGAATTATTTCAAAGGCGTTGTAGTTCCTCTTGTACTTTTTTCTTGAATATGTTCAATTCCACATTCGATGATTTTTTGAACATGTTCATCAGAAAGAAAATAATAAACAACTTTGCCCTGTCGTTCCGTTTTTACTAAATCATTTTCTCTAAGAATTTTTAATTGATGAGAAACGGCACTGATTGACATATTTAACAAAGCTGAAATATCACAAACACAAAGTTTTCCTTTATCTAAAGCATACAAAATCTTAAAACGAGTAGAATCACCAAAAATTTTATAAAAAACTGATAATTGCGAAACTAAATCTTCATTAATAAAATCTGACTTTATTTTTTCAACCATTTCTTGATGAATAACTTCGCAATCGCATGTAACTTCGCTTTTTCCCATAAAAAACCTTTTTACTTGAATATACTTTCAACTGAATAAATATTCAAGTTTTCAAAATCAAAAATTCATTTTTTTATAAAAATTATTTTTTTTCTATCACAAAATCTTGTAATAAGTTAGAATAAATCTGTAAAAATTTACTTGGAGTTGTTTTATGAAAAAAACTGTTTTACTTTTTAGTTTAATATTTTTGGGATTTTTTATTTCTTGTAAAAATAAAAAAGTTGAAACCAAAACAAATTCTTCTAATAAAATTAGTGTAGAAAAAAATTATTCTTCAAAAAAGACAAATACTCAAAAAAATAAAAAAATCAATTTTTCAGAATTTGCTGATTTTTTTACGCCAAATTTTGATTTTATTTCACCAGAAAATAATGATATAATAGAAGAATCTAAAAAAAGCAAATCTGAAAATCAAAAAAAAACAAATAAAACTTCACAATCAGTTATTCCTGGTTTAAGAAAACTTTCAGATTACAAAACTAATTATTCAACGCAAAAAAGTAAAACTTACGCTCCAGAACAAGAAACAGAAAATTTTTACGATGATGATGAAACTCAAAATACAGATTTTTTTATAGAAGATTGGGGACCTAGAAAAATTGTTTCTGAAAATGAAAATCCTTCTTTTTATGTAGTTTTTTCACAACCAGTTCATAGACTTTCGGCATTAGAAAAACCATCTGAAAAATCAGAAATTATGACAATTTCACCAGAAATTAAAGGCGTTTTTCGTTGGTATGGAACAAAACATCTTGCATTTGAAGCTTCAGAAAGTGCTGAACCTGGACAAGAATACACAATCACAATTAATAAAAAGTTAAAATCACTAAGCGGAAAATCTCTTACAAAAGAAACAAATTTTAAAACTCAAGCGCAAGAAATTAAAATTGCAAATCTTTATGGCGGATTTTTCAAAAATGGTGAATATTATGATTATTACAGCAATTACATAACAGGAACAATTCCACCGTACGATAAAACTTTTTATGTTAGATTAAATTATCCAATCAGTTTAAAAAAATTAAATGAAATTCTTGAAGTAAAAATTAATAATAAAAATTATGATTTTAAGGCAGAAATTGATTATAACGAAAACGCATTTTATTGGTCGGGAACAAGACCAAATTTTGATAAAACAAGACAAATATCAAATTCTTTTATCGTAAATATAGAAAATAAAATTCCATTTAATACTTCGGTTTTTGTAAAAATAAAAAATTCAAATTCAAAAGAATCTTACGAAACGTTAAAACCTTTTTCTATAAGACAAGTTAATTCTTACACAAATAATTCTGAAAATAAAAAATCAAATCCTTTACAAGTTGAATTTAGTCAAAAACCAGATTTAGATTCTCTTGTAAAAAATACAAAATTTGATTTTGATTTTACGCTCACAAAAGAAAATATTTCTATAAATGGAAATCAAGTTTTGTTCTTTAATCTTCCAGTTTCTAAACAAGAAAAACACACAATCACTTTTAATGGAAAGATTAAGGATATTTATGGTCAAAATCTTTCTGCTAATACAAAATCATCTCAAAAATTTTCTTATGATTTTACAGTTTCTTCTCCAATTTCGTATTCAAAATTTCAAAATTACGGAACTAAAATAATGGAAGCACAATTTCCACACAAAATTATTTTTGAATATCAAAATATAAATCCAAATTCAAAATATTTTTTAGAAGCGACAAAAAATCCTTTAGATACAAATTATTTTCTAAACACAAATTCTAATTTCACTCTTATTTCTCCTGGCGAAAAAGATAAAAGGCATTTTGTAGAACTTGAATTAGATGATTTTTTGGAAGATGGATTTGGAGCAGTAAAATTTGAAGCAGATATTGAAAGAGATTATTATAGTCCTTGGGAAGATAAAACTAAAACTACAACAGATAAAAATCTTCAAACAATTCAAGTTACAGATATTGGAGCAACAGTTCGCGTTGGAGTAAATCGTTTAGTTGCGTTAGTTTCCAGCATGAAAACTGGAAAACCTCTTGAAAATGCAACTGTTCAAGTTTTTGCAGAAAACGCATACAAAGAGCCAGCTTCTTTTCCATTTGCAGAAGGTAAAACTGATAAAAACGGACTTTGTGTAATCAATTTCACGGAAAAAGAATTTGAAACATTTAGAAAATCTTTTAGTTTTCTAAATAGAAATTCTCCAGCGGTAAAAATCATAAATGGAAAAGACAGTATGATTTTCCGTCCAAACACGCACAATCCTTACGCAAGTTCTGTTTATCCATCTAGTTATGAATATGCAGTTGAAGAACATCAGCAAACTTTTATTTTTGTTGATAGAGGATTATACAAACCTGGAGAAACAGTTACTTTCCGCGGAATTGATAGAACTCAACATTTAGGAAAAATCTTAACTCATACTGGCGATTACAAAATCACAATTACAAAAGGTGGATGGCAAAACGCACCAGCAATACTTCCTTCTTGGACTGGAACTTTGAGCGAAAGTGGAACTTTTTACGGTTCTTTTAAACTCCCTGATGATATAGAACCTGGTTCATATTGCATTGCTTACAATCGTTCTGGCGAAAAAGAGTCAATTTATTATTATTTTACAGTTGCAGAATTTGAACGATTAAAAATAGAATCTTCTATAAAAGTTCCTGAATTAACTTATTTTGGTGGAGATAAAATTTCTGTAGAACTTAGTGCAAATTATCTTGCAGGAGGAGTTTTATCAAATGCAGATTATAATATTTCCTGGTATAAACAGCCAACTCAATTTTTACCAGAATCTCCAGAAACTAACGGATTTACTTTTGGTCCAAGCGTAAATTATTCTTCAAGAGAATATTTCCAAGACGAAAAAGGCAAGCTAAATGCAAGCGGAATTGCAAATCTTTCTGCAAATACAGAAATTATTTCAAACGGAAGCCCTTATCGTTACAGAGTTGAAGCAGCTGTTCAAGATATTTCAAATCAAAGAATTTCCACTTCTACAACAGTTTTAGTTCATCCAGCTGATTTTTATGTTGGTTTAAAACGAAAAGAAAATGGTTTTGCAAAAAAAGGTTCAAAAATTGAAATAAATTATATTTTAGTTTCTCCAAATGGCGAAAAAATTTCATCTTTGAAAAAAGTTAAAGAATTAAATTATTCTCTTACAAGAAAAGTTTGGACAATGGTGAATGAAAAAAGCGTTTATGATTCAGTTTATACTCGTTATGAATGTTCTGAAAAAGAAGAATCTTCTGGAACTGTAAAAATTGAAAACAAAGGAAATCTTTTTATAACTCCACCAGAAGCCGGTTGGTACACACTAAAAGTTTACGGTTACGACAAAGAAAATCGTTATGTAGAAACTGCTTTAGAATTTTATGCTTCTGGAAGTGGAGCGTCTTGGCGAGGAAATGAAGATTCTCAAACAATCACATTAACGCCATCTCAATCGCAATATAATCCTGGTGATAAAGCACAAATTCTTATGGAAAGTCCTCTTCCTGCAGGAGATTATTTAATCACTGTGGAAAGAGAAGGAATTTTTACACAAGAAATTCGACATTTTGAAGAAAGTTCAAATCTGATTGAAATTCCAATCGCACAAAATTATGTTCCTGTAGTTTATGTTTCTGTAAGTTCTTATTCAGTTCGGCACGGAGAACCTCATCATGAATATGGTGAACCAGATTTAGACAAACCAAAATCTTACTACGGCGTTGCAACTTTATTTGTAAATCCGATGACTCAAGCGTTTTCTATAAAAATCGATTCAGATAAAAAAGTCTATCGTCCTGGAGAACAAGCGACAATCACTCTTACGGCAACAAAAGGCGGAAAACCTTATTCCAACGCAGAACTTACTCTTATGGCAGTTGATCGTGGCGTTTTAGATTTGATTAATTATCACGTTCAAAATCCAATAGAATTTTTCTACGGAATTTATAATTTCCCACTTTGCGTTTTTGGCGGAGATTCTCGTTCTTATTTGATGGATCCGGTAACTTATAGCATAAAAAATCTTCAAGGTGGAGATTCTGATGATGAAAAAGAAAATGAGCGAAAAGATTTTAAACCAACTGCCGTTTTTGAACCAGTTTTAATAACCGATGAAAAAGGTCAAGTAAAATGCACTTTCACAATGCCAGATAATCTTACGACTTATAGAATTACTGCTTTTGGTGTAAAAGATGATATTTTTGCATTAAACGAAGATGAAATAAAAGTTCAAAATCCTATAAATGTGCAAGTTGTTCAACCTAGAAAACTTCGTGAACGCGATACTGCTGAACTTGGAGTTTTGATTACAAATCTCGATTCAAAATCACAAAAAGTAACTGTAAAAGCAAGTGTTGAACCTTTAACTCAAGAAAAGGCAACCGAAATAAATTATGTTATTGATGAAGGACTTTCTGTTGCCGGTGGAAAAGCATTTTTTGATGGAAAAACAGAACACACAATTTCTATTGAAAATGGAGATTCTTCTGTAGTTTATTTTGATTTAGCCGCTCAAGAAAAAGGTTTTGTTCAAATTAGTTTTGAAATTCAAAGTGATATTTTAAATGAAAAAATAAAAATTCCTCTTGAAATTGAAAAAACTTTCACTTACGAAACCGTTACAATGATTGGAAGCTTAAAATCTGATGAAAATAAAATTCAAGAAGAATTTATAATTCCAGAATTTGCAAAAGATGCACAAGGAAATTTAAAATTCACTTTAGATGCAACCCGGCTTGGAATGTTAGGTTCAAGTGTAAATTATCTTTTTGAATATCCTTACGGATGCCTTGAACAACAAAGTTCAAAACTTCTTCCGCTTATAATTTTTGAAGATTATATTGATGTTTTTGATTTAAATTCTGAAATATCATCTCCTTCTAAAATTGTAAAACGTTATTTTAAAAATTGGGAAAAAATTCAACATTCGGACGGAGGATTTCCTTATTGGGAAAATTCTGCACAATCAAATTATTACGTAAGTTTGAGAATTGCTCACATTTATGCAGTTGCTAAATCTCATGGTTATAAAACTTCTGATTTAAAAATAAATATTTCATCTTTACTCGAATATTTAAAATCAGAATACAAAAATAATCAAAAATCACAATATTTAAAAGCATATTCAGCTTATGTTTTTAGTTTGTTCTCTGATGATGAAAATTTTCAAATTAAAAACTTTACGCAAAATATTTTATCTTCGTTTACAAATTTGGAAGATGAAACTTTAAATTCGCTTTCATACATTGGACTTGCATACAAAAATCTTGGTGAAAATTCTAAAGTTGAGGAAATTATCAATCTTATAAAACCATATTTGCAGCCTTCAGAAAGAAGTGTTTCTATTATTGAAAAAAATACAAACAGAATTTGGAATTCATTCGAAAGCGAAACAGAACAATTTGCATTAATTTTACAACTTTTAGTTCTACAAAATCCAGATGATTCTATGGTGGACAGATTGATTTTTACGTTAATGCAAAATCAATCTCAAGGTTATTGGCAAAATACTGCGACAACATCACACGTTCTTGAAGCAATTTATACTTACATAAAAAAACGAAATCTTGATGAAATAAATTTCACTGCAACTGTAGAATTAGACAAAAATCAAATTATGAGTGAAAAATTTGAAAACATAGATGCAAAGCCAAAAACTCTAAATTTTGATTTTACTGATGAACAAATTAAAAATCTTCCAAAAGGAAAATTTATTCCGGTAGAATTTACAAAATCTGAAAAAGGTCAAGTTTTCTACACAATGGAAATGAAATATGCTCTTCCTGATGAAATGCTAACTTCTCGTGATGAAGGTTTAAAAGTTGAATACAAAATTCAAGATGCCGAAACAAAAGAGCTCCTAAATCAAAATCAAGAAAACTGTTTAGTTGAACTTGAAAGCGGAAAACTTTATAAAGCGACCGTTCGCATTGAATCTACAAAAAATCGAAATTTTGTCGCACTTAGAGCCGCAATTCCGTCTGGAGCAGAAATTTTAGATTCGACTTTTGTAACAAGTGGTTCCGAAGCAGAAATTGAGAATTCATCTTGGAGACATTGGCTTAGCAACAAAGTAATTTACGATAATGAAATTCAATTTTTCTGGAATTCATTTGAAACCGGTTCTACAGAAATTACGTTTACATTCCGTGCGGTTCGTCGTGGCGTTTATCCAACACCTCCAGTAAGTGCAGAATGTATGTACGAAAACGAAATTTTTGGTCGTTCAGAAGGATTGTTGTATACAATAAAATGAAAAAAAAGCAAAAAATAATTTGCATAATTTTTCTTTCTCTTTTGGTGGCTGGATACTTATTTTTAAGATTCAGCCCCTATCCTGCTTTTTCAAAATTCTTAGCACAAAATTACAGCACTAGAATTTATGATTGTAATAAAAATTTAGTTCAAGTTTTACCGCTAGAAGATGGATTAAAACGAGAATGGACAGATTTTAAAAATATTCCAGATGATGTAAAAAAGATTTTTATAAAAGCAGAAGATAAAAGATTTTATTTTCATTCGGGAGTAGACTATTTTGCAATTTCTAAAGCGTTTTTTCAAAATCTTTCTGCAAAAAAAACTGTTCGTGGAGCGTCTACAATCACAATGCAACTTGTAAAAATTGTTTCAGGTTCTACAAAATCACGAAATTTTTCTCAAAAACTAAAAGATATTTTTAATGCGTACAGAATAGAAGCCAGACTTTCAAAAAATCAAATTTTAGAACTTTATTTAAATTCTGTTCCTTTTGGAATGAATTGTGAAGGAATTACTTCTGCAGGGAGAAGTTTTTTTTCCTGTGAATTAAACGAACTTTCAACTGATGAAATAAAATGTCTTTCTGTAATTCCGCGTCGTCCTTCTTATTATAATCCGATTAATTTTCCAGAAAATTGTGCAAAAGCCGCAAATGTAAATCTTGAAGTTGCACAAAATGCGTCTTTATTTGAATATCCTTTTTTTATGCCACATTATGTAAATTATCTGAAAAAAAATGCCTCTGATAAAGATGGAAAACTTTCTCCAGAAATTTATCTTAATGCCAATTTAGAACTTCAATTTTTTGCAGAAGAACTTTTACAAAATGCAATTTTTCAATCATCAAATTCGAGAATTACAAATGGAGCAATTTTAGTTATAAAAAATGATGATTGCAGCGTTTTATCTTGGGTTGGAAATAATTGGTTCGATAAAAATCATAGTGGCGAAATTGATGGCGTTTTGGTGAATAATCAGCCGGGAAGTAGCATGAAACCTTTTTTATATGCACTTGGAATTGACACTCAAGATGAACAAGGAACCCCTCTTTTTTATCCTTCTAAAATTCTTGCTGATATTCCAAAAGAATTTGGTAATTCAAAACTTTATATGCCTTCAAATTTTAATAATCGCTTTAACGGTCCTGTCAGATTAAGAATTGCTTTGGCTTCAAGTTTAAATGTTCCTGCCGTTTCCGTTTTAAATGAAATCGGTGTTGAAAAATATTTAGAAACACTTTTTTCTTTAGGATTTGACTCTCTTCGTAATGGAGGAAAAAATGCAGATTTAGGATTGGCTCTCGGAGCAAGTGAAGTTAGTTTGGCAGAACTTGTTCCCGCATTTAGTGTTTTTGTTCGTGATGGAAAATTCATTCCGCTAGAATATTCTTCCAAAGAAGAAAAACAAGTTTTTTCTCCAGATACAGCAAGAATCATCACTTCAATTCTTTCTGATAAACCTTCTCGTGCCTTAGGATTTGGATATTCTCAAACTTTTCAAACATCTTATCCTTCAATTTTTAAAACTGGAACTGCAAATCAATATCAAAATATTGTCGCTTTGGGGGCAACAAAAAAATATACTGTTGGTGTTTGGATGGGAAATCTTGATGGAGAAACTGTCGTTGGAAAAACTGGAAGTTCATTGCCTGCATATATAGCAAAAAATATTTTAGATTATCTTGAAAAAGAACAAAAATATAATTTTCAAAATGATGATAAAGATTTTTTAGAACCTGAAAATTGGACAAAAACAAAAATCTGCTCGCTTTCTGGAATGAATGTTGGAAAAAATTGTCCTTCTAGTGTTTATGAATATGTAAAAAATGGAACAGAAAATAAAACTTGTACTTGGCATATAAGAAATGATGAAGAAATTTCTATTGATGTAAAATATCCAGCAGAATATCAATCTTGGGTTTTAGAAAATAAATTTTCTGCAAAAATTGATTACAATAATTCTCCTTTAAAAATTCAAACACCACAAAATAATGCAATTTTTTATTACAGTTCTCAAAATTCAGAATATCAATTTATTCCAGTAGAAATTACAGGTGGAAAAGATAATATTTTATCAGTTAATTACGATGATAATTTTTTTGGAGATTTTTCACGTCCGTTCCAATTTTATTTACCGGTAGAAAAAGGTTTGCACAAATTAGAAATAAAATGTGCAAACGAAAATCAAGAAATTCATTTTTGTGTAAAATAAATTATTTTTTTCCTAATAAAGTAAAATCACTTGCAGGATTACTAAATACAATTCCGCTTCCTGCTTTTTCAAAACATTTTAAACTGTGGATTGCATTAATAATATCATCCTTTTTTTCTTTAGGAACAAGAATCATAAGCATTTCTTTTTCAGGAACAATTTCTACACCAAAGAAAGTTGCATCACCTTCTTTTGCAGTTCCTTTTGCACTTATAATTGTACCACCGCCAGCTCCTGCTTTTCGTGCGGCATCCATAGCATCTTCTGCATAACCTTTATTTACAATTACATTTATCATTTCATAAGAATTATTTTGTTCCATATTTTGTTCTCCAATTTTAGAAAAATCTTTTTCGCCACTTTTTATAAACGAATCAACATTTAGTGTAAATAAAACTCCAAAATGAGCTTTTTTTTCACTTCCAACTTCTTCTATTTTTTTTAGAACTGCTTCACATTGAGAGTCTTGTACCAAGATATAAACTATATCTTTAGAAATATCGCCCAAACCTAAAAGTTGAACAATTCCATTTTTTGCAGTTCCTCTTCCCATAATTATTGTTCCACCACCAGCACCTGCGGCTTTTGCGGCATTTGTAATTAATTCTCCACTATTATGAGGAACAATACTGATAATTTGCTTAAACATTTTCAACTTCTCCTTTCTTAGATTTATGGACTTTTAATTTGAACATTATTCCCATAATCTGAATTGCAATTAATGGCATTACGGCAACTAAAGCAATTACACCAAAAGAATCATTTCCGCCACCACAACCAGTTGCCGCTCCAATTGTAAAAGATAAAACGAAAGTTGATGTAAGAGGACCTGAAGCAACTCCACCAGAATCAAAAGCAATTCCTGTAAATAACTTTGGACTAAAAATCATCAAAATCATTGCAATTATATAACAAGGAACTAAAATCCATTTTATATTAAATCCGGCAACACAACGCCATAAAGAAAGTCCAATTGCAATCGCAGTTCCGCAAGATAAGAAGATTAATAAAGTTTTACGTTTGATTGTTCCTCCGCTTACGCTTTCAACTTGTTCACTCAAAACCCAAACAGCAGGTTCTGCACAAACAATAATTGCTCCTAAAGCAAGACCTGTAACAATTAATAAAATATACCAACCGATTCCACCAGAATAAGCTTTTGCTCCGAGTATTTCGCCAAGTGCTTGTCCGGCTTGCATAAAACCGCCATTTACACCTGTAAGAAAAATTGTCAATCCGACAAAACTATACGCAAAACCAATTGTCATTCTTATAAATTGTCTTTTTGTCATTTTTAATAAAACTACTTGGAAAATTATAAATAGAACAAAAAGAGGTAAAATTGAAATTGCAGATTCTTTTAAGGAAACAAGAAATTTTGTTCCAAAAGGATTAAAAATTGTTCCTAAAATTCCAGACTGAGATGCAACCAACGATGCTTCTTCAACCGCTTTTGTAGAATTTGAATCTGTAGAAATAAAAAGTGAATAAATTAAAACAGCCATTACTGGACCAACAGAAGCAACTCCTGTAAGTCCAAAAGAATTATCTTTATTATCGCCAGCACGAACAGAAGAAACTCCTAAACCAAGTGCCATAATAAAAGGAACTGTCATTGGACCAGTTGTTGCTCCACCAGAGTCAAAACCTATTCCAATAAAACTGTCTGGAGCAAAAAAAGCGATAATAAACAAAACAACATAAGAGATAAAATATATCCATTTTAAAGAAAGATTTAAAACCGTCCGCAAAAGTCCAATCGTAATAAAAAATGCAACTCCTGCAGCAATTACAAACGTAAAAGCGATTTTATTTACAGAATTAAAAACATTTTTTACTTGATCACCAAAAACTTGAATATCTGGTTCTGCAACAGTAACAATAAAACCAATTATAAAAGCACAAATGAGCAAAAGTGATAGATTTTTCTTTTTAGTGAGTTCAGCACCACAACGTTCGCCCATCGGTTGAATTCCCATATCAACACCAAGAAGAAAAATGGTAAGACCAAGAATTAGAAGAATTCCACCAATCACAAAGCGAAGTAACAAAATCTTATCCATTGGAACAACAAATATTCCAAGAATAAGTACAATCACCATTACGGGAACGACAGAAATAGCCGTTTCTTTAAATTTTTGCAGAATGTTCATAATTAAAATATAAGAAATTTCTTTTTGCTTTTCAATAAAAAATTTCTTGATTTTAATTTTTAAATTTCATCTACACTAGGAAAATGCTAATATAAACAGAACAATTTACGCTTTTTACCGTAAAACGCTGGTGAAAAATTATGATAATTTATCATTTTCAGAAAACAAAATTCTTATAAAATCTCGTCTTGAATACATAATTCTTATCACTTTTACAAATTTTCCTTCAATCCTGTAAAAAATAGAATAATTGTTTTCCAAGACAAATTTATAATCAGATGGAAAAGAAACATATCTTTCTATAGGAATTCCAATTTCTGGATATTTTGCTAAATCTTCATAAGTTTTTATAATCTTTTCTACAGTATTATGAGCAGCAATTGGATTTTTGAATTCATTTTCTATATAACTTTTTATTTCTAGTAAATCTTTAACCGCTTGTGGTGAAATTTCTACTTGAAACATTAAAAACCTGCCATTGCACGAACATCATTTGTACTAAGCCAACCTTTATCTTTTGCTGAATCTTCACCCTTTTTTAGTTCATCAAATAAATTTTTTGTTGCGGTTAGTCTTTCATACTCTTTTATAGATATTACAGCATAACATCCTCGTCCATTTTTAGTAAGAAACACAGGAGATCCGTCTGCGACATCTTGCAAAACTTTATTATAATTTCGTAAATCTGATATAGGCTTTATTGAAAACATATTTATCTCTATATAATTCGTAATATTTTACGAATTATATTATTTATTATGTAGATATAACTGTCAAGAAAAAAATGCCTCCATGGAATAAATCCGTGAAAGCATTTTCTAAAATTAGGTTTCTATCTAGAAATTTTCTTTCCGCTGAGTTCTCCCGGCACGGAAATCGGGTATTCTCCGGTAAAGCATCCTTTGCAAAATCCATACTGTTCTGGATTGCATTCACGGCAGGCTTCTAACATTCCTTCTGCACTGATAAAAGCCAAGCTGTCGGCTCCTATTTCCTTGCAGATTTCCTCTTCGTTATGGATGCTTGAAATCAGCTCGCCCCTTGTAGGCGTATTTATTCCAAAGTAGCACGGAAATTTTACAGGCGGACTTGAAATCCTAAAGTGTACTTCCTTTGCTCCTGCCCTTCTTAAAATCTGAACAAGACGGCGGCTTGTTGTTCCGCGCACAATAGAATCATCAATTACAACAACTCTTTTTCCGTCAACGACAGATTTTACAGCATTGAGTTTTACGAAAACCATGTTTTCACGCTCACGCTGAGTTGGAGCAATAAAAGTTCGCCCGATATATTTGTTTTTAATAATTCCGCTGGCATAAGGAATTCCGGCTTCTTTTGCATAGCCTTGAGCCGCTCCAATTCCTGAGTCCGGAACACCGATGACAACATCAGCAGGAACTCCGCTTTCACGTGCAAGACAGGCGCCCATTTTTTCACGGGCTTCAGTTACAGGAATTCCGTCGATTATGCTGTCCGGGCGGGCAAAGTAGACATATTCAAACACGCAAGTACGTTTTGAAGTGCGTTCTCCAAATTCAAATGAAAGAACACCGTCCTCGTTTATTATGACAATCTCACCAGGCTGAATGTCGCGCACATAAGTTCCGTTTACAGAATCAATGGCACAAGTTTCGCTTGCAAGAATCCAGCCGTTTTCAACTTTTCCAAGGCAAAGAGGACGTATTCCGTTCGGATCTCTTGCACCGATAAGGCATTTTTCTGTTGAAACAACAAGCGCGAAAGAGCCTTTTATCATCTGGATTGTATCAGTCAGTGCGCGTTCAAGTCCTTTTTTATAGGACTTTGCAATAAGCTTCAATATAACTTCAGTGTCGCTTGTTGAAGAAAATGTGCTTCCGGAATCCTCAAGCATTTCACGGAGCTGCTCGTAGTTTACAAGCTGACCATTATGGGCAACTGCGACTGCTCCAAGCTTTGACTTTAAAAGAAGCGGCTGGGCATTTTCTAAAGTCGCGCTGCCGGCAGTTGCATAGCGAACATGACCGCAGGCAATGTTTCCCTTTAGCGATTCCAGATTTTCAGGTCTGAAAACTTCCGCCGCCGTTCCCATCGCCTTGTGAATCGAAATATCCTCGCCGTTGCTTACAGCAATTCCAACGCTATCCTGACCACGATGCTGCAACGCATAAAGCGCATAGTAAGCCTGAGTCGCAGCATTAAAATCACTGGCGGAATAAGCCACATATTCTTTTTTTTCCGGCTCACCCTGCTTATGCGGATTCAAATAAATTCCGACAACACCACATTCATCGCGGAACTTGTCTTCCTCTTCTTCAACAAGAAATTCACAGCACTTCATTTTTCTTCCATTCTATCTATCAGACATTTATTAATTAAAGCTCAATTTCAAAAGTACAGATTTAAAGTCTAAAAAGACAGCAACTTTAATACCGTAAAATATCACAATGAATAAAAGAAATCAACATAACATTTTTGTCGTTTAGAAAAATTATTCTGCCGTTCGCACAACACGGAAGCCGTGTTCGCTGTCGAAGAAGTCTGGATAGAAATGACTTCGATAAGAAACCTCGCAACTACTAGGGTCAAACTCAAGATAGCAAGCACTACGAACACGGCGGATATCCCCAGACGACGGACCTGTTGCATGTGTACTGCTTGATATGTCGTCATCACTCTTCCTGTCCCAACACCATTCATAAACATTGCCACTCATATCATAAAGGTCGTAACCGTTTGGCTTCTTTGTTTTTACTTCATGCGTCTTTTCGTCTGAATTTTCGACATACCACGCAACTTCATTTATATCGTCGCTTCCGGCGTATTTATATTCTTCTCCGCCACGTGCTGCCCATTCCCATTCTGCTTCTGTAGGCAGACGGTAGCCGTTTGCTTCAAAGTCGCAGATTGCTGCATTCCATGTAGTATTGCTTGAAGTCGGTACTTTTCCCCACTTGTCCGGGTCGGTAGAGCTGTTTATCGTATAGCATGGTGTTAATCCTTCATTTATAGAACGCTTGTTGCAGTAGACAAGAGCAGCGTACCAGCTTACGAAATTTACAGGATTGTTGTCCGCATTTCCGTCAGTTTCTGCCATGTCGTCAGGGACAGTTCCCATCACATCTTTCCATTCTGCCTGAGTTACCTCGTGGTCGCTCATATAGAAGGCTTTTAGATTAAGCACGCGTCCGTTTACAAATATTTCAGAAGCTGGTGTCCAAGTTTCGTCTCCGTTGATTGAAACAGCCGGAACTTTTACAAAGCCTTCCGGATTTTTTTCGTCTTCGTCAGAGCGTCCGTCATAACAGCCTGCGAAAGAAAATGCAAGCACCATAGTAGCCAATATAGCTGAAATTCTAGCAGTGTTAATTTTCATAAATTCTTCTATAAAAAAGTCAATGAGAAAATTTCAATTTCCGATTTGACTTTTTTTTAACAACTTCGCAATGAAATGAGAAGTTGTTGTTGATAAAGAAGTTTGCAACGCAAACTTTAGTTAGATAAAACTGCGATATTTTAGCGGTTTTATCTAACACTCCTATGCAATAAAAAAATGCGAGCCGTGTCGGAGCATTTTCATTACTGTGTTTTATAATAAAGTTTTAAATATATCATTTTATTATACAGAAGAACGTTTAGAAAATCAAACTCGCCGCGAGAATTGAGCAGCACGCAGTGGTCGCGAACTTTGTGAGCGACTGAAGGTTACTGAACTGCGAAATGCGAGTTGGAGAATCAGTCCGGCCATTATTTATCTGGTGGAACTGCTCGCCTAAAAATGATAAGATTTTACTTATGGAATATTTTTTTCTTGGAATTTCAATAATTTTTATTTTAATTTTATTATTTTGTGTGATTAAATCTTACCAAAAGAAAAAATTAAAAACTGAAAAATCAAAATCATTAAAACCTGTAAAATGTCCGCTTTGTAGTTTTGAACTTTACATTGGAGAAAATATCATTTCTAAAGTTTACAGACCGATGAATGTTCCTGACCAACTTATGACTATTTGGGGATGTCCGCATTGCTATCCTAAATGTGAAGTGGGATTAAAAAGAATCTGTCCTGTCTGCCACAAATCTGTTTCGCAATCACAATCTTTGACGGCAAGACTTTTTAATAAATCTGTTGGGAAAAAGCACGTTCATATTCTTGGCTGTTCAAATTGTCATAAACCTAGAGCGGATTAATTTATTTCTGCCCCGCATTTTACATAATCCACATACATTTTTGCAGGCAATAAATCTGATTTTAACTCTCCACCCCACTCGCCAAATTCTGAAGAAATAATTATCCAATTTTTTCCGTTGCACATTCCACCAAAATGATTTTCATCGTTTTTAGAAGCATCTAAAGACCAATGTAATTTTCCGTCAAGATAAAAATCATAATTTGTGTCGCCCCAAATAAAAATTGCTGTGTGAAAATCATCATAAAAACTGTTATCTACTTGATAAGGACCAGAATCTTTTGCCTTTCTAAATTCTCCGTAAGAATCCCAGTTAATTGTTGTTTTAAAATAATTTGGTCCGTTCCATGGTTCGTTTGGAACTAATTCAAAACAGTCAATTTCTGCCGCATCAGTTGCACCGTTTCCAATATGATTATCATCATTATTTCCCATAAGCCAAAATGCGTACCACAATCCAGAAGTTTTTTCGCATTTAAATTTTATTTCATAATAACCATGAGATTGTTCAAATAATCCTTTTGATTCTATTGCTCCAGAAATATTTTTTCCATTTTTGATTTTTGCTTCAATTACAAGATTTCCATTTTCCAAATAAGAACATTCATCTTTCCACCAGCCATGATTTTTTTGTGATGGCTGACGTTCTTCTTCTGCTGATTTTTTCCAATTTTCAAAATTAAGTTCTGTTCCCTCAAAATCATCATAAAAAGTTTGATAATAAGTTTTTCCTTCAAAATCGAATTTTTCAGTATTATCACGAGTAAAAGTATATTCTATATTGTTGATTTTTAAGTTTTGATTTTCTGATGATGAAAAATCTAAAGGATAAAGCATTTCTCCAGTTGAAGTTTTTACAATTAAATTAACATTATTTTTTGCTGCAATCATTTTTTTTAGGATTAAAAATTGGACGGAAAACACCAGAATCACAAGATATATCAATAATTGAATGATTATCTTTAAAAGAATTTTTTTCATTATTCTGGACGACCATAAATTCATAAGTTTTATTTTGATAAGTAACTTTTGTACAAATTTCTACGCAAAATTCTTTTCCAGAAAAATCTTTATATAAAGGAGACAAATCTATTTTATTGGAAATAGAATTATAACTACTCCATTTTGCACTTGAATAATCAATATGTCCATCTTTTAGAAAATAAACAATTCCCATAAAGTTAGAAAAATCAAAATCAGAGAATTTTTCAAGATTACAATTTTCTAAAACAATTTGAATATTTTCTTCATCATAATAATAATCGCTAAGAAATTCGCCAAATCCGTTTTTTGCAAGAATTTTTATATTTTTTGAAGTTGTATAATTTTGATAGTTTTTATCCATCATTTCTAAAAAAATTTCATATTCTTCATTTTGATTTACAAACGGAAACAAAAATTCATTTTCTTTTTCTGTTGTAACAATTTTGAATTCTTTTCCATTTTTATTTTTTATATTTATTTTAATATGCGTAAATTTTGGAGAATGTTTTTTTGTAATAAAAAGTCCGTTTTCATCATTTTTTACAGAAAAAAGCTTATCTGGAGAAATAATTTTTTCAGAACCAGAAAGATTTTCGCCATTATCTGAATTTTTTAGATTAAAAGTTGAACAAGATAAAATCATCATAATAAAAGAAAGAAGCAAAACAAATTTAATTTTTGACATAAAAATCCTCACTTTTATTTTATCATATTTAGTTTTAAAAAACATTTTTTTTATAAGTTGTAAGAAACATCTTTTTTTTATAAACTAAAATTATGAATATTATAGTTGTAGGCAGTGGTGGAAGAGAGCACACTATCTGTTGGAAATTAGCACAAAGCTCGATTGTTGAAAAAGTTATCGTTGTTCCAGGAAATGGCGGAACTGCGAATGAATCTAAATGTCAAAACGTAAATCCAGAAAATTGTGATTATATTAAAGATGGAGAAAATCCTTATATCGCAATTGCAAAACATGAAAATTGTAGAATGGCTGTTATTGGACCAGAAGCACCTTTGGCAGAAGGTTTAGCTGATGATTTTTGGAATGCAGAAATTCCTTGTGTTGGTCCAAAAAAAGCGGCAGCACAACTTGAAGCAAGTAAAGATTTATCTAAAAAATTTATGAAAAAATACAATGTTTCTTGTGCAGCAAGCGAAACTTTTACTTCAAAAGAAGCGGCTTTTGAATATGTAAAAAAACATGGAGCACCAATTGTTATAAAGGCAGATGGATTAGCAGCAGGAAAAGGCGTAGTTGTTGCTGCAACCGAAAAAGAAGCATTAGACGCAATAAATGATTTAATGGAAAATGGAAAAGTTGGAAATGCGGGAAAAAAACTTGTGATTGAAGATTATCTTCAAGGCGTTGAAATTTCTGTTTTAGCTGCAGTTTCTGTAACTCCAGAATTTGCAGTAAGTGGAAATGCAACTATAATTCCATTTTTACCAGCAAGAGACCATAAACGTCTTTTAGATGGAGCAAAAGGTCCAAACACCGGCGGAATGGGAGCAATCTGTCCGCTAGATGATGTTTCTCCTTCAATTATGGCTCAATTTAACAAAGATATTTTACAACCAACTTTAAACGGACTTATAAAAGAAAAATTCGATTATAGAGGATTTATCTTTTTTGGTGTTATGCTTACTCCAAAAGGACCAAAACTTCTTGAATACAATGTTCGTCTTGGAGATCCAGAAACACAAGCCGTTCTTCCTTTAATGAATTTTGATTTTGCAGCAATGTGTGCTTCAATTTTAAACGGAACATTAAATAGTTTTAAATTTGATTGGAAACCTGGTTATCAAGTTGCACCAGTTATGGTTAGTGGCGGATATCCTGAAGCTTATAAAAAAGGCGTAAAAATCACAATCAATCAAGAACTTTTAAAAGATAGCACTGCAAAAATATTTATTGCTGGAGCAAGTTCTGGTCGGCGCGGAAGTAATGATATGTTAACAAACGGCGGAAGAGTTCTTGCAAGTTCTGCTTACGGAAAATCATTTAAAGAAGCTTGGGAAAATGCCTACAAAGGAATCTCTAGCGTAAAATTTGACAATGCTTTTTACAGAAAAGACATCGGGCTTCCTGGTGCAGCCGAAAGCGGAAAATTATAAATGAGAAGAACTGAAATTTTTAGAAAAATTGCATCTTTTTTTATTATATTTTGTTCATTTTTCACACTAAATGCACAATCTGGAACAAAACTTATGATAGAAGAAGATGATGATTTTTTACTCCAGGCAAGTCCAATTTACGAAGGCGTTGCTGAATTTGAAGAAAAATTAAATCTCATTCGCGAAAACGAAAATCGAGAACCAATGGGACTTGTTCTTTGCGGAGGTTCTGCAAGAGCGTTTGCTCACATTGGTGCGTTAAAAGCAATGGAAGAAAATAAGATTATTCCAGATTTTATAATTGCAAATTCAATGGGTGCAATAATTGGAATGTTTTATGCGTATGGATTTTCTCCAGATAAGATTTTAGAAGTTGTTTCTAACATAAATTTAACTCAATATTTTGAACCAGTTCTACCAATTCATGGAGGAATTCTTTCTGTTAGAAAATTTCGTGCATTCGTAAACGATTTACTTGGAAAACCTCAAACAGATTTATCAGAATGTCCAATCCCAATTTTAGTTGTTACCGAAGATTTGTATTCAAAACGGCAAATTTGGCATTCTTCTGGAGATTTTGCAAAAATCATGACAGCGGCATTTGGAATTCCTGCAATTATGGAACCAACCAATTATCATTTAAATGATGATGAAAAAACTAAAGTAAAATTATTAGACAGCGGTGCGATTGATATTGCTTCGTTGTCCGTCGCTGAATATTTTTCTAAAAATATCATAATTTCTACTGCTTTTTATGATTCAGTTTTAAATTATAATAATATAATTGTAATTTTAAATAGATTAATGGCTATTGGAAAAGAAAGACAAGCCGCAATTGATATAAAATCTTACAAGCCAGTAATTATTAGAAATGATGTAGAACATTTTTCATTTATGGCTTTTGATAAATCTGATGAACTTTCTAAAATCGGGTATGAATCTACATTAAAAGTTATTGATGAAATAAAAAAATGCCCTCACAGTTTTAAAGATTATTCAGAAAGAAGAAATCAAACAAATGAATTTGCAAATAACGCAATTTCTCACGCATTAAAAAATGAAACAATTTTGCAAGATGAAACTTATTTTGGTTTAAAAATTTGGCCAGTTTTTCCTGTAATAGATTATCCTGACTACAATCTTTTTAATTCTATTGGAATTTCAGCTTTTTCTTTTTTAGATACTTCAAAAATTTTTCTTTCTGGCGGAATCTTTTTTCCAATAAAAAATAAGTTTTCTGTAAATGCAAATTTTACTTTTAAACCTTCTTCAGTTTTTGAATTTTCACTCTTAACTTTATATAGTTTTAAATACAAAAATTTTCAGCCATCAGATTTTTACACAGCAAGTAATATAAAATTTAGACCATCGACTTTTCCTTATGAATTTAAATCTTTTTTCTTAACTTCAGAATATTCTGCAAATTATGATTTAAAACCTCAAGAAATGCTTTTTAAGCTTGGTGCAAATGCAGAATTCAAAAATGATAAAAAATTCTACGTTTCTATAAAACCTTATTATTTTTTGTCGGGTTCAGAAATTAAAAATCTTTCTTCCGGAGTTGGCGTAAATCTTCAAACAATGATAAACGCTTCTTGTTTTTCAAAAAAAGAACAAAATTTTACACTTGGACTTTCAGAGAATTTTTCCACCAGATACGCTTTTTTTAATTTTGAAAAATCCGCTCCAAAAACTCGAATTTATTCTTCAGATTTTTACAGAACGTCAAAACCTTCTGAATATAATAATTTTGTTTTATCGAACGACACAGAATTATATTTTGCAAATTTAAATCCATCATTAACGTTTGCAGAATTAATTATCGTGCAACAATGGAAAATTGGCGGATTTTTTGATGAACTTTACAATAAACAAATTTATCTTTGTGCTGGAGGATTTTTTCGAGGAAAATTTTCTTTAATTGGTTTGTATGATTTTGTTTTGGAAGCTGGCTGTGGTTGGAATATCACAAAACAAAATTTCTTTGGCTATTTTGAGATGAAAAATCGAATTTAATTTATGAAAAAACTTTTCTTTCAAATATTTTTAATCTCTTTTTTATTAAGTGATTTTATTTTTTCTTCCTGCAGCTCTTTACCAACTTATGCAGATTCATTTTTAAGAACAGAAGGTTCGCCCATTTTTTTGGAAGAACAAAATTCCTGTGAAAATATAAACGGATTTTTTCCAGATTCTATTTTTATCAAAACACAAACACAAACTTTTTCATTTGAATATGATTTTCTTTTAAATGATGGTAAAATTTATTATAAAAAACGTGATGAATCATCAGAACAATGGAAACTTTTTCAAAAAACAGGACTTCCATTTTCTTTAAAAAATGAATTTGAATCACCAAAAAAAATTGTAGAAATTGCTGCCGATGCTGATGTTTTGTATGCATTCAGCGAAGAAGGAAAACTTTTTAGAGTTTATACAAAAAAAATCACACATTACAAACCTTTCGAATGGATTGATTATTTTGGGTGGCCAAAAAAACTTCCTCTTTATCAAAATTCGAGCGTAAAAAATAAAAAAAATTGGACAATTGGTTCAAGTAGAAAAGATGTTTTATTTTATGAAGATGCTTTAGGAAATCAACATAATTATGGACCTTTAGGAGTTGAAACAATCACTTTTTTGTGTGAAGACGGAAAAACTCTCCGATATTGCGATCCTGCTTGTCCTTCAGATTTTAGTCATACTTTTAAAAATCCGAAAAATGGAAATTTTATTGCAGAAAATTTGCAGGCAAGTGCCTCAACTTTTTTTATAATTTCAAAAACTGGAAAAATGTATACTCGCCTTGTAGATTACAATACAGTTGGTTCAAATCCAATGTTGTATGATTATTCTTACAATGAAATTCATTCTGATTTGAAAGGTTCTGATGCAAAATCAAATACAACAGTTTGGTTTCTTCCTAATGAAGATTGGAAAATTCAGCCAGAATTGCCTTTTGGTTCAAAAGGAACAAAATTTATCACAATTATTCAAACGGGAAGCGGAAATTATGAACGCGAATTAAGAATTGCAGCTTTGTCTCCGGACGAAAAAACTGGATTTTATCATAAAAAAATAAATGATTTAGAATGGCAATTTACAAAAGCAGATTTAATTCTTCCAAAATCATCGTTTTTTACGAAAGAAGAAAATCAAAAAACTGATAATTTTCAAAAATATTCTGGAAATTTGTGGAAAAATGGAGAAAAAATTGAAAATAGCGATTGTAAAATAGACGATTTTCATTTTAGCGAAGGTCCTTTCACCTTGAATTTTTATAATTCCGATTTTAAAGTGAATTTTTATTTTTCTGAAATTTGGACTCTTTTTTTGAGATTAAAACCTGGTTTTGAAGAAGAACCTATCAAATATTTTGGAACCGCAGATTTTTCTGAAAAAAATCTTGAAAATTGTAAAAATACAGAAATCAAATTGCTTTTTAAAAATTCTAACAAAAAAATTCATAATTTTTACATAGAAACGTTTTGGTCTTATTTGAAAATCACTTTTTCTGACGAAAAAAATCTTTGGGAAATTTATTTAACAAAAGATGGAAATATAAAAGAATGTCCTGAAATTGATAGGATTTTTATTCAAAAAAACATTCAGATTGCAGAAAGAATTCAAAATCAGAAAAAATTTTACAAAACCGAAGATGATTTTTTCAAAACAGAAAATAAAATCAATAAAGATAAAAAGGTAAAATCATCACAATTAAACGTTTTAATTCATACAAAAAAAGGAAATCGCTCTAAATTTGTTGAATTTTTTTCTAAAAAAGCAGCTATTTTTTTACAATACTCTGGCGAAATTTGCAAAATAAATAAAAATTTTTATAAAGAAAATTATGATTTATCAAAAAATTTTACAAAATATCTAAAAGAATATAATAATTTTAAAGAGAAAAATCCTGATTTTGAATGTTTACAAGCAATAAAATATTTTGCAGAAAATCAGGAAGAATTAAAAAATTCAGAAATTATTTATTTTGAAGAAATTCCTTTTTATCCTGCATTTATTGCAAAAACTGAGAACAATTACATTTTATATGAATTGAACTCAGATTTTACAAAATTACAAAAATATTTTTTACAACAAGAAAAATCTGTAAAATTCAATCGTAAAAAACTAAATCTTTATTGAACGCTATAAAGTAAATCTTCATAACTTGGGAAAGGTTTGTATTCTTCTCCAAGTAAAGGTTCAATTTTATCTGCAACGGAACGAACTTCTTTCATAAGAGGAAGAATTTCTGTTGCGTAAGATTTTGATTTTTGCATTAAATCTTGAATTTCTTTTGTTTTTTCGTGCAAAAGAAGAAGTTCATAAGCTTTATTTTCTAGAATATTTATTAAATCATTTAATTCTTTCATTAAATTAATTCCTGCATCACAAAGATTAAAAACTCGCTGCATTTTAAATTCTGTATCTGCAAGCATATTCATATACTTAAAAGCGGCTGGCATAATATCCTTATGAATCATTTCTAACATTGTATTAACTTCAATATTTATAACTTGGCAATACTTTTCTAGTTTGATTTCATAATGACTTTGCATTTCTTCTTTTGTGTAAATCCCCATTTGTGTATAAAGAGAAATATTTTTTTCATCTAGATAATGTTCCATTGCTTCTGGAGTTGTTCGATAATTTTTTAAACCTCGAGATTCAGCTTCTTTCACCCAAGCCTCATCATAACCATTTCCATTAAACAAAATTTTCCAATGTTTTGTGATTTCTCTTTTTATTAAATTCTGTAAATCTTTTTCAAAATTCTTAGATTTTTCTAATTCATCAGCAAATTCTTTTAAAGAATAAGCTAAAATTGCATTCATTGTGGTGTTTGGTCCAGAAATTGAAAGTGATGAACCTACAGAACGGAATTCAAATCTGTTTCCAGTAAAAGCAAATGGTGAAGTTCTATTTCTATCTGTAGAATCTTTTGGAATTGGAGGAAGAACATCAACTCCAATTGTCATTTTTCCTTTTTCTCTATTATTATAAGATTTTCCATCTTTTATACATTCAAGAATTGCACCAAGTTCATCTCCAACATAAATTGAAATAATTGCAGGAGGAGCTTCTGTAACTCCAAGACGATGATCGTTTCCGGCAGAAGCAACTGTACATCGTAATAAATCTTGATTTTCATCAACTGCTTTAATCACCGCTGTCAAAAATAAAAGGAATTGAGCATTATCTTTTGGAGAATTTCCAGGCGAAAAAAGATTTTCACCAAGGTCTGTGGCAATAGACCAATTATTATGTTTTCCAGAACCGCTGACGCCTTCAAAAGGTTTTTCTGCCAAAAGACAAATTAAACCATGCCGACGAGCAATTTTTTTCATAATTTCCATTGTCAATTGATTTTGGTCTGCTGCAAGATTTGATGTTGTAAAAATTGGAGCCATTTCATGTTGTGCAGGAGCAACTTCATTATGTTCAGTCTTTGCATAAATTCCTAATTTCCAAAGTTCATTATTCAAATCTTCCATATATTCAATAACACGAGGTTTAATTGCACCAAAATATTGATCATCCATCTCTTGACCTTTTACAGGCTTTGCACCAAAAAGAGTTCTTCCACACATTTTAAGGTCTTTTCGTTTTTGATAAAGTTTTTCATCAATAAGAAAATATTCTTGTTCAGGTCCCATTGTTGTTGTAATATGTTTTGCTTTATTTCCAAAAAGTTTTAAAATCCGAAGAGCTTGAACATTTAAACTTTCCATTGAACGTAAAAGAGGAGTTTTTTTATCTAACGCTTCTCCATTATATGAACAAAAAGCTGTTGGAATACAAAGAGTATGATCTTTTATAAACGGATAAGATGTCGGATCCCAAACTGTATATCCTCTTGCTTCAAAAGTTGAACGTTTTCCACCATTTGGAAAAGAAGATGCATCTGGTTCACCTTTTATGAGTTCTTTTCCGCTAAAACTCATAATTACCTTACTTTCTTCTATAGGAGATAAAAAAGAATCATGTTTTTCTGCCGTAATTCCTGTAAGAGGTTGAAACCAATGAGAATAATGAGTTGCACCTTTTGAAATAGCCCAATTTTTCATTGCATCAGCAATTTGATTTGCAACATCCAAGTTTAATGGAGTTCCATCTTCCATTGTTTGTTTTAACGCTTTGTAAGTTTGCTCAGGTAAAGTTTCTTTCATTACAGAAAGATTAAAAACCAAACTTCCAAAAAAATCAGGAATATTAGCGTTAGTCATCGATTTCTCCAAAAATTATATTTATCTTTATAAAAATATTCTAGTGAAATGAATATATTAGGTCAAATATAGATTTCTTTTGGAGAGAGACAACCTTTCTACTTTCGAAGCGTAGGTTTTCTCTCT
>SAMEA104315437__coassemble_201_pt1 | contig 52707 bp, 38 predicted proteins | sample SAMEA104315437__metabat2_low_PE_023 | metagenome-assembled genome bin SAMEA104315437 (sample SAMEA104315437) | gut metagenome | biome: Monkey gut; feature: monkey-associated habitat; material: faeces | place: China | collected 2013 | reverse complement strand
TTTTACCCATATTTTTTACACCTCCGCGGGTGTCCTATTTTATGGGGTTGGTTCAAAGTTCCCCCGCAACGCCCCCTCATTATCTCCGTTTTAGTTGGAAAACATTGTCTAAAAATTGTAAAATAAATACTTTGCCCCGTTGGAACTTTTCCACAACTTCTCCTAAATTGTGCGTATTTATTCAGTATGCACAAAATTTCTGGAATTTTGTGCATATTATTCTAATTAAGGGAAATTTTCCTCTAATTTCCCTTAACTTCCGCTAATCGTTCTTCAAAATTTTCTGCTTTTGAATAACCAGTTAACCGTTTATTTAATGGAACTGTTATTAATAATCCTAACTTAACAAGCCCTTCCAAATCTGAACGAATTGTTTTTACAGAAACACTAAATCTTGTTGCCAACTCTTTACTTATAAAAATTGAAGATGTCTTTTTACTACATAGAGTAATTATCTGTATCTGTCGTTCATTCAGCCCTGACATTCTATACTCCAATAAAGCCGAATCTTCCTGAGTCTTTCTATTAAGATATGCTTGAAGTTCATAAAAAGCTTCATTTAAGACTTTTAAATTATAATTAACAAAATATCCTAAATCAAAATCATCATGTTCTGTATACAAAAAAGCTTTCTCATACTGACCTTTAGACTTATAAATGATACGGGAGATAGAAAGATATTCTGTAAGCCAATAACCTTTCTTAAGCATGTACCAGTAAAAAAGAGAACGTGCAGTTCTTCCGTTACCATCAACAAATGGATGAAGATAGGAAATCATAAAGTGAAGTATTATTGCTTTTATAATTGGATGAATAAATTCTTTATCTTCATTTATAAATTTACATAACTGAAGAACAACTTTTTTTATTTGCTTATATGACGGAGGCTCATGAGCAATATCTCCTGTAATTCCATTAACAACAAAAATATTATTGTCTGTCCGAAAGTGACCTTCATCTTTTTGATTGTCCAATGTTTTTTCTGTAATCCGCTTATGGATTGTAAGTAATAGTTCCGGAGATAATTCATCGTTTTTATGTTCTGAAAGATATCTAATTGTATTGTAATTATTCAGAATCATCTGCTGGCTTTTATCTTTGGGTTTAGCCTGTTTACGAAGCATTTCTTTAGCAACCTTTCTCGTAGTTGCTGCACCTTCCATTTGACTAGATGCAATTGCTTCTTCCATTATAGAACTTAAAAGGTAATATTGCTTATTTTTATTTGAAAGCATATCAGGAGATGAAATTGTTCCACCAAAATTCATATCAAAATTATGAAGATATTCCTGCATCTTGTTCGTTTCAAAAAGAGAAAATGTACACGTATTGAAATTATAAATCTTACTATTTGCTGTTCTAGAATATTTTACAAGTGCCCAAAAATCTTCTTTTTTAATGCCTTTTGGAGTATTATATTTTACTTTATCCCAATAATAATATTCATCATTTATTTTTGAAATTTCAGATGAGTAATCTTTTATGAGGTTAAGTTCAATTAAGGGAAGCCCTGTAATTTTAGGACAATCTTCTATCATAAAAATATGATAACACATGATGTATATTAAAACAATAAATTAAGGGAAATTTTCCTCTAATTTCCCTTAACTTTCGCTATTTACAGTTCTTCTTCAAAATTGTCTGTTTTCCAATTCTTCTTTTTTAATTCCATTCAACTCTTGATTTTTCATTAGTAAGTAATTTTCTCTCTCCAACATTTTCAAGAACTTTCATCTGCTGAATCGCAATTCTGTTTACTTTATTCAGACATTCTGTCTGAGAAAGTCCATAATTTATAAAAACTGCATTCAAATTTTCTATTTGCATAGTCACTGATATTTTCTTACTTTGCAAACAAAAAGCCTCTCTTCGTTATCTGAATGCTCTGATTTTCCTGTTGTGAATGCTTTTAACGGCTGGGAGAAAGTCTTTACTTCGCCCTTGCTTTCAAGTGTTTTTAAGATTTGCGAGTCTGAAATGCGGGCGTTAGAGCGGTCATTTCCTTTTTTTGCCATGTTGTTATACGAAACAACAATATATTTTGAACGGATATTTTTTATTAAGTCATCAAAAGCCGCCGGAGCTTCTTTTGTGCAGTATTTGCTTTTCAAGACGGTTCTGTCCATTTTTTTTGCGACTCCAAAGACTTCCGGCTTTTCCCAGCGCGCAATGTTTTCTATCAAGTGGTAAGCGTCGCAGTATTGTCTTGAATTGTAAGGCGGGTCGATGTAGACAACATCAGCAGAGATTTTTTTACAAGTTCGTTTGTGTCCTCGTTGAAGCAGCGGTTATGCTTTAGATTCTGATTCGGTTTTGGAACGCACATTGTAAATGAGTCCGGCATCTCCGCATTTTTCCGGTACGCATCGTAATGTCCGCAAGTGTTCGCTATTTTGTCAATTCCATAAAGAAGCGATGTTATAAGCATTGCCCTTTCACGGCTGTTGATTCTGCCGGAACAAAATTCATTCTCGATATTCTCGCGGATAACTCCTATTCTTGAGCAGACTTTGCTGGAAAAGTAAGTGCCTGAGAAATTCCGGGTCATATAGTTTTCTTCAAAGGGAAGCTCTGAATTGTAAAAATCCACATAGTTTGCAATCTTCTGAATGTCAAAATCTTCATTTGAAAACCATGTCAAATGACAAAGATAATTGCTGTAGAGAATATCGTTTGTATATAAAATCTTATCAGTATAAGCGGAGGAAACAGCCCCGGTTCCTGCAAAAATATCAGCGAAAATCTCAAAATCACCGCAGTTTTCTGAGATTGTTTTCTTTATAAAGGGGAGAATTCTGTATTTGTTTCCAAGATAGCGGCGGTTGTTTATTTTTGTGGTTGTCATTTCTCCTGCCTAAAAATTAATTTCTACACATAACTATAGCATTTTTTAGATTTTCTGACTATTCTAAACCCAAAAATGCAATTTTTATCCGCAAAGATGACTTTCTACTAGACATTTTTCTTGAAAAATTTTAGTTTTTTTTTTAGACTTTTATTATATAATCTATAATGGTGCCTAAAATTTTTAACATCTAAAATTATCAACAAATTCGGGCTTAAAATGAAAAAATTTATTAAAATTTTTATATTCTTGTCGGTTTGCATATTTTCATCATGTGCATCTTCAAAAATAAATGAAAACGAAATCGAAACATCTTCATCTGCAGAAAAAAAAGAATCTCAAAAAAAAATAAAACCTCTCAAATATAATGAAGAAGAATTTGAAATCGCCTACAATAATCGAGATTACGAAACTTGTCTTAGAATGTTTTTATCTAAAACAAAAAAGAAAGCAAATATAAGAGATAATCTAGATTTGGCAATGCTTTATTTTCTGAACGGTGAATATGCACAAGCGTCTATTGTTTTTGAAAAAACTGATGAACAAATGTTTGACGCTCTTACAACAAGCATTACAAAATCTATTGGAAAAGCAGTTGCAAACGAAAATTTAAAAGAATATACAGGCAATGTTTACGAATATCTTTTAGTCAATACGATGAATTCTCTTTGTTATTATTTGCAAGGCGATTTAAATAATGCCATCAATCAACTTACAAAACTTTCGACTGTAAAACTTCCTGAATACAGACGACTTTATGGAGAAGTAATTGTAAACGAAGGTTTAGACCCTTCTGCCAAAGAAAAACTTGATGAAGATATAAAATCATTAAAAGCTTACAATATAGACTCTTCTGTTTTTACGGCAGATTTACCTCAAAAACCTACTGAAAAAGATTTTTACAAAGAATCTTCATTTGCCCGGTATTTGAGTTTGATTTTACGACAAGCTGATGGCGATAAAAGTCAAATTGATTCAGATTCTATGGTTTTAAAATCACTTGTAAAAAATTTTGATACCGCAGATTCAGCAATTCCTTCTAGCAAAGGTCGTTTAAATGTTATTGCACTTGCCGGATTGATTGGAAAGCAAAACGAGAGAGAAGTATATCTTCCTTCAAAATCAACTTATTTTTATATTCCAACAGGAAATTCTGCATATAGATTTTTGCCTGTTCAATTTAAATTTGTTTATCCTGTTTATAAAGAAAAAAATAAAGTAAGCAGTGTCGATGTTGTTTTGAATAATATTGGAACAAAAAAAACTATAGTTATAGAAAATTTTAATGCAAATCTTGAAAAATCTGTTAAACTAAGAGCTAGAAAAGAATATGCTGCAAGTATGAGTCGCAGTATTGCAAAAAAAGTTAGCGGAGTTGTTGCAGGAATTGCAAGTATAAATGCAAGTTATGAAGGCTTAAAGTTATTGTCAAGCAACAGTATTATGTATACATTATCTTCAGTTGCATTTAATACTTTGTGTGGAACAACTGCTGCAGGGCTTTCTGCTATCGACTTAACAGAAACCGCTGATATACGGCAAGGTGAATTTTTCCCAGAAACCGTAAATGCCGCAGGTTTTACTGTTCCGGCAGGTTTTTACAATGGCAAAGTGATTTATCGTTTTTCTGATGGAAGTGTTGTTGAAAAACCATTTGAAACGGAAGTAAAAGATGGAAAACCTTCTTTGGTTGTTTCTTCTTGTATAAAATAGATTTATTTTTAGAGGTAAATTATGAAATTAAAAGTAGTATTAGTAAATTTGTTAGTTGTTTCTTCGCTGTTTTTCTTTTCTTGTGCTTCAACTTCTGTAAAAAGATATGATGCAGATGACAGCGTTAAAGATTTGAGCGGATATTGGAATTCAAATGATGTTGATCAAGTTTGCACAACTTTAATTGATTCATGTATAAAATCAAAACGAATTGCAAATTTCAGAGCAACAGAAGGCAGAGCTCCAGTTGTAATTATTGGAACTATAAAAAATAAAAGCGTTGAACATATTGATACTTCAATTCTTTCAAAAAGATTTCAAAATGTAATTATTAATGATGGAACTTTGGAATTTGTAGCAGATGCAAACCAAAGGGAAGAACTCCGTGCAGAAAAAAATGACCAGGCAGAAAATGCTTACGAAACTGCAAAATCTATTGGTAATGAAACTGCCGCAGATTTTATGCTTCAAGGTTCTGTTTCAACAATTGTAGATACAGTTGGAAGAGAGCAAGTAAGAACTTATCAAGTTGATATGCAATTAATTGATCTGGAAACAAACAGAATTATTTGGTCTGAACAGAATAACGATATTAAAAAATACATAAAAAAATCGGCTGTAAAATTTTAAGATTTGTAAAAAATAATTTAGGATTTTTATGAAAAAAAATATTTTTGCTGTTTTATTTATTTTCTCTACTTGTTTTTTATTCGCTGCAAAAAATAGAATTCCAGAATGGATAACCTTACCAACTAGCGTTTATCCATCTGAAAAATATATGAACGGAGTTGGTTCTGGAGAAAGCCGTGAAGTTGCAGAACTTGAAGCGGTAAGAAATCTTTCTTCTATTTTTGGGCAAACAGTCAAATCAACTACTGTTGCATCTAAAAAAATGGAGCAGGCACTTTCTGACGGAAAAGTTTCTTTTTCTTCAACTGAAAATCTGCAACAAAACATAACAAGTCAAATTGAAGCCGAAAACCTGATTGGAATTGAAATTGCAGAATATTTTTATAATCGGACTGAAAAAAAATGGTATGCACTCGCAATTCTTGAAAGAAAAAAAGCAACTGCCATTTATAAAGATTATATTGAAAAGAATGATGTGGCAGTTCGTCAGGCAATAAAAGAGTCTGAAAAAAATCCAGGCACATTTTATGGTTACGGAGAAATCTGTTTTGCCACAGAAATTGCCTCTGAAAATGATAGATTAGTAAAAAATCTTACTGTTGTTGATTTTGAAAGTGGAAACGAAATCAGCAAAAAAGTTGTTTCTTTTCAAAATATGCAGCTAGCTAAGAAAAACTTTGCAGAAGATATTACTATTTGTGTAAAAATTTCTGGAGATAAAGACAACAAAATAAAATCTGCATTTCAAGATATTTTTTCAAAATACGGATTTAAGACTTCATCACCTAAAAAAGAAAGATATAATCTTGAAGGTAAATATTCTTCAGAAATTTCAACAAAAGGAAAAATCACTTACTGTGTTTACTCGCTTGATTTAGATTTTTCTGATATTTTACAATCAGAATCTTTATTTGCAATAAACTTAAAAGGAAGAGAAGGTTCTACTTCTGAATCTGATGCAATAAATAGAACGTATCGGGTTCTTGAAAAAGATATTGGAACAGAATTTAGTAAGAATTTTGATTCTTATATAAATAATTTGTCTTTTGAGTAAAAAGTTTTGGAAAGTATTCGTCTTTGACGATTGTTTTATTTATAAAAATTTATGGGAGAAAAAAATGAAAAAGAGTATTCTTATTTTTTCTGTTGTAGCCGCAATTTTACTTAGCAGTTGTGGAACAACAAAAGTTTCTGGTTCTGGAATTAAAGGCAAAGCCGCTAAAGTTCAGAAAAATTATGTAACAATTCTTGATTATCAAGGAGCTTCTTTTGGTTCTGAAATCCCTCAATGGGTTGTTGAGATTGGAAATGGAAATTATTCTGCTGAATATCTTTCTCCAATTATGCCAGGAATTTCAGGTAAAAAGCCATTTGTTGTTGTTGCTCGCGGTGATAATCTTGAATTTACAAAACAATGGGCAGATTTAGTTGATGTAGAAGTTCAAGTTGGTGATGAAATGCAGAGAATTGTTGGAAAAGCAGTTTCTGCAGCTCAAAAAGGTCGTTCAAAACAAAGTGGCGATGTAAAAGAAGCAACTTCTTTAGAACAAGAATTAAATATGTACAAACAAGCCGTTTCTGCAGTTGAATTAAATGGACTTGAAAAAATTGCTTCATATTGGATTCAAAAAGAAGTAAAAACTTCAAAAAAAGCAAAAGAATCTAAAATCTATTATGAATATTATGCAGTTTGGGGAATGCCTAAAAAACTTTATGATATTCAAATTCAAAATGCAATGAGCAGAGTTGAAGACAACACAAGCGAAGGAAAAGCTTTAAAAGAAGCACTTTCTCTAAAACTTCAGAACATGATGATTACTTCAAATGATGAAGAAATTAACACAGAAGCTGAAGAAATTCTTGATGAAGAATAAATTGCGGCAAAACTTCATCGTTAAATTTATGTAATTTGCTCTTTTAACAAAAACTTTGTCTTTTTAGGCAAAGTTTTTGTTTTTAGAAGTTTAATACAATTTTCAGGTGATTTTATGAAAAAAATTCAAAAAAAAGCGTTTATTTTTACGTTTGTTCTTATTACATCAATCTTTACTGCATACGCAGAAAACCAAGTTGATAATATTTTTGAAAATCAAAAGATTGAAGACGGCGATTTTTACAATATTATCAGTGAACCTTCTAAAAAAGAAATAGAAGATGAAAATTCAAAATTTTTTGAAAGTGTAAAACAAAAAAAACTTAATCTTTTGAAAAATGTCGAAAAAGAACGACAAAAACTAGAATCTTCAAAAAAAACACTTTCTTCAGCAACAGAAAAAGCAAGACAAGAACTGGAAAAAAATAAATCTAACTTAAAAACTAAACCTTCAAAAAAAGAAAATCAGACAAAAACAGAACAAAAATCAGAAAAAACAAAAACCGATTCACTTAAAAAAAATACAACTGCTCAAAATAAACAAAAAGAAAATAAATCTGCTAAAACCGCACAAGAAAAAACAGACATTCAAAAAGAACAACAAAATCAATCTGAAAAAAATACAACAATTGAAGAATCTGAACAAAAAATGGATTCTATAATAAATCTTCGTAAAAAATTTATTGATATTGGAATGGATTTCAAAGGAACAGAATATGTTTGGGGAGGAAAAACTCCAAGACCAGGTTTTGACTGTTCAGGTCTTATTTCTTATACAGCAAAACAAAGTCTAGGAATTGATATAAAAGGAAATGCTCAAGACATTTATAACCAAACTTCTCCAATTCCGTTAGACGAAGCCCTTCCTGGTGATTTGATTTTTTTCAAAGGTTCGACAGATTCTAGAATTACGCACGTTGGAATTTATCTTGGAAAAAATCCTGGTGAAAATGATTTTGGAACACAGAATTTATTTTTAAACGCAGCAAGTTCAGGTCCTAGAACAGGTGTAATTATTAGCGGATTAAATGAAAATTACTGGAAAAAAACATTTTATGCTTGCGGTAGAATTATTCCTGAATTTTAGTGAATACTAGTTTAAAGATTGTCCGATAACAAATTTTGTTAGAATTCTCTACAAAATATATTTTATTGCTTAAAAATTTATATCAAAACAAGTGTCTTGACCAAAAAACTTATATATGATATATTTATTTTTACTTAATTCGGGCCATTAGCTCAGTGGTTAGAGCAGAGGACTCATAATCCTTTGGTCCTAAGTTCAAGTCTTAGATGGCCCAAAAATCCTATTTCTTTTATGAAATAGGATTTTTTTTTACTCCAAAGTTTATGGAATCATTATTTGTATAGCAGAAGGTTCCACATCAAATCTTACTGTTTTTGATTTTCCGCCAAATTCACCATCTAAAGTCCAGGCAACTTCTTCAGTTGAAATAATTTCTGCATATTTAATTTGATGAAAAGACAAAAAAGGATTATCAAAATCACCATTTAATAATGATTGTGCAATTTTAGAAAGTTCTGAAAAATTTTGAGGTGCTTTTATCAATAAGATTTCAAACAATCCATCATTTAACATAACATTTTTTTTAGAACCAATATTAAATCCGCCTACGCTTGTTGCATTATGAATTGCCCCAAAAACGTAATTTCCTTCTTCTTCAAAAACATCAGTTTTTATTTTCAAATATGATTTATATTTTATATTTTCAGAAAAATTATTTAAAACTTGTAAAAAATACGCTGCGTGTCCAAAAACATTTTTAAAACTTTGATTTGTCGTATAACTTACGGCAGAAAAAGCTCCAAACGCAGCAACATAATTGAAATGTTTATCATTGAATTTTCCAATATCATATTTATAAACTTTTCCATTTATTGCCGCATCTATTGCTTTTGTAAAATTTTTTGGAATTCCTACTGTTCTTGCAAAATCGTTTGTGCTTCCTGAAGGAATATAACCTATTACAGATTCATTAAACAAATTTTTATTTACAACAGCATTTATCGTTCTGTTAAGAGTTCCATCTCCTCCAGCACAAATAATTTTATCAAAAGATTTCCAATCACTTTGAAAAATGTCATTAGACTCCAATGTATTTTCTGGAGAAACTGTAACAACTGTAACACTGCAATGCTCTTTACAAATTTGTTCGATAATATCGTAAGTTTTTGATTTTATCCGACCTTTTCCGGCACTTCCGTTTAAAATTAACAAAACTTTTTGCAAATTTTCCTCCAAATTATTCTACTGTAACAGATTTTGCTAAATTTCTTGGTTTATCAGGATCGAATCCTTTTAAAACTGAACAATAATACGCAAATAATTGAGATGGAATTACAGTTAAAAGACTTGCAAAAGTTGAAGAACATTCTGGAATTTTGAAAATTTCATCAGCTTTTGTACTAAATTCTTTTTCATCTTGAGTAATTACCAAAACAGAAGCTCCTCTAGCTTTTACTTCAAGCATATTTGAACCGATTTTTTCATAAAGTTTTGGTTCACTTGCAATTGCAACAACTAAAGTTTTTGGGTCAATCAAAGCAATTGGACCATGTTTTAATTCTCCAGCAGCAAATGCTTCTGAATGCATATAAGAAACTTCTTTCAATTTTAATGCACTTTCCAACGCTGTAGCAGAATCAAATTGTCTTCCAATATAAAAAATTTTGTCTTTATTAAATTGTTCTGATGCAAATTTTTGAATAATGCTTTTATTGTCTAAAATATTTTGAATTTTTTCTGGAATTGATTCTAATTCCAACAAAAGAGATTTTTCATCAGATTCAGATAAAATCCCTCTAAGTTTTCCGGCTTTTATTGCAAGAAGATATAAGCACAAAATTTGAGTTGTATATGCTTTTGTAGAAGCAACAGCAATTTCTGGACCAGCGTGAGTGTAAATTACATCATCAGCTTCTCGGCTTAAAGTTGAACCAACACAATTTGTAATAGCAACAATTTTTAATCCTTCATTTTTTGCAAGACGCATTGCAGAAAGTGTATCGGCAGTTTCTCCAGACTGGCTAATTGCAATAAAAATATCTTTTTTATCTAAAATAGGATTTCTATAACGGAATTCAGAAGCATAATCTATATCAACTTTCATTCTAGCAATTTTTTCAAAAGCATATTTTGCAATCACTCCAGCATGATAAGCTGTTCCGCAAGCTGTAATTACAACTCTTTCAGCAGATTTCCATTCATCATCCATTTTATTTTCATCAAAATAAACATCAGTTGGAATGCCTTTTTCATCATGAATTATTCTTGGACGCATTGTATTTAAAATTGCTTTTGGCTGTTCATGAATTTCTTTTATCATAAAATGTTCATATCCATCTTTTTCAGCGGCATTCATATCCCATTCAATATGACTTGGATTTTTTATAACTTTTTCGCCTTCAAAATTAAAAATATCAACATGATCTGTATATAAAACTGCAATTTCTTTTTCATCCAAAAAATAAACATCTCTAGTATGTTCCAAAAGAGGAGGAACATCAGAAGCAATAAAATTCTCACCATTGCCTATTCCAATTACAAGAGGACTTTCTTTTCTACAACAAATAATTCTATCTGGATAATCTTTGCAAATAACGCCCAACGCATAAGAACCTTCAATCACGTGAAGAACTTTTAATACTGCGTTAAAAATATTTTTTTCTTGTTTGTAAAATTTATCAATAAGATGAACAACAACTTCTGTATCAGTTTGCGATTTAAAAACAACTCCTTCAGATTGAAGTTTTGCTTTTAATTCTGCATAATTTTCGATAATTCCATTATGAACAATAGAAATTGTACCATCCATGTTTGTATGCGGATGAGAATTTGTATCATTTGGCTCCCCATGAGTAGCCCATCTAGTATGCCCAATTCCAACAGAACCTTTTACAGTTTCTTCTGCAAGTTTTTTTTCAAGAAATTTCAATGCACCTTTACATTTTGTAACAAGAATATTTTCTCCATCTAAAACAGCAATTCCAGCAGAATCATAACCACGATATTCAAGTTTTTTCAACGCTTCAATCAGAATTTGAGATGCCTGTTTATTTCCAATATAACCAACTATTCCACACATATAATTTTTAAGGTAAAACCTTCCTCCTTTATTTTAAATACTATTATTTTTTAACAAAATAAGCAACTTTTATTTTCCTACGCAAAAATTTGCAAAAATACTGCCTAAAACATCATCAGGAGTTACATCGCCAGTAACTTCTCCCAAAAAATCTAAAGCATCTTCCAAATCTTGAACAACCGCATCTAAAGTATAATTATCATTTGCAGAAATTAATGCGTGTTTTACACATTTTAACGCCTCATTTACAGCATCTTTTTGTCGTGCCGAACCTAATCCCGCTTGCTCTCGTTCTGTAGAAAGCCCAGATGTAAGAATTTTCGTAATTTCTGAATAAAGTTCTTTGAGTCCGTCTCCAGTTTTTGAAGAGATTTTTATTGAGGGAGAAGTCTCTCCCTGTCTCGCACTTTGTTGCTCGCCACCCTCTCTAACGGGGGAATCCCCCGTAACGCCCCCAATTTTATCAGATTTTGTATAAACTAAAATTAAAGGTTCTTTACAATTTTTTATAAATTTTTCATCGTCAGAAGAAATTTTTCCTGTAGAATCAATTAAATACAAAACAACATCTGCATCTTGAGCCAGATTTTTTGTTAACTGAACACCTTTTGCTTCAATTACATCATCAGTTTTTCTCAAACCGGCAGTATCAAATAACCGAACTGGAATTCCATTTATACTTGCCCAACTTTCAAGCCAATCGCGAGTTGTTCCTTCAATATCACTTACAATTGCTCGTTCTTCTTTTAAGATTGCATTAAAAAGTGAAGATTTTCCAGCATTTGTCCGTCCTGCAAGAACAACTCTTGCTCCATCTTGATAAAGTTTTTCACTTTTCCAGGAATCCACTAGTTTTTGTAGTCTATTTTTTGCAAGAATAATATCTTTCTGGTCAAAAGTATCTGCAATTGTTTCTTCATCTTCCGGATATTCAATTTCAACTTCAATAGAAGCTAAAGTGTCAATAATCAGTTTTTTTATAGAATCTAATTCCTTAAAAAGAGAGCCTGAAAGCCTTCCAACTGCATGACTTCTTGAAACATCTGTATGAGAATCAATTATTTCTTTTACGGCTTCTGCTTTAGTTAAATCTGTTTTTCCATTAATATACGCTCTAAAAGTATATTCTCCACGCTCTGCTTGTCTAAAACCGTTTTTTAACAAAAGAGAATGAATTGCTGTTACAACAGAAGGTCCACCATGACAAGAAATTTCTATCATATCTTCACCTGTAAAAGATTTTGGTGCCCGATAAACAGAAATCATAACTTCATCAATTTTATTTTTTAATGAATCTTCATTTTTAGAAGGTTCTAAAATCCATCCATAAACTAAAGAATTTCCCTTTGCTTCTAAAAGTGCTTTTGGGCGAGAAAAAAGTTTACTAACTAATTCTATACAATTTTTTCCAGAAACACGTACAATTCCTAAGGCGGCAGGAGCTAACGCTGTTGCAATGGAAGAAATTGGTTCTTCTGGAGTATATTTTCCTATAATCATTTTGGAATAACCTGTAAAAATGGAGTATACGTATTATTAAGGAATTCGTCATCACTATACTGATGTAAAATGCTATCTAATATAGAAAGATCAGATTCTTCAGATTTATATAATGGTTTTATTTTAGTTCCTATTGCTGGTTTTTTAAATTCCAAAGACGATTCTGGTGCTGTTCCAATAAATTCTTCATCATCAGAAATGTCTTTTGGAGTTACAGAATAATCTCCAGCATTATTCCAACACATATATCCTCGATTAATCGAATCTCGGGTTCCAAAAAATTCTTTTGAAATATAATCAGAACTATAATAAAGTTTATCATAACTTACACCTAAATAAAAACTTTGAACCCAAGGACGAATAATTGCACGGTTACGACACATAATTGTATTTCTAAAAGAACCATAAAAATAAATTCTGTAAGTCCTATCTGCAATTGGAGCATAATTTAAAAATGATTGTTCAAAATGACTTGGATAAAACATTGGACCAATTACATCAACATATTCTGCTAGCATATCAGCGGCTTGTCCTGTTCTAGTTCCACTTCTGTACCAGCCATTTGCCCCATAAATATCAATTCCTATTGGAGCATCAATATTTTCTCTTGCGTAAGAAAGAAAAGATATTAATGCACTTTCCATATCCATTCCTTTATCTCTATAACGATATTGTGCATTCCGCAAATTTAAGCCATCTGTTGGAAAACGGATATAGTCAAACTGAATTTCATCAAATCCACGAGAAATTAATTCTTTTGCAATTTGCACATTATATTCCCAAACTTCTTCAGAATATGGATCAACCCAATTTTCATCATAAAATGCAGTTTGTTTTTCTCCAGTAGGATTTCCGTCATCATCTAAAATATCTTCATAACCTTTTATTCCAAGCCAAGGTTTATTATTAACTCTATCCCACACTGCATATTTTCCGTTTGCAAAAGATGATAAAGTTCTATCTTTGAAAGTTACAATTCTCGCAATAAGATATATATTTTCTTTTTTAAATTCTTCAATAAAATGATTCAAATCTGGAATTGCATACATTGAAGTTTTTCCTTTTTTTAAAACAAGTTCATCGTGAGAATCATAACGCAAAAGTCCGTAATCATCTTTCATATCAATAACAATGCTGTTCATATTTCGGTCTTTTATGATTTTTTTGTATTTTTCAATTCCTTCTTGATTACGACATTGATAAGCCGAAGCATAAATTGCTTTTTTTCCGTTAGCTTTTTCTGCATAAGGTGAATTTATTGTTCCAGGATACAAAAGCCAAAGTTCATTTAAAACAACGCCAGACTTAAAACCACTTTTTCCTTGAGGAAACCACGCTGTATTTGGAATACCTTCTATTGCAGAAAATGCTTTGTGCCAATCTTTTTCTTTTTTTGGAACGCCTTGAGTTTGTAAAGTTTTTATATTTAAAGAGCCAAAACCTTCTATTGTTGTATAAAGTAAAGTATCATTTAAAAAAGTTAAACCATCAATTGCAGAACAAGGTTCATTTCCTTTATAAATTAATTCTCCTTTCTTTTCTGTCCAATTAAATTTATAAATACGAGGAAGATACATTTGTGAAATATAAATTTCTGTATACTCTTTTCCTTGAGCGTTTAATCTTACAACTGGTAAAATATCTGAAATTTCATCGGGAGAAGAAAGTGATGGCATTTTTTCAAAACCATCTGCCACATCAATCCATTTTGGTTTTGGAGAATCTGGTAAAATGTAAGAAAGTCCAAAAATTGGATGAGCCATAAATACAACAGTTTGATTTTCTAAAGTTGCAACTGCAACCGCTTTATTTCCCGCTGTACTTTTACTCATAGAACCAAGATTTTCCCATTTTAAGCCACCATCACGACTAAAATACACATTATCTTTTGTAGCAGTAACAAGCTGCATATTATTTTGAGGATTTGCACAAATATCTTGAATTTCTTGAATTTGTTTTACTAAAACTTTTTCTCCATTTTGATATTTTTTTATTGTTAAAAATGGTAAACCATTATCTCTTTCTTCAAAATTAATTAAATCTGTTGTAGAAAAAATTCCTTTTGAAGTTCTAATCATCCAAGTTGGTCTATAAATTCCTTCTGAATTTGGAATATTTATAAGAAGAAGTTGTTCTACTCGACCTTCTTGCCACAAAGGAATTGCAACATTATTATTAGTCAGCTTAAAAAGACCTTCATCAGAGCCAATCAAAATATTTTTTGTAATAATTGCTGAATTAGAATCTATTTCTGTTTTAGAAGAAATATAATCTGGAATTTGATATAAAGGCTTAATTTCTTGAGCATAAACTAAATTAGATTGAAATAATAGTGAAAATAAAAAGAGTACAATAGTCATATTAATAGTATCGGTATAAAAAAATCAAACATTTAGAAAAAGAAGACTGACATTTTTATTTTATCAATCTTCTTTTTCTTTTAGTTTTATGATTAGAAAATATTTGTTCTTAATCCGATTGCAAATTGTGGAACAAGATTTTGAATTTCAGTTTCTTCAGTTGTTGCAATATCGGTTGGAATGAACCAAAGTGAAAATTCTGTATACATTGCAAAAGAACTGAACATTTTTGCATTTTTAAGTTTTACTTTTGGAAATTCTAGTTGCCCAAGTAAAGCACTTAACGCTTGAGTTTTTCCAGAAGCAGTTTTATCAAACCACGAAAATTGAGCTCCAATTGCAAAAGATGCATGCAACCAATCCCAATCTCTTCCTAAGAAATAACTAAAAGGAACAGATGCAACATTTGCGAGAATTTTTAATCCTAGAACATGAGAACCGCCATAACGCATTGTTGCAGATTCTTGTCCTAACAATTTAGAAACTGCATCCCGTTGTTCTTGAGTGAATTGTCCAAATTGACCTTGCAGTTTTACGTTATCATCAAAGAAAGTAAGACCTGCACCAACATCAAATAAAGTTGCACCCCAGAAATGTAAATCTACATATAAACCTTGAATAAAACTTGGAACTTCGTAAGATGATTTATCGCCTTTTCTTAAAGTAATTGTTACATCTTTTAGTTGAACATCATCGTGGGAAAGACCTTGAACATCTAAAGTTTGATTATATCTTCCTCCAGCAACTGGTGCAATTAATTTTATAGAAGGTTTTGTATTATCAACTTGAATAATAATTCTGTTGATTGCAGTTTCTCCATTTTTCATTGTCGCTTTTAATAACAAGAAATGATAACCTTCTGAAATATCTTCATTTTCAACACGATATTTCCATTTTTCAGAAGTTGATAATTCTGTAAAAGATTTTCCATTATCTAAACTTAATTCAACTTTTTGAAGTTTTTTTGCAGCAAGAGCATCTTTTAATTCTTGAGAAGCATCTTTTTCTTTTACAGCAGCAATTTCTTCTTCGTCAAGAGAATATCCTGCTCGACCAATAATAAATGGACGATTTGTTGCAAAATCTCCATAAGTAAAATTATCAATTGTAATCCAAGGACCAACAGGATTATAAGTTAAAGTTTGTTCTCGCGAATGAACAACTTGACCATTTTCTAAAGTCGCATCTACGCGATAAGTATGTTCTCCTTTAGAAATATTATAACTTGTAGTTCCATCTTCATTTGTAATAACTGGTCCCATATCAAATTTAAAGAATTCTGTACTTGTTGGAACAGTTGAAGAAATTAATTTTCCATCAACATAAAGTGTAAGTTGAGAGATTTTGTATTCCGCTTTTGTTTGTCCATAAATTGCAAAAAGTCCTTGTTTATACTCTCCATTCAAAGGATAGAGTAAATCAATATTAGCGGCATCTTTTGATTTATCAAGATGAATATTTCTACTTATGTTTGTAACGTTTCCAGCTCTATCTTTTCCAGTAAGTTCGATATTGTAGAATCCATCTGGTAAATTCGACATATCAATTGATTCTGCAATAATTCGGTCAATTTTGATATTTTTTCTTGTAGAAGAATTTGGTTTTTCAAGATTTCTAATTGTTACATAAAGTTCATTAACTTCTACATTATCATAAGTATAACCAGAAAGGAATAAAGTTCCTGTTGTAGAAGAGTCGTCTAAAGGAAGTTCCAGCGTCATATAAGGAGCATCATTATCAATATTAATCAAACTAGAATATAAACCTTGAATTCCATAATTATCTGTAACTTTTAAGAATATAACTTGAGTTCCACCTGGAATTGCACGTGAATCTACAGTGTAAGACCATTTTTCTGTTCCAACTGCATCGTTGTAAGTATTTCCGTTATCTAAAGAAATTTGAACTTTTTGAATTCCGTTTTTATCGCTTGCAACACCAGAAATTGTTACAAGTTGTTTTACAGAAGTATCAATTGTTGGTTTTTCGACAGAACCTTTTGGCTCTTCAAGAGAGATTCTAAAAGTACGTTTTATTTCATCACCTTTTACACCATTTAAGTCTACAGCATAAACTGTAACTGTATGTTCATTGTCTGTCATTGTAGAAAGAGGAACATCTATAGCAAAACTTGTTCCTTTTTCTGGCAACTGATGATATTCTCCATCATCAATCTTATAAAAAATTGTAGATTCTCCATCATCATCATAAACTACACCAGAAATTGTAAAATCACGAGTAATTACTTGCATTTCTTCTGGAACATGAATTTCTGCTCTAGGTAAATCTGAATCATTATCGATTTTAAAATCCCAATTACTAATTCTTGTAGAATTTCCAGCATCATCCATAATAACAAACGAAATTGGTTTATCTAAAGGAATTTCATCAGTTCCAATAAAAACTGAAGTTAAAGGAGAAATTTGAATAGGAAGCCTTGATTTTCCATTTACATATTCAACGCTTGCTAAAAGACTTTCATCTTTTATATTCATAACAAGAAGATTTTTTCCATTAATAATATCTTCTGCAAGTGGTTGAATAACTTCTACAGTTGGAGGAGTTGTATCTTTGTAACAAGAAGTTAAAACTTGGGAAGAATGACCAGCGTTATCAATTGCACGAATATTTATTCTAAAAAGTCCATCTTCAAAATTTTTAATATCTAAAGTTTCGTTGAATGTAACTCCAATATTTCCTTGAGCGGCTCTTATAGCAAATTCTTTCCAACTAATTCCACCATCAAGAGAATATTCTACAGTACGAATTCCAAGTGAATGTTGAGCAGTTCCTGAAAGTGTTACTGTATTTTTTATCCACTGAAGAGGTTCTGGAGTTTGAAGATTTAATATTGGATTTGTAGAATCTGAAATAAAATTCAATTTTTCGCTTGTGTGAAGATTTCCAAGTCCATCTGTAATTTTAAGATAAACATTTTTATAATATCCATCTTTTTGGCTAGACAAAGTGATTAATTTTCCTTCTGTAGAAATTGATAATCCTTCTACATTTGAAACTAATTCCACATTTAATGATGATGGATAATTTGCATAATAATAGAATTGTGAACCATCACTTAAAATATAACTTTCATTTTTAGAGTCAAATTTTGTAGCAGTTGATGGGAAAGCATAAATTTTTTCAACATCATCAATTAAAGCTTTATCGTTTTCGCGAATTACGGTGATTGCTCCTTTTACAGTTTGTTCCAAAGAACCAGCTTTTACTTTTGCAGAAATTTTATTTACTCGTGAAGGAAGATTTGCTAAAGGAATTGTGGCAGTCCATCTAGTTTCTCCAAGTACAGGTTTTACAAGTTTTGCAGAACCAGATTGCTTATTATCACCGCCAGAAACATCATCACCAGAAATTTCGTAAGAAACAGATGATACGGGAACGCTTGAATCAATATACAAAGTTAAAGTTTTTCCAATTTTATCACCATAAGAAAGAACAACAGGCATTCCACTTATATATTCTTTATCATCAACTAAAGCAAAATTTGCTGATAAAGTTGGAGTTTTGTTTGCATTATATTTTCCAATTACAGATTTTCCATCAAGAGAAGTTACTGTAAAACTTAAAGAATTTGAACCTTCATTCATATCATTTCTAGAAAACTGTTCAAAATTTTTATCTAATTCACCTTGATAAATTGCAACTGCGTAAACATCAACACCATCTAAAAAGACAATTGCCGGTGATTTTGGATTAGGCATTTTTCCATTTACTGCTTGAATTTCTGGAATAAGTGATAAAGGAATTCCTTTTGCAACAGTGTTTCCGCCTAAACTTTCAGAAACAACTTCTACGACATAAAATCCTTCAGAAAGAACATCCATAATAGGAATTTCAAAATCAAAATTACCATTTTTTTGCGTTGGAATAGTCTGATATTCTGTTGGACTTCCAAGTTTTACTGTAGAAACAATTCCATTTTTAAATTCTGCTAAAACTGGGAATATTCTATATTTTGTAGTTCCAATTCCAGTTTCGCAAGTTACATTTCCAGAAATTATAATAGATTCTTCATTTAAAATATTGATTGCATTTTGCTCAAATTCATTATTGATTTTTAATATTGGAAAAGCTGAATCATTTTTAAAACGAATTGGTTTTGAACGAAGAATTTTTCCTTTATCAGTTGTAACACAAATCACAACTTGTTCCGAAGTTCCAATTGCATTTCCAGCAATCAATTGAATTTGATTTCCGACCAATTTTGCAGTTGCAAAAGGAGTTGATGGTTCAAGGCTTACATTTATTGCATTTGCGCCCAAAACATAAGCACTTGCAGGAAATTCTGGATTATTGATTACAATTCCTTCTTCGGAGAAACGACTATCTTCTAAAATAATTTGAGGTTCATCAGATTTTACTAACGAAGTATTTGTAACATACAAAATTGCATTATATTCTGAAATTCTATCAAAAGAGTCTGTTGCTGAAATTTTATATTCTAAAACGCCTTTTTGAGAATCTGGCAAAATAGGAAAAGAAACTGTGTAAGAATTTGCATTTTTTGTTTCATAATCTTGTTCTAAAATTCCATCTTTTCCCCAAGTAATTGTACTATGAATAGATTTTATTCCAATTGGAGAAATTACATCAACAGAAAAAGTTGAATTACTTTCTGGATGAATTTCCATTCCGTTTACAAAATCTATTTTTCCAATTTTTGCAGATTTAAATTCAGGAGCAAATCCTTTAGATTCAATTTCTGTGATAGACGGATTACTTTCAACTCCATTTATGTCAGTTGCAATAATTTTTATAGAATGTTTTCCAAGCGAAAGTTGATTTTCTTCACAAATCTTTGCAAAATATGCACCTTTTGTTTCTATAAAAATTGGTTCTTGATTATCTAATTGAATTTTTACAGATTGAACGCCATCATCATCTTTTACAAGTCCACGAACATAAACAGCATCATTTTGACTATAAATTTGATTAGCAGCAGGTTCAACAGCATTTATTACAGGTTTATCTAATTCCTGGTCAAAATTGATTGTTCTAGAAACTTCAACAACATTTTTTGCTCTATCAACTGCACGAATTGTAAATTTTCCAGATTTTTCTTGTGTTTTTGTTGAATCAAGATTTACACACCAATAAGGATTTCCAGGAACAAGTTCTATAATTCCAGATTGATTTTCATAAGTCCAGGAAAGTTCTGTAACACCAATTGTGTCTTTTGCATAACCGGCAACTGTAAATTTTCCATTTAATTTTTCAGAAGTTTTTGGAGAAACAATCACAACATCAGGTTTTGTGTTATCAATAAAATACAAGAAAGAATAAAGACCTACAGAACCAGCTTTATCTGTTGCTCTAAACCACAAAATTGCAGGTCCATCTTCAAATTTTTTTGTATCAACTGTAATTGAAAATTCACTTGATTGTTTTTTTGTATTGATTTTTACAGGTTTGAAATGATTTCCACCATCAACAGAATATTCTAAAGAACTAATTCCATTTCCGTCAGAAACAATTCCATCGAATTTTACGTTTCCAGCAACTAAAAGTCCCATTTCTTTATCTGTAATTTGGGTCAAAGGCTGATTTCTATCCAACTGCCAGGTAACACTCACAGGATTTCCTGCAAGACCATTTACATCATAACCAATTACTTTTATTGTGTGAGGACCTTCCTCCAAATTCAGCGTATTTAAATAGTAAGACCAAAATTCTTTTCCTTCCGCCCGAATAGGATTTTCTTCATCACCATCAAGAATAAGTTCTACGTACTCAACTCCATCATCATCAATACAAGTTCCAACAATATTTAAATTACTAACAACCCGCATATTTGGATAAGGATTTGTAATTCCACAAACAGGTAAATCAGATTTTGGGTCATAATAAATATTAAAAGGACCTTCAACCATCACATTTCCGCCCAAATCTTTTGCTGTAATCATAATATTATATTTTCCAGCTTTTTTATTTTCTAAATCAAATTCTTCTTGCCAACTGTTAAGATTTTGAGCTTCTTTACTTTCAATTTTATCTTTACTACTTGAAAAAAAGGAAAAAGAAAGTAACAATTGAATTGTACAAAAAAATATAAACTTTTTTCTGAAATTATTCATAAACCTATCCTTAATTTAAATAACTTTTTAGTAATTTATTTATCGGTAGAAAATATGTTTTTAATAAGTTTCAATTTTTTGTAAAAAAGAGTAAGGAATGCAACAAATGATAAATAAAAACACTTTTGATAATATTAATATTCTACAGCAAATTATTGATAAAAGCAAAAATATTGTTTTTTTTGGAGGAGCAGGAGTTTCTACAGAATCTGGAATTCCTGATTTTCGCAGCACAGATGGTTTATACAATCAAGAATGGGATTTTCCACCAGAAAGAATTATTTCTGCATCATTTTTTAAAGCAAACCCGAAAGAATTTTATAGATTTTACAGAGCAAAACTTCTTCCAAAAGGAGAAAAACCAAATCCAGCTCATTATAAACTTGCAGAATTAGAAAAATCTGGAAAATTAAAAGCAATAATCACTCAAAATATTGACGGCTTACATCAAAAAGCAGGAAGTAAAACAGTTTATGAACTTCACGGAAGCACTTTACGAAATTATTGTATGAATTGTCATGAATTTTATGATGAAAAATTTATTGCAAAAAGTGAAAATTCTCCAGATAAATTACCTCATTGTGAAAAATGTGGCGGACTTGTAAAACCAGATGTCGTTTTATATGAAGAAAATTTAGATCAAAATCTTATTGATAAAGCAATTTCTGCAATTTCACTTTGCGATACATTGATTATTGGAGGAACGTCTTTATCAGTTTTTCCGGCGGCCGGACTTATTCGCTATTTTGGAGGAGAACATCTTGTTCTTATAAATAAATCTGTAACTATGCAAGATTCTTACGCAGAATTATGTATTCACGAACCAATTGGACAAGTTTTAGATCAAATAAAAGTAAATTAAAAACTTATCGATGTTGAAAAATCAAAAACTGGAATATAACTTTTTCCTATTTGATAAGAGTCTTTATCAGGAATAACTCCAAATTTAAAATATAGAAAAATCTTATTGCTGGAATTTGCAGAAGCTCCCATATTTGGTGTTAAACCAAGCATAAGATTTAAGTACGGATAACCATAATACAAAAGTTCTTTATTTTTTATCATAGAAATATAATTTTTCATTTTTGTGATTTTCCAATTATCAAAAAAACAATCATTTTCGTAATCAAAACCACCATGATAATTTGCAGAAAATCTAATTTCATTAAAATAAAGAAAATTCGGAATTAATGAAAATGCCTTTTGTATTTCTTTTTGAAATAAAATAACTTCTACACCAAAACTAGCCATGGAATAAGTTGGAAAACTATCAAACATAGACGACTTTTTTGCAGGAGAAGTTAAAAGATTTGCAGAAAGAATTATTGGAAGATTAAAAGTCATTCCTTGAACATTTTCAACTAAAATGATTTTTGGAATGAAAAAATTAAACGCAAATCCAACATCGAAAATATTAAGACAAGCATTTTCAATATTTTTTAAATATTCATAATTTAAATAACTAAGAACAATTGCACTTGAAAAACCAATTTTTTCAAATTTTCCAGGACCAGTTTTATGAACATTTGAAAATTGAATTTGGACTGAATCTGAATTGTACAAATAATTTTTAGAATTTTCGTCAAATCCACATTCAAAAAGTCCATTTTCTAAATAATTCATAGCACCATCAAGTACGTTTACATTTGAACGTCCATAATGCAAAAATCCGTTACCATTTATAGAAAGTGATGAATAATCACCAACTCTAAAACCACATCCAATCTGGACAGAAGAATTTGTTTGTTTGAATCCTAATTTATCAAATTCGAAAGAAGTGTCAAAACCGTAATTTAATAAAGAAGTTGATGTTCCTGACATATAATAAAGTCTTGCACCAAAAGAATTTGTTTGAACTCCATATCCTAAAGAAAATAAAATTGTAGAAGAATCCCAGGGATTTCTTGATAAAAAAGTAAATCCCAAAGGCATAGAATAATTTCCATTTAAATGTTCATAATCATAAGAATTCGATTCCATTACAGACAAAGGCAAAAAAGTTCCTTTTAACAAATATCTAGAAAATTTGTAAGTTTCTGAAGGAAGTTTAAAATTATCATCTTTTGGTTCAGTTTTTTTCTCAAAAAAATCATCTAATTTATTTTGTGCAGGCAAAATATCATAATAAATTTCGCTTTCCTTTTTAGAAAAAATTCTATTTTGATTATAAAATTTTCCAATATAAATAATTTTTCCACAATCTTTTACTGGATAAAAAATTCCTCCGCTAAGATTTTTATTCCACAACAAATATTCATTTTTATTTAACGAAAGTTTTCCAAGTTTTGGCATTTGAGATTCTGTTGTAAAACTAAATAAAAGTTCATCTTCAGAATAACTCAAATTTTTTATAACCATTTTTTCGTAAGGAAGAACGTAATTTGCCTCAATTTTTCCATTTAAATCTGCAATTTTTATAGACCATTCAAGTTTATCTTTATTAATAAAAGCAAATTTTCCATTTCCAATATCTGTAAAACTATTTGCAGAATTATTTTCAGGAAGAGAGATTGATGTTACAAAATTTAATTTTTTTATTTTATTTTTTTCAATTTCAATTTTTTGAATATAAATTTCTTTTTTCTGAGAATGAAATTTTAAACTTACAAGAAAATAATCATCACCATTTTTTATGATAGAATTTTCTTTTAAACCATTTTCATGAAAATAAAAAATATTTTTTCTAGAAGTATCATAAATTGCAGATTTTAACTTAATATTTGAATCATTTATATTGTAATAAGTTAAAGCAATAAATCTTCCATCACTAGAAGAAACAGCATTTTGCACATTTGCAAGAACTAAAACTTTTTTCTGCTTTATTTTAGAAAAATCTGAAATTGGAGAAAAATATAAATTTTCTGATTTTTCATCTAAATAATAAATGCCTTCTGAACTTTTTGAAAGAGATTGATAAAGTGAACCTGCATTATTTTTTTCAGAATATTTATTTTTGTTAGGTTTAAAAAAATCTTGAACGATATTTTCCTCAACAGGATTTTCACAAACTTCTGGAATTTCATAATCATCATAAAATTTTTGCCAGGCAGAATTTAAATTTATTCCATAAACTTTTTTAAAAGCGGAATTTATAAAAATCGTTTTTGGATTTACAAGGTTAAACCACATTTGAGCATATTTTTCCATTCCATATTTTTTTTGCAACCACAGATTAAATGCTCCGTTAAAATAATAATAATCTCCAAAAGGATAAATATCTCTTGCACCTTGAACATCTGAATATGAAGGAAAAATCCCTTCAATTTTTGCTTGTTTTACAAGATGTTTTGCATACTCATTATTAAGACGACCTTCGCCATTTGAACTTTCACTTGTAAGAGTTGCTCCTTCTGCCCAACCAGAAGTTGTTAAAATTCCTTGCAAAGAAATTCCATCACCAAAAATATTGCCTACAAATTTCCAAAATTTATTTTTCATATTGTAAGTAAAAGCGTGAGTTACTTCGTGTCTAAAAGTAGAAAGTAAATCTTCAGAAAAAACTTCTAATTCTTCAGAACCAGCGGTATCATAAAGCACAACATGATTGTAATATCCGTTTGACCAATAAGCGTTAAAACTTTCTACATTTGGAGTTAAAACAATTGGCATTCTTACAGAAGGTTCTAATCCGTAAGATGCAGCAACTTCTTCGTAAATTGAATCTACATTTTTATAAAGCAATTTTGCACTATCTTCAGAATCTTGAGGATAAATTATATCAAACCATTTTGTTTGTACAGTTTTTAATGGAGAAGAATTCCAAAGAACTCCCTGTTGAGAAAAACAAAAAATTGAAATAAAAGTAAAAAAAATAGCAAAAAAAGATTTTTTCATACAATGTGATTATTAATCTTAAAATCAAAATTTTCAAGCACAAACAAAAAGATTTCTTATTTTACTCAAATAAATTCTATTTTACAAAGAAAGATTATTGATGTATTATTCTCAAAGATGAAAGATGAATTTCAAGAAAAATTAGATACTGATGCAAAATTTATTTCTCAAGCCGTAAAACTCCAAATGCCAATCGTTATTACAAGTTACACACTTCCTCGCAATATGGAACTTTATATTCGCACAGTTACTCATCAATTTTTAAAGGAATGTAGACAAGAACATCTTTTTGAATATTTAAATTTTTGTTTAACAGAACTTCTTACAAATGCAAAAAAAGCAAATACAAAACGAGTTTATTTTTCAGAAAAAAAATTAGATTTAAATAATCCCGAAGATTACGAAAAAGGGATGGAAGATTTTAAAGAAGAAACTCTTACAAATATCGATTATTATTTAGAACTTCAAAAAAAAGCCGGGCTTTACATAAAACTTCAACTTCAACTAAAAGCAGACAAAATTCATATAGAAATTAGAAATAATTCAATTTTAACAAAAGCCGAAGAAGAAAAAATTCAAGAAAAATTAAATAGCGTCCAAAAATATACAAGTTTGGAAGAAGCATTTTCAAATGCGTTAGATCAATCAGAAGGTGCCGGACTTGGAATTATTATCATCGTTCTTATGTTGCAAAAAGTTGGACTAACAAAAGATAATTATCAAGTTTTTGTAAAAGATAATGAAACAATAACAAAATTAGTTCTTCCGTGCAATGAAAAAATTTTTGGCGGAACTGATATGCTTTCTTATCAATTTGTAAGATTACAGGAAACAATTCCCTGCTCAAAAGAAAAAATTGATGAAATTCAAAATTATTTTTCAACCAACGATTTTGAAAATCCTGATTTAAATATAAATAATAGAAGAAATTTATTAAATATTATTGCCGGAGATTCAACTTTATCAATGTTGCTTTTTAAAAATGCAATTAAAAAAAAGATTTCAGAATTAAATCTTATAAAAGTTTTTGATTTCTTTACAAACGATGAACTAAAAAAAATCTATTCTCCACAAAATTCAGAAATTCATATTATAGAATCAAATTCAGAAATAAAAGAATATCTTGAACATTCAAAAAAAGTTGCATTTTTTGCGTATAATCTTGCAGAAAATTTTAAAGAAAATCTTAAGATTTCGCCAGAAGAATTATATTCTTTAGGATTACTAAATTCATTTGGAATGATAATTTTAAAATCTGCGAGCGAAGAACAAAAACAATACGTAGAAGATTTACTAAAAAATTATGATGTTGCAGACAAAATCCGAGACCTTTTTTACTCTGGAACAGAATCTTCATTTTTGGGAATGATTTATTCTAAAAAAATAGGTTTTCCAGAAATTGTAACTCAAACTCTAGGTTATTGGAATAATTTTGAAGAAGCTGATAAAAACTATCTTCCTGTAATAAAATTCGTATATCTTGCAGAAATTCTTCAATATTATAATGAAAAAAAATTATTTTATTTCCAGATTGATAAAGACATTTTAATAGAATTTAAGATTTCTTCAGAAAAACATTTAAAATATATTTTAGAACAATTTAATGAAGAGCCTACCCCCCCCAACCTATTAAGCTAAAGGCTTTCAATCCACTTTTGCATTAAAATTCCAAAAGCAACGCCAACATTTAAAGACGCTTTTAATCCTTTCATCGGAATAGAAACTCTTCCATAAGTTGCTCTTTCTAACGCTTGTGGACTAACTCCAAGTTCTTCAGAACCAATAATACAAATCCCTTTTTTTGGAAAAACAAAATTATTTATATCAGTTCCACCAGTTTCAAGTGCAAACACAGGAATATCAGCTGGTAATTCTTCCAACGAGCAACGAGTATATCCTAAAGTTTCTATACAGCCCATTCCACTACGAATTGCTCTTTGCTGAGTTGGCTCTGTACAAAAAGGAGAAATATAAACTTTTTCAGCACCCATCGCTTCTGAAGTTCTAAAAATGGAACCTAAATTAAATGGAGAACGAATGTCTTCTGCATAAACACAAACATCAGGAAAAAAATCTCTTTTTCTAACAAGACCATTTTCATCAAGTGGATTTGAATGAGGAGCAATTACTAAATCCCACTCAGCAGGAAAAGTTCCAATTATTGCCAAAAGAATATTTCTTGCAACATTGCAAAGTCTAAGTTCATCAAAAGGTTCTGCATTCAACAAATCTTCAATCTGTTTTTTTTGTTCTAAACTCAATTTTGGGTCTTTAAGAAGAACTTTTGTAATTTGTTTTGTATATTCTTCTCTTGGAAGTTCTTTAAAAGTATATTCAGTTCCTTTTTCAGCAATTCCTAAAATATCTCTTTCTAAAGCACCAAAAGTTAAAGCAAGTTTTCGACGTTTTTGACCGCCTTCTAAATGAAAAAGATTTCCTGGTTCAATCATAATATTTCCAATTTAATATGCTTTTTTTATAAAATCAAACAAATCATCGCCAGTCATACTTCTAGGAAAACTGTAAACTAAATCAGTCTGATTTATATCTTCTATCGCGAGCGAAAGTTGTTCAATTGTTAGTTTTAAATCTTTTAGTCGCGTAGGAAGATTTGCAACTGCAATTTTTTGTCTAACATATTCAATCAAAGAATTTACAGCATCTTCTTCCGAATCATCTTCCGAACAAGTTTTTAAAATATGAGCAACTTTTACAAGTGTAGACGCTTTATATTTTGCAGTATCTTCTAACATAAAAGGAAGAAGAATTGACGAAATAAGAGATTTATTTATTTTGTAACGCGAATAAATCGATAAAGAAAGCAAAGAATCCATTCCAAGTGAAGATGATGAATCTGCCAAAGAAATCATCGTTCCCGCTTGAGCCAAAAGAACTTCTTGCGGAGTTGTAATTTCTATTGAAGGAGAACCATCTAAAGCGTAAGAAAGAATTTGCAATCCTTTTTCAACAAACGTATCGCTAAAAAAATTTGCTTTTTGCGAAAGATAAGCTTCAATCGCCATTCCAATTAATTCTATAGATAACGTTGCTTTTTGATTTTCTGTCAAAGAAAGCGTAAGATTTGGATCAATTAAAAGAAGTTTACAAACCGAATTTTGAACTTTCAAAAATTTTAATTGATTACTTCGAGCATCCGTAACAGGAATTTCATTTGTAAAAACAAAAGGCATTCTATAAGTTGTAGGCACACAAAAACATGGCAAAGAAGATGTATTTGTCAAAGCGCCATCAACAAAAGAATAAAAAGGATGAATTTCGTTGTAAAGAGCCGCAACCGACCGCCCAATATTAAGAGCTTTTTCTCCACCGCAAGCAATAATTCCATGAACATGCCCTTCTCTCGCAAGCGATAACGCTCTTTCTGTCGTTTTTGAAGAATTTCCTTCAGTTAATTCAGAAAAAACAAAAAAATCAATTTTTCTATCAGATAAAGAATTCAAAATTTTTTCAGAAGTTTTTGCTTCAGAAAGAATTGGATCCATAATCACCATAAATCTTGAACCCCATTCGCCCACTTGATTTCCTAATCGACTCACAGTATAAGGTCCCAAAATAATATTAGGATTAATTCTCAAAATAAAATCTGACATTTTCTCATTTCTCCAAAGATAATTTTTCGGGCGGTCCCCTCACAAAGTTCGGGTCGTTATGTCCACACTTCCGCTTTCGCTCCATTCCTTCGTGTTTTACAAAACACTTCGGAACGCCTGCGGCGGTGTTCCCAGCACTACCGCAATTAAAAAAAAAGACGGAATTTAAAAATCCCGTCTAGTGAAGTCTAACAATTAGATAATAATTAAAGACCAATAGCAGACAAGAATTTATCTGCAGCAGAATTAATAGTAGCGTCACTTAAATATGAAGGATCCTTTATTTTTTCTTTTATTTCTGCAATCTTGTCAGCACGAACATCAGGAGTTGATTCTGCAACTTTATCTAAATAGTAAAGTTCAGCCATCTCTTTAGCTTCTTTTGACACAGAAATTGAATCAGATGAATCTGTTACCTTTGCTGTGTTTTCTGCCTTGCGGAGATTTTGAATGTTGTTTACCTGAGTTACATTGTTTACACCATTTATCATCATAACGTCCTTCCCTCTACACTTTAATTATCGGTAGACTCTTCAGAATTCTTAATATTTTTTACACCAGAAATAAAAACTGCAAATTCACCTTTTATAGATTGCCTTGCAGAATAATCAGCAAAAACTTGACTAGCAGTTCCACTTGTTATTTCTTCATGAATTTTTGTCAATTCTCTTCCAACAACAATACGTCGTTCACTTTCAATATCGGAAATATCTGAAAGAAGTTTAGTAATTCTAAACGGACTTTCATAAATAACGATTGCATTTCCTGTTGCCATCAATTCTTTAAGTCTTGAACGTCTTTTTCCTGGTTTAGGAGATAAAAAACCTTCAAAAATCAAAGTTTTTCCACCAGTTCCAGCGACACTCACTAAAGTTGCAAAAGCAGCAGGTCCAGGAATGGGAACAACATTAAAGCCAAAGTTCCTAACAATATCAACTAAAACCGCACCAGGATCGCTAATTCCTGGAGTTCCAGCATCACTTGCATAAGCAACATCATGACCTTCTTGAAGAAGTTTGACAATTTTTTCACCAGCAAATTTTTCGTTTTGGGCTCTACAAGAAATCAAAGGCTTTTTAATTTCAAAATGATTTAAAAGTTGCAATGTATGACGAGTATCTTCCGCCGCAATAAAATCAACTTTTTTTAAAGTTTCAAGCGCCCTAAAAGTTATATCCCCAAGATTTCCAATAGGAGTTCCAACAACGTATAATTCAGCCACAAATCTATTATAAGTAAAAATAAATAAAATGTAAAATAGAAATTTTTATAAGGAAGAAAAAACTTCTATAAAAATTTTTGATATTTATCTCTCTTTCTGTTAAAAGAAAAACTCCAAATACATTTCTGTTTGTTTTAATACTTTCAATAATGAACTTATCATTATTTTACAAGTACATTTTTATATACATTCTTATTCCCATTTATCAAATCTTTTACTAGATACACATTCCCTTCTTTATCAAGAAGAGCGTCTTCGTCCTTATAGACAACCATTGCATATCTGTTATTAAATTTTTCTGCATCATCAAATACAAAAGGAATTACTAATTCACCGGTTGTATTTATATATCCACACTTACCATTTTGAAAAACATCCAACAAACCTTCTGAAAAAATTCTTGAACGAGGCTTATAATGAACCTTATTTATAATTTTTCCTTTTCTATCAATAATTTGCCATTCTTTTTCCTGCGTATGAACGCATGCTATACCATCTGAAAAAAAACATGATAATGTAGGATGTCCATGTGCATTTGTTTCTTTATTCTCATCAATAATTGGACATTCAATTACAAATTCACCATTCTTATTTATAAAACCAGATTTAGTTTTTGTTATTATCGGTAATAAACCATCCTTAAATTCCCAACCAGAATTTATTATATTATCTAATATAATTTCACCATCTTTATTTATTAATGCCTTTGTCCAATCCTCTTTTAACACAATAGCTCTATCATCAACAAATGGATAAGTTCTTATATAGTTTTTCTCAACAAAATATTTCTTGCCTAAATTTTCTAATGATATATAATATTTTTCTACAGCTATTCTTGTTGGTAAATATACTCCAAATAAGGACTTATTAATATATTTTTCTTGGAGAATAAATTTTTTTTCTTTTACATCATATATAGAACCAGGACCTCTTCCGTAAAGAAAATAAAGTGAACCAGAAATTCTTTCAATAGTATAAATATTATGTTTTGCAATTACAAAATTTGTTTGATTATTTTCCTTTATAGTAATGTAATTATCATTAACTAAAAAAAAATTATTATCATCAACAATTATATTGCTATAAATAGTCGGAAAAATAATATTGAATTTTGAATCCATTAAACCATATTTCTCATTTTGCTTAATCTTTATAAACTTGTTAGAATAAACAACACTGCATAATAATAAACTAAAAATTATAATACTCTTTTTTACATTTTTCATTGTTTTATTTCCTGAAAATAAAAATTGCTATATGCAAGTCCTTCTAATTTTGTTGGAAGTTGTGCTGATGTTGAATATTGTAGAACACCTCCACCTTCACCAGCAGCATCATTACCTGAAGAATTATCTGCAAATGTCATAGTCCCATTTATATTTACTTGAAGAATTCCACAGTGAGGGGCTAAAGTTCCTAAAGAACCAGTTCCATCCATGAATACAACATACGAACCTGGTTTAGAAGGAACTTTCATTGTATAAAATTTTTCGCCTTTAGATTTCAAATTTGAAATATGATCCTTTACTTCTTTCCTATTAGCATCTCCAGCAAAATAATCATTATAATCAAATTTAGCATCTGTCAAAACTTCTTGAACCCAATTATCGCACTTGTATCCATCATTATCTTTATTATACTTTTTATCATAATTTTGTTTGATGCTAGAATTTATTCGGTTAATAATATTAAAAGTTTTTCCACCACTGCAAGAACCATAACTCGTTGATGAAAAATATCCCCCACAATTACCATAACTTGATGACGTGTTACTTCTAGCATAAGATGTACTTGTATAACTTCCTCCACAACTGCTATATGTTGGAGAACTTTTTCCTTTATACGAACCTGTATATCCTCCGCTATAACCTCCACCGCAACTACTTCCTCTGTAGCCACCGCTGCAATAACCTCCATTTACTAATATTAATTCTTTTGAGGTAATTTCCATTGCATAATCTTCAAATTCAAATATTCCCAAATCATAGTTTTTCCTCATTATTTATCTTTCTCCTTTTTTCAATATATATTATGAATATTTATATTATGTTCATGCATAAAAACTATCAGTTTTAAACATCTTTCTGCTAAATGCTTTTTTAAGATACATTCTACTGTGTCAATTTTTTTATAGTTCTTTTTTGATATATATGATGCATAAAAACAAGTTCCACCACACAAATATCTTGCCCAGCAATCATTGCATAACTCCCTTTTGTCAATCGTAATATTATGGTCTAGTTTTGTAAAATCAAGACCTTCTCTTATATTTCCTAAATAGAAATCTTTATTATCTGTAAAATACAAACATGGATAAATTTCGCCTTTTGAATTAACAATAATTTGATTATCAAAACTACAACGCTTTACAATTTTCGTTCTTTCCAAAAATACGTTAAATGCTGATAAAGTTAAATCTTCTTTTAAATATCTGAATAATGAAAAATCATTTCTTAAACACATATCTTCTAAAGCTTCAAAAATTTCATCATACCCTTTACATAAGTCTAAAATAGATTTTTCATCAAAAGAATTTTCATATCCAGGTCTTATTGGAGTCATAGAAACTTCTTTAAATCCTAAAATCTGAATATGTTTTATAATTTCTAATGGTTTTGGAAAATCAGTTGTTAAAACTACAGAAGCTTTTAGTTCTATTCCATTATTTCTAAATTTTACAATATTTTTAATTATTTCATCATAAGAACCTGTTCCATTATTAAATTTTCTATTCTTATCATGTATACTCTTTAAGCCATCTATACTAATCCAAAAAGGATTAATATCACATGCTTTTATAAAGTCAATAAATTCATCGCTTGCACAAGTTCCATTACTCATAAACCAAAATGTCACATAAGGAACATGTCTTTTTTTAATGAACTTATCAAAAATAACTTCTAAACACCATCTATTTATTCTATATAATTTCCACTTAGAACAAAAATCTCTCTTTTGAATTTGCCACCTTGCATCATCATTAAACATTCTATCTGTAACTTCTAAAATATCATACAAATTTCTAAAATCTAACAATGAATTTAAAAAATCAACAACTGAAGAAATTTCTTTTTTGGGAAATTCAATTTCTGATTTTATTTTTGAAAAAAGTTTTCCTTTTAAGTTTCTATAAAAATCATCAAAAAAATCTTCTAAAATATCGTCTTTTACAAATTGATAATCTTCATAATTTATATATTCTGCTGCAATTTGTTTCAATAAAGGTAAATCCACAGAAGATTCCGATGTCATTGAATAAGAAATAACAAATTCGCTAGCATCTGGTTTATATCTTGTCATTGCATATTTTATTGTATCTTTCATAGATTTTAGAGAAATTATACTAGGATTTTCTTTATTACAATAACAATATGTACATTTCAAATTACATCGATTACTAGTGTTTATCATTATGTTACATTTTGTATCTATAGGATTTTGAGGAACTGTATCAATATTATTGTTATGTACTGCCGCAAAAAAATTTACAAATTGGGCAAAATCTTCAATTTGTAATTTTGAAAAATTTTTAATATTCTGCAAATCATCATTTTCTATTTGTTGTAGATAGTCTTTATTTACAGAATATAATCCTTGTATATTAGCATCATAAAACCAAACTTTTTTTTCTCCATTAATTCTAAAAAATCTTCTCTTATCTTTTAAATTATTCAAACTCTCTTGAATATCTTCTTTTAACATATATTCTCACTCTGATATTGTTGTTATTATTTCAAATGCTGATTCATCCCAATCTGGACCACGTTGTCCTGAAATAGGATCATCTTGTTGATTATAAAATTCAACAGATAAAGAAAAAGTATCTCCTAAACTAGAAGTTTTTTTAATTGTTGCATAAATCCCTTTTGTGAACAAAGATTCTTGTAAAGATGTAGTCGCATAAGAATAATATTTTGAAAAACTTTCTGGTCTACATAGATATGCTTTATTAAATCCAATACAAAATATTCTAAAACTATATGGATTTAATTGACAATATTTATATAAAGCTTCACTAATTTGTGGATAGGTAACATTAAAAAAATCATCAACAACAACAATTCCATCAGAAGAAATAAGCTTGTCTGCTAAAACTAAATCCCTATATATATTTGTTCCTGTATGACAACCATCAATATGAAAAAATCTAAATGTATTTCGCAATTGTGTAAAATTAGAAATTTTAACAAAATCATCAGAAATAGCATTCATTAATACTAAATTTTTTGGAATCTTTAAACATATTTTATCTATATTTCTCAAAATTATTTCTTTTACATCAACAATAAGAGGATCTATTAAAAATATATTTTGATTTCCTATTACTTTTTTACAAATTATTGAAGCAGACTTTCCATGCCAAACTCCAATTTCACCTAAATTACCATTAATATTATTCTGATTTTGATAATCTAAGAAAGAAACAAACATTGCATGAGATTCAGGCGAAAACCATCCTTCTATATTAAACATCCTCTCTTGAGTTTGTATAAAATCTTCATCTTTTGGAAATTCAGATAAACGTGTTATAAAACTTTCTTTTTTCATTATTTTCCTACTTATAAAATCATACGTTTAAGAAATTTTGTACATAGAAAATCTGACAAAACTGTCATTGTTGTATATGAATAATCTCCTACATTCGAATTATAAGGTTTCTCATATTCGTTATCTTTTTTTTCAATAAAACACAATGATTCTTTATCTACTCTAAATAACCATCAAAACACCAACCAAATAAATCTTTTTCAATTATTTTTCCATCTTTATCTTTACTTCCTTTAGGAACTACGACTTTTACCCATTTTCCTTTTATTCCATCTATCGTATCTTTTACGCCATCTGTAATTACAAATACTTTCTCTCCTTCTTGAATTGTTACAATTGACTTTCCGTTTATTGCTGATTCTCGAATTCTTAGGTTTGTCGTTGATTCTTGTTTTGAGTTTTTTGTACCAATTATTTTTCTTAACGAATCTTCAATTTCTATTCTTGTAATATAAAAACTTTTAATATATTCAGAAGGAAAGTTTTGTGGACTTAACTGTAAATCTTCATAAAATTGAAAGTATGAATTTTTAGTTTTCCAATAATAACCTTGTGTTTGTTCTAATCCGCGATTTTTATCCATTTTTTGACCTTTTTTATAATACATATATTTAGTTAATGAATCGAAATCATCATTCTGTTCATCAATAGTAACATAATCAGATAATCTAAAAGTATATACATAAGAATCCAAAAATAACCTGATAACATAAACACCGGCATTAATAATTGGACTGCTTAAAACTTGAGAATATTGAGTTGAAAAAGAATACTTTTCACCCTCACACCATGTAAAAATCAAAGAATTCGAATTTCCGTATAATTCAAAAATTTCTTTACCTTCTTTCAAATTTTTTTTAATATTTTCGATGGATTTTTCATCTTGATTTTTAATTAATGCAGTATTAAATACTGATTTTTGAAGGAAATCTAAATTCGTCTGCCGCCAAATTTCTAACATAAAACGATTTGTTTCTAATGCTTTTGAAAAATTTTCTTCCCGCGAAATCGAATTATCATATAAGAGTACATTTTCGGGAATAACCAATGATTGTAAATAAGCATCTTTTTCTACATTAATATATTCATTTGCTATTACTTTCATTGAAAACAATAGTAAATATAACAATATAATTTTTTTATTCATATTACACCTTATAAATTTCTAAAAAAATTTAATTAGAATAAGAAAGATTTCTCGTTTCTCCAAGCCCTTTTGTTGCCAAAGTCAAAGAAGACACTTTTCCTATAGTTCCTATAACTTATTTTACAAGTACATTTTTATATACATTCTTATTCCCATTTATCAAATCTTTTACTAGATACACATTCCCTTCTTTATCAAGAAGAGCGTCTTCGTCATTATAAATAATTGTTGCAAAATGATTGTAAAATGATTCTGCATAATCAAACTCTTCAGCAAAAATATTTTTTCCTTGTTTATTAATAAATCCATATTTATTATCAGCCTTTTTATACAATAAAACGCCTTCATAAGAAGGTTGTATTTCTGTATACGATGATTCAGGCATTAAAATATTTCCTTTCTTATCATAAATTGTATAATATCCTTTTTTTGTCTGAACAGCAGCAACACCTTCTGAGAATGGATAATCTATTCCTGGTGGGAAAAATTCATGAGAATTTGGTTCAAATTTACAATGAAATACAAATTCTCCTTTATTATTTATATATCCACTTTCTTTATTTGTTATCACTGCTAATAATCCTTCAGAAGCATTCGTCCCACTATCAAAAACATAAGATATTATTTCTTCACCTTTTTGATTTATTATAACCTGTTTCCAATCCTTTTTAACTACAAATGCCATATCATCTACCATAGCATAACTTTTTAACCAATCTTTGCTAAACGTAATTACATTCATTTTTTCATCGATATATTCTGTTGTAAAACTATCTGAATCATAAATTATACGTGCAAAATAAAAAGAATTTTCAGGAATTTTTTGATATGGTTGAGAATATTTACTTAAATCTTTTACCTCTATTCTTTTACTAATGTCATAATATTTTGAGTTAAAATTATCAAAAACAATATTTTGCGAATATCTTACAAGCTTTGACTGTCGTGTTAAATTCACATCTACATAATTATTATTTTTATCTATAACTGAATAATATTTTAAATCAGGATCAATTTTTGATTTATTTATTACAATAGCGTAATCTCCTTGAAATTCTTCAGCACCGTCATATTGAGGAGCTATAACTACTTTTAAATTTTGATTGATGTAACCATATTTTCCATTGATTTTAAAAGAATGTAAATCTTTCGCAAAAACAAATGATTGTATAAATAATAAAAAATAACATAACTTTTTCATATTTTTCCTTTATTCTACCTTCATATAATAAAATGAATCATACCCAAACTGATTCATAACACTACTCACTGTTGAATTTCCAATAGTTTTATCAACACCACCAGTTTTATTTCCAGAAGAATTATCATAAAAACAAGGATTTCCATTTCCAATTACAAGAATTCCTGTATGAGCAGCATAAGTCCCTGTAGAACCATCTTCCTTAGTATATTTATGACCATTATTCATCAAAACAATATATACTCCATTTTTTGAAGGCATATCAGTTGTATATGTTCCAGCTTTTAAAGATTTTATATGCTCTTCACAAGTTTTCCTATTAGCATCTCCAGCAAAATAATCATTATAATCAAATTTAGCATCTGTCAAAACTTCTTGAACCCAATTATCGCACTTGTATCCATCATTATCTTTATTATACTTTTTATCATAATTTTGTTTGATGCTAGAATTTATTCGGTTAATAATATTAAAAGTTTTTCCACCACTGCAAGAACCATAACTCGTTGATGAAAAATATCCCCCACAATTACCATAACTTGATGACGTGTTACTTCTAGCATAAGATGTACTTGTATAACTTCCTCCACAACTGCTATATGTTGGAGAACTTTTTCCTTTATACGAACCTGTATATCCTCCGCTATAACCTCCACCGCAACTACTTCCTCTGTAGCCACCGCTGCAATAACCTCCATTTACTAATATTAATTCTTTTGAGGTAATTTCCATTGCATAATCTTCAAATTCAAATATTCCCAAATCATAGTTTTTCCTCATTGTTAGACAGACTCCTCTTTTATTATACTATAGTTTTTTTACTTTTGTTATAATTTATATAAACAAAAATTTTTAAAAAAAATTAGAAAAAAATATTGATTTTCTTGATATAATACATTATAGTGTCTTTTTTTTTTTTTTTGTCAAGTGATATATTTCTATTATTAAGGAATTATCATGAGATATGTATTAGTAAAACAACAAGATGAAACAGACTGTGGTGCAGCTTGTATTTCAACAATTTCAAAATTTTATGGAAAGAAAATTTCTATAACAAAAATTAGAAATATAGCAGGTACTGATCAAAAAGGTACCTCCGGAAAAGGCATAATAAAAGCAGCAACGGAACTAGGTTTTTCATGCAAAGGATTTATTGCAAAAGAAAAAAAATTAAAATCTGATTTACCATTTCCTATTATTGCCCATATTATAAAAGATGGTCTTGAACACTATATTGTTATATATAAAGTAAAAAAAGATAAAATATTAATCGCTGATCCAGCTAATTCAATTTCTTGGATAAAATTGAAAACTTTTTTTGAATGGTGGACTAATATCTTCTTTATACTAAAACCAAACTCTAATTTTGAAAAAACATCTGATGATAAATCTTTTTTTGAACGATTTTGGTATTTAGTAAATCAAAACAAATTATTAGTAAGTGAAACTCTTATTTCAAGTTTTATTCTTACAATATTAGGAATTCTAGGAGCATTCTATTTTAGATATCTTATTGATGAGGTTATTTATTCTTATCTACAACAATCACTTTTTTCTATTTCTATAGCATATCTATTTGTATTAATTTTTCAAAATGTATTAAGTTTTTGTAGAAGTCATTTGATAATTTATTTTGGAAATAAACTAGATGCTAGTCTTACATTAGAATATTTTAATCATATTTTGCATTTACCTTTAGATTTTTTTATAAAGAGAAAAAGTGGCGAAATCCTTTCAAGATTAGCAGATATTGATACTATAAAAAATGCTCTTTCAAATATGACAGTTGGAGTTATTCTTGATTGCATTATGCTTATATTTGGTGGTATTGTTCTTTTTACTTTTAGTTCTTATCTTGTTGGAATTGCTATTATTCCTGTTATTTTATCTGCAGTTTTAGTTTTTTTATTTTCAAAAAGATTTAAAAACTTAATATATCAACGTTCTGTTATTGAAGCAGAAAAATATTCTCACTTTGTAGAATGTATAAATGGCATTTCTACAATAAAAGCACTTTCGACAGAATTTTACGCTTATGACAAAGCAGAAATCAAGATATTACAAGCTATTAAGAAAAATTTTTCACTTTCGAATTTAGGAAATTTACAAGGTACTTTACAAAATTTTCTTTCTCAAATAGGTAATTTAGCAGTTTATTGGTATGGAAGTTGGTTAATTATACAAGGACAACTATCTCTTGGAGAATTAATATCTTTTGTAACACTTTTAGGATACTTCTTAGGACCTTTAAGTAGGCTTATTACATTACAACCTCAATTACATGAAATTTCAGTAGCAAATAAAAGACTTGGAGAAATCTTTGATTTACCAACAGAAGAAAATTCAAATAACGGTATTATCCAATTAAACAATATAGATGGAAATATAAGTATAAAGAATCTTACTTTTTCATACGGTACAAGAGGTAACTCTCTTGAAAATATATCTTTAGAAATAAAAGCAGGTGAAAAAATTGCTTTTGTAGGACCTTCTGGTTCTGGAAAGACTACTTTAGTAAAACTACTATTAAAATTTTATCTTCCTAACGAAGGAGAAATTACACTAGATGATAAAAATATCAAAGATCTAAACACCACATCATATAGAAACTGTTTCGGATATGTTCCACAAGAAATCCTTTTATTTAGTGGAACTATAGAAGAAAATATCGCTTGGGGAAACCATGATTCAACTTCAGAAGAAATCTTTAATGCTGCAAAAGATTCTGAAGCTCTAGATTTTATTGCAAAACTAAACAATCGTTTTTCAACAAAAGTTGGAGAAAAAGGCTCATCTTTATCTGGTGGTGAACGTCAAAGAATTGCAATTGCAAGAATTCTTCTCCGAAAACCTAAGATTTTAATATTAGATGAAGCCACTTCTAATTTAGATAGTTTATCAGAAAAATCAATAATGAATACAATTAACAATATAGGAAAAAAGATGACTACAATTATTGTAGCACATAGATTATCAACAATAAAAAACTGCGACAAAATCTTTGTCTTAATGAATGGTCATTTAATGGAAAGCGGAAATCATAAAGAATTAATAGAGAAAAATGGAATATATAAACAAATGTGGATAAATCAACAGGGTTAATATAATGAAATTATACAGTGAAGAAACACTTTCTTATACACAAGAATATTTTATAAAAAAAGTTCCAAAATCTCAAAACATATTTATTTTAATAATAACAACATTAATTATTACTATCTTTATATTTATTTCCATAGCAAAATTTGATAAAGTTATAAAAGTAACTGGATACATACGTCCAAAAGAGAATATTTCAAATGTTTTAAATGCCGTAACTGGTAGAATAAAGTCTATCTCTTATAAATCTGGTGATTATGTAAATCAAGGACAATTATTATTAGAAATTGATCCAACACAATTAGAAGCGGAAAAATCAAGTTTATTATCAAAAATAGATGAAGAAAATAAAAAAATTAATTCATTATATCAAATTCGAGAAAGTATTAATAAAAATAAAAATATGATTGACGAACAATTCATAGAAGCATCTTTAAGATATGAATTATGGAAAGTAAATCTTGATAAATTAAAAAATATCCAGAATTTGAAATATAAAAAATATCAACAAGAAAAAGAATTACCATCTACGATGACAACAACACTACGTATTTACGAATTAGAATCTGAATATCTTATTTCTTGTAACGAATATACTAATTATGACATAACTTTTAAACACAATATTGAATACGAAATTGCAAATCTTGAAACTTCACTAAAAATTAATAACTCAAAACTGCTTCAAATAGAAGATTCATTACAATTTACAAAAGTTATTGCTCCCATAGGTGGATACATACAAGAAATTAATACATATAATATAAACGACTGGATACAATCAGGACAAAAAATATTTAATATTATCCCAAAGGAAGACAATAAAACAAAAATTGAATTATATGTTTCTGCTAAACAAATAGGGAAAATAGAAAATGGTATGAATGTAAAAATGCGTTTTCCGGGTTTACCTTATCACGAATTTGGAGGAGCTGAAGGCAAAATCATCACAATAGATCCTGATTTAACAAGAAATGAAAATTCAGAAGTTTTTTTTCTAATAAAAACAGATATAAATCAACAATCTCTATTTGATAAAAAAGGAAAAGAATATCCGCTCAAAGTTGGTCTCCAAGTGGATGCAAGAATAATTTTATCTACAAATACAATTCTTAATTTTATGTTGGAGAAATTAAATTTATGGTATTAAAAAAGAAGTATTTTATAATATTGTTTTCATTGTTTCTTTATAATGTAAACGCTTCAGAAAATTATTGGATTAAAATTGTAAGAACTGCATTTGAGAACAACACAGAAGTAACAAAATCACAAAATCGTTATATATCGTCATACATAAATAAAAGACAAATAGATTATTCATGGATTCCTTATTTCCAACTTGATTTCCAACAAGGTTTCAACAATATTCGCGATGATTATATTTATGTTTATAATCAATATCCAAATAAAGAAAAAACATGGATTTTAACACCTTCTATAAACTTTTCAATTAATCAAAAACTTCCAGGAAATGGAATATTAAGTTTGTCTACTGTATATGGATTTAATTATATAGCAGAAAAAAATGCTTTTCTTCAAATCCCACAAATACAATTAAATCTTTCACAAAGACTAGGAAATGGTGCATTTGGAATTACAAAAAATCTAGAAACCTTATTATTAAATGAACAATTATCATATTCAAAACTAGTTTTATTTAAGGAAATATATTTCCAACTGCAACAACTTATTCATTTATTCAAACAATATGATATTATATGTGCAAATAAAGATTATCTTTCCGCCTTGGTTTATCAATATGAAACAGAACTATTTACAGCAGAACAAAAAAAACTTCAAGGACTTTACTCAAATCTAGAAACATATTACATTCAACATCAAAAAACAAATGCCTCGAAATCTCTAACGGATGTATCCATTGAAAGAATTGAAATATTAAATAAAATATTACTTTTAGTACACAACTTTGACGAAAACATATTTATGAACAATAGAAACTCTTTAATGAAAAGTATCGATTATTTCTTTTCAAAAATATCTAAAGATACTCTTCTTAATGATAATTTCGAAATATTACTATATGAAAGTTCAATAAAACAACAATCTTTTAATTTTCAAATAAATAATAATAATTTCATGCCAAATTTTTATATTTCTTCTGTTTTAGCAACTGATTCTAATATTCATACACTCTATGAAAATTGGTACAAATCATTCATAACGCTAACAGAAATTCCTTATTCAATAAACTTAAAAACTTCTATTGGAATTAATATAAAAATCGAAAATTTCAAGGCAAAAAAAATTAGAAAGGAATTATTCTTGTTAGAAAAAAATGCAACAATTCAAGAATTAGAAAAACAGAAAGAAACTCAATCTTTAGAAATAAAATTATTACAAGAAAAACTTCTAACGGATACTACTTATTTACATAAATTAGAAACCGAACTAAAAACAGAAAATTTATTTAGAAACAATCGAAAAGAATTATATGAAAAAAATATAATTACACAAACAGAATATGCACAAGGTGAAACCTTATACCATATTATATATGAGAATTATATATCAACTTTTTGGGATGTTATATCGACAAAACTTCAGCTTATTTATTTTTCAGATCAAAAAATAAGTTTATTAAATCATTTCTTAGGCGATTTTCTTTATGAAGCATTTTAATTTTATGATACCACTTAAACAAAACTATAATATTCACTTGGTAAGTCGTACCGCACAAAAAAGTTTTATCACAAAAAAAGATACAAATCTCAACTTAAATTGAAATTTGTATCTTCTATAATTAAAACCTAATTATCATTTTTTATGCTGATAATTTTGGAGTTTTGTCAAAATAAGATTTTGTTTCCCTAGCAGCAACACCAGAAAGAACTATCAAAGAAATACAGTTTGGAATTGCCATTAAAGCATTTGTAATATCAGCGATTGTCCAAACCTGGCTGATTGTAAAATATGGTCCAATAAATACTGCAAGAATATAAACCCAACGGAAAATTCTTACAACTGTCATATTTCCTTTTGTAAGATATTCAAGACATTTTTCTGAATAATAATCCCAACCTAAAATTGTTGTAAATGCAAAGAAAACAAGACAAAGCATCAATAAGAACTGTACAGAACGACCATCTCCACCAAGAACTTTATTAAAAGCAGCAGATGTTAATTCAATTCCTTTTAATTCTCCAGCACCAGCAGCATCTGCACCTGTGTAAAAAGCTATTACAATAGAAAGACCTGTCATTGTACAAATAATAATTGTATCAATAAATGTTCCTAACATAGAAACAACACCTTGTTCAACAGGTTCGTTTGTTTGTGCGGCAGAAGCAGCAATTGGAGCAGAACCGAGTCCAGCTTCGTTAGAGAAAATTCCTCGAGCAACACCTTTTTGCATTGAATCTGTAATTTGTTTAAAAGTCCATCCCATTGCACCACCAACAGCAGCTTCCCAACCAAATGCATTCTTAAAAATTACACCAAATGCAGCAGGAATTTTTGTTGCATTCATAATTAAAACAGAAAGTCCCAAGAAAACATAAATTATTGCCATTGCAGGAACAATCTTTTCTGAAACTTTTGAAATTCTTTTCAATCCTCCAATAATTACAAGAGCAACACCTAAAGTAACTATAATTCCTGCAATTACAACAGACCAAGTATAATCATTTCCGAATAAAGAAAAAGCAATATGATTTTTGTTTGGGTCGAAAGCGTTACTTACTGCAGAAGTAATTCCGTTTATTTGTGTAAAAGTTCCAATTCCAAAAAGACCAACACAAACACCAAAAATTGCAAATAAAATTGCAAGCCATTTCCAACTAAAACCAGTTCTTTCTTTCATACCTTTTTCAATAGTATAGAAAGGTCCACCAAGAACATGTCCATCTTCAGCATGTTCACGATATTTTAAAGAAAGCATACATTCTGCATATTTTGTTGCTGTTCCTACAAATGCAGCAAGCCACATCCAAAAAAGCGCTCCTGGTCCACCACCAGCAATAGCAGTTGCTACACCAACGATATTTCCTGTTCCGATTGTAGCAGAAAGAGCTGTACAAAGTGCTTGGAAAGGAGTTACTTCACCTTTTCCGCCAGTTTTTTTGAACATTGTTCTAAAACCAAGTCCAAGTTTTGTAAATTGAACACCACGCAAGCGAATTGTTAATATAACGCCTGTTGCAATAATAAGAACGATTGTTGGAATTCCCCAAACAAAATCGTCAATGGCAGTAAGAATTTTATCAAACATTTTTACCGACATCCTTTAAAATAAAATAAGAGCCACTCACACTAGATGAATTGGCTCTCCAAAGAGTGATAGACGGACATTTTTATACTCTGTCCACTTTGCCTGAGATATTGGTTTTAATAACCTTAACCCTTCGGCGCTTCATAAGGATTTATGAAGACTCTCCAGAGAATCGAATTGATAAAACACGTTATCAAAAACGACAAAATGATTATAACACAACGTTTTTGTTATTACAATATTAGTTTGAAAATGACAAAAAATAATTTTTTTATAAATTTTTGTAATTTTTGTCAAAACATATAAAAAAAAACAATATTAAAGTATGAGAAAAATTATTTTTATATTAGCTTTAAGTTTTTTGTTTTTTTCTTGTACTTTTTTTGAAGAAAAGCAGGAAGAAATCACCTTTTATTTACCAAATTTTTCATCAATTTTAAATGAATTTTCTGATTTAGAATTTGCTTTTTGGCAGATTCAATATCAAAATTCGGAGGGAAAATTTTATGAAAAAACTTGTGATAATAAAATTATAATCAAAACTAATAAAAATGAACCTCTTTCAGTTTTAGCATTTCCAATTATCGTTCTACCAGATAAAACTTTTTCACAATTTTTTAAACCTTGCGGAACAATTTATCCTTATGATTATGATGATTTTAGTCAAAATCTTACTTGGGAAAATGGATTTTGTGCAAATTTAATAAATATGCTTTTTGATAGCAGTACAGAATCAAATTTATCAACTTCGCAAATAAATGATTTTATAAAGACTTTTAATTGGAAAAAAATGATGCAATCAATTTCAAAAACGACATCTCAAAATCAAGAAGACATTTTATCATCTTCATCAAATAAATTTTATAATCCTTGGCAAATTGATGTTTCAAAACTTTTAGAAAATCTTTCCACCAAAAAATTTACATCATCTTTATTAAAAACAAATTCTATTTATAATTTTTCAAAAGAAAATTTTAATTTTTCAGAAAATGACATTATTCTATCATCCTACGTTCCTGAAAATATAATTTTAAAAGAAAAATCTATTTTTACATTAAAGAAAGATTTTCCATCGCTTTTTTTATTTAATAATTTTTACGGAACTTTAATAACAGCATCTTCTTCAAAAAAAATATCAGTTCAATGGACTTATATGCCGACAATAGAATAAGATATGAAGAAAATATTTTTTGTTACATTTTCAATTTTTCTTTTTTGTTTAATAGGATGCTCAAAAAAACAAAATATTCAGAATTTTGAAAATTCGATTGAAGTTGAAATAAAAAGTAAAAATCACACTTGGTACGCTTTTTCTGAAAATGATTTTTATGAAGTTTCAAAACCGCAAAATTCAAAACAAATGCCTTTTACTCCTTGGACAGAAGCGAAACGAATTTCTGATTCAAATTGCAGTGCAAATCAAGAAAATCCGAATGCATTTGCAATTGTAAATCGACTTGGAATTTTAGAATTCCAAGATGATAAGATTTTTCTTACAAAAGATATAAATATTTTTAGTGAAAGAACAGCACAAAATCTAATTTTTTTAGAAGACACTCCTATTTTTTCTGTTTACAAATCATCATTTTTTAACGATTCAATAACAAATTCTGATTATCTTTTCAATGATAAAAATCATCTTTTTTTAATACAATATGATAAAAATTCAAAAATTTGTTACCCGATTATAAATAGTAATAATCTTACAAAAGAACAAAATTCAGAAATCACAGATTTTTATTGGGACGGATTAAATTGGTTTTGTAGCGTAAAAACTATTTCTGCAAAAAAAAATTCATTTTCTTATATAAATTGGAAACCAACAATTTCGCTTTTAAAACTTTCTCCAACAAATGCAGAAAAAAATGTTGTAATTTCTGAAATTTCACAAGAAGAATTTAGAAAATCAAAAGAACAAATCTCTTATGAAAAAATTCCAAAACGTATAAAAAAATTGCTTTTAGGATTTGATAAATCAAAAAATTTTTTAATAGAAGTAAAATCGGCTGGAGGAAATTCTCCAAAAAATTATTTAAACAACATTTCCGCTGAAAATGAAATTTTAAATGCAAAAGCAATTATTTCTCAAAGTTGGAGTGCTGCACTTTTTGAAGATGGAACTTTATTTTTAGAAGGTGCCCTTCCTGGAAAATTTATTTTGCGACAAGGAAATCCAATTGCAATTAGACTTCCAAAACTTCCTGCTGGTTATATTTACACAGATTTTGTCATCTCAAAAACAACTTTATACGCTGCTTGGGAAGAAACTTCTTTTTATAAAACAGCAAGAAGCGGATTTTTAAAAGTTAATCTTGAAGAAACTTTATATAAAAAATTAATTCCTTAACGCTTTAATTCTTTCTACCAAAGTTGGATGACTAAAATTCCAAATTACATATAATTTTGGTGGAAGAATTTCGCTTAAATTTTCTGCATTTAATTTTATCAAACCATTTACAAGATATTCACTCGTTCCACAAATTTTCTTTGAAAAAGCATCCGCCTGGAATTCATCTTTTCTTGAAGAAAAATTTACAATTGGAGAAAGAATTTCCGAAACAGAATCATAAAGTGCAGACGCTAAAAATAAACCAATATATTGAAAAAATATTACATTTTCTGCATTAATTCCAGAAAATCCAAATCCCGAATATAAAGAAGGAATTTGTGATAAAGAAAAAAGTGCAAAAATCAAAACAAATTCCATTGGAATTAAAAAACAGATTTTTTTTGTAATATGATGAAGTTTATAATGTCCTAATTCATGACCTAAAACTGCAACTAATTCATCAGGAGTCATAGATTTTAACAGCGTATCATATAAAACAATCCTTTTTGATTTTCCAAATCCAGAAAAATAAGCATTGCTATGTCCGCTTCGTTTTGAAGCATCCATAACAAATAATCCATCATTTTTAAAACCACATTTTTTCAAAACTTCAGAAATCTTATCTTTTAATTCACCATCTTCAAGTGGAGAAAATTTATTAAATAAAGGAGCAATAAATTTTGGATAAACAACCTGCATAATAAAAGTTAGTCCAACAAGCACAATTCCAAAAATCCACCACCAGGATAATGAAAATTTTATAAACAAAACAGATGCAATAAATACTAAAAATTCTCCTAAAATAAGTCCGAGTATAAGTGATTTTAATTTATCAGTTATCCAAAGTTTAAAATTCATATTACTAAAACCAAATTTTTTTTCTACATGGAATTCTTCATATAAATCAAACGGAATTGATAAAATCGTATTTGGAAGTGAGGCGAATATAGAAAATAACGAAAAAACACAAAAAGATTTTCCTATGGTTGAAGGAATTCCTATCCAATCTGTTAAGATTTGCAAAATAAAAGGATAATATCCAAAAATGATAAGTGCAAATGCTAAAATAAAAGTGCATATTGAAGAAGGAATCCAGGCAAAATATTTTGCATTTTCATATTCGACAATTTTTGCAAGTTTTTCTGATTCAAAAGTTTGTTTTGCTAAAGGAATTTCTAAAAGTTCTTTTGGAAGTTGATTTCCGTTTTTTACACGAGAGTGATAATCAATATATTCCAAAAAATGATTTAAAAACAAACTTAAAAAAGTTCCTATAACAAAAATCAAAACAAAAGGATTTGTAAAATCAACCACAATATTCATTTTTCCACCTTAATTTACTATAAATAGGATTAGAAAAACCGTCAATTAAAGATTTCTTTTCTTACGATTATTTTTTCAAAATCAAAATGACATCTGCTTTTACTTTCTCCCAAAAATAACAAAAATTCATTATAATAAAAATGCACTTATGATTTGGATATTTTTAGTTTTAATTTATGGAATTTTAAAAGGTTTTAGAGAAATTGCAAAGAAAAAAGCGATGGAAAAAAATTCTGTAATGGAAGTTTTATTTTCGTACACTCTAATTTCTTTTATTTTTGTAATTCCGCAGGCACCGAAAGCTTTTGGAATGGAAACAAAATTTTATTTTTTTATTGCTTTAAAATCTTTTTTTATATTTTTAGCTTGGATTTTTAGTTTTCATTCTTTAAAAAAATTACCAGTTAGCATTTATGGAATTTTAGATTTATCAAGAGTTTTATTTGCAACTAGTCTTGGAGTTTTTATTTTACATGAAAAATTGAATTTGAATCAAATTTTAGGATTAATTTTTGTTTGTTCAGGACTTTTATTATTAAAATTTAAACCTCCATTCTTAAAAAAGATTTTTAAATATGATGATTCAGTTGTTTTAAAAAATCAAAATATTGATTTTTCACAAAAAAATATAATTTCCACCGAAAATAATATTCAATCTAAAACTAAATCAATTAGTTTTTATATTTTTTTAGCATTACTTTCTTGTTTTTTTAATGCAGGCTCTGGATTTTTAGATAAAATTTTAATGAAAGATATTTCTAGTTCTCAGCTTCAATTTTGGTATATGCTATTTCTGACAATTTATTATTTAATTTACATTCTTTTAAAGAAAGAAAAATTCAGAAAAACTATTTTCAAAAACTGGTGGATTTATCTTTTAGCAATAATGTTTGTAATTAGTGATAAAGTTTTGTTTATTGCAAACGGAATGGAAGAAAGTAAAATCACTATTATGACATTGATAAAACAAAGTGGATGTATTGTTACAATTTTGGGAGGAAGATTTATTTTCAAAGAAAAAAATACCGCCTACCGACTTTTTTGTGCGGCGACGGTTATTCTTGGAATTGTGATAGGAGTTTTATAAAAATTACGCAATTAATTGCATAATCCATTTTTTTTCTTTAAAAGAGATTTTTCCATCAACGGCACAAATCATCATACAAATTATTATAATATCTTCTTTTAAATTTTCTGAAAGAAGACCTAAAATATCAATCATTTTTGATGTAATATTTTTTAAATCTTTACTTTCGCGTTTTAATGATTTAAAAACATTTTTTGCACTTTCATAATCAATTGAGTCGCCTAAAAAAGTATTTAAAAGTGGATAAATTAAATTATATTCTTCGACAGAAAGTTTTCCATCTGCGGCAATTGCACTTAACACAAATGAGAAAAATATAATAGTTCCAGAAAGTCCATCAACTGCAGTAGATTTTAAGATTGGAATAATTTCCGCTGATTTTAAGGTAAGATAAGTTATGTATTTTTCAGGTTCCATTTGTTCAAATTCTTTACAAAGTAAATCAAAATCTTTCATTTTAGATATTCGCTCCTATGTGAATAAAATTTCTTTTTAAGAATAAAATTTTATTCTAAACTAAAAATAAACTTTTTTGATTTTATAAAATGTGATTATAAATTTTTTGGAAGAGTTACAACAAAAATCGTTCTTTTATTTCCGCTAATAACAGAAACTTCGCCATTATGCAAATTCACAACTTTTTTTACAATTGCAAGTCCAACTCCATTTCCTTCTGAAGAATGAGAATTATCAACTTGATAAAATTTATTAAAAATTCTGAGTTGATATTCTGCCGGAATTTCACTTCCTTCATTTGAGACAGAAACCGAAACAGAATTTTCTTTTTCACGAATTTCAAATTTAATTGAAGAATTCTGCGGAGTATATTTTACTGCATTATCAAAAAGATTAATCCAAACTTCTTTTAAGAGGAGTTCATTTCCTCTGATATAAATTTCTGGAAAATCTAAATCAATATTAAGAAATTTTGAATTCCATTTATTTTCTAAAAGTAAAACACAATTTCGAATTTGTTCAGAAAGATTAAATTCTTTTACATCAGTTAAAATTGTTTGATTTTCAACTTTCATCAGTTTTAAAATACTTGTTGTCATTTTTGAAAGCCGAGATGATTCTTCTTCTATAATTTTTAAATATTCTTTTGTTTCTTCGCTAGAAAGATTTCCTTTTTGGAGAAATTTTGCAAATCCAGAAATAGAAGAAATTGGCGTTTTGAATTCATGCGAAAAATTATTTATAAAATCATTACTTAAAGTTTCAGTGTGTTCAAGTTCGTTTGCCATCCGATTAAAACTGTAAGAAATATCTTCAAAAAAAGGAAGTTTTATTTTAAAATTCAGGCGTTCCTGATAATTTCCCGTAGAAAGTTCTTCCATTGCTTGCGTTAATTTGCTTACAGGATGCATAATCAACTTACTAAGCAAAAGAGTTAGCCCATAACCGACAACAAAACAACTTAATATAATTAAAAACCAAAGATTTTTTCTGCTGATAAAAGTTGAAACAGGAATTAAAGATGATAAACTAAGATTTAATTTGTACCAATATTTTAAAATTATATAAATAATTACAAAAATCAAAATAAAACTGATAAAAACCAATGCCGACAAAAAAAATGTCATTGAAATTTTTGAATAATTAAGTTTTCGTTTTCCAATCTTTTTATCCATTATTTTTTACCGCTTTATAGCCTAATCCTCTAACACTTTGAATTTCAAATTCCGTCCAGCCTTCAAAACGTTTTCGTAATCTACCAATATGAACTGTTACAGTTTCCCAACCAGATTCAGACTCGTTTGGCCAAATTTCTTCCATCAGTTGAATTCGCGTAAAAATTTTTCCTGGATACGAAAGAAGTTTATACAATAAAAGAAATTCTTTTTGTGGTAATTCTTGAGTTTGATTATTTTTTGTAACAGTTAAAGAATCATAATCTAAAACGACATCTCCAATTATGATTTTATGCTCGGTTGCAATTTTTGCACGGCGAAGAAGAGCTTTTATTCTTAAAAGCATTTCTTCTTCATCAATTGGTTTTGTAATATAATCATCAGTTCCTGCAATAAAACCTTTGTGTTTATCGGAAGGAAGTTGTTTTGCAGAAACCATTAAAATTGGAAGATTGTTATTTGTTTTTCGTATATATTCTGTAAATTCGTAACCGTCCATATTTGGCATCATTACATCAAGAATAACTAAATCTACAAAATTATTTTCTAAAACTTCTAACGCTTGCATGCCATCACAAGCAGTAAAAACTTTATATTTTTCTGCTTCTAAGACGGCTTGCATTAATTTTCTGATATTTTTATCATCATCGACAACTAGAATATTGAACATTGAAGATATTATAAATCAGAACAAAAAAAAATAGAAGTTATTTGAATTTTATTGAAGTAACTTTTATTCCATACACTTGAATTATAAATCCATTATTTTTGATTTTTTCGGCATCGGATTCTGATAAAGTCCAAACAACACTTCCATTTGATGATGAAGCTACAAATCCCTTATCATTAACATTTCCACCAGAAATAGAACCTGTTATTCCAAAATCTAGCCATTTATTGTTAGAATCTTTATTAAAAATTTGAATTATATTTTTTCCATCAGTTACTTCTTTAGAACATTCTGTCGTTGTAAACGTAATTGTAGAACCTTTTTTTGCGTTTGAAACTGCATTTATTGTTGTAAAAATTTCCCAAGAAATTCCATCTAGCGAAGAAGAAATTAATTCTCCTTCTTCTAATTCATCAGCTTCAATTTTAGCAGTTTTTTCAAAATCGCTTCCATAAACGCAAGTTCCCATTGTTTTTATTAAACTTGGAAAATACCATTTCAAACTGTTTCTATTAAAATAACCATGACATTCTCCGCTATTAATATCTCCGCCATTTGCAACTGTCTCCATGTTATCCCAAAGTACGACAGGAATTCCAATTTTTGTTGCTTTTGTAAAATAATCTTCTGCCCATTTTTCTCGTTCAGAAAGATTGTTTTTATCGGAAGCACTTGCCTCGCCCATCACAACGCCAATTCCTTTATCAATATAATTTTCTTTTAGATAATCAAAGAGATTTGTAAGATAAGTAGAATCAGAAGAATCAAATGTTGTGTCTTCTGTATTGCTCATTGCAAAATCATATGGCGAATACGCATGTGCTGAAAGAATGAGTTTATTTTTAGCAGAATCTTCTGGCATTTTATACAATTTTAGCAACCCAGAATCTGAACCGCTTGCAGCATAACCAGGAACCATAATATAGCGATTTTCATTTCCTTTTACAGAACGAATTGCATTTATACAAGTTTTTTCATAATCAGTGATAACAGAAATTAAAGAATCATCTTTCGTCCACCATTCATTACCGCCTACTTCTCCACCAATATCGCGAGGTTCATTTAAAACTTCAAAAATTAAAGATTCACCATAAGAAGAAAATTCTGTCGCAATTTGAGTCCAAATTGAAGAAAGCCATTCTTTTGATTTTTCCTGAATGGACGACGTTTTTGAAAGTGCATATCCATAAGTTGTATCATTTTTTATAGAAGATTCTTTCATATTATCGTGATGAATATTTATGATGACATACATTTTTTCTGCAATTGCCCAATCAACAATTTTTTTTACACGAGCCATCCATTTTGAATCGATTTTATACGTTGAACCAGAAACACTTTCTATATGATTGTGCCAGCTAACAGGAATTCGAATTGTTTTAAAACCTGCAGCATGAACTGATTTTATCATTTCTTGAGTTGTCGCTGGCATTCCCCAAGAAGTTTCCGTATTATTATCTTGATTTGATTTTGTTTCTTCATAATAAGTTGCATCTAAAGTATTTCCTAAATTCCAACCAAGCCCCATTTTTTTTACAAATTCAACTGAAGATGATGATGTTTCTGTTGTTCCAGAAGAACTTCCACTATTTCCAGAATCAGCTGAACCAACCCCATAAAATAGGACACCCGCGGAGGTGTAAAAAATATGGGTAAAA
>SAMEA104315437__coassemble_194_pt1 | contig 54415 bp, 53 predicted proteins | sample SAMEA104315437__metabat2_low_PE_023 | metagenome-assembled genome bin SAMEA104315437 (sample SAMEA104315437) | gut metagenome | biome: Monkey gut; feature: monkey-associated habitat; material: faeces | place: China | collected 2013 | reverse complement strand
CCAACGATTTTTTTCATTTAAAAAAATCCTCCGTTTAAATTGAACGGTCGTTTTGCAGCAATAACTGTGCCAAGTGGCTGTTTTTGGGTGGGTTAGAAATAATCTTTTGTTATAAGTATGTTTTTTTTTTGAGATGGAGATAGATGTGGGGGAAAGTTGTGTGTGTGGGAGTTTTTGCAGGAGACATTGATGTAGAGTGATGCAAGTTGTAATCAAACTTAAAAAATTATTTTTCAACTTGCATCACTAGTTTTTATTTTAAAAAACTAAAATGCGACTAATAAATCATTGTTCCAATTCCGCGGTCGCTAAACATTTCTATTAATAATGAATGTTGAACTCTGCCATCAATAATATGTGTTCTTGGAACGCCTCCCTCTAATGCTGTAAGACAACAATCAATTTTTGGAATCATTCCACCAGCAATAATGCCTGTCGCTTTTAAAGAGCCAATTGCGGTTTTTTCAATTCGTTTTATTAAAGTTGAAGGATCATTTATATTTCTCAAAACGCCAGCAACATTCGTAAGTTGTACAAATTTTTCTGCATGTAATGCAACTGCAATTTTTGCCGCAGCTGTGTCTGCATTTATATTATAATTTGAATCATCACCTGTTTCACCTAAGGCAACTGTAGAAACAACTGGAATAAAATTTTTATCTAAAAGTGTTGTTAGAATTTGAGGATTTACCTCTGTAACATCGCCAACAAATCCTAAATCTTTTTTTGTTTTTTCCGCTCGTAAAAGACCTGAATCTACTCCAGAAATTCCAACCGCATTTCCGCCCCGTTGTAAAATCATTCCGACAATTTGCTTATTTAATTTTCCAGTAAGAACCATTTGCACAATTTCCATCGTTTCTTTATCTGTATAACGAAGTCCATCTACAAATTTTGACTCTTTTCCAATTTTTTCAAGCATCTTATTTATTTCTGGACCACCACCATGAACAAGAACAACTTTTATACCAATCGTATTTAACAAAACAATATCATCCATAACGGCATGTTTTAAATCATCATTTAGCATAGCGTTTCCACCATATTTTACAACAACAACTTTTCCACACCATTTTTTAAAATAAGGCAACGCTTCTGCTAAAACTAAAGACCATTGTTCTGTAGTAAGATTTTCGATATTCACATTATCCATTTAATGACTCCAAAAATTATTTATAAAATCCTTTTATTTTTCTATTTCTTCTATATAGTTACGATAATTTTATAATAGCGTTAATCTTAAGTTCTATAATCTCCATTTATTTTTACGTAATCATAAGTTAAATCACAGCCCCAAGCAGTTCCACAAGCATCACCTTCTCCACATTGAACTAAAATTTCAACGGCTTGTTCATTCATAACTTGCTTTGCTAAATCTTCATCAAAAACTAAAGGAACACCATCTTTATAAACTTGAATAATATTTTCTCCAGAAACTTCAAAATCTTCATAATTTTCAAAATATCGATTTGAATTTTTCTTTGAAGTAAACCAAATACTTGTTTTGTCAGGATTAAAATCTATTCCACTATAGCCCATTGCACAAAGAATTCTTCCAAAATTTGCATCTGAGCCAAACATTGCCGCTTTTACTAAATTTGAACAGATAATTTCTTTTGCAAGTGCTCGTGCGGTTTCTATATTTTTTGCACCTTTTACATTACATTCCACAAGACGAGAAGCCCCTTCACCATCGGCAGCAATTTTTTTTGCCATAATCGTGTTAAGTTTATTTAACGCTTCAAGAAAAAGTTCGTAATCTTTTCCTTCTTCTGTAATTTCTTTATTTTTTGCCAATCCATTTGCTAAAATTGTTAAAGTGTCGTTTGTAGAAGTGTCGCCATCAACACTTACACAATTATAAGTTCCCAAAATAGATGAATGAAGAGCTTTGTCTAACATTTTTGAAGAAATTGCACAATCTGTCGTAATAAAACTGAGCATTGTTCCCATATTGATATGAATCATTCCAGAACCTTTGCACATTGTTCCCATTTTGCAAATTTTTCCATCAATTTCAAATTCTACAGCACATTCTTTATAATGAGTATCTGTTGTCATAATTGCAATTCGTGCTTCTTTATGACCTTCTTTAGAAAGTCCGTCTTTTAAAATTCCAATATTATTTTCTACTTTTGAAATATCAAATTGAGAACCAATTACGCCCGTTGAGTAAGTTATTACATCTTCGGTTTTTATTCCAAGTGATTTTGCTGTCGCTTGAGCCATACGAAGAGCATTTTCTGCACCTTGAGAACCCGTACAAGTATTTGCATTTCCGCTAATTTCTACAGCGGCTTGAGCTTTTCCATTTTCAAGATGTTTTTGAGCCAATTTTACACTTTCTGATTTTACTTTATTTTGGGTAAAAACTCCGGCTGCATTACATGGAACTTCTGAAAAAACTAATGCAAAATCGTTAATTTTTCGACTTTCTTTTATGCCAACTCTAATTCCGTTTGCTGTAAATCCCAAAGGAGCACAAACTCCACCGTCGATAAATTTTATATTGCTCATAAAAATAGACTCCTATATTGTATATTTATACATTTTTCTGCATATTTATACAATATCTTAATTTACCAAAGTCCAAAGTGATTTTTCTTTATTTGGATTTATTCCTTTAATTTTAAATAATTCAGGAAGATTTACGAATTCATAATCTTGAGATTTCAAAATTGGAATGATTTTATCTACCGCTTCAAGAGTTGCAACATTTCCTTCCATTACGTGAAGAAGAAAAATCAATCCATCCTTTGCTCCATCTAAAAGTCTACGAACTCTTTCTTCAGAAGAAACATTTTCTACCCAATCTTCACAACCATAACCGCAAATAAAAGGCGTTTTTATAACTTCGTACATTTCATCTTTTACTGCAATAAAAGGAGGTCTAAAAAATTGAGGCTTTTCTCCCGTAATAGAAATGATTGCTTCATCAGTTTTTTCATATTCTTCTTTTATTTGTTCACAAGTACAATTTGTCATTGCAGGATGACTCCAAGAGTGATTTTGAATATCGCATCCCATTTTAAATGCACGTTTTATAACAGAAGAATTTTCTTTTGTAATTTTATTTCCTATCAAAAAAAATGATGCAACAACATTATGCTTTTCAAGAATATCAAGCATTTTACTCATTGTGTTATCATCTCCAAGATTTGGACCATCATCAAAACTTAAACAAATATATTTTTTCATTTTAAACCTTCTGTTTCATCAATTCCCATTCTGATATTTAAACATTGCACAGCAGCCCCAGACGCACCCTTTCCAAGATTATCAAATCGTGAAGTAACAACAATTCGCTCATCATTTCCGCAAACAAAAATTTGCATATTATTTGTTCCAGCCAAAGTATTTGCCGGAATAAACTGTTCTTGTAGAAAATCTTCACCATTCAGATTTTCTGCAACTTTTATAAAATTTGTATTTTTATAGTGATTTTTAAACATCTCCAAAACTTCCAAAGCTTTCACATTTTTATTAAAAAGTCTTGTATGAAAACCAATAGAAACTGTCATTCCTTGGTAATAATCGCAAACATAAGGATTAAAAATTGGTTCAAACTCCAAACCAGAAATTTTTTGTATTTCAGGAAGATGTTTGTGATGTTGAGAAAGTGCGTACAAACGTGGAGAATCTAATTCTGGATTTCGGTTTTGACTTTCATACAACGCAATCGCTTTTTTTCCAGCACCAGAATAACCACTAACCGCGTGAATTACGACAGGATAATCTTTTGGTAGAATTCCAGATTTTACAAATGGATACAAAATTGCAATTGAACCAGACGCATAACAACCAGGAACCGCAATTCTATTAGATTTCATTATTTTTTCTCTAAAAACAGGCTCTAACTCAGGAAAACCATAAGCCCAATCAGGATTTGTTCTATGAGCAGTTGAAGCATCAATTATTACAGTTTTTGGATTTGTACAAAGTTTTGCAGATTCAATTGCAGCAGCATCAGGAAGACACAAAAAAGTAAAATCAGATGCATTTATCATTTTTGCTCGTTCTTCTGGAATTTTACGATTTTCTTCATCAATCGTAAGAATTTCAATATCTTTTCGGTTAGAAAATCTTTCATAGATTTTTAAACCAGTTGTTCCTTCTTTTCCATCAATAAAAATTTTTACCATAGATACAATTATAATGAGGATTTTGAAATTTGGAAATAGCAAATATAAATGAGATTTTTTTCTATAATTTTCTATAAAAAAAATTGTTAATGACTAAACTAAAGAAATTTTGTAAAATTACTACAAATTTTTAGTATAATTACACAGAGGTGATGCTTATGAATATTTTCAAGGGTGCTTTTACGGCTTTAATAACTCCAATGAATTGTGATGGTTCAGTAGATTTTGAAGGTTTCCGTAAAAATGTCAAATATCAACTTGAACAAGGCATTGATGGATTAGTTCCTTTAGGAACAACAGCTGAAACTCCAACTTTGGACGAACGACCTGGTCAAGAAGAAGATAAACTTATTGAGATTGTCTTTAATGAAGTTCGTGCTTTTGAAAGTTCCTCTGGCAAAAAAATCCCTATTATTTTGGGAGCTGGTTCAAACAACACAAAAGATGCAGTTTTATATTGTGAAAGAGCAAAAAAAGTTGGTGCAGATGCAGCACTAGTTGTAACTCCTTATTATAACAAACCTTCAAAAGAAGGAATCTATCAACATTTTGCAGCATGTTCTAAAGTTGGAGTTCCAATTATTGTTTACAATATTCAAGGTAGAACTGGTTTAAATATTCCAACAGATTTACTTGTAAGAATTGCAGAACTTCCAAATATTGTTGGTGTAAAAGAAGCAAGTGGTTCAGTTGCTCAGATGATGGAAGTTATTGGGCAAATTAAAAATAAAAAACCTGATTTTTCAGTTATGTCTGGTGATGATGGTTTAACATTGCCTTTAATTGCTTCTGGCGGAGATGGAATTATTTCTGTAGCATCAAATCTTATTCCATCACTTATGCATGATTTAGCTCACGCTGCGTTGGACGGAGATTTTAAAACTGCAAGAGAAATTCATTATCGTCTTGCACCATTTTTTAAAGCAGAATTTTGCGATGGAAATCCATCTTCAATAAAATATGCAATGAATTATAAAAAAATGCCTTCAGGACCTTGTAGACTTCCTCTTGTAGAAGTTACAGATTCTGCAAAAGCAATAATTGAAAAAGCAATAAAAGATTGTAACTTGTAGTGGAGTTTTATCTTGATAGATTTGCATTGCCATTTAGATGGTTGTATTACTGTAGAAATTGCAAAAAAACTTGGAGAAATCCAAAATATTATTCTTCCAGCAAAAAATGATGAGGAACTTTTAGAAAAACTTTCTGTTCCTCAAAATTGCAGAAATCTTAATGATTTTCTTAAATGTTTTGAATTACCGTGCAAACTTCTACAAACAAAAGAAGCCATTTCTTTGGCAATAAAACTTGTTCAAGAAAATTGTAAAAAACAAGGTTTAATTTATTTAGAAATTCGCTTTGCCCCTCAAAAACATTGCGAAAATGGACTTTCTCAAGAAGAAGTAATTTTAGCAGCGTTAGAAGGATTAAAACAAAATGATTTACATACAAATCTTATTTTGTGTTTAATGCGTGGTTCTAACAATCAAAAAGAAAATCTAGAAACAATTAAACTTGCAAAAAAATATCTTGTAGAAGACGAAGGAATTGTCGCTTTAGATTTAGCCGGTGCAGAAGCGATTTTTGAAACATCACTTTTTGAACAAGAATTTTCACTTGCTAAAAAATGGAATATTCCTTTTACAATTCACGCAGGAGAAGCTAGTGGTGCAGAAAGCGTAAAAAAAGCTCTTGAATTTGGAGCAAAAAGAATTGGGCATGGAGTTAGATGTTTTGAAAATCCTGATGTATTAAATTACATTATCAAAAATGAAATTCCTTTAGAAATGTGTCCTACAAGCAATTATCAAACTAAAGTTATAGAAGATATGACAAAATATCCTTTAGTTGATTTTATAGAAAAAGGTGTAAAAGTTACAATCAACACTGATGATATGGCAATTTGTAGAACAAATTTAAAAAATGAGTTTAATTATATTGAAAAAATGTATAAAATTACAAAAGATGATGAAAAGAAATTGTTATTAAATGCAGTTGATGCAGCATTTTGTAGCAAAAATTATAAAAACAAAATGAAATCAATTATTGAAAACGCTCCGACACGGCTCGCGTTTTCTTATTGCACAGGAGATATTTATGGCGGGAAAAATTAAAGTTGGAGTTTTAGGTGCTACTGGTATGGTTGGTCAGCGTTATATAAAACTTCTAGAAAATCATCCTTGGTTTGAAGTTACTTACGTTGCAGCAAGTCCTCGTTCGGCAGGACAACTTTATAAAGATGCTGTAAAAAACAGATGGTTAATTGGAGCAGAAATTCCTTCTGGAGTTGCAAATTTGGTCGTTGAAGATGCAAACATCGCACAAAAAGCTATTGGAAAATGTCAGTTTGTTTTTTCTGCGTTGGAAATGCCTAAAAAAGATGATATAAAAGCGTTAGAAGCAGCTTATGCTAGCGAAGGAATTCCTGTAGTTTCAAATGCCTCTGCAAATCGCTGGACAGAAGATGTTCCAATGTTAGTTCCAGAAATTAATTATTCTCATCTTTCTGTAATTGAAGAACAAAAAAAACATCATGGCTGGAAAAAAGGATTTATTGCCGTAAAACCAAACTGTTCGCTTCAAACTTATATGATGCCAATTCACGCTTTAATTCAGGCAGGATATCCAATAAAAAGAATGATTGTTACAACTCTTCAAGCAACAAGTGGAGCGGGTTATCCTGGTGTTCCTTCTTTTGATATGATAGATAATATTGTTCCTTTTATTGGCGGTGAAGAAGAAAAAACAGAAAAAGAATGTCTCAAAATTTTAGGAAAAGTGGAAGATGGAAAGATTGTAAATGCAGAATATCCAATAGTTTCTTCAACTTGTACTAGAGTTCCTGTAATTGATGGACATACAGCCTGTGTTTCTTTGGAATTTGATTTACCAGACGACAAAAAACCTTCTTTAGAAGAAATTGAAAAAATCTGGACTTCTTATACATCACTTCCTCAAGAATTAAAACTTCCATCTGCACCAGAACATCCAATTGTTGTTAGACATGAAGAAAACAGACCCCAACCTCGCCGTGATCGCGATACCGAAAAAGGAATGGCTTGTGTGATTGGAAGACTTCGCCCTTGCAATGTTTTTGATGTGAAATTTGTTGCATTAAGCCATAACACAAAAAGAGGAGCTGCACTTGGTGGAATTCTAAATGCAGAACTTTTAAAAGCAAAAGGTTTTTTATCGTAAAAAAAATTGTGAAAACTTAACTGAGTCTAAATTATCAACACAACTTCTGTTATAATTTAGGCTCAATTCTGTAGTTACTTCACTGCGACAATCACCATAGTGCGAGAAGTTTCGTTGTATGGAGAAAAGTCAAAATCACCATAAACTTTTACATTTCTAAAACCAATTTTTAACAGCTGATTGCGTAAATCTGCGGCGGAATATAATCTTTGCACAAATTCGTGAGAAAAAATTGGAGTTGAATTATCAACTTTTCCACATTCGTACAGCTCCCACTTAGAGCGTAAACCTTCCCACGCACCAACAACTTCAAAATGCGTTTTTACTGTAAAATTGGCTCTGTCAAAAATTTCACCTTTTGTAAAATACATAATTGCTGTTTCGCGACTTGTACATTCTAAAATAAAAGTTCCATTAGATTTTAAAGAATCATAAATATTTTTTAAAATCATCATATCTTCTTCAATTGTTTCGCAATATCCAAAAGAAGTATATAAATTCACAGCACAATCAAATTTTTTTTCGGTTTTGAAATTTCTTAAATCGGCATTTAAAAGAGTTAATTCAACACCTTCATCATCTGCACTTTCTTTTGCAGCATCTAATTCCGCCTGAATTATATCGACTCCAGTAACTTTTAAACCTAAAACAGCTAATTCCACAGAAATTCTACCAATTCCGCAGCCTGCATCCAAAACTGATGAATTTTCTTTTAAATTTGCAATTTTTTTTACATATTTTGCAACAGCTGGAGCTTCCTGCCAGCGAGCATCATCAAACATAATTGGAGAATAATTTATCCAAAAATCTTCTTTTTCAAACCATTGCATAATTTATTTTTTATTTCCAATTTTTACATAAGTTTTTCCAGTTCCGCCATCATCTGCACTTGCAAAACCAAAATCACAAACAACAGGACAATGCGAAAGATAATCTGTAACTTCTTGTTGCAAAATCCCCTCACCTTTTCCATGAATAATACTAAAACTCTGCAAATTATGTAAAACGCACAAATCAATTTGTTTTTCCAATGCTTTTATTGCTTCTGAAGAACGCATTCCCAAAAGTCTAAGTTCAAAAACCGGCGAAGAATCTTTTTCAATTACAGAATCGTGATTTTGCGAAATTAATTCTACAGAAACTGATGGTTTTAAATTCTGCTGATTTTTTTTAGTTAAAATTAAATCTTTTTCACGAATTTGCATTTTTACGCTGCCAAATTGAACTTGCCAAAAATCTTTTTTTACTTTTGAAATAACAGTTCCTTCAATTCCAGTCGATTTTGCAAGAACGATCGCACCTTCGCAAATTTTTTGTGTATTTTCATTGTGATTTAAATCTGAACTTTTTTCAAAATTTGACTGAATAATTGGAACTGCATTTTTTAGAGCTTCAGAATTGCTCATTCTTTTTTTAATTTTTTTATTGCTTGGAGGATGATTTTGCTTTTTCAAAGTTTGATTAAAATTTTCTTCCGCCTGAATGATTTTTTCTTCTTCAAGTTCGTATTTTTCTTGAAATTTATCTGTATTTTTTTCCAAATCAGAAATATATTTTTTTACAGATAAAGTTTTTTCTCGAGTTACTTCGCCTTCTTTTAAGGTTCTAACTAAATTTTCCAACTGCCGACGACTATGAATTAAAAAATCATTTAATTCCTGTTGTTTTCCAGCTTTTAATTCATGTTCTTTTTTTCTTAAATAAATTTCTTTTTCTTTTAGTTTGAGTGATTTTTCTTCAAGGCTTTTTGCTTCACTTTCTGCTTTTTTTTGAATTTTATTAAGTTCAACATGTTTTCGATTTAAACCACGAATTAAAGATGATACATCAGTTTGTTCAGTTGCAATATAATTTTCTGCTTGTTTTATAATTTCTAAAGGAAAACCATTTTTTTTTGCAATATCCAACGCATGACTTTCGCCAGGAACGCCCATCAATAAACGATAAGATGGCGACAACGTGTTTGCATCAAATTCTACGCTTGCATTTACACAAGATGAGTTTGTATATCCATAATTTTTTAAAACTCCTTGATGAGTCGTTACCAAAACAAAACTTTTCTTTTTTATCAATTCATCAAGCACAGCCATTGCAATTGCACTTCCTTCTTGAGGGTCTGTTCCACTTCCAAGTTCATCCAGCAAAATTAAAGAAGTTGAATTTGCAGATTTTACGGCAAGAGCTAGATTTTTCATGTGTCCGCTAAAAGTCGAAAGATTTTGATCTAAAGACTGGTCATCACCAATATCAACGTATAAATCTGAAAAAACTGGAAGTCGAGTTCCTTCTCCGGCGGGAATTGGAAATCCTGATTGATTTAACATTGAAAGTAAAGCAAAAGTTTTTAAAGAAACTGTCTTTCCACCGGTGTTTGGACCAGTTATGATTAAAACTCTTTTATCAATCATAAAACGAATATCAATTGGAACTGCTTTATCTCCCAAAAGTGGATGACGGGCTTTTAACAACAAAGGAGGTTCTTCGTTAGAAAAAATCGCATAAGTACAATCATTTTTAAGTCCCCAGTTTGCACTTGCCAACGTTGAATCTAGGAGTTTCATAATTGGTAAAGATTTCTTAAAATCTGGAAGAAAAACTTGTAATGATTGAGTTAATTCTGTCAAAATCCGTTTTATTACTTGCTGTAATTCATTTTGTTTTTGAATAAGTTCATTTGAACATCTAACAGCTTCTTCAGGTTCAATATAAACGGTTTGGGCTGTTTGACTAACTTCATGAATAATTCCTTCAATCCGATTTTGTAAACTCGCTTTTACAGCCAAAACTTGTCTTCCATTTCGCAAAACCGGAACAGAAGATTCTAACACAGAAGAAAATTTTTGATCCGCTATAAAACTTTGCATTATATTTTTTATTTTGGAGTTAAGATTTGCAATTTGTTTTCGGATTGCAGTTATTTCTGGTAAATCGCGAAGTTGTCCATCTGTTGTAATGATTCTAAAAATTTTCTTTTCTGCTTCTTCTAAATTTGGAAGTTTTGATATTTCTTCTGGTAAAAATTTTAAATTTAACTCAAGTTTATGATTTTCTATATTTTCCTGAACTTTTTTCAAACTTTGCAAAAATTGTCCAAGAGCATAAACTTGTTCTAAAGAAAGTGTTGTTCCCCTAGTTTTTATAATTGCAAAAAGATAACCAATCGGTTCCCAAAATAAAATTGGAGAAGAATGACTTGCAGATAAATATCGGCTCCATTCTCTACTAAGATTTTTTAATCTTTCAATTTCAGAATTTTTGTTAGAAGGTTCTCTTTCTAACAAAAAATTTTTTCCTTCTTCAGAAACACAAAATTCTGCAATTTCATCACGAATTCTAAAATAATCAATTTCAATTAATGCTTTTTTATTCATAGTAAAATTAATCTTCCCAAGAACCAGTTCTTATTTCGTTTGAAATCCTTTTCCAGCTATCATAACGTTCTTGTGTAATTTCACCATTTTCTACAGCGTCGCGAATTGCACAATTTGGTTCTGTAAGATGTTTGCAATTTAATCCAAATTTACATTTTCCAACAAATTGTTCAAATTCTCTAAAATACAATGCTAAATCATCGGCTTGAATATCATCTAAAACAAAACGACGAATTCCGGGAGTATCGATTATATTTGCTTTTCGACCTTTTATGCCATCTGTAAGAGTTTCATTCAACGTAAGATGAATTAAAGTTCCTTTTGTAGTTGTATGATTTCCTCTTCCATATTTTTTAGAAAGGCTTCCCGTTTTTAAAACACAAGAATTATCCATAACGTTTATCAAACTAGATTTTCCAACTCCACTTTGACCAACAAAAGCTGAAAGATGATTTTCTAATATTTCTGCAAATTCTACCATTCCTTCTCCAGTTTTTGCAGAAATTCTCAAAACTTTATATCCTAAATCTTCCCATATATTTAAACGTTTTTCAATATTTTCAAATTCTTCTATCCGACCGTCAGTTTGCATTGATTCTGTTAAATCCCATTTGTTGCAAACTATTATCGGTTCAATTCCTTGATGTTCTGCCTGACAAAGTGCTCTGTCTGTAAAACGAGGTCGAAAAGGCGGTTCTTGTGGAGTTGTTACTAAAATAAGATAATCAAGATTTGATGCCAATAATTGAGGACATCTTCCTTTTACATTCCATCTTAAAAAAGTATTTTTTCGTTTTTCTAAAGAAAGAATTTGTCCTTTTTCATCATTGATAGAATCTATTTCAATTTCTACGACATCGCCAGGAGCTAAAGGATTATAAAACTGTTTTTCAGATTTTAAAATTTTTCCTTTTATCGTACAATTTCGAGTGATTTCATCTTCACATTCAACAGTAAATAAATTATTAGTCCCTGCGATTATCAAACCTTTCATTTTAAGCCCACAAAATCCAAAGAACGATTGCTGCTACAGTTGTTGTTAAAATCGTAAAAGGAAGAGCAACTTTTAGCCAGCCAGAAAATTTCATTGGATAACCTTCTTTTTTTATAATTCCCATGCTTACAACATTTGCACTAGCACCAAATGGAGTAAGATTTCCACCAAGACAACTTCCTATTAAAAGTCCAAACATCAAAAGTTCTCTATTAATCTGCATATTTGTTGCTAAACTTCCTGCAACTGGCAACATCGCAATAATATAAGGAACATTATCAACAAAACCAGAAATTAAAACCGAAACAATCACAATTATAATAAATGCCAGAAATTCCGAACCGCCACAAACTTTTGCAAGGAAATTAGCAAAATCTTCGAGTAAGCCGACTTCTTGAATTGCACCTATTACAATAAAAATTCCTAACAAAAAGAAAATTGTTTCCCAATCCAAACCTTTTATAAGTTCCGAAACTTCTTTCCTTGATTTTTTTTGACTGAAAACATACCACAAAACAGAAATAATTCCCAAAACAAAAACATAAAGTCCACTTAAATAAGCAAAATCTGTTTTTATAAATGAAATTCCTGCCAAACCAAATATCATCACAAGTAAGATGATAAAAGGAACCCAAGAAATAACTTCTGTTTTTTCAACTTTTATTTTTGTTTTTCCAACTTTTGCAAAAAAGAAATAAAAATAAATACAACCGGCTAAAAGTCCTGCTTGTATTATAAAGAATATAGATAATTTGCCTTGATGGATAAAGAAATCATTAAAATTATAACCTGCATAAGAGGCAAAAATCATACTTGGAGGGTCGCCTACCAAAGTTGCTGTTCCTTCCAAATTTGAAACGACTGCAAGACCAATCATAAAATTTGTAGGATTCATATTTAGTTTTTTACACAAAGAAAGTGCAATTGGAGCCATAACTAAAACTGTTGCAACATTTTCTACAAAAATAGAAATAATTCCTGTCATCATAAGAATTAAAATAATTGCAATTGAAGTATTTTTACTATTACTAATGATTGCATCTGCAATTCTTGCTGGAACTTTTGAATATAAAAATAAAGCGGCAATCGTCATACTTCCAAGATAAATTAAAATTACATTCCAATTTATTATTTCTAAAAACGAATGTTTGATTGCATAAAAATGAGATGCAAATCCAGAAATCATATTTTCTTCAGGAAAGATAAAAATCTTATTTGGAAAAATAATTCCTAAAACAATTACAATTAATGCTGCTGAAGTTGTAAATAAAACTTTCTTATTTTGAAAAGCAATTACAAAAGCATACATTAAAACCGCAATTCCTAAAATCACATATTTTAGATGATTATCCATAAAATATAAAACTCCTATTTTACTATTCTTATATCAAATATAATGTAAAAAAATCAAATTCAATGTTAATTTTTTGTAAAATATTATAATACTTGATGATTTTTCTACATTTTTTCAAGATATGGAACAATCAAAAGTTTCATTGCATTTTTCAAAACAGTTAAAGTACATTCTGCCAAAAAAAGCCTTGCACCAGCTAATTTTGAATTTTCAGCATTAATAATAGAACAATTTTGATAAAATTTACTAAACAATTTTGCTGTTTCATAAGCATAATTTGCAACTTCACTTGGATCTAAATTGATTGCAGATTTTTCTACAACACTAGAAAAATCTCCAAGTTGTTTTATTAAAGCCCATTCATTTTCTGAAGAAAGAAGAGCAACTGCGTCTGAAGAAGAATCACTTGAAATTCCTGATTGATTTGCCTTTGCCAAAATAGAATTAATTCTTGCTCCCATATATTGAAGATAAGGTCCAGTATTTCCATTAAAACTCAAACTTTCTTCCGGATTAAAAAGCATATCTTTTATTGGAGTTGCTTGAAGAAGATAATAATCTAACGCACCAAGAGCAATTTTTTCTGCAACATCATCAGCATTTCCAACATCATCATTTCTTCCGCGTTCATTTATTGCTTTTAAGGCTTCGCTATGAAGAGAATCTAACAAATCATCAGCATCAACAATTGTGCCTTCACGACTTTTCATTCGCCCAGAAGGAAGATTTACAAGCCCATAACTCAAATGATAAAGAGAATCTGCCCAATCAAAACCTAATTTTTTTAAGATATAAAATAAAATCTTAAAATGATAATTTTGCTCACTTGCTACAACATAAACAAGCTGATTAAAATTCCAATCTGAATGACGACTTATTGCAGTTCCAATATCTTGTGTTATATAAACTGATGTTCCATCTTTTCGCAATAAAACTTTTTCATGAGAATCTTCATCTTTTCCTTTTCCGACAACATCTGTTACATCAATTCTAACAGAACCATCTTCCGCCTTAAAAAATACGCCTTTTTCAAGACCTTTTAAGATTTCATCTTTTCCTTTTAAGTAAGTATCACTTTCTAAGTAAAGTTTATCAAAAGAAACTTCAGTTCTTTCATAAGTTTCTTTTAATCCTTCTAAAGTCCATTCATTCATTTTGTGCCACAATTCTAGAACTTCAGGATTTCCTTTTTCCCATTCAACAAGCATTTTTTCTGCCTGCTCTGCAGCTTCAGGATGAGCTGTTTCTGGTTTTCCTTTTTCGCCTTTTAAGTATCTGTCAAATTCTACATAACATTGTCCAACAAAATGATCGCCTTTTATTCCAAGACTTTCTGGTGTTTCACCTTTTTCTTCATGAAACCATTTATAAGCAAGCATAGATTTACAAATATGAACACCACGATTATTAATAAGATTTACTTTGAAAACATCAGCTCCAGCAAGTTTTAAAATTCGACTTACAGATTCTCCAAGAGTGTCGTTTCGTAAATGTCCTAAATGAAGAGGTTTATTTGTATTTGGAGCAGAATATTCTATCATTACGCGACGATTTTCTAAAGGATGTTTTCCATTTTTATTGAAAGAACCGTAATTTTCGCCTTGATTTTTTATTGCATCCAAAATAGGAAATGCACTTTCTGCTTTGTTAAGTTTTATGTTTACATAAGGTCCAGATGCAATAATTTTACCAAGTTTACAATCACTAGCAAATTCTGCAACAAAAGCCGCTATTTGAGGAGGAGCCATTTTCAAAGCTTTTGCAAAAACAAACATTGGAGAACCTAAATCTCCCATTTCAGAATTAGGAGAATTTTGAACAACAACAGATTCCGCTTTTATTGTTTCTGTTTCGATATTTTTATTTTTGATAAATTCATTGATTGCATTTGCGATAATTTCTTTAAATTCTAATTTTGCATCCATTTTTTAAACCTCATTCTGCAAGTATACTGATTTATATTACTTTTCTCAACGCAATTAAATTTCACTCACAGCCAAATAATTATAAGTGATTCCATTTTCTAATTCTCTGATTGTATATCGTCCAACAATTGTAATTTTTTCTCCTTGAGATGGATATTCATCTAAAGCATGTTCACCAAGCCACACTAGTTCTAAACCTTGCTGACAACATTCTAAAGCATCAGGAATTATGATTGCATAATATTTTTCGTTTGTATTTTCATTTGTAAAAATATTAAAATATCCAGAAATTTTAATATTTTTGTTTTCATAATTTTCTGGTTCAATCAACATATTAAAAACTTCTGCATAAATCATATTTGCATTCATTTGGGTTAAGTCCAAATCAACTTTATTGCTAACTGGTTCAGATTTTTGAGAAAGTTCTTTTTGAGTCGGAAGATTTTCTAAATCAAAAGAAACAGAATTCTTTTTCTTCTGATTACAACTCATCAAACAAATAAAAAATAAAACTAGAGAAAATAAATAAATCTTTTTAAAAAACTTCATTTTAGTTGCCAAATAATCCTTTTAATTTATTGGAAGCGGCTTCTTTTACGGAATCTGTTGCCTGTTTTTTTGCAGATTCCACTTGTGATGTTAACATATTTGTTGCTTCTTTCTTTTTTGCTTCCAATTGTGCAGAAAGAGAATCTATAGAATCTTGTGAATTTGAAATTTTAGATTTTATATCTTCAAAATTAGAAATTTCACCTAACGCTCCACCAGAAATTTCTGAAATTCTGGCAGAAAGTTGCTCTTCCACAGATTTTTTTACACTTTCAAGTTGTACATTTATTTCAGAAACAAGCGCATTTCCAATTTTTTTATCAGCATCGGAAGAAAAATTCATAATCAAACCACTAGAATTTGAATAACCTGCTTTTAATGCAAGCGTCATAGAATTTATTTTATTTAAGACATTTGAATAAATATTGTAAGCATACTCTGGTTCAAAAGATTCTGTTGTGATTTTTAAGTTTGAAAAATCTCCATTTCCAGCAATTGAAAAGTTTTCTGCATCAAAAATTGAAGCATTTAAAGAAATCTTACTTATTGCATCAAAACTTGGAACGCCTTTTCCACCTCCAAAAACTGATGATGGCAAATTTACAGGAAGAGAATTGCAATTATAATCAACATTTATTAAAGGTGATGAAGAATTTTCTCTTATATCAACGACAAGTTTTGCATTATGTAAAATTGCATTTTTATTCATTGAAAAATTTACTTCAGCAGGTTTTCCGAGTGCATTTTGGTCGGAAGAAATATTTTTAGCTTGAGCATTAATTCCAAATCCTGACGCTTCTATATTTTTTATCCAGAAACGTGGCGTTGTTTCTCCAATAAAATAAACATCTCGTCCGGAATATCTTGTTCCCACAACAATTTTAGTTTTTTCTTTTTTAGGCTTTTTCTCAGAAGGTTTTGATGTATTTTTTATTTCTAATAATTTATTTACAATTTTATAAACGTATGGATAATATTTTCCCAAAACTGAATATCCAAGTTTATCAAAATATGCGGAAATAAAATTTTTTGTATCAGAAAGTTTAAAAGATGTGATTTTTGAAATTTCTTCTGTAGCAAGATTTTTATCATGAGCAATTGCATTTGTAAGTTTTTTTGATAAATCTGTAACTTCAGAAGTTTGAGATTTAAAATCATTTGTAATTTTAGAAGTTTCATTTTTTAGAGAATCAACTTCTGAAATTGCGTTATTTATGATTTCCAAAGCTTCTTTTATTTTTGTAGGATTATTTTTTATAGAAGAAAAATCATAATTAACCGCTTGATTTACTGAATTTTTTACAGAATTCACTTTTGAATTTAAATTTTCTGGTGTTTTCTGCCAAGTTTCATTTATTTTTGTAATCTGATTTTTTACATCATCGCTGATTTTTGGAGTTTCAAGTTGGGAATAACAATTTTCTATTATAGTTTGAGGATTATATTGTTCAAAAAGTGAAGAAATTTCTGTTGTAGTAAGATTTACAACTTTATCTTTTAAGCTAACCATAACATTTGTAGAATTTGTTTTTTTTGCTTCTTTCGCAGCCTTTTTTGCTTTTTTCTCTTCAATTTTCTTTAAACGTTTTTCTGTCAAATCACCAGAAACGGTTCTTTGTTTTCCAGTTTCAATTCCTGCAACAGTAAAATCTTCTATAATAAAGTGGGCTTTTAAAAGTTGCCAAAAATCAAAATCAAAATTTAACTTTTCTATAGAAAATAAATCTTTCATTGGTTCTTTTTTATTTGCAACTTCAAAATTCGTCATTGTAAAAGATGAATCTATAAACTTTAAATTCAAATATTCAATATCACATTTTGCTTCAAAAATAGATTCGCAAGTTGATGTGATAATTTTTTTACAGACAATATTTTTTGTAAGAGTGATTGTAATTCCAACCGCAGCAATAAAAATTAAAACTGCAAACAAAGGAACTAGTTTTACTTTTCCTTTTTGCTTTTTTATGGATTTTGCAATTGTAAAAAGTCTTTTTTGTTGTTTTTTATCAATTTTAGAGTCAAGAGGAATTGAATAAACAGGAATTTCTTTTTTTCCTTTTGTTCCAACTTGTTCAATAAAACTTTGAACAAATTTTTTATCATCTGCAATAAAAATTTTTTTGTAGATTTTTTTATCAAGAGATTTTTTTGTGTATTTTTTCTTAAAAAGAGATGGAATTTTTATTTTTTTAGTTTTCATATTAAATCAACGCCTTTACTTTTTTTATTAATGGAATTTTTGAAACAATTTTTACAAGTTTAGTTTTTCTTACAACAGGAACTAAATGACTTCTCCAAAGTTGAATAAAAAATTTTACTAAATAAAAAACTGGAATATAAAGAATTAAACTTGTTAATAAAGAACCCATTACAATAGAATTATAGAATTTTGTATAACCAATTAATGGGATTTTCATCAAACCAACAAAAACTAGCTGCATGAAATCTAATTTCAAAATAAAATATCCAAAAAAATCGAACCAAAAGTCTAAACAAGGTGAAAGCAACGAAAATAGAAAAGTAAAAATGATATACGAACTTTTTTGAATCCGAATGAAAAAACAAAAAATCGCAATTATATACCACAACGCATTATTTTTTGGCATAAAGCCTAAAATCATTCCACAACAAACAGCATTTGCAATTTCGCTCGGATTTGAGTTTTGATTCAATGCCTTAAAAAATTTTATTAAAGCTTTTAACATTCCTTCTCCCATAAAAAAGTCAATAAGAAAGTTTCAAGTTTCTATTTGACTTTTTTTTAATCATAATTTTATATTAACAGAAAAACTTACTGGATTTGCAAGAATTTGAACATTTTCATTTTGATTTTTTGGTAAAATTGTATGAACAAATGGAATTGCAAAACCACATAAAGTTCCAATCACCGCACCAGAAATAACATCTGTAAGAAAATGATTTCCGCTCAAAAGTCTCAAAACTCCGGTTGTTGTTGCAATTGCAAAAGTAGAACTTGTAACAACCCATTTCCATTTTGAATCTAGAAAATATTTAGAAAAAACATAACTTGTAAAACTTGCACCCGCAAAAGCAAGCGTAGTATGCCCAGAAGGAAATGAATTTGCCCAATCATAATCAGAAACTTTTTCTTCAGGATAATTTTCAAAATACATATATGGACGAGCCCGATTTACAATCAATTTTCCCAATTCTTTTAATCCATACGCCCAAATTACAGTTTCTGCATACATTGTGCCAATTGTAAACCATTCAGATTTATTTGTTGTCATTAAAATTGATGGAGAAAGAAGAACTCCAAACTGAATAAAAGTCGCAACAGTATCAATTTTTTTTGAATATTTATTCATTAAAGGTCTGTCAATTGCGGGAACAGAATTTTTATCAAAACTTGATGGAAGATTTATTCGATTTAATTTTAAAATATTTGAACATAAAAAATCAGTTGCAAGTAAAGAAATTCCACTTCCTAAAATGATTGATTCAGTTGCTACAGAAAGATGAAAAGTTTCTCCACTTCCTAAAAAATTATTTTTTTCTTTTGCAAAACAACTTAAAAGTAAAAATAAAACACAAATTAGTGAAAGTTTTTTTTTCATTTTTTCCTCATTTTTATTTATTTTGACTTTCTAATTTTTCGAGAGCTTTTTTTATACATTCAAAAGTTTGTGATGATATAGCGTGTTCTACTTTACAAGCGTCACTTGAAGCAATTTCTGGTTCAACTCCAATTTTTTCAAAAACATAAGTTAAAACTTTATGACGTTCATAAATTTTTTCTGCAATTTGTCTGCCTTTTTCTTCAAGAATGATTGAACCATCATCTTTTATTCTTATATAACCTTCCTTATCAAGATTATGAACAGAAACGCTTACTGTTGGACGAGAAAATCCCATTTCATTAGCAATATCAATAGAACGAACTGCACCTTTTGCTGATAATATTAAAATAGTTTCAAGATACATTTCTGCCGATTCACGAATTACCATAACAACCTCAAATTTTTAAGGATTTTTAATTAATCAAAATATATTCTACACGATAAACAAAATAAATACAAAGATTTAAAAACAAAAAAAAGACCTTCTGTCTAAAAGAAGGTCTTCTAATAAAATTACTCTAGATGATTAGAACCAGAAACGGAAACCAATAGCAATTGGGAAATTAGCCCAAGCAAAGTTTACACCGCTACCACTAGTAATCTGAATTAAAGGCTGCCAGGCAGCTTGTAAGTAGAATTCAAGAGAACGTTTTAAAACAAAAACGTTTGTTCCAATAAGAGCACGTGGTCCAATTGCAAAGTATCCAAAATTTCCATCACTTAAATAAACAGAACCACCAACACCAAGTCCGTAATAGTAACCCCAAGTTCCTTCAATTTTAGGATTAGCCATCCACCAGTCAGCAGAAAGACCAACAGCAAAATAATTACCAAATCCTAAATCTGCTGCAAATACACAAGGTACAGAATTTAATTTAAAAGTTACAGCGGCACCTGTTCCGAATCCACTATTTGAAGGACTTCCACCAAACTGTGCACCAATACCTGTAGCAAATACACTAGTTGTTCCCATTACAAAGAGAACTGATAAAACTGCTAAAAGTTTTTTCATAAAAAACCTCTCATAAAATTTTTACTCTCTCACTTCCTTTATAGAGTTAATTTAACAAAATCATTTTAAATAATCAAGCAAAATAAAAAAATATGAAAAAATATAATAAAAAGTAAAAAAAACTGTATTTCACTATTGACATTTTTTTTTATAAATTATATATTAATTAAACATTCACAAGAATGAGTTGGGCTACTAGCTCAGTAGGTAGAGCAACGCCCTTTTAAGGCGTGGGTCACTGGTTCGAATCCAGTGTAGCTCAAAAAAGGACTTCTGATTAATTTCAGAAGTCCTTTTTTTTTGCAAATAAATAATATTAACTAAATCTATATATAATTTTTTTTCAATCGTGATTTTTGTTTTAGAAATTGAATTTAGTAAAATCTGTGATAAACGATAAAAAAAAAGAGGAAGAAAACTGCGGAAACAATTTTCTTCCTCAAAAAGAATTATTTTAATTAAAGACTAAATTTCCAGTAAACTGGGAAAGAAATTTCTGTTGTTGTATTTGTATTATCTTTTACGCCTGCTGTTTTGAATGTAAAATTAACTCCAGCACCAATTTCATTATTTTTATTGATTGCAAAAGTAACATCTGGTTCAACACTTACAATATTAGAAACAAAATTTTCATCAAATTCTGTTTTATATGTAACTGTTGCTGAAGCACCGAATGAATCTGTAATATCATATCCTACAGATAAACCTGTGTATAAATCTAAAGAAGCAAGAGCTTCTTCATCAGTACCAAAATTAGTAACTAAATCAGCAGCAACAGATAAAGCATCTTTTCCAAAAGAAACACCTAAATTGAAAATATTTCCACCAACATCACAGAAAGCGTCTTCTGCTTTGTATGTGTATCCGGCTGTAAACTCGAAAGATTTAAGTCCAGAGAAAGAAGCGTAAGCACCAAAACCAAAATCATTTGCAACATTGCGGAAAGTTGCTCCTAAAGAGAAAATGTCTGCTGTATAATCAACACCAAAATTTAAATCTAATTTTGAATTTTCTTCAAAAATAACAGGATTATCAATTCCGGCAGCAATTCTTAATCCAGAAATTGGGCGAAGAACCATAACATAATCAGAACCGAGATTTCCGTTAGCAATATTATCATCTTCAATAGGAAGATATGAACCATTTGTATAAATTAAATCACTAATTCCTAATGTAAGAATATTGATTGGACGGAATTCAATAAACCAATCATCAACTTTTGTTTCTTGAACGAACTTATCACCTGATTTTTTAGCAGAAACAATTGCTGTAATTCCTGCATCAACTTTTTCAGATTTAAAATCTACAGATGTTTTGTCTTTAAGGCCTGCAAAACTTGTTTCACCATTTTCTCCAGTTGTAATATTTACAATATCTGATGAAAGTTTATTTTTGTAAGAAACTTTAACTCCGTCGATTGCAAAAGCAGCACTTGCAACAAAAGCAGCACACGCAATAGCAAAAATTTTCTTCATAAAGAACTCCTTTTTAGTACAAAAGTACAATTTTTATTTTCTGTTAGAACATTCTAACCTTGCAATAAAATACTTTCTTTTACAAGATATGTCAATATTTTCTATGTTTTACAACGGTAAAATAAAGGTTAAAAAAATGTTAATACATCGAGTCAAGGCTTTAAGTTTTTATTAAACCTTAAATAGAAAAAAGGCACTTCCCCAAAAGAAGAAGTGCCTCGTTTATTATTTTAATTTTTCTGCAATAGTATAAATTAATTTTTCGGACTTTTCCCAACCTAAACAAGGGTCAGTTATTGATTTTCCATAACAACATTCACCAGGTTTTTGAGAACCATCTTCTATATAACTTTCTATCATAAATCCTTTCACCAATTTTTTTATTCTTTCATTATGTTCGCAAGAATTTAAAACATCCATAATGATTCTTGGCTGTTCAAAAGGATTTTTATTTGAATTTGAGTGATTTGTATCTACAATTACAGCTGGATTTGTTAATTGAGGTCTTGCATCATAAGCATCGCATAATCTAACTAAATCTTCGTAATGATAATTTGGAACATTATTTCCATGTTTACTTGTTGAACCTCTTAAAATTGCATGCGACCAGGGATTTCCCTGCGAATGAACTTCCCATCCTCTGTAAATAAAAGTATGTTTATGCTGAGCAGCGGTGATTGCATTCATCATTACATTAAAATCGCCGCTTGTAGGATTTTTCATTCCAACAGGAACTTCAATTCCACTTGCTGTAAGACGATGTTCTTGATTTTCTACAGAACGAGCCCCAACTGCAACATAGCCTAAAATATCATCTAAATATTTATAATTATCAGGATAAAGCATTTCATCGGCAAAAACAAAACCTGTTTCTTCAACTGCCCGCATGTGTAAATGTCTTGTTGCTAAAATTCCTTTATACATATCTGGTTTTCCATTTGGGTCTGGCTGATGTAAAAGTCCTTTATAACCATCACCAGTTGTTCTAGGTTTATTTGTATAAATTCTAGGAACTAATAAGATTTTATCTTTTATTTTTTCTTGAACTGGAATAAGTCTTGTCATGTAATCAATAACAGCTTCTTCATTATCTGATGAGCAAGGTCCAATTATTAAAATCATTCTGTTTGAACGACCTTCAAATATTGATTTTATTTCTGCACGTTTTTTTTCAACTGTTTCAGAAACTTTTGCGGTTACTGGAAACTGCTCTTTCACTTCTGCCGGAATAGTTAATTTTCTTTCAAATTCCATATTCATATAATCACCTCTTTATTCTATTTTTTATTAAATAATGCTCGTCGTTTTGAAGAAAGCCGCATTTTTTCACAAAGACTTTCTTTATCACTTTGTGATAACATTTCTCGTAGAGTTTGCATTTCTTTTATAAATTTATCCATTTGTTCTAGCAAAGGTTTTTTATTCATAAGAAAAAGTTCGCTCCACATTTTATCATTTATATTTGCAATTCTAGTTAAATCTCTAAAAGAATCTCCTGTATAATCAACTAGATGAGAATTATCACTACAATCCATAAGAGCAACTGCAATTACGTGTGTAAGTTGAGAAACAAAACCTATCATTTCATCATGTTCTTCTGGAGTTAAAACTGAAATTCGATTAAAACCTAAAAGACGTCCTAAATCTTTACACCATTCAATTGCTTCTACTGTATTTTTTGGCGTTGGAACAACAATATAATTTGCTCCATGAAACATTTTATCATCGCTATTTTGAACACCATAAACTTCGCGACCAGCCATTGGATGTGCCGAAATAAATTCTACATCATCACGCAAAATTTCTTGAATTTCATAAACAATGCTGCTTTTTACACCAGTTACATCTGTAATTTTTATATTTGATTTAAAGTAATTTTGATTATTTTTTATCCATTCCGAAAAAATATGCGGATATAAAGCAAAAATAATTACATCAGCTTTTTTAATAAGTTCTGGTTCGGGAAAATCGCTTCCCTCATCAATAATTTTATTTTCCAAGGCAAATTGAATAGACTCGTTTGAAGAATCTATTGCCATAAGATGATAACCTATGCGTTTTAAGGCTTTTGCATAACTTCCACCCATAAGTCCTAATCCAACAATTAAAATATTCTGTTTTGTTATCCATTCCATTTTATTTTCCTCATTTATGATTCAAATTTTATTCCAAGTGATTTTATTTTTCCAAAATAATCGGGAAAACTTTTTTTTACAGCGTCAGTTCCTTCTATTTCGCCACCAACTAAAGAAAGTAGAGTTACCATAGACATTACAATTCTGTGATCATTGTGACCTAAAATAATTTCTTTTGGAGAAAAAAGTTTTTCTTTATAAATCACAATCCGATTTTCTTCCTGAAAAGATTTTACACCAAATTTTTCAAGTTCTTTGCACATCACTTCGCCGCGATTACTTTCTTTAATTTTTAATCTTTTTGTTCCTGTGAATTCTCCACCAAAATTTGCACTTGCTAACACAAATAAAATTGGTCCTAAATCGGGACAATCAGAAATATCTAAAGTTGCAAATCCATTTTTTAATTTTTCAAAATATTCTTGATAGATTTTATCACCTTGTAGAGAATCTTTTTTTAAGCCTTGAACTTGAACATTTCCACCAAGAAAATTAAAAACATCTAAAAATGCAGCATTTGAATAATCACCTTCTACAGTTGCATTTTGTTTTTTGTAAGTTTGATTACCTAAAATTAAAAGAGTATTTTCGTTTTCCCATTTTGTTTTTATTCCAAATTCATTTTGAACTTGCAAAGTCATATTTATATAAGGTTTGCTTTCTATTGAATTTGTTAAAATTATTCTGCTATCACCATTTAAAAATGGAAGTGCAAACAAAAGCCCCGTAATAAATTGACTGCTAATATCACCAGGAATTTCAAAATTTCCAGATTTTAATTTTCCTTGAAGCTGAAGTTCGTTTTCTTTATGTTCCAGTTTTATTTTTTGATTTTTACAAATTTCTTCATAAACAGAAAGAGGTCTTGACATCAAAACTTTACTTCCAGAAAAAAACGCTTTTTTTTCAGAAAGCATTGCAAGTGGAATAAAAAATCTTAAAGTACTTCCACTTTCGTTACAATTAAAAAATCTTTCACTTTCAAAATTTTCTGATAAAATTTTAGAACCGCATCCATTTACAAAAACTGTATCATTTTCTATTTTTGCAGATGCACCAAGTTGTTCAATACATTGTAAAGTTGCTTTTATATCTTCAGAAAAAGCAATATTGTGAATTTCGCTGACTCCATCTGAAAGTGCAGCACAAATTAAATATCTGTGAGCCATACTTTTTGAAGGAGGAGCGGTTATTATTCCGTTTGCAGTTGATGGAAAAATCTTCATTTTCTACCTCTTTAAAAGAAATTCAATTGCTTCTATATAACCTTTTATTCCATGCCCAGTAATTGTTTTTACGCAAGCTTGTCTGATATAACTTATCTGCCTAAAATCTTCACGTTCTTCGACTTTAGAAATATGAACTTCTACTGTAGGAATTTTTACGGCTTTTGCAGCATCCAAAATTGCAATACTTGTGTGAGTATACGCACCAGGATTTATAACAATTCCATCAAATTTTCCGTATGCTGATTGAATTTTATCAACTAAATCGCCTTCGTGATTTGATTGAAAAAATTTCACTTTGATTTTATTTTCTTTTGCAAATAATTTTATTGTTTTTATCAGCGTTTTATAATTTTCAGAACCATAAATTCCAGGTTCACGAATTCCCAGCATATTAAGATTTGGTCCATTTATCACAAGAATTTTCATTTTTATCAATCCTCATTAAAATTTATTTTTAATTTTATTTATTGTGTTATAAAGATTTTCATCACTTATTATTTGGAAATCTGAATTATTTTTATAAATTGGATACCGCACTTCATAAATTTGCTTTAATTTATCTAAAGAATTTGATAAAGGTCTGTCTTCCGTTGCTTTTATTTTTTCCAAATTTCTATCAATAAAAAACATAATTCCATTATTTTTTAAGTAAAAAACATTTTCATTTCGTAAAATCACGCCGCCACCGGTAGAAATTACAACTCCAGTTTTTGCTGATAAATCTTTACAAATTGAAGTTTCTATTTCCCGGAATGTATTTTCTCCTTGTTCTGTTATAATTTGAGATGGTGATTTTCCAGTTTTTTCTGTAATAAGAATATCTGTATCGAAAAATTCACGATTTAATTCTTTTGCAAGTTTTTTTCCAACCGTCGATTTTCCACAACCAGGCATTCCAACCAAAACGATATTTTGTTTTTTTCTAAGAAGATTTTTATAAATCATTTCTGCTTTTTTAGATTCAATTTCTTGTTCAAAAAAATATTCTGCAGCGGCAATTGCCTGTTGAACTAACATAAACAATCCACCTTGAGCAATTAAACCTTTTTTTTGTGCATTTAAAACAAGTTCTGTTCTAAGCGGATTATAAATAACATCGACAACACCTTCTAATTTTTCAAAATCGTCTAATTTTATTGGAGAAGAATTTATATTTGGAAACATTCCGCATGGCGTTGTATTTAATATAATTTGAGAATCTTTATGATTTTTGACTGCATCTTCATAAGTAATAAAATTTTCATCACATTTTCTAGAAACTTTTAAAATCTGATTGGCTCCAAGTGATTTTGCAACAGAAAAAGCGGTTTTGCTAGTTCCGCCAGTTCCTAAAATTAAAACTTTTTTATCTTTTAAATTTAATTTTAATGACAAAATAAGTCTTTTTAATCCTAAAAAATCTGTATTATAACCAAAAAGTTTTCCATTTTTATTTACGATTGTATTTACAGCTCCAATTTCTTTTGCAGAATCATCAATAAAATTTAAAAAAGGAATAACATCTTGCTTGTATGGAATTGTTACATTAATTCCCTTAAAATCCTTTTTTTCCATAAAAGAATTTAGTTCCGATTTTGGAATTTCTTTTAAAATATAATCATAATTTCCAATTTGATTATGAATTTCTTTTGAATAACTATGTCCTAATTTTTCACCAATAAGTCCGTATTCCATTTTTTATACCTTCGTTTATTGCTTTTCCATAAAAAAATCTGTTCCAAAACGACTTGCCAAAGCATCATACAAAACTAAAGCCGTTACACTATCAACAACAACTCTTGCTCTGTGAATAATTGCTGGATCATGGCGACCTTCTATTTTTAAGTTTGCATTTTCGTATTTTTCAAAATCTATAGTTTCTTGTTCTTTATAAATTGAAGGAGTTGGTTTTATTGCCGTTCTAAACAAAATTGGCATTCCGTTTGAAATTCCACCATTTATTCCGCCATTATGATTTGTTTTTGTTACAACTTTATTATCTTTCATTCTAAAAGAATCGTTAAAAATGCTTCCACGACTGTTCACTAAATCAAAACCATCACCAAACTGAACACCTTTTACTGCAGGAACACTAAATAAAGCGTGAGAAAGTAAACTTTCTAAAGAATCAAACCATGGTTCTCCTATTCCACTTGGAAATCCAATCACAGCAGTTTCTAAAACGCCGCCGACGCTATCACCTTCTTTTGCAACATTTTCAATTTCTATTTTCATTTTTTCTTCAACATCTGATGAAATAACTGCAAAAGTTTGATTATTTAATTTTTTTATTTGTGATTTTAACTCATCTTGATTTTCTGAAAAATTTAAATCTTTTACATTTCCACAAGATTTTACATGACTTGCAAGAAAAATTTCTTTTTTAGAAAGAGCAGAAATCACGATTGCACCTGCGGCAACTAAAGCGGCGGTAATTCTTCCACTAAAATGTCCGCCTCCTCTAAAATCTTGAAATCCGTGATATTTACATTCGGCAGAAAAATCAGCATGACCTGGTCGAGCAAGATGTTCCATTTTTGAATAATCTTTACTGTGCTGAATTTCATTTGGAATTAAAACACAAAGTGGAGTTCCAGTTGTAAAATTGTTAAAAATTCCACTTACAATTTGAAAATTATCTGCTTCAACTCTTGCTGTAGAAATTTTTCCACTCGGACGACGCAAATCTAACTGATGAGCAATAAATTCTCTATCAATTTTTATTCCAGGAGCAAGTCCATCTAAAACCGCTCCCAAAAACTCTCCATGACTTTCTCCAAATAAAGTGATTTGCAAACTATTTCCAAACGTATTTTTCATAAAATTTTATCCTTCAATTATTGGCAGCAATTCTTTTATTTGCGAAATATTCATCTCTTTAAATTCATATTTTCCGATTTCTGAAACAAAAACTGTTGTAATTGACTTTTCAGAAGATTTTTTATCGTGAGAAATTGCTTCGCAAACTTTTTCTTCATTAATTTTAAATTCTGTAGGAAGATTAAGTTTTTCTAAACATCCAATCAATTTTTTTTGAATTTCTGGAGAACACATTGGAATCATTCCTAACGCAACACATTCTCCGTGGTGTAAAGTTCCATCAAGTAAAGTGCTTTCAATTCCATGACCAATTGTATGTCCAAAATTTAGAACTTTTCTAAGTCCAGATTCTTTTTCATCTTTTTCTACAACATTTTTTTTAATCATCAACGATTTTTCTATGATTAAATCTATATTTTCAAAAGGATTTCCGTTTTGGAAGATTTCAAATAATTCGGAACTGAAAGTCATAGACATTTTTAAAGCTTCTGATAATCCGTTGGAAATTTGTCTTTTTGGAAGAGTTTTTAAAACTTCTATATCGATTAAAACTTTTTTTGGTTGAAAAAATGCTCCAACTATATTTTTAACGCCATTTAAATTTACGGCAGTTTTTCCACCAATTGAAGAATCTACTTGCGATAAAACTGTCGTTGGAATATTGTAAAAATCAATTCCCCGCATATAACTTGCAGCAGCAAATCCAGCTAAATCACCAACAACGCCACCACCAATAGCAACGACGCAATCTTTTCTAGAAAAATTATGATTTAACATTTCTAGCAAAACTTTTTCATAAGTTTGAAGATTTTTACTTTCTTCACCACTTTTAAAAGTAAATAAATAAGATTCTTTACATTGTTTTAAAACTTTTTGAGCATATTCAACTGGAACACCATCATCAGTTACGACTAAAACTTTTCTGTTAAGATTTAATTCTTTCACAGCGTCATTCAAAATTCCAGATTTTATTAAAATATCATAACTATTTTCTTTTAAATTCACTTTTATTGTTGCCATTTTTTCCTCATTATATTTTTAAATATTTATTTCATTTATGTAATGTCCTAATTCTTTTACTTCTTCGCAATCTTTTTTCAAAGTTTCAATTAATTTTCTTCCTTTCTCAGAAGAAATTGAACCTTCACCTTCTACATAAAAATAATATTTCCAAGGGACATCTTTTATTGGACGACTTCGCAAAGAACGGAGATTGTAACCTGCATCACCAAAAGAACTTATTGCTTGAGCGAGCGAACCTGGAAGATTTTTTACAGTAAACATCATAAGGAAGATTCCGTTTGCTTTTAAGTCTTGCGTCATAACTCTAGAAAAAACTGCAAATCGAGTTGTGTTTTGTGCATTTTGGTTGATTGCACTTTCTAAAACTTCAAGTCCATATAATTTTGCAGATTCTTCACTCGCAATTGCAGCAACAGATTTATCATTCAATTCTGCGACTTGCTTTGCAGCCATTGCGGTATTTGTTGCATATTCAATTTCAAAACCATTTTTTTGTAAAAATTCTGTACATTGGTCAATTGCCTGCTGATGACTTATGACTTTTTTTACATCAGAAAGTTTTGAACCAGAAACACCAAGTAATGCCTGTTCAATTTTTAAATTATACATTCCATTTATAAAAAGAGGTCCGTTATACATTAAATCAAAAACTTGACTTACATCGCCAGCAAAACTATTTTCTACAGGAAGAACAGCAAAATCACAATCAGCATTAACAACAGATTCATAAGCTTTTGAAAAACTAGAAAAAGAGATGATATTTCCTTTTGGAAAGATCTTTTTTGCCGCAATATTTGCCCAAGCACCTTCAATTCCACAATATGCAATTCTACTACCTTGAACAACAAAACTTTGATATTTTTTAGAAACATCCATCAAATTCTGAATAAATTCTAAATAATAAGGCTTATAATCTGGATTTTTTATCAGTTCTAATTCTTTTTTACAAATTTCTTTTTCTCTTAAACTATCCAAAATTTGAAGTCCATATTCTTTTTTGTATAAAGCAATTTTTTTTGCTGAATCCATTCTATTTTCAAAAAGAGTCGCAATTTGCTTATCAATTTCATTAATTTTTGCTCGTTCTGTTTCTAATTCTGTCATAAAATCCTCTAAAACAAAAAAAGCGGTTCCACTCTTAAAGAACAGAACCGCTTATATTTTCACTTTTAAATTTTAGCTATCCATTCTTTATTGAATTGAGAAGAAATAAAAGTAAAAATAAAAGGAAAATGTAGAATTTGTTTTGTTTGTCATAATTTTTACCTCCATTTCTAAAATAGCTTTTACTAACTATATCTTTATTTAAGTAAGTGGTCAAGAGTTTTGTTTCTGTGTATAGTAATTTTAAATTTAAAAAACCAACTTGTATGGAGACAAAAGAATTCTTAATTGCACTTTATTTTCTACATCAAACATTTCAAAAATACTTTGCATTTCTTTTTTTATTACAGATTCACTTATAAATAATTTTTCAGAAATTTTCTTGTAAGATGAATTATTATACACACATTCAAGAATACAATATTTTTGCCTTTCACTTAAAATCATTTTCGATAAATCCAAAACACTTCCTGGCATAAGATTTGAAAATTCATTTTTAGAAGTTGCATCTTTTTCTTTCAATAATAAAAATGAGATTTTCTTAAATAAAAGAAAATAAATATAAAGAAAAGCTGATATCATAAAAGCACTAACTGCTAATGCAAAAATAAATCTACTTACACCAAACGAAATTAGAGTTGTCAATAACAAAACCCAAAGTACAATAATAGAAGAAAGTTTTAATTTTGTTTTTGAATTGTAAAAGTTGTTATAAAATAAAATTAAGTTAAATAGAAAAAAGAAAAATATTCCTAAAATTTCAAATCCTGTTAATACATCATAAATACTTTGAATACCAATAATAATTAATGAAAAAAGAGTTTTTTTTGGTGTAAAAATGAAAAACAAACACAGTAAAGCACTAATTCCATTTACAATTGGTGTTACTATATTTGTATGAGGAATTATGGATTCTGGAAAATATGCTCCACATATCAAATTTAACATTAGTCCCACAAAAGAAAGTATAAAGCCACTTATTCCCAATAAGATTGATGGACAGATTTGTATTTTTTTCTTCATAAAATCCTCTAAATTATTATCGTGTTTTTTATATTTTTTTGAAAGTCCTATTATTATTTTTCTGATTACATTTTATAAAAAAATGAATTGTTAAGAACTATAGTTCTTTTTTCTGAGAACTATAGTTCTTTTAAATAAACCGAAATGAAATCACAGAAACTTCTGTTATACTTTAAGCATACTCTACTATAGAAAATAAAACTTTACTTTGGAGAATATTATGAAAAAAGTTTTGTGCTTAATTTTGATTTTAGAAACAGTTTTTTTACTTATTTCGTGCAAATCATCACAAGAAAAAGAAATTCCTTATAGTAGTTTAGATTTTTCTCCAGAATTCGGAGAAAGAAAAGCATATTCTGTCGTAAGTAATAATTCTCAAATAATTTTATTCGACACTTTTTCTAACAAAATTGAATACAAAATCTCAATGCAAGGAAATATTTCTCAAGACCTTGCGTTTTTAGGAATGGAAAATGCTGTTTCAAAAGTAAATCTTGACTTAATAAAATCAGAATCAAAAAGACTTTCGCTAGATTTAATTGAAGATTCAAAAAAGTCTTTAACTTTAGATATTCCAAATTCATATTTTTTTGACAATTCTAATTCTTTAGAAAGTAGAATTTCTACTCGCGTGATGTTTGATGTTGAACAAGAAGTTTTATCGCAAGTAGAAGTTGTAACTATTAGAGAAGATGGAACAAAAATCACAACAAATTCTTATCCAATGTATCAAGATAATGACGGCACTCCAGTAAAAATTGGTTTAGTAACAGTTGTAAAATCAGAAGCTCCAGAACTTTTGCAAGGATTTGAAGATGCTCAATATTTTAATTCAATCGATGAAATTCCAAAGATGAGTGATGCAGAATATGAACGGATTTTGAAATCTGGTGAATTTGAAGAAGTTAAAAATATAACATTCGGAAATCCAGCAGATTTAAGTTATGAAGAAACAATTCTTGAAGTTTACAGCGATATAGAAATCAACACTGTAGACAAAAGTACATTTAGAATTTTGCTAAACGACAACGGAGATGATTTATGAAAAAATTAGTTTTTCTTTTACTCGCATCAATTTTTTTGAGTTTAAATTTTACAAGTTGTGCTGATTTATGGAATGAGTTTTGTGAGGAGTTTGGAATAAAAACAGTAGAGGGGGATATATATTTGTCCCTACCAGACGAAAATTTTACACTTTATATAGACACTGGACATGGAATGAAAAAATTTTTTAAACGAAAAGAAGTATCTTTTGAAGAGATGAAAGAGCTACAAGAAAAGTATCCAAAAGAAACTTTTTTCAAAGAAAAAAAAGACAATGAAATTTTTTATAAATTTTCTTTCTCAACAGAGGTTCCTGTAAGAAGAAATTATTCATTTCCTATAGAGGTTGAATTTTCAGACAAAGACTATTTTTGCGATATTGACATCTCATTCTTTAAGGATGAAGGAGAAATTATTCCTTTTTCTTTATCAACTGAAAATAATGAAATTTTAGAAGGAGTTTTTATTTATGAATTTCACAGAAGTATCTAGAATTAACAATTTAAAATACAAAATTTTAATAATTATATTTTTTATAATGCACGTTATGTTTGGATTTTCAGAAGAACTTGATTCTTTAGATATGGAAGAAACTTCACGAGTTAGATATTCATGTCATGATATTCCCGGATACGTCTATTTTGAAGGGTTTAACTTTGAAGGCTACAGTGCAGAAAGTGACGGAATAGAACCTATGCTTTCTAAAACATTAGACTTGCTTGATTATTATTATGGAGTAAAAATATGAAAAAAATAGTTTTTATTTTGCTTGCGTCAATTTTTTTGAATTTAGCTTTTACAAGTTGCGATGATGAATTTGGAATTCTCCATTTGAGATTTGCAACTGCTTATGTATTAATCCCAGAAGAATTCAATATCACAGAGCCTTTTAAAGAAAAAACCGACAATGATTATTCATATTTTTCAGAATTTGCTGGATATGATGATTCAAATTTCAAAAGCCTGCTTAACAAGAATTATGATAACTATAATGTGTATTATGGGGACTCTAGAGATGTTCACTTAGAAACTAGAAGAAATTTTAAAGAAAATATTGAATTTGAAATAATAGGTCATGTAAACGGAAATGAAACTTCTGAAATTGTAAATTTTGATATAGAAATTCCTTACTTAAAAACTGGTAATAATTGTTGTGAATTTCAAATTCAAACAGAAAATTTTGGAATTATAAATTTATTATATAGATATTATTTTGTTCGTTATATTTAGGAGATTATAAAAATGAAAAAAAGAGTTTTGTATGTTTTTGTATTATTGTTATTAAATGTTTCTTTATTTTCTTTAACTGAAGAAGAAATCGAAACTTTTACAAAGCAAGCAAGGGTAGTTTTAAATCAAGAAATAAACGAACAATCCATTCCCGGATACGTCTATTTTGAAGGCTTTGACTTTAACGGCTACACTGCAGAAAGTGACGGAATAGAGCCTATGTTAGAAGTAACTTTAGAATTGTTGAAAGAAAAATATGAAAATACAAATCAACCATTTGTCTTCGTTTGACACAGTCAGGGCGGCTTACGTGCGTTGGCTATGAGTACGTATTTACGACAGAAAAATCCGCAACTTTATAAACAATTAAAAGGTGTAATAACTCTTTCTGGTATAGATAAGGGCTTAAAACTTTTAGAAAACAATGGAAGAACTTTTAGAACAAATTTGCATAACGATGTGCAAACTTTAACAAATGGCATTTGCGGCGTTTTTAAAGTGTTTGATTTTAATGTTATTGCAAATGATCCATTTATAGATTTGCTTGTATATGACGTAATAAAATCTAGCGTTAGTGATAGTATTTGGATTTTTGCAACTTTTTTACTAGGAGATATTTTAGATTTAACAAAAGGTTTTGGTTATCCAATCATGCACAACTCAAAGTGGAATGAACATGCTCAAGTGCGAGATATGGTTCCTCAAAGTGATTTTATAAAAAAATATGTACTAGAAGAAAAATCAGTCTATAAGCAGCATAAATCAAAAACAGAACGATATTTAGGAGTTGAATGGCGAAAGGGACTTTTTGGAATTTCGTATCCAGTTTTTGTGTGGAAAAATAAGCCAATAATCATAAAAACACAAGAAGTAAATATGAAAGTTGATAAAAATCTTCCACTGACATTTTTAATAGGAACAAATTCAAATACACTTTCGCTTGCAGAAGAAAACGTAGAAGCTGAAATCGAAAAATGGGTCAATGTAGCAGGAACAGTTTTTAGAGCAGGAGAATATTGTCACTATGCAAAATGTGGATTTTTAATTGGATTATTAACAGGAAGTCCAGTAGCAGCGGTTGATTGTCATAAAGCAGCTAATTGGTGTGGAAGTTTAAAATATCAAATGGGAGAACTTATTGGCGAGCAAACCCACGTTGGATTAGTAGCACTTTCAAGCCAACAGTTACCAACTCAAAGTTTAGAAGGAACAGGTTACGACACAACTGTTTTAAATAAAACGTCCATAAAAGAATATACTGATTATAATCATAAAACAATTGCAAATGAAGGCAAAGCCCCAAAAGAAGACGCAGAAAACGAATTAAAAAATCTACTTGGAAAATGATATGAAAAAATTATTTGTGATTTTACTTTTTATTTCAATATTATTCTTTTCATGTGAGCCTTATGCTAAAAACAAAAAGATAAATACTCGCGTTTCAGTTCAATCATTAAAAAATGAGAATTATGAAATTCGTGTTTTTGTAGAAGGTTTAGATGGACAGATTATTACAGGAGCTTCTGTTATTCTTATAAATGAAAATAATCAAATCACACATATTCCTTTTAACACAAATGAATGGTGTTATTTTTCTAAAATAAATATTACAAATGATGAAATTTTCAAATTGTATGTAAATTCAATTCTTTTAGAAAAGCCTATGGAAATGGAAATTCCTTGTTCACCATTGAAAAACAAACCTATTATCACTTCAATACAAGATTCTTCTGGCACATCTGTATTTTTGGGAAATAATCCTAGTAGTTCAAAAGATATTCAAGTTACATGGGATTCTTGCGGTGATGATATTACCTATTACGCAACAATAAAAAATGCATTGTCTACAGTATATGCCACTTCTACAGAACAAAATCAATTCATAATTCCTGCAGGGAGTCTTGAACCTAGAACAAATTATTACGCTACTGTTCAAGCACAAAAAATAGGTGGTGACTCAATGTTTAAAACTTATAATTATTATTTTGTTTCAGTTATTGAAAGTTCACAAGTGGGGTTTTTAGTTGAATAGATTTTTTTGTATTTGTATTATAGGACTTTTTTTTATATCATGTAAAAATCCTATAAAAGAAAGAGATTTTAATTTTAAAATAACAAGTCCTCAAGAAAATTGGATATTTTATACAGATCTTCCAATTTTATTTTCAACTAATATAAGAGATTCTGAAATTAATTGGTATTCATCTTTAGATGGTTTTCTTGGCAAAGGAAATGGATTTTCTTTTATTCTTTCAGAAGGAAATCACATTATAAGTGCAAAATCTTTAGATAAAAAAGCAAGTGTTGAAATATCTGTTTTATCAAACAAATTAAGAAATGAATCTATTCTGACTTATAGTATAAATAAATTAAATCAAGATTTACATGCTCAAAAGGGAAATTATAAATCAATTAAAGTCTAATTTTGAAAATATCATTTTTCCACGTACGCAAAAAATTTTTGGAACATGGGCAGATGTTGATGGTGATGGAAAAATTACGATTCTTTTATGTCCTTCAATCAATCAAGAAAAAGTTGCAATAGGTTATTTTAATCCTGCTGATTTGTTTACGAAAAACGAAGATTTTACAAATGAATCATACAATCCTTATAGTAACGAAATGGATATCGTATATCTTGCAGTTCCTGAAATTTCTGACGCTGGAAGTTATGGAATAAATTCTATTTCTGCAACTTTAGCTCATGAATTTACGCATGCAATAACTTTTAATCAAAAGACATTTAAGCATTTACTTAAAGGAAACAAAAATCGAAGTCAAGAAGAACTTTTTTTAGACGAAGGTTTAAGTCATTTAAGTGAAAATCTTTGTGGATTTAGTGTTTCTGGTGGAAATATTGCTTTTTTATCACATTTTTTTAACGACACTGCTTCTATATCTTTTTGTAAAGAAAATATTTATGGACAAAATGATAGTGTAGGAAATCGAGGAGCAATGGTTTTATTTCTGTCCTGGTTGTATAGAAAAAGTCCAAACGGAAACGCATTTTTACAAAAAATTCTTTCTTCAGAAAATTTCGGATGGAATTGTATTGGTGAAGCGTACGGAATTCCAACTGATTCTTTATTTAAAACTTTTATAGAAGATATTGCTATTGCTTATAAAAATAATTTGTCATTTATTTCTGAAATTGATTCTGTTACTGGAGAACCGCTACATTTCTTTTGCAATATGGGTGAATATAATTTTGGCGATAATGTTTACTCTATCAAATTTCCAAAACTGTATAATGCAACAGAAAAAATCGATATGCTTCCATATTCTTTCTGTCTTTTAAATCAATTTGATTTTGAAAATATATTTCCGCTAAAAACTGAATGTACTTACATAACTGATTCAGTTTTTATTGGACTTTTTTAGAAAAAAAATGAGAGGTTTTTATGAAAAAATTAGTTTTACTTTTATTCGCTACAATTTTACTGAATTTAGCTTTTACAAGTTGCATTCAAGAAGATATTGCAGGAGACTGTTATACAGAAGCATACATCTTAATTCCAAAAGAATATAAAATTTCTGCACCTTTTGAAAAAGAAAAAGACAATGATTATTCACAATTTTTAGAACTAAAAGGTTATTATAATTCTAATTTTAAAAATAAAATTGAAAATAATAACAATGAATACAATTTATTTTCTAAAGCCTATCCTCCTCCTTATGAGTTAAATAAAAATATGCAAAGAAAATTTAGAAAAGATATTGTATTTGAAATAACTGGCACTTTAAACGGAAAAGAAACTTCTGAAATTGTAAATTTTGTTGTAGAAATTCCTAACTTGGAGATAGGATTTAATTGTTGTGAATTTCAGATTGAAACTAAAAAATTTGGAAATGTAGATTTATTATACAGATATTATTTCGACCCAGTTTCTAAAAATACAGGACCTGAAATGGACAGAGATTTTTATATACTGCTTCCAAAAGAATATAAAATTTCTGCACCTTTTAAAGAAAAAACTGACGAAGATTATGCTCATTTTTTATCACACTGTGGTTATTATAGATCCAATTTTGAAAGTAAAGTTAAAAATAATAACAATGAATACAAATTATTTTATAGTTTACCAAAACATTATTATAAAAATTCTCTAACGAGAAGGAAATTTACGGAAAAGATTGAATTTGAAATAACAGGAACTATAAATGGAGAAGAAATTTCTGAAATTGTAAATTTTGTTGTAAAAATTCCTTATCTTCTATCAGACTATAATTGTTCTGAATTTCGAGTCAAAACCAAAAACTTTGGAATAATAAATTTGTTATATCTATATTATTTTAATTAATATTTACAAAAACAAATTTTTACTGTAAAACCATCTGATCATTTGTCATTCCATGTTTTTTTATCTGTTTAAAGCGTTCTGACAAATCTTCTAAAGTAAGTTTTTGTTTTTCTTCGCCACTTATATCTAAAATAATTTCTCCGCCATCCATCATCAAAAGCCGATTTCCATAATCTAACGCTTGCTGCATATTATGAGTTACCATCATTACTGTAAGATTATTTTGTTCTGCAAATTTTTTTGTAAGATTCATAACTAAAGCGGCATTTGTAGGATCTAACGCTGCTGTGTGTTCGTCCAGAAGAAGAATTGATGGTTTTGAAAGAACTGTCATCAATAAAGTTAACGCTTGTCTTTGTCCGCCAGAAAATTGTTCAACATTATCATTAAGACGATTTTCTAATCCCATCTCCAATTGACAAAGTTGATTTTTAAATTCCAATCTTTTTTTTCTATTTAAGCTGATTTTTAATCCTTTCCAACCTTTTTTACTGCAAATCATCATATTATCTTCTAAAGACATTTTTCCGGCAGTTCCCAACAATGGATTTTGAAAAATTCTTCCAATGTAAGAAGCTCTTTTGTATTCTTTATCTTTTGTAATATCTTTGATGATTTTTTTCCCATTTTCTTCTTTTTCAAGATAAATATTTCCGGAAGTTGGAGTTAATGTTCCTGCAATTATATTATACAAAGTTGATTTTCCAGCACCATTAGAACCGATTACTGTAATAAAATCGCCTTTATTTATTTTCAAATTGATATTTTTCAAGGCTTTATTTTCATCAGGAGTTCCTTGATTAAAAGTTATAGAAATATTTTTTAAAGTTATCATTTTTTCTGCCTTTTATTGTTTTTCGTTCGGTTCTTTTATACCTTTTGATATTCTAAGAACTCTTCCAAAATTATCATTTTTTTGTCCATTATTGCTTTTTGGTCGTGTTAAATGTTTCATAAAATTTGATTTTCCTTTTATGTTTGCAATAATCAAACAAATTATAATTAAAATTCCTGTGATTAATTTTAAATCATTTGCTGTAAGATGAATATACATTCCGTATCGGCGAGCAATAAACATAAGAGCCCTATAAATTACAGAACCGATTAAAACCCTTAAAGTTATCCAACCAATTTTATTTGAGCGAATAATAAATTCACCAAGCATTAAAGAAGCAAGTCCGCTAACAATTACTCCAGTTCCACTTCCAACATCAGCAAAACCATTATACATTGCAGCAAACGCTCCAGAAAGAGCTGCTAAACCATCACCAAAACAAACTCCAATTCCTCTTACAATTTGAGGATTCACTCCTTGAGAAATTATCATCTGCTCGTTAGAACCAAGTGCTCCCATTGTAAGACCTAAATCTGTGTGAAAAAATAAATCTAAAAGGCACTTAAAAATTATGATAAAAATCAAAAGAAAAACCAAAATGCCAGTTTCTGAAGGAATTTTTGGAAAAGTTGATTCTACAAATTCTGTAAGTCGTGAAAAAATAGTTTCTACCCGAAGAAAAGAAACATTTGCCCTATTTGACATAATTCGTAAGTTTACAGAATAAAGCATCGTCATCATAAGAATTCCGGCAAGCAAATCTGGAACACGTAATTTTGTATAAAGCAAAGTCGTACATAAACCTGCAAGACATCCGCCCAAAAAAGCAAGGATAATTCCAACAACTGGAGAAATTCCATTTACAAGGCAAGCCGCTAAAATGCATCCACCCATTGGAAATGCTCCATCAACAGTCATATCGCAAAAATTTAGGGTTCTATAACTTATAAAAAGTCCTAAAACCATAATTCCATAAATTAATCCTTCAATTAAAATTGTTTCTAACATTTTGATTTTCCTTTTTTAAGGATTTATTTTTTTTCTATTAATTTACCATTTTTTATAAGATAAGTCGCCTGATCAAGATATTCTTGAGGAACTGATATTCCACATTTTTCTGCAACATCTAAATCAAACAATAAATCAGAATCTGATGGTTTTGTCATAAAACGAACTGGAATTTCAGAAGGCTTTTTACCATTAAGAATATCCACAACCATTTCTCCAGTTGCATAACCAGCTTTGTAATAATTAAATCCTGAAGCCATAAAACATCCACCATCCAAAGCTCCAGTTACATCACCAGAAAAAATTGGTTTCTTTGCTTTATTAAAAACCGCAACCAGACTTGGCAAAGCAGAAAAAACTGTATTATCGGTAGAAAGATAAAGTCCATCAACTCTATCAACAATTGATTCTGCCGCTTGTTTTACTTCTGAAGAATTTGAAATAGCCTGAACTACAAGTTCAATTCCAGCTTCTTCACAACCTTTTTTTACAAGATTTAATGCAGAAACAGAATTATCTTCACTTGAAGTATAAATATATCCTAAAGTTTGAATTCCTGCAATTTTTTTAAAGAGTTTTACATGTTCGTTTGAAGGAAGTTCATCAGACATTCCTGTTACATTACCTTCTCCATGTTCTAGAGTTGTTACAAGTCCAGCTCCTAAAGGATCTGTTACAGTTCCAAAAACAATTGGTGTATCTTTTATTGTATTTGCAAGAGCAATTGCAATTGGAGTAGCAATTCCTACAGCAACATCAACTTTTTCAGCTTTATACTGAGCAGCAATTTGATTGGCTGTATTTACATCGCCGTTTGCATTTTGTAAATCATAAACAGCCTTAAAACCTGCATCATTTATTGCATCCATAACGCCTTTTTCAATTGAATCAAGAGCAGGATGCTGTAATATTTTTGCAATACCAATTTTTACTTTTTTTGGTTTATCTTTTTTAGATTTTGCCATCAAAGAACTAAAACAAACTGAAATCATTAATAAAACAAGTAAAGATTTTTTCATAAGTAACCTCCATCTTTTTATGTTTCTACTGATAGAAACATATTATATATAATAAACTCTTCTGTCAATACTTACAAAAAAAATTTTTAAATAAGTTTAATTAATTCACAATTTGGAAAAGGAATCGACCAAAAATCCTTTCTAGGAATATTACGAATTTGAGAAATTATACTGTTATTCATTGCCCCATGACCGACAATCAGAACATCCTTTTTTTCAGCTAAATCTTTTTGTACGACATTTTTCAAAAAATCGCCTGTTCTTGCAAAAAGTTCATCAAAACTTTCAGCACCATTTTTTGCAACATAATTTTCTGGCTCATGAAAAAATTTATAAATTTCCAATTCAGGATGATTAAAAACATTTTGAAAACCTTCAAATTCACCAAAACACATTTCAATCAATCTTTTATCAATAATAATTGGTATATTTCGATTTTTTAATAAAATTTCAGCAGTTTGTTTAGCACGCATTAATGGAGAACAATAGCAAATATCAAAATTTATGTTTGCATATTTTTTTGCCGCAAGATTTGCCATTTCAATTCCTTCTTCATTCAAAGGAATATCCGTCCGTCCTTGTAATCTAAACTCATTATTCCAATCAGTTTTCCCATGACGTATGATATAAAGCATAAAAACCTCAAAAAAATTATATCAAAGAAAATAATTTTAGTTTAGAGACTTTTATCAAGCAGATTTTTTGCAGAAACACAATTATCTCACAAAATTAATACATTTTTGCTATTTTTAAACATTCAGATTTAATCTCTTCCCGTAATTTTTCAGGTTTTATTACCAAAGCAGATTTTCCAAAACTCATAATCCAAGAAAAAATCATTTCTTTTTGATTTGAAGAAAATTTCAACACAACAGAACCATCTTCCTGTTGTTCAATAATCTGATTTTTATGCCATTCTCGTTCTAAAATATAATTTGCCATTCCTTTTTCAAAACGAATTTCATATTCAACAGGAGGTTCTGTATTGTTCCAAATTCCAAAATCTAAATCAATATGATTTTTCAAATCAAAATCCTCTGGAATTGTAAAATTTTTATTTTCAAAAACAATATTTTTAATTCTTGATAAAGCAAAAATTCTCGATTCTTCACAACCATGCTCAAATCCTAAAACATACCAATTTCCTTTTTGGCACAAAACCCGATACGCATCAAAAACTTTCTTTTTAAAAACGCTGCTTGAAACGCTTTTATAATTAAAACTTATAGTCCGCCGATTTTTTACCGCCTCAAAAATTGAATTAAAAACTACAGAATCAATTTTTGGCAATGGATCAGAAATAAAACAAATATCAGAATTCAAAAAAGAAGAATTTACACTGACAGTTTCAGGCAAAAATCCAGAAATCTTTTCAAAAATATTCCGAAACGAATTCTCAAGAGGAGTATTTTTATATTGTTCCATCAATGGAGCAATAGTCGTCATTGTAAAAAGTTCACCTTCAGTCAAAACAACATTTGTAATAGAAAAATTCGGTTTCGTATAATGATACATTTTTTTTGTTTTGTCATATTCAATTGGAGCATTCATTTCATCACGAAGCCGCTCAAAATCTCTTTCAATCGTTCGCTTTTTTACACCAAATTTAAAAACCAATTCATCAATTTTTACAAAATTTCCGCCCCGAAACATTTCATCAATTTGTAGAATTCTTGCCGTCCGGCGAACATCATCACGAGTTTTTTTTCCATTTTTAAAAATTGCGTTTTCCATAATATAATTATAACACAAGAAAACGTCATAGAATGTCGGTGTAGAAAAATATTTTGGGTGCATTTTTTGTTATCACAAAAAACCAGGCTATTCGCACTTCCGCTTACGCTCCATTCGTCCGCTCTCGCTCCCGAACGCTCCGCGGTGCTACTATCCTTTGCACGTTTTAGCTCGCAAGAAAGTATTATTTTTTTAGAATATTTATCATTTGAATAACAAAAGTCTTTCTAAACCTCTACACAATCCTAAATTTCTGTAAACTTAAATTATAATCATTTTCAACATCTTCATAAGAATAAAATTTAACTCTTTCTGCAATCGGACGAAAAGCTGTTTTTTGCCTTTCTCGGTCAAATTTTACTTTTCGTTCTGATGGAGAAACGCAAACAAAATCTGTCATAAAATCTTGAAGTTCCATAAATTTTACAAAAGCATCGCGAAAATCTGTAGAATTTTCAACTTCAAAAACTTTTGATGGAAACATTCTTTCATTAAACCAAATCACATCAGCAAAAGCAACGCTTTCTTTTATAATATGTTCGTAAGTAAAAAAAGGAACAGATTGTATTGTTGCAATTGAACCAAGTCGTTTATTTTGAAAAACAAATTTTTTATCATTTGTGTATGTTTCTTCAACATCATTCTTGTTATTTCCAATTTCAAGCAACATTCCTTGAATTTCACCATGTCGTGAAATAATTTTCTCTTTTTCGTTACTCGGAATTTTCTGTTTTTGAAGCAAATCAAGTTTTTCTGTTAAAGCATAAACTCCAAGTCCAATACGAGTAAATTTTTTGTCTCTCTGAACTCGTTCTTGTATTGTCATATATGGAGTTTTACCTTTTATTTTGCTTTTATCCTTGTAATTCCAAATTTCTTTGTAAATCAGTTTCAAGGGTGCAACATAATCATTATGAAGCATAATTTGCTCAATTGCTTCAGAATATGTCAAATCATTTTTCTCAAAATCGCTTTTCATATCTTTACCCATCACGAAATTTCTACAACCACAGAGAATCTACATTTATGTCAGAATTTTTCCAATCTGTTTCGTCGTTTATCATTTTTTACAATGGCAAAAAATATGTTACTCCTATATTTACTTTTACAATATTAAGTACGGTTGTAATAACAGAACCTAGTGCTGCTCCTAAATCATTATCACCTTCTATAAGATAAACTGTCGGAGAAAGTTCAAGTCCTGCATTGATTCCGCCTTTTCCTACTCCCCACTGCCAAGGTGAAAAATTCAATCCTGACCTAATATAAAATGATGTATCTTTTATTGAAGTCATACTATTATGAAAAAGCGCTCCACCAGATAAATAATAAATTTTATATCCTAATGTTGGACCACCCATAAAATAAACGACTGGTTCGGCTTTTGAAGTTTGAACAATATTCTCCGAAATACGAATATCTCCACCAAGAAAAAATCCATTATCCCATTTGTAGAAATATCCAACTTGTTCATTAATGTAAGGCTTTCCTATAACAGAAACGGCTGCTCCAACTTCAAACTTAAAACCATGCTCATTTGCACATAAAGGAATAAAAATAGAAAATAATAAAATAGATAATGATATTGTGTATTTTTTCATAATCACCTCCGCTCTCTATAAAAAGATTACTTTAGAAACATAAAAAACGCAAGTTTTAAATTTATCTAAATATCATCATTGACACTTTTATATATTTATTATTCTATAGCAGTATGGATAATTTTATATCTGAAAAAGACAAAAAAACAAATTTCAAGAATAAAATCACGCATTTTATAAAATTTTCATCAGTTTCAATGATTTGTGCTTTATCTGAATATGTTTTATTTTATTTTTTAACACCTTTTTTATGTAAGATAATGAATCAATATTTAGCAGAAGGAATTTCTACTGCGTTTTGTTATATTTTAGCAACAACTGCATGTTTCTTTTTAAATAAGCATTTTGTATTTAAATCAAAAAACAATGGCTTTAAAGAAGCACTAAAATTTTTTGCAGTTGCAACACCAAAAATGCTTATTACAACTTTTTTAGTTCCTCTTATAATTTTTTTATTAAAAATAGAACTAAATATTTTAAAAACATTAACAAACATTGTTGTACAAGTTATTTTGTTTTTCTTAGGTTATGTTTTTCAAAAAATTTGGGTTTTTAAAAATTGTAAATAAAATTATTTTTCGGTAGAAGAATTTTTGTGCCGATTATCAAAATATCCGCCATCTTCCAAATATCTTCTGCGAGTCATAATAAGATTTATTAATTCTTGATACATGTTAAAATCAATTTCCAAAGCCATTGGCAAAAGAAAATATTCTGTTTCATCACAATATCTTTCTATAAATTTTGGGTCGGTTACATAACCAAGCGAAATCATATTTGAAATTCTATCTGCACATTTCAAAATTTTTGCTTTTTGACTTCCTGTATCAAGAATTCGTTTTAAAAATTGGCGTTTATCTTCATCATCTCTGCGAGTGACTTCTAAAACAAGATTTAATACTTCTAAACCTTCTTCATCAGCATTTATGATTAAATTTCTATCAAAACCGGGAATATCTTCAACAGTATCATGAACGACAGACGCTTTTAGTAAAACAGAATCAATATAACCATAATCAATTAAAATTGATAAAGTATCCATCTGATGTCGAAACATATTTCCACCAGCATGGCGAACTTTTCCAATGAGTCCAGTTGCAAGCTGCATATAGGGAGCAAGACTTATATCACGAAGCTGCTGCATGTGTTGAGTGTCCATTTTATCAGAACGCTCAATTTTCATCTGATATTTTTGTTTTACCATATTTGCCCCCTATAAAAATCAAAAACTCCTTATGATGACATTCTTATAAACTAGAAATGTAAGATTGTAAAGTAGCAATTTTTCTTTGACTTTCCAAAAATCTTTGCTTTTCTTCTTCAACAAGATTTGCTGGTGCATGTTTTGCAAAATTACCATTCAACTTATTTTCACTCATTTTTGCATAACCTTGTTCTTTTTCCAAAGTTTTCTTAAAACGAGTTAAAAGTTGTTCTTTGTTTATATTTTCATCAACTAAAATAAATGCTTCAAAATCTTTTCCGACAGTTCCAATAGAAGTTTCTGGTTTTGAATTTACAAAATCAATATGGGCAACTCCAGACAAAAGCATTATCATTTCTATTTTTTCACGACAAACTTCTGCAGAACTTCCTTCTGTAATTTTGATTGCAATATTGATTTTTTCGGCAGGGTCGATTCCACATTCTACTCTGAGAGCACGAACTTTTCCTATTAAATCTTTTAAAACTTCAAAACGAGATTCAATATTTTTGTTTTCTCGGCTTTCTAAATATTCTGGATAAGGTGCATTTATTAACATTCCAATATATTCCGAATTTGAAGCAATTTTTTGATTTTGAGCAAGTTTTCTGTTTTTTGAAATTTCTTCTAATGGAAGTTTTGCATAAATTTCTTCTGTAACAAAAGGAAGATAAGGATGAAGTAACCGTAAATTTTCTTCCAAAATATTCATCAAAACTGATGCTTGTCTATCTTTTTCTTTTTCATCACCATTTTTGAAATTTATTTTTGTTGCTTCTACATACCAATCGCAGAATTCATTCCAGAAATATTCCATTAAAGCAGATGCAGCATCGTTATATCTATATGATTCTAAAGATTCTCGTGCTGTTTTTGCAGCAAAATTTAGGCGACTATAAATCCATTTATCAAGTTCAGTCAAATTTTCATCTGTAATAGGAATTAATGTTCTTCCTTCAAGATTTCCTAAAAGATAGCGAGATGCATTCCAAACTTTATTACAGAATCTTGAACCAAGTTTGAAAGAATCTTTATCAATTAAAATATCTTGACCTTGAGCACACATAAATCCTAAAGTGAATTTTAATGCATCTGCCCCATACATATCGATAATTTCAAGAGGGTCCATTCCGTTTCCAAGTGATTTTGACATCTTTCTGCCTTGTTTATCGCGAACTAAACCGTGAATGTAAATATCGTGGAATGGAACTTTTCCTGTAAATTCAAGTCCTGCCATAATCATACGACTAACCCAAAAGAAAATTATATCATAAGCGGTTACAAGTGCAGTTGTTGGATAAAATTTTTCTAAATCAGGAGTGTTTTCAGGCCAGCCTAAAGTTGAAAAAGGCCAAAGCCAAGAAGAAAACCAAGTATCCAAAACATCTGGGTCTTGTTCAAGTTTTTCTTTAGAAGCATTACATTTTGGACATTTACAAGGTTCTTCTCTAGCAACAATAATTTCTCCACAATTTGAACAAGTCCATGCAGGAATTCTATGTCCCCACCACAATTGACGGGAAATACACCAATCACGAATATTTGTAAGCCATTGTTCGTAAGTGTTTTCCCATTTTTTAGGATAAAAGACAATTTCGCCATTTTTCCAAGCGGATAGTGCTTTTTCTGCCAAAGGTTTCATTTTTACAAACCATTGATAAGAAAGATATGGTTCTACAACAGTTCCACAACGATAACAATGTCCTACCGAGTGAACTATTTTTTCTTCTTCTTTAAAAAGTCCTAATTCTTTTAAATCTTCAATAATAAGATTTCTAGCTTTTTGGCAAGTAAGTCCACGGTATTTTTCTGGACAATTTTCGTTCAAAGTTCCATCTGGATTTAAAATATTTATAATTTCAAGATTATTTCTTTGTCCAACCTGCCAGTCGTTTGGATCATGAGCTGGAGTGATTTTTACCATTCCAGTACCAAATTCTTTATCAACATAACTATCTGCGATAATTGGAATTTCACGATTTGTCAAAGGAAGTTTTAATTTTTTTCCTACGATTGATTTATATCTTTCATCTTTTGGATTTACTGCAACAGCTGTATCACCAAGTAAAGTTTCTGGACGAGTTGTTGCAATTTCAATACGAGTTGAACCATCAGGAGCAGGACCATCTGCAAATTCATAATAAATATGATACATTGCTCCATTTGTGTCAGTATGATCAACTTCATCATCAGCGAGAGCCGTTCCACAACGAGGACACCAATTTACAAGATATTGTCCTTTATAAATCAAACCTCTTTCATAAAGAGTTACAAAAACATCTTTTACCGCTTTAGAAAGACCTTCGTCCATTGTAAAACGTTCTCTATCCCAATCTGTAGAATTTCCAAGTTTTCGCTGCTGTTTTACAATTATATTATGATGATCTTCTTTTACTTTCCAAGTTCTTTCAAGAAATTTTTCACGCCCTAAATCGTTTCTAGAAAGTCCTTCTTTTTTAAGTTGTCTTTCTACAACATTTTGAGTTGCAATTCCAGCATGATCTGTTCCTGTGAGCCAAAGAGTATTATCACCTTTCATTCTGTGATAACGAACAACTATATCTTGCAAAGTATTATTTAATCCATGTCCCATGTGAAGAACACCGGTTACATTTGGTGGAGGAATTACGACGGAATAAGTATTTGTTTTTTTATTACATTGTTCACACTGACAGTGAATTGGATTTTTTTCATCAGAAATTGGTTTAAAATATCCTTTACTTTCCCATTCGTTATAAATACGATCTTCAAACGCCTTTGGATTATAGGCTTTTTCAAGTTCAATTGCTTTCATCTTATTCCTCCAATTTTAAAAGCAGTGATTCTAAATTTTATCAATTTATTGGAAAATAAGTATAATGTTTTTTTTTTCTATTATCAATTATAAGTTTTAAGATGTTGTGATTTTGTAAAATTTGTAGAACAAGTGATAAAATCAAAAAAAATCCGACTATCCACTGGCAATTGAATAATCGGAATAGGAGCAATGTTTTAGATTCTGGAGCAAATTAACAAAATCTAAATGTATAATTAATTATAAGAGCTATAATGTTTTTATTGTTAGGAATAACTAACAAATATAATATACACGTATTTGAATATATATTCAAGTGTTTTCTGAAAAAATTTTATTTTTTTTCTTGACCTAAAAATCCCTCTTTGATAGGATAATCATATCCCATGGGGGAGTAGCAAACGTTAGTGGCAAATGACGTAGCAAGTCAACATAATGGTCTGGCAACCTGGCTTGTTTTAAAATGCGAGACTCATGTATAGCAAAATTATTTTTCTGTGCATGAATGATATAAAAATTTAACAAAACTTCAGGCATAGTTATTTTGCTTGGAGTTTTTTTTTATTTAAAAATTGTTTTTTTTTAAACAAAAAAACACAGCATTGAAAACGCTCCGACACGGCTCGCGTTTTCTTATTGCACAGGAGTGTTAGATAAAACCGCTAAAATGTCGCGGTTTTATCTAACTAAAGTTTGCAATGCAAACTTTTTTATTTAAGGTTTTATAAAAACCTTAAAAAGTCAAATCGGAAATTGAAATTTCCTCATTGACTTTTTTTATGGGAGCTATAAATGAATTGGAGCATTATGTTTTTCTTTAACAGTTTTTTACTCGGGATTGGACTTGCAATGGACGCTTTTTCTGTTTCAATGGTGAACGGCTTAAATGAAATTAAAATGAAAAAATCAAGGATGTGTTTTATTGCAAATTGTTACGCATTCTTTCAGTTTGCAATGCCGATGATTGGATGGATTTGCGTTCATACAATTGTTGTTTATTTTGAAAAATTTAATAAATTTGTTCCTTGGATAGCATTTTTTCTTTTACTTTACATCGGAATAAAAATGATTATAGAAGCAATTCGTGATGAAGAAGAACCTGAAGTTGTGGAGAAAAGATTGCCTTTAAAAAATCTTCTAATTCAGGGTTTAGCAACTTCTATAGATGCACTTTCTGTAGGTTTTACAATTGCTGATTACGGATTTCTTATGGCTTTTATATGTTCAATCATCATAGCAGTTGTTACTTTTATTATTTGTATGTTTGGATTATTCCTCGGCAAAATTGTCGGCACAAAATTTAGTGATAAAGCAACTATTTTTGGAGGAATAATTCTTATTGGAATTGGTATAGAAATTTTTATAAAAGGTGTTTTCTTCTAAATCTTCCGATATTCTCGTATAAAATAAATAATTTCTGCAATTGCTGTTAAAGCCCAACTAAAAATATAAAGCAAGAATAAAGATGGAATTGTTTTAAACCAAGCAAAAATCGTATAAACCCAAACAATTCTAAAAAGACAAGAACCTATTAAAACGATAATTGAAGGAACAACTGTTTTTCCAAGTCCTCTATTAGCAGCAATTGTATTATCCATAAAACTTGCAACTGGATAAGAAAATACCATAATATTTAATCTCAAAAGTCCGGCTTCAATTACTTTTTCATCAGTTGTGAAAAGTCCAATCGCTTGTCGTCCAAAAATGTACAACAAAATACTTATCACTATTCCAAAAAATAACGCATAACCATTAGAAATGATTGAACTTTGCAAAATACGTTTCTTCTTTTTTGCACCATAATTTTGACCAATAAAAGTTGCATTTGCAGTATAAAATGCACCCATAACGTTATAAATAATATTATCCAAATTTGAAGAAGCTGAAGTTCCGGCAACCATAATTGCATCAAAAGAATTTACTCCAACTTGAATAACTGTATTTGAAAAAGCAAAAATAGAATTTTGTAAACCAGCAGGAACACCAATTTTTAAAATTCTCCGGGATTTTTCTCCATTCAAACGAAATGATTTTAAGCTGAATTTTACATCGCCAATTCCTATAAAAAGCGGAATCATAACTAAAATTGCAGAAATATATTGAGAAATTACAGTTGAAAGCGCAACTCCAGCACAATCCATATCACAAACAATCACAAAGAAAAGATTAAGAATGATATTTACAACACCAGAAATTGTTAAAAAATAAAGAGGGCGTTTTGTATCACCTGCAGCACCTAAAACTGCATTTCCATAATTATAAATTGCAACTCCAGGCATGCTAAGCATATAAATTGAAAAATAAGTTACAGCACCATCTAAAAGTTCTGGTTTTGTCTTTATTAAAGTTAAAATTGGTCTTGCAAAGAAAAATCCCACAATCATAAGAATAAATCCTGCAATTAGAGAAATTATAAATGCAGTATGAACAGATTCTGAAATATCTTTTTTTGATTTAGCACCAATATAATATGCAACAATTACATTTATTCCTCCACTAAGTCCCATAAGAAGACCTGTAAAGAAAAATAAAAGTTGTGATGTAGAACCTACAGAACCTAAAGGTAAAGCACCCGCAAAACGTCCAACAACAGCAACATCAGCAATATTAAAAAGAACTTGTAATAAATTTGTTAAAATAAGTGGAGCACTATAAAAAAAGATTCCTTTAAATAACGGAACCTCTGTTAAATCTTTTTCGTAAGTTTTCATATAGATAAAAACTTTAGTATTTTATATTTAAATTTGCAATAATTTTTAAAAGATTTTTATAAAATGAACATATTTTTCTATTACAAAAAAAATACATTCATTTAAATAAAATCTTACGCTCCCCACTGCTCATAATATTTATCAATTTGAGTTTTTATTTCATCAGTAATAATTGATTTATCACCATTTGTGTAAAGTGCTTCAATTACATCGTCCATAGAAACAATTGCTCTTGCAGGAAATCCGTATTTTTCAGAAATTGATTCTAATGCAGATTTTGTTGAATCCGGAGCTTTTTCTCGGCGATCTAGCGAAACTATTTCACCAACGATTTTTATTCCTCCAGAAACATTTTCCTGTGCTTTTATTTTTGGATAAGTTTCTTCTATTGATTTTCCAGAAGTTGTAACATCTTCTATAATCACAACTTTATCACCATCTTTTATTTTATAACCAAGTAAAGAACCTTTATCTGCACCATGATCTTTTTCTTCTTTTCTGTCGCTGCAATATTTAATTTCCTTTTTATATAAATCATAATAAGCAACTGATGTAACAACCGCCAAAGGAATTCCTTTATAAGCAGGTCCAAAAAGAACATCAAAATCATCTCCAAAATTGCTATGAATTGCTTTTGCGTAGAATTCGCCCAATTTTTTTAACTGAGAACCAGTGATATAAGCACCAGCATTCATAAAAAATGGTGATTGCCGCCCGCTTTTTAATGTAAACGAACCAAATTTTAGAACCTGACATTCAATCATAAAATCTATAAATTCTTTTTTGTATTGTTCCATTTTATTTTCTCACATATTATAGTTTTTTTATTTTAAAGAACTTCTGTCTAATTGTTCAAAACCATCTGTAAGTTCTTGTGCAATTTTTATAAGTTTTGCTAAATCACCTTTTCTTCCACCTTCAATGTTTAAAGGCATTACAGGATCATGCAAACTCATTCTTAAAAGCATCCAACCTTGAACATCATCACCTTTAAAAGAAAGCCGCACGCCTTCATAAGATTTTGGCATTTCATAACCAGCTTTTTCTGCACGTTTTTTAAATTCTGATAAAACATTATTTCCATAAGTTTTAAAATCTTCTGCATTAATTTTAAAGCGATATTCTCCTTCTTCAACTAAAGGCGGAAGTTTTTCTATAAGACTATCAAGTTTTTTGCCTTCTTTAGAAGCTTTTGCAAGTGCAACAATCAGTTTTACCGCCAAAAAAGCTCCATCATCAAGATAATAATTATCTTTTAAAGCTCCATGACCTGAAGTTTCCATTGCAAGCGGAGCACAAATTCCTTTTGCATTTAATTCTTTTTGCTTATTGATAACATTTTTATAGCCGCGCATATAACAAAGATGATGCAATCCTAATACATCTTGCAAAAAATAAGTTAGTCTATCAGAAGTAACAGAATCTGTTATGATTGTAGAATTCGGATAAGCAGGAGCTAAAATTGCAGAAATCATTGCGATAATTGAATCTCTATTTACTTCACTTCCATCACTTAAAACTGCACTCATTCTATCAACATCAGTGTCAAAAATTAATCCCAAATCTGCGTGATTTTTTAAAACCGCATTTTGAATAGCTGCCATTGCATCTTTATTTTCTGGATTAGGAATATGATTTGGAAACATTCCATCAGGTTCAAGAAATTGACTTCCTTCAGTATTCGCACCAAGCGGTTTTAAAATCTTTTCTACAAAAAAGCCAGAAGCACCATTTCCACTATCAACAACAATATGCAGTGATTTTAAAGGAAGTTCTCCAGGAGAAGTAATTTCTTCAAGTGCAAAACTAATTTTATTTTTAAGATAATCAGCATAAAGATTTAATAAATCTATTTTTTCTACAAAATCGTTTACTTTTTTAGGAGCTAATAAAGATGCAAGTTTCAAAATTTCTGTAATATCTTCGTGTTCAAGTCCGCCGTCAGAATCAAAAAATTTAATTCCATTTCTATTATAAGGAAGATGACTTGCTGTAATCATCGCAGAACCAGTAAAATCAGTTTCTTCAAAAATTAAAGACATAAACATTGCTGGAGTTGTTGCTAATCCACAATCGCAAACTTTTGCACCAGCACTAGAAATTCCTTCCATAAGAGCATCTGCCAAAGCAGGACCAGAAAGCCTTGAATCTCTTCCAACACCAATTTTCATTTCATAAGGAGAAATTCCTGATTTTTTTTCGAGCCAACTTACATAAGCACAACCAATTTTTCTTGCAATTTCTGGAGTAAAATTTACATTTTCACCTTCTACGCCTTCAATTGCAACTCCTCTAATATCACTTCCATTTTGTAATTTCAAAAAATCTTCACTCATAATAAATAATTTTACATTTTTATTAAAAAGAAGTCATCAGATTTGTAAAAGTTCATGTATTTTCCTTATACAAAAAAGCCTCATAATAAATTTTTAGAGAAAATATAGTTTTTAAAAAGTAGGATTTTATATGATTTTAAAATCTTCCGAATTTAATTTTTTCTAAAACCCGGAAGAAATTTATTAAAAAAGATTAAAGTTCTTTTAATTTTTCCACCAAAAGGGCGGCAGCTTTTGAATGAGTTTTTTCTGAAGGATGCCAATCAGCAGCAATTCCATCACTCATTTGTTGAGGAGTAAATCGTAAAGTAAATACATTTTTATCGCCAGTTTGATTAGAATATTCAGAAACAGCGTTTTCTATAGAAGAAAAAAGATTATCGCCCATAATTCCAAGTGTACAAACAATTTTTGCGTTAGGATTTTTTGAACGAATATCTTTTAAAAATTCAATATATGCGTTTTCAAATTCAATTTTTTTAGAATTATTACCTTTTACATAACTGTCATCATTTGTCCCAAGATTAACGACTACAAAATCTGGTACAAATTTAGAAAAATCCCATTTTATATTTTGAGGTTGTTTTCCGTTAAAAGAATTTCCCCAAGTAAAACCAAGCTTATCATAAACTTTTGGAAGAACGCTATCCGCATTTTTAGAACCTGAAGTATAACCAGAAACAACGCCCCAACCACTCAAACTTACCATAGAATAATCTGCATTCAACATTTGAGCAGTTTTATAAGCATAAGTTTTTGTATTATCTTCTGTTGAAGTTGCAAAATGATGATTTTTATCCAAATCATCAACACCATAACCACAAGTAATCGAGTCACCAATAAATTCAATTTTAAGATTTTTTTGTTCTGTTGGAGAAATTTTACCTTTTTTATCTGTGATGATTTTTGAAATTGCTGCTATAGAATTAGCCGATTCTGAAACTTTTAAAACTTGCACAACAGCATTTATAGGATTTTTTTCATCAAAAACTACAAAAGATTGAGATTGTTTTAAAATCATTTCATCAACTTTTCGCTCTCCATTCACAAAAACAACAATTCTTGCAGCTTGACCGTTATCTTTTCGCATTTTTGCTCCACTGTCGCCAGAAATCTGAACTTCAAGATATTTCGAATCAATATTAAATTCAGCACCGGTTCCTGAATAGCAAAGCAATAAATTTTCACCAGAGACATAAGACCGACCAAGAAGTTTTACATTTTCTTCAGTAGGAAAAAATTCTTTTGTAGAAGCACTTTCAGCAATTACGGAAGAAAATAAAAAACAAAAAGACAAACTAAATAATAAAAAACGTTTAAAAAAATTCATTTTTTCTCCATTAAAAAAAATTACTCAATACGGTATAGATTATTAAAAAAATACAAAAGTTTCTAGATTGTTTTTGCATATCCGTGTTTCCCCCAAAATTTCCCAGCTTAGCAATAACACCAACTCGCATTTCGCGGCTAACCTACGGACGGTTCTGCGAACTGCTGACGCACCGCTCAATTCTCGCAGCATGTGCATTCTGCATACAACTTTCGACGTACTGCTCGCTGCACTCTAGTCTTCCTGACTGCTCTTTTGCAGAACTTTTCTTTTAATAAAATATTTACAGATTATATAAATTAAAATAAAAAAGCCAGCAGCTACCTACTTTCCCGCAAAAGAGCAGTATCATCG